>ERZ1026901.527-NODE-527-length-29943-cov-8.497624_pt1 | contig 29943 bp, 31 predicted proteins | sample MGYA00380179_ERZ1026901 | MGnify/ENA primary metagenome ERZ1026901 (study PRJEB33269, sample SAMEA4719815) | human gut metagenome | biome: human-associated habitat; feature: organic feature; material: feces | place: Cameroon | collected 2013-10 ... | reverse complement strand
GAAATGAAAGGAAGTATTGGATGATGGAGAACATGAAGATCAACCAGCTCCCTTCAAAGACATGGAACTGGCTGAAAATGAATGAGACTGCGGTCTCCGGGATTTCTGTCTCCGGAGCGCATGAAGGAAACCTTGAGATCCCGGAAGGGATCAAAAAAACTGTCTGCCCGGCCGGTCTTCCGGACCGTTTTAAGGATGTCGCTGGCGGCATGGGATCCGATCTGGATATGCTGGTAAAGGAAAGTTCCGCGGGTGCAGTACTGCTCTCTGCTGACAGCGATGTCTCCGGGGAACCGGCGCGGATCAGATTTGCCTACGGTGCTTTTGAGCACAGCCTGAACACCTTTGGAATTCTGGCAAAAGAAGGAAGCCAGATGACCGTTATCATGGATATGGCGGCTGAACGAAGCGTCGATCCTGAAAGGACCGGAAGTCCCAGCCCGGTCGGAGAAAATCCTGCTGCCGTCTCCCAGTCTGAACACACCGGACTTTCCGCCGTGCAGACGAAATTGATTCTGGAAAAAGACGCGAAGGTGACTCTTGTCCAGATCATCCGCAACAAAAACGCGAAAACCGTTTTGAATGATATCGGGGCGAAGGTTGCTGACGGCGCGAAACTTTCTGTGATCCACCTGTTCCTTGGCGGTGATAAGGTCTACAACGGCTGTAAGGCTGAACTTATCGGCAAAAAGAGTAATTTTACAGCAGACATCGCCTACACAGTTGCCGATGACTGCGTGCTCGATATGAACTACGTGGCACTCCACGAGGGAAAGAAATCCGTCAGTGAGATCAGGACCGACGGCGTGCTCCATGAGAACGCGAGAAAGCTGTTCCGCGGAACCATTGACTTTAAGAAAGGCGCTGCGGGGGCTGTCGGAAACGAGAAAGAGGACGTTCTTCTTCTCGACGACGATGTGGTCAACCAGACGATCCCTCTGATCCTCTGCGCGGAGGAAGATGTGGAAGGAAACCATGGTGCCACCATCGGAAAGCTGGATGAGGATCTTGTATTCTATCTGGAAAGCCGCGGCATGGCTCTCGCCGAGATCTACAAAATGATGGCGAAAGCAAGGATCGACGCGGTTCTCCGTTTCGTACCTGATGAGAAGACGAAGGCAGACGTTGCCTCCTACTTAGAAAGCGAGGGTTCCAATGGATGTAAATAAGATCCGGGAAGATTTCCCGCTGTTAAAAAACCGTGATATCATATATCTGGACAATGCGGCGACTTCCCAGAAGCCTGCATGTGTTCTGGACGCGGAAAAACGGTTTTATGAGAAATATAACGCAAACCCGTTCCGCGGTCTCTACGAGTTGAGTGAAGAGGCGACGGAATGCTACGAGGACGCGAGAAAGACGGTCGCTGACTTCCTTCACGCATCATGTCCGGAGGAGATCGTGTTTACGAGAAACGCCACAGAGAGCCTGAATCTTGCGGCCTACACTCTCTCCGAGTACCTGTTAAAGCCGGGCGATGAGATCATTGTCAGCATCATGGAGCACCACAGCAATATTCTCCCGTGGCAGCAGGCCGCAAAGCGTTACGGCGCGACGGTAAAATATTTAGAATGCGACATGGACGGAACGATCCCTGCTGAACGTCTGGAGAGCATGATCACGGACCGCACAAAGATCGCGGCGATCACACAGATCTCCAATGTTCTCGGATGCAGGAATGATTTAAAGACATTCGCTAAGATCTGCCACCGCCACGGTGTGGTCCTGGTCGGCGATGGTGCCCAGAGTGTTCCGCATATCGCTGTTGACGTGCAGGATCTGGGTGTGGATTTTCTTTCTTTCTCCGGTCACAAAATGCTGGCTCCAATGGGGATCGGCGCTCTTTACGGAAAGAAAGAGCTTCTTGAGAAGCTTCCGCCCTTCCTCACCGGCGGCGAGATGATCGAATCTGTCACAAGAGAGGGAGCTGTCTGGGCAGAGGTTCCGCATAAGTTCGAGGCGGGAACCGTCAATGCCGGAGGCGCTTACGCGCTGGCTGAGGCAGTCCGCTACATGAAGAATATCGGTTTCGACGCGATCGAGGCACAGGAGAACAGGCTCACGAGAATCGCCTACGAGGGCATGATGAATATTCCCGGAATCCGTGTTCTCGGGAGCAGCGATCCGGACAACCATCACGGAATCCTGTCCTTCGCTGTCGACGGCGTCCACCCCCATGACGTGGCAGAGATTTTAAACGCTGACAATATCTGTGTCCGCGCCGGTCACCACTGCGCACAGCCGCTGTTACAGTACCTTGGAACCGCCTCCACGACGCGTGTGAGCCTCGCGTTCTACAATACAGAAGAGGAGATTCAGGCATTCCTTGAGAGTCTTGGCGGATTAAGGAGAAAAATGGGATATGAGTAATACATTTTATAATGAAATTTTAATTGAACACAATCTTCATCCGACCCACAAGCATGAGCTGCCGAACGCAAACCTCGTCTTAGAGGGCGTAAACCCGAGTTGCGGTGATGATATCTGGCTGAAATTAAAAGTCGAGAACGATGAGATCGTCGACGGAGCTTTCGTCGGGGACGGCTGCGCGATCTCCCAGGCCTCCGCGGATATGATGTTAGATTTGATCATTGGAAAGAAAAAGGATGAGGCGCTGCGCCTCGCAAACCTGTTTCTTGAGATGATCAAAGGAACTGCAAAGGGCGATGAGCTGGAACCGTTAGAGGAAGCTTCCATCTTACAGGATGTGTCCCATATGCCGGCGCGGGTCAAGTGCGCGGTGTTAGGCTGGCATACAATGGAGGAGATGTTTAAGAAGGCGGCTGAAGGGAAGATGATTCCAGACAGCTATTCCAAGTAGGTATCTTCGGCACCGAAAATACCGTAATATAATGTCTTGGATGCGGATTTTGCCGATTTAGGATGCGAAGCATCGGCAAAATCCCGTTACTGTTTACGCAAAGCGTAAGCAGTAACGCCGGGAATGTCGGTGACAACCGAAGGGAAATAGTGCTTGAATTCGATTTGGGAATATGATAGACTATAGATACAAAAAAGGGAAAGTCAGATACACACGGCCTACCCTTTACAAGTAATCTGTTATAATATAACAGCCGTCACTATTTGGGGTAGTGGCGGCTATTTTCTTTTTCCGAAGATCGTGTAACACAATCCTACGAGAGCTACAATGAAGATACCTATCTGGATCAAGTCCGAATATGTAACATACATTGGCATTTCTACGTTCCACTCCGGTCGTTGCTGGACGAGTGCCACCGGCACTCAGCAACCTCCTTTCTTTCGTCCGGAGGGGTAAGCCCCTCCTTTTATAGAGGGCAGGCCGCCTTTTATGTATTCTGCTTTCCCATAAATTCATTATATATTGCGAACATTTGTTCGTCAATGTTTTTTCTTAGCTACTATGTGCACCAGCGCCTCGATCGGCCGTCTTAACGACGTCACGATCATGATTCCGGCCGCAAGCGCAACCGCAAGCCCGATGGCCTTCTGGGCCTTCAGGATGAACTCCGGTGCATCATGGCGAAGCGCCGCATCCATCGCATAGTACAGCGAACCTCCCGGAATCAGTGGGATGACCGTCGGCATCAGGATCGTCGTCGCCGGAGTCTTTAAAATCCTCGCCCAGATCTCCGAGTAGATCGTGATCAAAATCGCAACCACGAAAAATCCCAGATATTCATTATCCACAAAATGCAGAAACGCCAGATACACGGCCCAGAAAACAGCGCCGCCGATGGACGGGATCCAGAGTCTCTGTCCCCGGATGTTGTAAATAATGGAAAAGCCAAGAGATCCGAAAAATGCCGCGATAACGGACATCACATTCTGACTCATAACATACCTCCCAAGAGCATTTTTGAAAAAATAAATCCGACCGCCACACAGACTGCCGTGATCATCGCCTCTGAGAAGTGCAAAAGTCCACTGATCATGTCCCCGCTGATAAAGTCACGGAAGGAGTTTGTCATGAGAACTCCGGGGATCAGCAGCATGATATTTCCGATCATGATCATCTCCACATGCTGTCCGGGTCCCACACGGCACATCAGAATGCACGCCATTCCGGAGATCAGGGAACACAAAATATTTGAGAAGATCGCCTTCATATGGACCTTCGCAAATGCATACAACGTCACCCGGATCAATGCCCCCACAAACAGGGACGCGATCCCGTCCCATAAATTTCCGCCAAAAAAGATTGCAAATGCTCCAGCCGTCATCGCATAGACCGCACACTGCATCGCCGGGGAATACGTCGGTCCCTTCAGGATCTTTTCATATTCCTGATCGATCACATCAAATGACGGACGCGTCGCGCAGATTCGCCTGGAAAGATCGTTCAGCCGGTCAAGCTTCCACATATCTGTTCCATAGCTTAAGATCCGCCGCGTCTGCGTAATCCACTCCCGGTCCTGTGTCTCGAGCGTCACGATAATACAGGACGCGATCGAAAAGATATGGCTCTGCAAAATCCCATATGCGTCACAGATCCTCCGGATTGTGTCCTCCACACGGCTGATCTCCGCTCCGCTCATCAAAAGCTGCTCCCCGATATTGATCGCGCAGGTCAGCACCTCTTCACCGGTCATCGCACACTCCGCCTGCGCCGGTCCTCTTGTTTTCTGATTTATTTGCACTTTTTCCACCTTTTCCATTTCCCCGGTAAAAATGTTCCCGGGAACTCTTATTTCCCCTGACTAATCTTCATTATACGGGGCAGGGATCTCTTTTACAAGTACCTTTGCGGCAGATTTGGGGTGGGACTTGTCTGTATGGGATTTGTGAAGTGCTTGTTGGTTAGTTTTGTATAATCAAAAATCTTGTTTTCGTGTAATATTATAGTGGGTGACATACTCCCTCCACTTAGCTAACGCTTGAAGTGGGGGCTTCTCGTTCGATTGCCCTATTGGGCAAAGCATAGGCGAGCTATCCCCGTGTGTCCCACGGTTCTGTTATTACGAGCGGGACTGTTTCGTATCTACGCAGTCCCGAACAAAATCTACGTTTTGGGCGGAAATCAGGAAATTTTTCTTTCTGTATCAAGTTCAACTCCCGATATTCTCAAGCCTTCCCTGCATATATTGATAGCTGCATTCTCATCACGGTTCATCTGACAAGCTCTATTTCTACTACAATGCATCCCGCAATGACACCTCCAGCCGTATGGAGATCGACTTTCTGATTGCCAAAAGCAAGATCAGCAACCGCCACAATATCTCACCAATCGAGGTGAAGTCCAGTAAAAATTATACAATTTCTTCTCTTCAGAAATTTAAAGCCAAATATGATGAACAGCTCCATGTGCCGTATGTGCTGCATACCGGGGATCTGAAGGAAGAGGATGGGATTTTGTATTTGCCGGTGTATATGACGATGTTATTATAAACATAATAGTGTCTCGAAATCTTTTCTACGGGGATAGATTGTCCAACAGCAAAGAGCAGGCATCAAATCCGCCTGCTCTTTATTACTATCTACCCTCTAATATTTTCCGATATATCTTTTCGACATTAAATTTCGGTGCTTCTTCCAGCACTACTTGATAGATACTTTCCAATTCTTCTGGTGGAATTTCCAATGCATTCGATATCTCTTCCAGATTTTGTCCCTTCTTTACTTTCTTTATTACAAAATCAATCCTTTCTCCTATCCGTCCTTCCTCCCGCGCATCCCGCCGGTCCATCTCTCTCTGCTTCTTTGCGTTAAACTCTGTTAAAAGCACATCTCTCACCTCGTTCCTATGTTTTATAAGATAATCCTTCATAATATCATGCTTAATACAGTACACACTGGCTTCATCAATTGCTTCCTTCAAAGTCTTCTTTGTCTTCTCGTATTCCCTGACTTTGTCAATAAATAGTGCATAATCTTTCAGCATCCTGCATTTTTCCATCAAGTCCTGATTATGCCCCTTATTAATATTGATCATTGTTGCCGTAAATTCCAGACATCCATCTTTTGTCTCAAACGCATCCGATATTCTTAATTCTTCCCGCTCTGCCCGGTTGGATTCACCATTGTAAAATACAATATATTTCGGAGTTGGAAGTTTGATCAGTTTGCTCCCATATAGATTCAGATTATCGCCTTCAATAATACTCCGATATGCGTCTGCCAGATAAAGTATTCCACGTATTGGCATATTAGGGCAGTAAGTCGATTGATGCTCATACAGATTGATATCATGCCCTATCAAGAATGAACAGTCATTTTTCATTCCCATATACACCGCATCATCAATAGTTGTAATCATCATATCTTCCGGATTCTTATAATCTGTTCCATTTAATGCATTATACAGTTCCAATAAATTTTCTTTGTCATGAAACAATTTGATAAACAGATGATCCTTATAATTTCTCCGAACTCTCCAGCGTTTCCACTCCTGCTTGACCGCGCGAAAAATCGCCGGTCCCTTCATTTTCTCCAATAAAACCTCTCCTTTCATTATACGTTTCCCGTATTTCGTTTTCAAGTGTGTTCAGGATACAAAATAGACAATGATTTTTCGACGGTCGGGACGACCTTGATAAAATAGAATGTTAGAATTTTAGAAAATTTGTCTGGCTTGAGCATAGCATATATTCATATTTTCTGCAACTGCACATTGCGACAAAAACAACAGAAAATAACAGATGACAAAGATCCGTGTGCAATCACTGACCGCTGCCATCTGTCTTTACTCTTCATCTACATAAATAAAATCCACTGGCGACAGTTTCCTGTAACGCACCGGTGGAATCTTCTTCTCCAACTCTTCAATTTTTCCCCGAATCTCCTTATCCTCATAATTTTCCCACAATCCATTGTTCAGATCCCTGTACTTATACCGCTATGTACTATCAACCTATCGATTATTTCAAAATGCATGTCTTTATCCCCTTTTTATTTCATTATAGATTTTTCGCTTTTCAATCTCAAGCGTGTCTGCTATAAAAAAGTGGAACTCTCTATAAATTTTTGTCCAAAAACAAAATTAAGTTTTGTACATCTTTGTTCAAAAAAGCTCGAAAAAGAATCACCAAGGTTCATCCCCTCCGAGCTCTATATCATTTTCGACTGACAGCTATTCGCAAAATATCAACAACTATTATCTAACCATTGCAAAGCCATACAAATCATCTCTAACCGTCCCACACATTAAGAGTTATCCTTCACATATTTTTTTAATTCCTTTATTTTTTCTTCAAGCATATCGTGGAATTTATCCTCAAATTTTTCAAGCGCATAATTTACACTCTGTTCTGCACTCTCTTCAATATCATATGACTTACAATCCACTGCCCACTTAATGGTATCAACAAATTCACGAGCTACTGAAAGGAAATTTCCAAAATACCATTTATCTTTATATTTATCATTACCAAAAAGTCCTTTCCCCACATATACTTCATCATACTCAAAATCCAAACGAGATACATAATCGTCCAAGCTTTGATATGATAATTCATTAAACATATCCATTATCATAGAATCGCCAATACACTCTTCAAATCTCTCAAGTTCTTCAATTGCCCATTCATCTCTATCTAAATAACAAGAGAACTCTTTCCATTCGGAAGGAATAATTTCCTTATCAATTAAACTGCCTATTTCCATATAGGCTTCCATTAGATATTTTCTTGCTTTCTCATTATATTGATAATAAGCACTGTCAGATTCATCCTTACAATCATAGTATGGCTTCAGATTGCGAACTTTATATTCCACTAATATCTTTTTAATCATTGGTTTATGTGCACTTTCTGAATAGCATAAACGATTGAATTCATCTCTAGCAGCAGATCGAGCTGAACTTTCTGATGAATACTCTCTCTTATATTGCTTATTACTACTAGGTGCATCTACATAATAATCTTTTACATTTAATGGAATGTTAGTAACCTGATCAATCTTTATATTTTTTAATTTTCTTTCTAAATCATCTATTACTTCTTTAATGCCCTCCATACCCGACTTCTTTGTCCCTATCTCAACAATTTTCAAAGCATGTTTTGGACACTCTGCAACTACTTTTTTCACTGCTTCCAAATCATCATCTTTTACTATCATTCCCAACACCGGACATGCATTACCCTCATCATCTTCTTCTAAATATGTACAATTCATAATACAGAGTCCGCAACCATTACATTTATTATTTACCTCAATTTTCTTCATATCACATTTCTCCTTTATTGCATTAAATGATCCATTTTTGCAATGTATTTTTCTCCAGTTTCAATCATCTCAAGTGCTGAGTCACACAGAACGCCTTTGTTATCCACCACCGGAACATCAATAATATCCGAAACTGCTCCAGCAATATTAACGCAAGTCATTAATACGCCTTTATCATATTCGCTATAATTCCGTACATTTAACCCATTCGCATTTATAATCCGTTCAGTTTGTGCAATTGACTTTACAAACAATGCATTCATAGCCATCAATAAATTAGATATCCTGTCTGCACGAGCGACAATCGCATCGTACACTTCTCCTATCGATTGCGCCTGAGAATAAACAACATTAGCTGAACTCACCTGACTATTGGCTGCAGAAAGATAACGTTTTGAATCCATTACCATAACATTTCCAATTCCTTTTAACAGTAACCCACACAATAATTCCTGCTCCGTAAATGGCTTTTTTATCGAAATCGCGGAAATTGTATTCAACACCCCAAGGTCCTGGGCGCTTTTTTTTAGTGCCAATTCATTCGCTTTTTGTTTATCTTCTAGTTCTATTTTCTGGATTTTACCATATACCTCTACAAATCTCGGAACTGTATCCTGAATAATTGCCCTTTTCTTTTTTGCTACATTTGCCAACCGCTTATCTGTAAATTCTTCTTTCTTTTTAACCAACAATTTAGCTTCCTCATTCATTTCAAAAGCCTTTGAATATTTTTTCAATGCTTTTTCATCCAATTCCAATGATTTCGTTATATCATAACACGTTTTTACAACTGCTGTAGCTACTAATCCAGGTATTAACATATTACTTATCTGGCTCTAATCAAACCAGATTCCTCCTTTCTCCTTAAAAACTCAGCTTTAACGGCATATCCAACTGTTTTTCATATTCCTCTAAACTATTAAATCTTGCCTTCTTTCCAAATACTGACAGCACTTTATTAAGCCCATCGGTCACTCCCTGCAAATCATATGTTCCTTCACAGGCACATCGTATCATCTGATCAAATCCACTCTGGATATTTTCATCCCAGACCTTATATTCATGTTCCATAATATTTCTGAATTTGACTCTTTGATTTTCCATTTCTTTTAAAGCATCTGACTCAAGTCGTCGAATCTGACTTTCTTTGAGCTTATAATCATTCATGTGCTTTACAGTACTATATACCACCACAATGGCACTGCACGCCACGGTTGTAATGATTGTACCTAATACTGCTCCAATCACTTCTCCGGCAGCAGCCCCGGCTATAGTACCTCCCCCCGGAAGTGCTATTGTGCCGGCTACCCCGCCTATGATTCCACCGATCTCTTTTCCAATCTCTCCTCCGATCATTCCGGCGACCATAGTTGTTCCTTTTTCTCCTACCTGTTCAATAAACTCTTTTTCATCTATTTCTCCGTTTATGTATTTGACAGCTGTTTCCTGAACAATTGCCGCTACTGCAATGATCTGACCTACTTCATTACTGCTCGCAATATTTTGCAATACCGCACTGCTGCTATTGGAAAGCTCAACAGAAACCACATCAACTAAAAGTTTATTTGTTCCTCCTGCGACGGCAATATTTACGGTTGTTTTTCCCATATCTTTCGCCGCATCTTCCAGAGATTCTTTTCCCTGCGCCACATTTATAAGCTTTCTTACCGATTCAGCCGCTAACGGAATTGTAGATGCAACTAACGTATCTTTTGCTCCAGAAGCAAATTCATTTCCTGCATTTTTCAGCGTTCGCGCCGTAAATTTACTACTTAATGCTACATCCGCCTGCACTTTTTCCTTAAGCATTTGCGCTCTGCCATCTAATGACAATTCATTATCCTTATCCAGGATAATTTTCAAATCACTTTTTTCTCCTTTAGATGCATTATCCTTTTTTGAAAGCAAACGATAATTCTCATCTGAGTTTACAATTTCTTTAAAATCCTCGTCTGTTAAAAAGGGATTATACTTCACCTTATCATGAACATCTTTTATAGCATTTATATGGTCCGTTTCTGCCGCATGCTCTGCCCACTTGGTTGATATATTTTCACCTTCCGCATTTTTCATGTGATACTTATTTTGCGCTGCTGTTTGACTTTTGTGAAGTGTTTTCCCACTAATGGGATCTTTGTAGGTTTGTTTATCCCCAAACATCCTATCTTTATATGCAGATTTCCCCTTTGTCGAATCCCAACGCTTATCTCTATTTTCCTTATTATATTCTCTTGTAATGCCCAAATTCTTATTAGCCGTTTGTCCACTATTACCAGCTCGGACAAATGCCTCAATTTCGATACTTTCCTTATCGTCTTTCATATCAAATATCCCCTCGTTTTTATTAATAACAACTTACACCATCTCCACATCCTGCCCCTTCAACCACATATCCACCCCATCTCCGCCAAACACCTCCGCCTCGATGATCTTGCCATCCTCACCATCTTTTATCACCTTCGCCGTCGGCAGGCGGTCGAGGATCGCTTCCACAGACATTCCCGTATACTTAAACCGGATCCGTTTCAGCTTCCCGCCGTACATAAACTGCACGCGTTTCCGGAATTCGCCTTCCTCGAAACGGTCTTTATATGGTACTTTGAAATGTTCGCTGGTGATTTTAAAGGACTGGATGCGGTCAATCCGGTAAATGGTGGGGTAGATATCATCTTTATTGGTAAATTCCTTTTCCCGGTCGATATTCCGCAGGAATGCCGCCAGATAAAAATAATACTCCGAGAACAGGATCCCGACCGGTTCAATGGTCCGCTTTACGAGATTTGGGGCTTTCATGCGCTCGTACTCGATCTCCATGATATAGTGATTCTGTACGGCCTGCGCGATGTCCCAGAGACCGGGGATGATGGATTTTCCGTGATGTGGTTCGATGTAATGAAACTTTTCGTTAGAAATGAGTGAATCAACTGCTGCCCGGCTCTTTGGCGGAACACAGCTTGATGTCAGTTTTTCGAGGATCGGAAACATTTCCTCCCTCTTCATGGAACGGCTTTCTAAGAGGATCTTGCAGACAGCCAGGATCTCCCCGTTATTTAACAACGGTTTTTCCTCCTTCTGCAGACGGTATCCACCGGCTTTCCGGTCGTGGATCACATCCTGATTCAGCCCCTCCTCCTGAAAATAGCATCGAAGGGCTTCCACGTCACGCTGTACGCTTCTCTCAGTGATACGGAACCGGTCCGCCATTTCCTTTTTCGACAGGATCTCCCCGTTTACGAGTCTGGAATAGATCTGAAGCAGACGATCTGCCTTACCTGTTGTACTGTTCATACTTCCTCCCCATGTATTCTATGGCTTTGTAAGCATATAATACTATCTGTTAGTTATGATATTATATTTTTCAGCTCATGTCAATTTTTGTCGTGATTCGTTATCATTATTGGTATCCGGAGGAAACACTCATGAAATCGATTCACACTGAAAAATATCGCCAGATTGGCTTAAAAATCGCCTATTACCGCAAGCTCCGCGGTCTCACTCAGGAAGAACTTGCGGAACAGGTCGGGCTGACTCCCGCTTACATCGGACACCTCGAAGCTCCGAATATTTCCAAAGCACTGTCTCTCGATACTCTTTTCGATATCGCCGACGCCCTGCATGTCGATGCTCAGAAGTTTCTTATGTTTGAGGAATCATGATACCGTTATTATAGCATTTTAGATGGACAATATTTGTCATATATGTCATTTGTTGTCATTATTTACATTTTTTTCAAAGAAAAAAGTACCCGTCGGAATCATGTGATTTGATAAAACTCAAACCATGAAACCGCAGGGTACTCTTTTTCTTATTTATTTGACTTCTGTATCTCCGTTCTATTCCGCTGCTCCGAGATTCGAATATCCCATCAGGTCCTCATCGACCTCTCGCGCGGCGTTTCTTCCTTCCCGGACCAGTGTTTTCCGGCATTCCGTGCCCTTGAACACGCGAAACATCGAAAAATCATCTGGGCCTGTTCGCTGCTGAGTCCCTTTTCTTCCATGTGGACGATCAGGTTCATCATCTTCCGGTAATCGTTTGGGATCACCTGTTTAAATTTCGGCAGATACTCGGAAAAAGGCAGCTCTGAACATCAGCCTGACCGATCTATGTTTTATTATTTTCTCGGGTGCGCTCCTTGATAGGCCTCCCGGACAGAGTTTTCCATCGCATATGCCGTGTACATCTGGGTAGATGCAAGGTCAGAGTGGCCCATCATCGTCTGGACCGCACGCATATCCGCACCGTTGCTCAAAAGATGTGCCGCAAAGGAATGGCGCAGGGTGTGAGGTGTGATATCTTCCTCAATTCCTGCACGATCCCCGTAATACTTGATGATCTTCCAAAAGCCCTGACGGCTCATTTCCCTGCCGCTGTAATTTGTAAACAGAAGCTCCGAGTGTGTTCCCTTTAAAAACGTCTCCCGCGCAACCTCGAGATATTTTGTGAGAGCCTCCCTGGCCGCATGGCCAAAGGGAATCATCCGCTCCTTGTGTTCATCCCTGCAGGTGATAAAACCGATGGACATATTCACATCGGAGAGTTTCAGACCGACAAGCTCCGTCACACGGATCCCTGTCGCGTAAAGAAGCTCCAGCATCGCCTTGTCGCGGATCTCCTTCGGATTCGCGCCGGACGGCTGCTCCAAAAGCTTTGTCACCTCATCCACAGTCAGGATCACAGGCACTTTCTTTTCAATCTTCGGCGCATGGATCGAATCCGCCGGATCTCTCCGGATCTTTCCTTCCTTGAACATCCAGCCGAAAAAGGATTTCGCAGATGCCAGAAATCTTGAGATCGTTGACGCCGCCTTTCCTTCTTTTTCCATAAAAAGGATATAGGAATTCAGCGCGGTCTTTGTCACCTTCCCGCAATCCATGATTCCGTTTTTCTCCAGATAATCTGCCATCTTCAACAGATCTCTCTGATAAGAAAGAATTGTGTTTTTTGACGCGTGTTTTTCCTCCTCCATATAGCTTATGAAGGTCCGAATTTCCTCTCTCATGTCTTTTCCCCGTTCATTTCCAGACATAGTTGTCCACATTCTTCACGATTCACTGTTTTTCCACGGAAAAACCAGCATTTTTCTACATTATAGTCCCATTTTAGGGCAAAATCAAACATATTTTTCCCACTTGGATCCCATTTCCGGCCGTTTTCCATAACCAATCGCTAAATATGGAACTGTGCATATCCACCACGGCAATATCTTGTCAATATGTGCGAAAAAATTTTATGAGAAAATACCACTTTTCCACCTGTATGATCCGGTCAGAAAAAGCAAAATACGAGGGCTGAAATCCTGGGATTCATGAATATCTCCGTTAAGATTCCAAGTATCATAAAAATGATCATAGCCCAGGAACGGAGTTTCTCTTTCCCGTCCACAGGTTCCGAAACCACGGTCCACAGTAGATAACCCGCAAGAGCATAAAAGATCCCCTGTGGAAAGATCAGTCCGAAGAAGCGCAGGATCCCGTAACCTCCCGCATGCATCGTCAGTGCGCAGACGGTGACCGCGGAAGTAAATGCAAGATAAACTGCCCCCGCGTAAAACAGGATCCTCGAAAAAAACGTCTGACAGACCAGAATCCCCAGCAATATCCATACATACCGTTTTTTTACCACGCCCACAAACAGGCTGTACCGGTCCGCCGAAATCATTTCCGCCGGGGTGAGGATCCCGGAAAACCAGCTTTCAAGCATACTTTTCATCTCCGTGCTCATCCTGTTGCAGAAAACTGTCCCGATCATGGCCCCTGAAAATAAAAAAAGGGACAGCCAGAACATCTGACTGTCCAAAAATCCCCGATGTCTGTGGATTCCGTTCATAGCGATACCGTCCATGTTCCTTTTCTTCAGTCTATGCAGTCCTGGCTATTGTTTATCCACATTTTACTTCCTGATTGCGTGATCTTTCCCCGACGAAGCATATCTCTCCCTGATGAGGTCTGTATTTCTATCGGATTCCCTCTCTCTGGGCATACGCGAGGATCGCTGCCATCGTCTTCGCATCCGTCATCTTACCGGAGTAGATCATCTCCAGAAGATCCTTTACCTCCCACTCTTCCACATCGATGCTCTCATCCGCATCAAGATTCTGCTTTGAGGGGATCAGGTCCTTCGCGATATAGACACCGATCTTCTCATCACAGAATGCCACCGTGGTGTTCACAGTCATCAGGAACTCCAGATTTTCACTGCGGAATCCCGTCTCCTCCTCAAGCTCCCGGGCTGCACACTCAAGCATCGGCTCATCCGGGGCGTCAAGCTTTCCCGCCGGGATCTCAAGAGTGAACCGGTCTAAAGCGTTCCGGTACTGGCGCACCATCAGGATCTTTCCATCCTTTGTGACCGGAAGGACCGCTGCAGCACCATCATGGTGAATATAATCGTATACTTCCTCGATTCCATTTGCGATAACAGTGTCGCGGTAGATCTTCAGGATCGTTCCTGTGTAGGCAAGATCACGCTTGATCCGAATTGTCTTTTCCATGATAATAGTTGTTTCCTTTCCTGTTTCATCTAAAACGATATCAGCCCTTTAATTTCTTATTCTTCTCAAAGTTCGCGTCGCAGGCCTTGATGATCGCTCCGCGGAATCCACTTTCTTCAAGTGCGGCAAGTCCCTCGATGGTGGTTCCTCCCGGGGAGCATACCATATCCTTTAATTCTCCCGGATGTTTTCCGGTCTCGAGGACCATCTTTGCGCTTCCGAGAACCGCCTGGGAAACCATCTTATAGGCAGCCTGACGCGGAAGTCCGTTCTTTACGCAGCCGTCAGCAAGAGCCTCGATAAACATGTATACATAAGCCGGAGAGCAGCCGCTGGCACTTCCCACAACATCCATCAGCTTCTCATCGACCTTCTCCATCTTTCCGAAGGAAGTAAAGAAGCCATCGATGACAGCCTTCTCCTCATCGGTAAACAGTGCTTCATCGTAGCTGACTCCGGACATTCCCTCGCCCACCATAGCCGGTGTGTTCGGCATCGAGCGGACGATCCTTACGCCATCACCAAGACCTTCCTGAAGATCCGCGATGGCATATCCCGCAGCGATGGAGATCACAACCTGATCACCGCGGATCTTTCCGTTTAACTCCTTAAATACCGTCGGGAGCACCTGCGGCTTTACCGCGAGGACCAGATATTTTACCTGAGACGCGCACTCTGTCACTGTGGAGACATGGGCAACGCCTGTCTCCTCTGTAATTTTCTGCATTTTTGCCTCGTGAGCACTCGTGAAAAGCAGCTCCTCCGGCTTATATGTCTTTAAAAGCCCCCGCATAATAGCGGTTCCCATATTTCCCATACCTATAAAACCGATTTTTGCCATCTGATGATTACCTCCTGTTTTATATGATGTTGGAGCCAAAAAGCTTTTGGCCCTGATATTTTTCTGCCTCCTACGGGATCTGATTTCCTGTTAACAAGTGAAAACACACTTCGCGAGTTTTCCCTTGTTATCGCGACAGTCATCAAGGTCTCGCACAAGCGCGGACTTTGGCTCGTTGTTCGCGTAATAAAAAAACCGCTGCTATACAGATTCTCTCTGCACAGCAACGGCTTTTAAATTTACTTCGCGTAATCGGTAACTCTGGACTCGCGGATCACGTTGACTTTGATCTGACCCGGATATTCCAGGCTTTCCTCGATCTTCTTGGATACATCTCTTGCGAGAAGTACCATATCGTCATCGCTGATCTGCTCCGGTACTACCATAATACGTACCTCGCGTCCCGCCTGGATCGCAAAGGACTTGTCAACTCCCTTGAAGGAGTTTGTGATATCCTCAAGCTGCTTTAAGCGGTTCGTGTATGTTTCCAACGTCTCTCTTCTTGCGCCCGGTCTTGCAGCGGAAATCGTATCTGCTGCCTGAACGATGCAGGAAATAAGGTTCGTCGGCTCAACATCGCCATGGTGGGATTCCACAGCATTGATAACGATCGGGGACTCTTTGTATTTCTTACAAAGTTCCGATCCAAGCTGTACATGGGAACCTTCCATCTCATGGTCAACGGATTTTCCAATGTCATGTAATAAGCCGGCACGCTTTGCCATTCTGACGTCCACACCGATCTCGGCTGCCAGTAAACCGGATAACTGTGCGACCTCGATGGAATGCTTCAATGCGTTCTGACCATAGCTGGTCCTGAACTTCATCTTGCCGAGGAGCTTGACGAGCTCCGGATGGATATTGTGAATGCCGACCTCAAGGATCGCAGCTTCACCTTCCTCGCGCATCATGTTTTCAACTTCCTTCTGCGCTTTCTCCACCATCTCTTCAATTCTCGCCGGATGGATACGTCCATCCACGATCAGTCTTTCAAGGGCAATTCTTGCAACTTCACGTCTTACCGGGTCAAAACCGGATAAAACGACAGCCTCCGGTGTATCGTCGATAATGAGCTCGACGCCAGTCATTGTCTCAAGAGTACGGATATTCCGTCCCTCACGTCCAATGATACGGCCCTTCATCTCATCACTCGGGAGCTGTACAACTGAAACGGTTGTCTCTGCGACATGGTCAGCAGCACATCTCTGGATCGCTGCAACCACGTATTCCTTTGCCTTCTTGTCAGCTTCTTCTTTTGCTTTGGCTTCTAATTCCTTGATGAGCTTTGCGGTGTCGTGTTTGACATCTTCCTCTACAGATTTCAGAAGATATTCTTTCGCCTGCTCGCTGGTAAGTCCGGAGATCTTCTCCAGTTCTTCCTGCTCCTTAGCAAATAATTCCTCGACCTCAGAAGAACGCTTTCTTAAGTTTTCTTCCTTTGCAGCAAGGCTGGATTCTTTTTTCTCCATAGCCTCGGACTTTTTGTCAAGGTTTTCCTCTTTGCTCAGTACGCGACGCTCATAACGCTGAATCTCGGCTCTCCGTTCTCTGGTTTCCTTTTCAAGCTCATTTTTCGCTTTTAAATTCTCTTCCTTCGCTTCCAGGAGAGCTTCTTTCTTCTTCGTCTCGGCGACCTTCAATGCTTCATCTATTATTTCTCTGGATTTTTCCTCTGCGCTTCCGATCTTACTCTCGTAACTTTTTTTATGGTGAGCCACAGCTATCTTCCAGGTAATAGGAGCCACAATAATTGCTGTTATAATAACGCTGATTATTGGTGACACAGGAGCACCTCCTTTATTTAGTTTTCATTGTACTAATTACAACACTTCAATTTTAAACTGTTTTATGCATTATGTCAAGTATAATGCCCTCATTCCGGGTACTTCTGTTCATCTCTACGAAGCCTTTTTCAGTCGGTCCTCTACTGTCGGAAAACGCCCTACTCCCACTGTTTCATCGCGCTGTTTATCGCCTCGTAAGAAAAGCCTTTTCTTGCCAGAAACGCATAGATCTTCTGGCGTTTCGCAGGATCCGGCTCCTCCGGATCATAATTTTTCTTTCTCAGCAGCCCGAGGATCTGGGACGGCTCATCTACCTCCATATCCTCAAACACCATCTCCACCAGATCGTCGCCGATCCCTTTCTGGCGGAGGTCAAATTTCATCTGGCGGATACTCTTTTTGTTGCCGTTTTTCTCCACATACCGCCTCGCATAGTCCTCATCATCCAGATACCGGTAATGTTTCAGAAAAAGGACCGCATCTTCAACAGAGGCTGGCGAAAACCCCTGTTCCGCCAGCTTCTTGCGCATTTCATTTTCTGTTTTTCCGGAAAACTGAAGATAATAGAGACCTTTGTTTCGCGCCTCCCGGAACTCCTCCGGAACCGCGTCTCCATCCGCACCGGCATACATTTTCTTCTCCCGGTGCTCTTCCTGCAGCCATTCTTTCATCGATATTTTCCCTGTTTTTTATTCGTCAGCTTTTACATCTTCCGCAGTCTCATCGACCGCCGGTGCCGCAGCCGCCTCACCCGGGGCAACATGCTGCGCTTCCAGTCCGTGAAGCTCTCTCACCTGATTCTCGATCTCCTCGCAGATCAGCGGATTCTGCGCAAGATACGTCTTCGCATTCTCACGTCCCTGACCGATCTTCGCTCCCTTATAAGCGTACCAGGATCCACTCTTCTCAACAATATTCGCATCTGCAGCCAGATCAAGAACATCGCCCTCGCGGGAGATTCCCTTTCCGAACATAATATCAAACTCAGCCTCTTTAAATGGCGGAGCGATCTTATTCTTTACAACTTTTACACGTACATGGTTACCGATCACCTCACCGCTCTGCTTTAAGGACTCGGTTCTTCTTACGTCAAGACGGACAGAAGAATAGAACTTAAGCGCACGTCCGCCGGTCGTTGTCTCCGGGTTTCCGAACATCACACCGACTTTTTCGCGGAGCTGGTTGATAAAGATCACGATACAGTTTGTCTTGCTGATGATGGCGGTCAGTTTTCTTAAAGCCTGGGACATCAGGCGGGCCTGTAAGCCGACGTGGGAGTCACCCATATCGCCGTCGATCTCCGCCTTCGGAACAAGTGCCGCTACAGAGTCCACGATCACGATATCAACAGCACCGGAACGCACCATCGTCTCTGTGATCTCTAAGGCCTGCTCTCCGTTATCCGGCTGGGAGATATAGAGATTATCGATATCAACTCCGATATTCTTCGCGTATACCGGATCGAGAGCGTGCTCAGCGTCGATAAATCCGGCGATCCCGCCGCGCTTCTGGACTTCCGCTACCATATGGAGAGCGACCGTTGTTTTACCACTGGACTCCGGTCCGTAGATCTCAACAACACGTCCTTTCGGAAGGCCGCCGAGTCCGAGGGCGATATCAAGGCTTAGAGAACCCGTCGGAACCGTCTCGATATTCATATTCGCACCGGAATCACCGAGCTTCATAACGGAACCTTTTCCATAAGCTTTTTCGATCTGTGTGAGAGCCGCGTCAAGAGCTTTTAATTTATCATCTTTATTCATATTCTTCCTCCAAGATCCGGCCCCGCAGTCTTTTCCGCGCCCCCGGATATCCAATAATCACTGATTTTTCAATCCGCATATTTCTTCACATACTTCACGTCCACGAAAGCAGAGCGCCGTATGCGAACAAATGTTCTGTACTGTTAATCATAATATAATCCATGTAAAAAGTCAACTGTTTCTTATCATTCCGACCGCTTTTGATCAATTCGCAGTTACTGTTCACGCCTTGCGCAAACCGCAGCCTTTTTTATTCACCGCCATACTTCGTCTCCTCTCCGGCAGATCTCCCGCATTTTGATACCGAGTTTTTCCTGCTGTCCTCTGCTGCAGGATATCGTTCTGCCTGTTTTGTTTAACTGTTTTGCTTAACTGTCCGCTCAACTTTTTTCCTTAACTTCTTTGCAGCTGTACACCACCTTCACAGCTGCACGTTTTCTTATATTCTCACTGAGATCCGCAGCGATCCGCCGCCGGGACGATGCTTTTACGCATCATGAACCATCTGCCGTCCGGAACAGACTTCCCGGAACGATTTCAGATATCCGTACTATATCGAATTTCCCGGATGGTGTCAATCGGCATTCTCCACAAATTCAACCCCTCAGTTTTTAACTCAACGGCAGTAAGCCCGGATGTGTCCGGTACGTTCTCGCATCTCGCGCGGTCACCTGCGGCACCCCGCATCTTCGCACGAGTGCACATAAAAAGCGGCAGTCCATGCCCACAATACATGTTCTGCCGCCATTCTATCCTATTATATATGTGATATTCTCTGGACACCTGCCCGGATCCTATCTTTCCTTCGAAGCTCCTGCTACCAGTCCGCTGAGCGCCAGAAGCGCCAGAACATTCGGAATGACCATAAGCCCGTTAAAGAAGTCCGCTAAAGACCATACAAGCTCCAGCTTCAGGCAGGAACCGATCACGATGCAGACAACAACGATCAGCGAATAGAGCTTTGATGCCTTCTCGCCAAACAAATACTTCACGTTCACAAGTCCGAAGAAATGCCAGCTTAAGATCGTGGAGAACGCGAAGAAGAACAGGCAGACTGCAACGAAGATGATCCCCGCGCTGCCGAAGCCCTTCATGAATGCCGCCTGAGTGAGCGCGGTACCGTCCTTTCCTGTGCTCATAACGCCTGTTGTGAGGACGGAGAATACCGTCAGGTTCAGGACAATAAATGTGTCGATGAACACGCTGACCATTGCACAGAGCCCCTGATGATGTGGGGATTCCGCCTTCGCTCTCGCGTGGGCATGCGGGGTGGATCCCATACCTGCCTCGTTTGAGAAGAGGCCGCGGGCAACACCATAGCGGATCGCCTCACGCACCGTGATTCCAGCGCCTGCGCCGAGAACTGCTTCCGGTGCAAACGCACCCTCAATAATGGAAAGGAACGCCGCCGGGAGAGCCGTGATGTTCATGCAGATCAGAACCAGGCTGCCAACGATATAAACACCGGCCATGATCGGAACGATCTTCTCAACTACCGTTGCCAGACTCTTTGTTCCTCCAAGGAAGATCACCGCTGCGATCACTGCGACAACAATGCCGACGATCACCGGTGAAAGTTCCACATGGAATACCTGAAATGCTTCCACAAACGCTGCTCCGATGGAATTGGACTGAACCATATTTCCCATAAAGCCCAGAGCAAGAATAATAAATACCGCAAACAGAGTGGAAAGTGCCTTTCCGAATGTGCCCTTGAACGCCGCCTTGATGTAGTAGACAGGACCTCCTGTCACCTCACCGTTTACCTCTGTCTTATATGTCTGTGCCAGAACTGCCTCTCCGTAGATCGTCGCCATTCCGAGGAATGCACTGATCCACATCCAGAAGATCGCGCCCGGGCCTCCGCCGATGAGGGCTGTCGCCGCTCCGGCAAGGTTTCCTGTACCTACCTGAGCCGCGATGGCTGTCGCGATGGACTGGAACGGAGTCATCTCGCCTTTTTCGTGCTTTTCACCGTTCATGCTGAAATGCCCGAATACCTGGCGGACGCCCTCCCTGAACTTTCTGACCTGGATAAATCTCAGGCGGATCGTATAGTAAAGTCCGGTTCCGCATAAGAGAACGAGCAGGAGAAAGCTCCACAGAAAATCATTTCCCTTTGTTACAAGCTGCATCAGTGTGTCCATTTTAATTATCCTCCTCTTTCATCATCATAGCCTCCAGCCTTTTCTTTAAATTTCCGGCTGTCCGGCATCATGGAATATCCCCTCTGAATTTCCATGCAATAAAATAAGAGCTGATATTGATCAGCTCTCCAAAGAGTAGAACATTTGCATACAACGGGTTTGGTCCCATTGTGGTTATTTGTATGCCCTGTCCTTTTGCCTGAGAGATCGACCAGTACCATGGACATGAACCGGTCTTACACCTTCGGCGCTCCATACGGAGACTCTCCAGAGTGTCCAGACGGACGTTTGTCCGCCTGGACTGCACTTATGTGTTACATACTATCACAGTTTTCCTTCTGTATCAACGTGTTTTTGAAGTAAAGTGGCAAATTTTGTAATTTTTGTAAATATTGTCACATATGACCTGCAGATCATCTGTCTTTTGCTTCAATCTGACGAACCATTTTCTGACCGCTCCGCATGAGCCTCCTGACGCTGTTTTGCAGTTTCAAGCTCATGCTGCTTTAACGCCTCCGAGAACTCTACGCGGATCTCCGTTCCCTTACCCTGCTCACTCTCAAGGGTCAATTTTGCCCCGTGCTGGGCAACGATGTGCTTTACGATCGCAAGTCCCAGACCGGTTCCTCCCGTCGCCTTCGAGCGGCTCTTATCCACACGGTAGAATCGCTCAAATACACGCTCCTGATGTTCCGCAGAGATACCGATTCCGGTGTCCTTCACAGAAAGGAACGTATGGCCGTTCTCAATGCCGGTCGTCACCGTCACGGTTCCGTCCTTTTTATTGTACCGGATCGCGTTGTCGCAAAGATTATAGATCAATTCCTCCATCAGCTGCTTATCTGCGAAAACCGGCGCTTCTCCGCCCTGAACCCGGATCGTCACATTCTGTTTCTGGGCATTCATCTGGAGCATGTCCACACATTCTCTCGCCAGCGGAAACAGATCCAGATCTCTATACTCTACATCTTTCTTTCCGCCGTCAAGCTGGGAAAGCTGGATGATATCGTTGATCAGGGTCAGAAGTCTCGCCGCGTTTTTATGGATCTCCGACGCAAACCGTTCCGTATTTTCCCCGGACATTCCGTGTTCGATCAGTTCCGCATAGCCGGAGATCGCCGTGAGCGGGGTCTTAAGTTCATGGGACACGTTCGCCGTAAATTCCTGCCGGACCTGAGAGCTCTTTAAGATATCCTCATGCTGCTGCCGGATCTTATTCATAAACGGTACCAGCTCCTTGTAGGCCGCCTGTGTCCCCGGCTCCGAAAGATTTTCCGCCATCTGCTCGATCGGTGCTACAAGGTTCTTCGTAAAATAATTTGCCATCATGATACAGAAGAAAAAGAGAAGGACAAATACTCCCACTACCGTCATCATCATGTTCTGGGTCAGGGCAAAAATATTGTCGCCCTCCCTCGCGATCCTTAAGATCCGTCCGTTGTCCAGCCGGATCGCATAGTAGAACAGATTTTTATCCAGCGTTGTGGACCGGCGGGTTCCGCTTCCTTCTCCGGACTTCGCCGCCATGAGGATCTCCGGGCGGTCCTCATGGTTCTCCATCACAGAAAAATCCGCGTTGCTGTCAAAAATAACGCTCCCGTTGGCATTCACCACCGTGATGCGCAGCGTATCCGGGTTCAGGTCATAGGCATCCGGATGCAGATCGGAAATATTGTCGAAGATATGCAGGTTTTTCATGACGAGGGCATCAGCCTTCAAATCCCCGATGACCTGTTTCCGGTAGACCCCGTAAAAAACAAATAAGGCACACAGCAGTGTCAGTAAAATTGCAAACACTGCCGTGGCCAGAAGTTCCATATGGATTTTCCGTTTCATTCGATCATATACCCCACATTTCTCACAGTGCGGATCATGGAACCCGCTTCACCGAGTTTCTGTCTGAGCGTCCGGATATGCATGTCCAGAGTTCTCGACTCACCTTCAAAGTCGATTCCCCATACGCGCTCTAAAATGATCTCTCGCGTCACTACGATCCCCGCATTGTGGAGCAGGAGCTTTAAGAGCTCATATTCCTTAAATGTCAGGCTGCACGGAACATCCTTCACGTATACCATATGTTTCTCATCATCCAGGAAGATATCCCCCAGGGTCAGGAATTTATCTTCCTCCATCGTCCTTCTGAGCACCGCCTTTACTCTGGCGATCAGCTCCATGACACCAAAAGGCTTTGTCAGGTAATCATCCGCTCCGACATCAAGTCCCTTTACCTTGTCGATCTCGGTACTCTTTGCCGTCACCATGATGATCGGAAGCTTTTTCGTCTCCGGACGGCGGCGGAGCTTTGCAACGATCTCCAGTCCGTCCTCGTCCGGAAGCATAATGTCCAAAAGGGCAAGATCCGGCTGCTTCTCTTCCAGCTTTTTATAAAAATCGCGGGCACATTCAAATCCTTCCACCTGATATCCGCTGTTCTTTAACGCGAACATCTCAATTTCCAGAATATTTTTATCATCTTCTACCGCATAGATCAGAGCCATGGTCCTTTCCTCCTGTCTCACTTTCTGTCTTACTTTCTGTATAACTGTTCAGCACCTTAAAAACATTCTACGTAACTGTTCAATACGCAGTTACGCGCAAAAATCCATTCCAAATCGGCTGTGCCGATAGGATTTTTGCCTTCTATTCTAAGTTTTCTTACGGTCAGCGCAGTAAGTGCGTAGACCTACTGAACAATTACCATTCTACTACATATCTTCCTATACCGGAAGCATATATTTGTCGCGGTACTGCTCTACCATCGCCGCGAAATGCGGATCTCCGTCACGCTTCAGGTTATCAAGATAACCGTGGGTATCAAAACCGTCACGGTCGATCTCAATGACGCTGACCGCGATGTTGGAGCAATGGTCGGAAACACGCTCCAGATTCATGGAAATATCGGAAAGCACAAATCCCTGCTCGATCGTACATTTTCCCTTCTGGAGTCTTCGGATATGGTTTGCCTTTACGACGGTATTGATATCGTCGATGACCTCCTCAAGAGGCTCCACTCTGGCTGCCTCATCCGTATTGTTCGTCTCAAAGGCATCGATGGACAGGTTCAGGATCTCCTTTACCGCGTCGAAGAATATGCCAAGTTCCTTCTCTGCCTTGCTGGAGAACTGCATTTCTTTTTCCTTCATCTCTTTTGCGGAATCTTTCAGGTTCATGCCGTGATCGGAAATACGCTCAAAATCTCCGATGCAGTGTAAGAGCAAGGATACGGTATGGCTGTCTGACTTGGAAAGGTTCTTTCCGCCAAGCTTTACCATGTAAGTTCCAAGCTCATCCTCATAGCGGTCCACAAGGTTTTCCAGGGCCTCCACACGGGCTGCCTTTTCGTCATCATAGCCGTGAAGCAGATCCACCGCCGTGAAGAAGCATTCCCGTGCAAGCTTCGCCATCTGGATCGTCGTCTGACGGCACTGTTCAACCGCAAAAGCCGGCGTGTCGAGGAAACGCTGGTCGAGAAGACGGAACGCGTCTTTTTCCTGATTCTGAGCCGGAGCTTCCTTCTTCTCTTCCGGGATCGTGAGACATGCAAGTTTTACAAGACCACTGCCGAACGGAAGAAGCATGATCGTTGCCGCTATATTAAAGCTGCTGTGGATCACGGCAATTCCCATAGCGTTTGCCGCTGTGTCCAGAAAGGAAAAATGAACGACCGCATTGATCGTATAAAAGACGATCATAAAAATAACGGTACCAATAATATTAAAGTAAAGATGGACCAGTGCCGCGCGCTTTGCGTTCTTTGAGGCACCGATACCGGAGAGCATCGCTGTCACACAGGTTCCGATATTCTGTCCCATAATGATCGGGAGCGCAGTACTGAAATTTACCGCCCCTGTGGCACATAACGCCTGAAGAATACCGACGGACGCAGAGGAGCTCTGGATGATCGCTGTGAGGACAGCGCCTGCGATCATTCCGAGGACCGGGTTTGAGAACATTGTCAGGATTCCGGTAAATTCCGGGACATTTGCCAGCGGTTTGACGGCACCGCTCATTGTCTCCATTCCAGTCATTAAAATCGCGAAACCGATCATGATGGTTCCAGCATCTTTTTTCTTCTCCTTCTTGGAGAACATGATAAAACAGACGCCGATGAGTGCCAGAACCGGTGAAAATGATGTCGGCTTTAACAGCTGTACAAAGAAATTTCCACTCTCAATTCCGGTAAGGCTTAAGAGCCAGGACGTCACCGTCGTTCCGATGTTCGCACCCATGATGATGCCGACCGCCTGGGTCAGCTTCATGATACCGGAGTTTACGAAACCTACGACCATGACAGTAGTTGCGGATGACGACTGGATGATCGCCGTAACTCCCGCTCCTAAAAGGACCGCCTTGATCGGATTTGATGTCAGTTTTTCAAGAATTCTTTCCAGCCTTCCACCGGAAAGCTTTTCGAGACCTTTCCCCATAGTCTCCATTCCGTAAAGGAACAGCGCGAGCCCGCCAAGCATCGTCAATACACCAAAAAAATCCATAAATTTCCCCTCTTCAAATTCATTAACATTTTGTTTATCTCTTTCTTACCATGTATCAGAATATCAGGGGAATGTAAAATGCTTTGTAGGCAGTATGTAAAATCTGTGTAAAATATCAAAGCCCAGAACGACCTTAAATTTTTTTTAGAATTTGTTCTGTTTTATACTGGAGTCGATTGATGGAATATCTTAGATATATTAGAATTTTGATCGTGTCACCATAACGGTAGGCGGTTGGTCCCTGACTTACATAAAACCCCAGGACCAGCCGTCTATCGGTGGCACTCTTTGTTTTTAATATAGCATACTTTATAAGGGATTTTAATATAATCCAGTTTATTATAATTTCTACTTACTCACCAGTTTCTCCACATCCAGCAGCCCCCATCCCTGCTGATTTCTCGGAAGCCCGATATCCGTGCAGCTTTCCCGAAGCTTCAGCTTCACATCCTTATTCGTCATATCCGGGTACCGTTCCAGAAGGAGCGCTGTGGCACCGGAGACGATGGGAGTGCTCATGGAGGTGCCGCTTTTGATGGTGTATTTATCCGCCCGGCCAGCACAGCTGACGACGCTGCAGCCCGGAGCAACGAGGTCCGGCTTGCAGATGCAGGCGGCGGTGGGACCCCGGCCGGAGTAGTCCACCATCCGGTTTCCACCCACCAGGACCTCCCTGTCATCGTCCGAACAGCCCACCGTGATCACCTTTCTGCTGATCCCCGGAGTCGTGATGCTCATGGTCCGGGGGCCATTGTTTCCCGCCGCCACCACAACAACAAGCCCGGCGTCCCATGCCCGGTTCACGCCTTTCACCAGGGCGGAATTTTCGCTCATCCCCCGCTTCGAGCAGGCACCTACCGATATATTTAAGATCCGGATCCCCAGCTTCTCCTTTCTCTCCAAAATCCAGGAGATTCCCGCCAGGACATCCGAAGAATATCCATTTCCTTTCCGGTCCAGGACCTTCACCATGACGAGGTCACAGCCCGGCGCGATCCCGCTGTACCGCCCGCCGGACATGCGCCCGCTGCCGCCGATGATCCCGCAGATATGGGTCCCATGCCCACAGTCATCGTAGGCGAAGTTCTTCCCATTCACCATGTCCGCGAACCCGGTCACCCGGCTGTCAAAATCCCGGTGAAGAAAGATCCCGGTATCCAAAACCGCCACGCCGATGCCTTTTCCAGTGAGTCCCAGGCGGTAAGCCGCGCCGCAGCGGATCTGATCTTTAATATGGTTCACATGTAAGATTCCTCTATTCTATTCCTCTTACTTACAGGATATTCATAACCACTTCGTCTTGCGCTGCTGCCCAAAATATACATCTGTGCATATCCCCACCCACAATTTGCAGTATTTCCGACACTTTTCCACATTCTTCGAAAACAACATCCGAATCTTAAAGAAATCTTAATAATTCATTCAAAGAATATACAATCATTTTCCAGGGTGATGTGCTATACTTTAACCATAAGAAATGCACGAGATATTTTAAATCCTTTATCCTAAACCTTTTTGAAATTGAAATCCTAAATGATGAATCCCTGTACAGTATGTACAGGGTTTTTTCATGCCATTTTTCTGGAAAAATCTTCCAAAAAAAGACGGCACTCAACTCGTTCCAGGGTTAAGTACCGTCTTTCTGTTTTTAACTGCTGTCCGCCACACCGGTCCAAATCATCGGTCTGTTTCTTACACGTTTTTCACATTCTTGAGAATATCACAGAAATCAAATGTAGCGAAGTAGTCCTTCGGAGTCTCCGCCCGGCGGATCATCTGGACACTGCCGTCTTCCTTGAGAAGAAGCTCCGCGCTCTTTAATTTACCGTTATAGTTGTAACCCATCGCGAATCCGTGTGCGCCTGCATCGTGGATAAAGAGCAGGTCGCCCTTATCGATCTTCGGAAGCATGCGGTCGATTGCAAACTTATCGTTGTTCTCGCAGAGGGAACCTGTCACATCGTACTTGTGGTCGCAGGGCTCGTTCTCTTTTCCCATAACCGTGATGTGATGGTAAGCGCCGTACATAGCCGGGCGCATCAGGTTTACCGCGCACGCATCGACGCCGATGTACTCCTTATAGGTATGCTTCTCATGGATCGCTCTTGTCACGAGAGCACCGTACGGAGCCAGCATGAAGCGGCCAAGTTCTGTGAAGATCGCCACGTCACCCATTCCTGCCGGAACAAGAACTTCCTCGTAAACCTTTCTTACGCTCTCACCGATGACCTTGATATCATTCGGCTCCTGATCCGGTCTGTACGGGATACCGATTCCGCCGGAGAGGTTGATGAACTTGATATCAGCGCCGGTCTCCTTCTTTAACTTCACAGCAAGCTCAAAGAGGATCTTCGCGAGAATCGGATAGTACTCGTTCGTCACTGTGTTGCTTGCCAGAAACGCGTGGATACCGAAGTTCTTCGCGCCCTTTGCCTTTAAGATCTTATACGCCTCAGTGATCTGAGCCTCCGTCATGCCATACTTCGCGTCACCCGGGTTATCCATGATATCAGTCGCTACCTTGAATAATCCACCCGGATTGAAGCGGCAGCAGATCGTCTCCGGAATCGTTCCGATGGTCTTCTCGAGGCACTCGATGTGAGTGAAATCGTCCAGGTTGATGATCGCGCCGAGGTCATACGCGAGCTTGAACTCTTCCGGTGGTGTATCGTTTGAGGAGAACATGATGTCATGTCCGGAAAAACCGCAAGCATCAGACATTAAAAGCTCTGTCTTGGAAGAGCAGTCTGTTCCGCATCCAAGCTCCTGAAGTGTTTTTAAGATAAACGGATTCGGTGTCGCTTTTACTGCAAAGTATTCCCTGAATCCCTTATTCCAGGAAAATGCCTCTTTTAATTTCAGGGCATTCTCGCGGATCCCCTTCTCATCGTAAAGATAAAACGGGGTCGGATAGGTCTTCGCGATCTCCTCCAGCTGTTCCTTCGTTACAAACGGTTTCTTCTCCATGTACGTTCTCTCCTTCGTTAGTCAGTGTTAGTCGATATTTACAACACGCATGATGTTTGTAGAAGCAGCCGGCTCATGTCTTTTCGCATAATCAACGACTCCTGCGGTTACAACTGCGATATCGCCTGTTTTTACAATACCATTCTCTTTTAAAATGTCAATACTGTTCTCAATTAAAGTGTCAGTGGATTCCGCTCTCTTTGCCTGGAACGGAGTTACACCCCAGTAGAGCATCATCTTGCGGACTGCGGAGATACTCGGGGACATTCCCACAAGTTTTGTGGACGGATGCCACTTGGAAAGCATTCTCGCCGTGTAGCCGCTGATGCTCGGTGCAATGATAACCGCTGCATCAAGGGACTGTGCCGTTGCGACGGACGCATAGCTCACCGCATTGGAAATATTGTGGCGGTTATCATCGGATACGGTTCTCTTCTCGTAGAAATCACCGCTCATATGGGACTCGGTCTCCTCAACGATATGAGCCATCATCTTTAATGCCTCGACCGGATATTTACCATTTGCAGTCTCACCGGATAACATAACGACGTCTGTTCCGTCATATACAGCGTTCGCAACGTCGGAAACCTCCGCACGGGTCGGTCTCGGGTTACGGATCATGGAATCCAGCATCTGAGTCGCTGTGATAACGACCTTACATGCGGCGCTGCACTTTTTGATCATCATTTTCTGAAGATGCGGAAGCTTCTCCGGTGCGATCTCAACACCCAGGTCACCGCGGGCTACCATGATTCCGTCGCTGGCCTCGATGATCTCGTCAAGGTTCTCAAGTCCCTCAGCGTTCTCGATCTTCGCGATGATTCCCATTGAGGAACCTCCCTCGTCTAACATCTGGCGGATCTCACGGATCGCGTCTGCGGAACGGATGAAGGAAGCCGCGATATAGTCGAACCCAAGCTCGATACCGAAACGGATATCTTCCTTATCTTTATCTGTTAACGCCGGAAGCTTGATCTTTACGTTCGGGACGTTTACGCCCTTTCTCTCTCCAAGCTCGCCGCCGTTCATGATCCTGCAGTAGATCTCGGTTCCCTCAACACGCTCAACATGGAGCTCGATCAGACCGTCATCGATCAGGATCACGTTGCCCTCTGTTACGTCCTCATTTAAGCCATTGTAATTGATGTGGACTCTCTTTGCGTCACCGACGATATCCTCTGTTGTAAGGATGATCTCCTCGCCTGCCGTCAGTGTTACCTTCTTTCCGTCCTTTAAAACACCGGTACGGATCTCCGGTCCCTTTGTATCAAGAAGAGCCGCTACCGGTTTTCCAACCTCTTCCGCAACCTCGC
>ERZ1026901.522-NODE-522-length-30144-cov-13.097777_pt1 | contig 30144 bp, 40 predicted proteins | sample MGYA00380179_ERZ1026901 | MGnify/ENA primary metagenome ERZ1026901 (study PRJEB33269, sample SAMEA4719815) | human gut metagenome | biome: human-associated habitat; feature: organic feature; material: feces | place: Cameroon | collected 2013-10 ... | reverse complement strand
GTCGATAGGGTTGTCAGGCGTCTGCCACCACCAAAGCCAAGACGGTAGCCAGCCGTCTTTGTCGGCAAAGAGAACAACGAGCGGCGTGAGCAGACGCCCGAAAACGTCGAAGGCTAAGGACGCAGGTAAAAAGCAAAGCCATTTCAGGTACATGGCAACACCTATAAAAAAGCCCCTCACAGAGGGGCGTAGCAGTCAGGGTACAAAACGTACCCCAGCTGAGGAGCTAACAAAAGGGGCGGCATTCGCCACCCGAAAAACTTCCCCACTCTTTTCAGGGTGGGAGATTAACTCTAAAACCACTCAGTTATCGTTCCCCCCGCTGTGTTGGCCGCCGGGATTGGGCTTGGGTTTCAGGTCTTCAGGCCCATCAGGATCAGGATCAGGATCAGGATTCGAGGGCTTCGATGGCTGACTACCCCCCCCCATCTACAGTGTAGGCGTCGACTGTGATGTAGTAGTCGTTTTGGTTAGTACCACCACCAAACAAGCCATAGTTTCCAACTGTCGTCGCGGCCAAGCCGCCCCGCGGGTAAATCAGGCCCGTAGGTGTGCTACGCACGAGGGCCGCACTGTAGGCGTCTACTGTAGAGCTAAACATTGTTCCGCGTAGCAAACCTCCACCACCAAACAACCCATAGTCTCCTACAGACGTAGCGGCCAAATTGTACCTCTCTTCGCTTAACGCTGTCGGAGTGCTCCGCACAAGAGACGCGCTGTATGCGTCTACTGTATCAAAACCGTTGCCGCCCCCAAACAGCGCATAGCCTCCTACAGACGTAGCGGCCAAATTGTTTCGCGCATAGCTTAACGCTGTGGGGGTGCTTCGTACGAGAGTCGCGCTGTAGGCATCTACGACAGCAGAAACCTCATGAGTGTTGTCATTTCCCCCTCCAAATAACCCAAAATCTCCTACCGTCGTCGCTGCCAGACCATACTTTTTTTGGCTCAGAGCTGTGGGGGTGCTTCGTACGAGAGTCGCGCTGTAGGCATCTACTATAGCGAACGAAAGATAGGTCGTATTCTTCAAAATAAGATAACCACCCCCAAACAGCCCATAATTTCCTACGGTCGTAGCCGCTAGAACAGCCCTTCTCTCGCTCAGTTCTGTAGGAGTGCTACGCACGAGAGACGCGCTATAGGCGTCTACTGTAGGAGAAAAAATGTCGAGTTCGGTCACACCGTCGGTGGTATGCCCCCCACCAAATAACCCATAATCCCCCACAGTTGTGGCGGCTAAGTCATACCTCACTTCGCTCAGCTTTGTAGGAGTGCTATGCACAAGCGACGTGCTGTAGGCATCTACAGTATCCAGGATACGGCCACTATAGCCGCCGCCAAACAGCCCATAATTCCCCACGGTCGTTGCTGGAAAGTACGCCCGCCCGTCGTCTAACCGCGTCACGGTCCCATAGTACGATAGTTTCGACTCTGCAGAGAAAAACGGACGTGCCTTCCCACCCACTCCAACATAGGCTTTTTTGACTTTGCGCGCCTTGTTGTCGACCCCGGTATAGATTTTTTTGACCTTGCGGGCCTTACCGGCCACGCCAACATAGCACGCTTTCGTCATATCAGTAATCCTGCCCCGTGATTTCCTTAAACTGCTCCTTCGTGATGACGCCCTTCCTCACGGCGAGGCGAACCATCTGCGCCGTCCAAAGTCCTCTGTCAAAATTCCGTTTTACAAGATCGTAAGTCATACCGCCGCATCCTCCATAGTCGCAAGGTTCTGATATTCAAGCGCCGCCGCAATACGTTCTTCTGCCGACGGCGTCGTGTCCACTTTGGGTTCCGTGTTGATGATTTCTTCAATCTTCGCAAGGGCCTCAGATTCCGAAAGCGCCGCGTCGATTTTATACATCGTGCGCATTGCAGATAAATTCTGAAACGCCCACATCACCTCACCATTTTCGTCCGTCTCTACATAATGAACGAACGCCAAGGCGGCAGGAAACTGCTCAAGAACTGCGTCCTTCGTCGCCAAGGCACCGTTGGGGAACATATAGGTCTTTCCCCCTGTGTACTTTTCTACCTTCTTCATTTTGTTCTAACTCCTTTTACTCGTAAACCAAATAAAGCTCGCCAGTTGCCAACGGTGACGTTCCTGCTGTCAGGTCAGTGGTGCCGCTCGTGGCCTTGACATAACCCGAGTCATTCGTCAGCTGGGACGTCTTCGTCGGGATCGTCGGCTTGTTTTTGATCGCCGTCACCCCCGATGTCGCATTCCAGTCCGCCTGTTGCTGTGTCCTCAAGAACCCCGAGTCATTCGTGAGTTGCGACGTCTTTGTCGGGATATCGCCCCTGAGGTTCGTAATGGCCGTGGCGTTGTCATTAGCCTTCTTTTCGACTGCCGTCAGCCGCGTGCCCTGCGAAGTCACGTCAGCCGCAGACCCAGCGGCAATGTTAGCGCGAGCCTGCGTCTGTTGCTCCGCCGTCAGCGTCTGAGCAACGTACTTCACGCTGTTGCTCTGATTCGCTTGCTCGGCGTAATACTTCGCAGAATACTTTGCGGTTTCGCCGGAACCCTCGACAGGGCCGTCCTCTTTCGAGGCCCAATCCTTCGCTTTTTGCGCAGAAGCAGATGCCTCGCCTGCCTTCGTGCTTGCAGTAGTCGCACTTCCAGCCGCCGCAGTCTTTGAAGCATTAGCCGCCGTCGCAGAATTAGCGGCATTCTTTTCTGATGTGGCCGCCGCCGTCTTCGATCCAGCCGCCGCAGTCGCAGAATTACCCGCCGCCGTTTCGGATGACTTTGCCGCATTCTGCGAAACCTTCGCCGCGTCTGCTGAAGTCTTCGCCGCAGAGGCGCTACCTGCCGCCGCCGTCTTTGATGCATCAGCCGCAGAAGCAGAACTAGCCGCCGCAGTTTTTGAAGCGTCAGCCGCAGAAGCAGAATTAGCCGCCGCCGTTTCGGACGCTTTGGCCTTCGTTTCCGACGCCTTAGCGTTGTCTGCCGACGTCTTTGCGTGCGTCTCGGATGTTTTGGCCGCCGCCGCACTGGACGCCGCCGCAGAGGCCGATGCCGCCACAGTATCCTGAGCGCCCTGCGCCGCTTCTGCTGATGCCGCCGCCGCCGATGCGCTTTCTGCCGCCGCGGTCTTTGACGAGGCCGCCGCAGTCTCGGACGTCTTCGCATTGTTCTCAGACGTCTTGGCGTTCGTCTCTGACGTCTTTGCCGCGCCTGCGCTCGTGGCCGCCGCGTTCTTAGACGCAAGGGCATTCGTCTCCGACGTCTTGGCCGCAGAAGCAGAACTAGCCGCCGCGGTCTGTGAAGTCTTGGCCGCGTTCTCACTTGCCTTGGCCGCATCCTGTGAAGTCTTCGCCGCCGCCGCGCTCGATGCCGCCGCAGTCTGTGAAGCCTTCGCCGCATCGGCTGATGCCTTCGCCGCGCTGTTTGAACCCCCGGCCTGCTGAGCGTAGTACTTCGCCGAGTAGTCGATCTCAGCGCCATCGGGCAGGTTGTTTTCCGTCACCTTGCCGTCGGTCTTCACCGCCCACGCCTGAGCGAGCTGAGCGTTCCATTTGGACGAATAGCCGTCGTCGTCGACGGCGCCCGTCATCAATGTCGCCCAACGCTTAGACAGGTCACTGCTCGCCTTCGATTCACCAGCAGATGCGGCGGAGTTCTGCGCCTGCGTCGTGGCCTCTGTGACCTTCTCGGTCATCACGGCCAAGTTCTGATTGATTTCTTCGCGGATGGCGTCCGTATCGGTCACAGCCTGCTGAGCAATTCTCTTCGCATCTGCCGCGGTCGCGTTCGCAGCGTTCGCCGTTCCTACGGCTTGAGTCGCCGCGGCACTTGCCTGCTGAGCGGTCGTCGTCGCCTCGTTGGCCGTAGTGACTGCCTGCCGCGCCGTCGTGAGCGCAGTGTTGGATGTCGCCACGGCCTGAGCGGCATTATTGGCCGCCTCAGTCGACGTAGTGACGGCATTGGCGGCATTACTTTCCGCCGTTTTAATGCGCCCGTCAAACGTGTTGACAGTATCGGATAAGGTGTTGACCTTGCTATTTGCAGAGTTCGCAGTAGCAAGCGCCTCAGTCGAATTCTGCTGAGCATTTTTTGCCGTGTCGAGCGCTTCAGTCGCCTTTTTCAGCGCCTCGGTCGCATCGCTCGTAGCATCGACCATATAGTCGCCGAGGTTGTTAATCGCGTCCTCTGTCTGCGTAAGGACGGACTGCCCGCTGATGGCACCGGTCGGCGTCTTGACGTAATGAAAACGAAATTTTTTTGATGCCATGACATTACTCCGGCAACTTCACAAAATAGGCAAGACGATAGAACGGTGGGCGGTCTAGCGTGAGCGTCTGCGTCTCTGAAGAGCTGGTGATCGTGTGCGTGTGCCCTTTGCCGCCGCCCGTGTTATTGAGATTCATGCTGTGGCTGTGGGTTCCGTCGTATGACGTGTATCCTGTCCATGCGCGCGCCGCGTCAAAAGCCACGTTTCGCCTCTCGCCGCCGTCCGATCCTCTCGCGCCGCGCTTGTTGCCACCGTCTCCGCCCCAAGTGAACGCGCCCTTAACTGGGAAATTGGTTCCGTCAAAATACCCGAATTCGCCCGTGATGTTCATGGACCCTCGCCCGTGAGAATGGGCGCCAGTCGACGACGTAGACCCGGTGTGAGTGTGCGCAGGAATCTGATCAACTGTCAGAATCGTTTCGCCAACAGTGCCGTTAACCGTGACCCCGGGCACCTGAAGGCTCAAGCCGCCGCCGGTCTTGCCTGCATCAGCAACATTGCTCGGGAGTAAAAACCTGTCGATGAGGTTTGGCACATTCCCGCCTCGGCCATCGGAGCCGCCGTCGCAGATAACGTAAGACTCATACGCGTCTGTGCCGCCCCACGGGATGAGCCGTCTGCCGTCCGAGCCGCCGAGCTTGCAGTTGTAAAACGGCGTGATCTGCCCGGCCAAGACGCTCGGCAAATCCTGATTGCTCCAAACCGTTTTGTCAGCAGAAGGGGCAACAACGCCCTTGGCAGTGCCCGGCCCGTTGGCCACGAGGCAACGATACTTCACGCCTGCGCTAAAAACCTCGTTCCCCGGCTCGTAGTCGAGCGTGGCGGTGTATTGCATAATGCCGCCCTGCTGAAACCAGCGGATGAAAGTTGAAAGCAGGTAAAACGCACCATTAAAGTCCTCGCGCTTCGGCGGAATGCCGCCCTCGCCGATCGGCTTGGAGTTGACGTCGGTCCAGCCCTTTGCCTGCGAAAAACGCCCTGTGCCTGCCGTCTGAGAGTCAGCCGGAGGGATAGTCTTGTCCCCGTCAGCCGCAAAGGCCGACGCCAAAAGTAACTGCGGATAATTGCTCATATGTGGCCCATGAAAAGCCCCGCACGTGCGAGGCGTTAGAAGTCGTTGATTGTTCTGCCCGGATTGAAAACGCCCTGATCAAACGGTAACAGCTCAGACCCTTCAAATCCAAAAATCTGCTCATCCGGATAGATGATGAGGAAATTTGTCATCACGCCTGCGGGTCGATTCAATAGCCCGTACGTCTGCAAAATCTGCGCCTGAATCTCCGTGATGCTCCCGATGATTACCACAGAATTTAAGCTCATGTCCCCGTAGTCAACAACAAAGACGCGCGTGCTCGTGAGCAGGGAAAGCATTCGATTCATCGTTGCGCACGTCGAATCCGACACATTGCAGACCGCGCGATACAACAGCAGGAAACGAAAATAGTCGTCATCGAACCGGACGTAATCGTCCTTGACCTTAATATAGCGATCAATGCCGATGCGCTTGCCCCACCAGTCAAGAAACACGCCCTTTGCCGTCTCTACGTCGGCAACCTGCACCGCGATATCATCGAGCTGATCCGTCGCGTCAAGCTCGTCCTGCAAAATCTTTCCGACCGCATTCATGCGCGGGGCGTGCGCATATTGGCTTTGCATGGCCACAGACGCGCTACTCGTCACGTCGGCCATCTCGCGCACGTCTTCGGCAGATTCAAAGTTTTGCCACGTCTGCGAATCGCTCATAGGCTAGCCTCCGAAAGTCAGGGTAATCGTTTCCGGCGAGATTGTCGGCGACTCGTTCGCGGGCACCTCAACCGAGGCACCTAATGCGCCTTCGTTCAGCCCCACTGTAATGGCCTTGATCGGCGTCGTCGTGGCGGCCTGCACGCACTTATAAAAGCGCGAGGCGTAGACCGTACTCGCGAGAGTCACGCGCGAATTATCCAGCTCGCCTTGGAAGTCTTTAATAATGGCCTCCTTGACTGCGGCCTGCGTCTCGGCATCCATGTCGGCGCTAAAAAACTCGACCTTTACGCTGAAGTCGCCCGCTGTCGGGCGGACGATGCGATACGTATACAAGGCGTTAAAGTGCTCTTTGTCGACGTGCTTGACTTCTGTCTCGCCGTTCGTCCCGCACCCGCCTGATTTGCGTTCAAAGATCACGCGAGCAATGTCCGCGTCTTCGCCGCCCACGATGCACACCGCAATGGAATGCGGCTCAAGCTCAAGGGCGTACTGTGTCTTTTTTAGGTTCGTGTAGTTCTCTAAAACGACACAATCGAGAACGCCTTCGAGCTGCGACAAATTGGCCTGAATGTTCGCGACGGTGCCGTTGGCATTCATCGCGTAGGACTCTTTCATTCGGTTTCGCAATTCGCCATCCGGCTCAATGTCTCGACCCGTGGCGCCTGCGGCGGCATTGTTGACCGTATCCCAGCCCGCGACAACAGTCACGATCTTCGTCACGGTTTCCGCGCCGATTTCAATCGGCCCGTGCTCAACAGTTGCAAAGGTCGTTTCCATCGTGCCCGTATCACCGATGGCGGCACCCGCCACGGCAATGTGGCGCAACTTATTGCCGTTCGCATCCTCAACGATTGCGCCGTACGGAATCACCGTCCCTCGCAGACCAGTACACGTGCAGACGACTACCGTCGGCTCGGATACTTTACGCTCTAGCCCGTAAAGGTTCGCCAGTGCGTCAAGAAAGATGCCATGCGCGACGTCCGGATTGTATTGATTCGCTAAGAATCCAACCTCGGAATTTTTGGCCTCAACCTCTGCCGTCGTCAGGTCAACAATCTGCCCGAGCGGCGAAGTTGAATCGACGTTGACAGGGTCGCCGTTGGCGGCGGCAGGCATCGCGTCCTGCACGGCCTTCGCCAAATCCTCGCGCACTTCACGCGTCGACGGAACGACTACACCCGTTTTCTGATTAAATGTAACTTGTGCCATGGCCGTACTCGGTTTCGATTTCAATTGTCCCGCGCAGGGTTCTTTCTTTCTTGTTCAACACTTCAAGGTGAATTTCGGTTACCGCCAGCACGCCCGGCACGCTCAGCGCGGCCCGACGCAATCGGTCAGTGACAATTGCAACTTGCAGGGGCCTGCTGAGCTGGTCCGTGAACCAGTCAATACCCTCATCGTAGCGGAAATAGGCATCGTGGAGAAATAGGCGGCACTCGTTGCAGACGTTCTGACAGATCGCCTCAACTTGGCCCAGCATCTTCAAATTGCCATTAGCGTCAAACTGCAAGTCCCAGTCTGAAGAAAGCCCCAAAGTCTTCTGAGTGTGCATCTCGTCCCCTTAATGCGGTCCTGACGTTTCCGCGCTGCGTTTTTTCGATTTATACGGCTTGGCTAATGGGATACCGCGTTGATGCCGCGCCTTTCCTACATAGTATGGATAACCGAAAATCTCGCACCACTCAGCCACGCTTTTTGTTTCTCCGTTGATCGTTTCCGTATAGGTATTTCGTCGATTTCGCACCTGCTCTGTGCGAGTTGCCCAACGGCAATTTGACGGCTCATAATTTCCGTTGTTGTCAATCCTGTCAATCTCTAAATCGTCACGGTATCCGTGAGACATTGCCCAATCACGGAATGGTTCAAATTTGTGCCATTCTTCGCAGACCTTGATGCCGCGTCCTGAATAGAGCTTGACATCTCTGCCGTTCTTCGCATTGCAACGTACACGCATTGCTTTCCATGTCCTATAGAGCCGCGTTTTTGATTCTCCGTGCGTAGTTGCCTGTTTCTGCATCCGGCTTGATGCCTTTTCTCTATTCAAGCATCCGCACGATTCCGATCGTCCGTTTGTCAAGTTCTGAGCAAGCACCTTGCGTCGCTCTCCGCAGTCACACAAACACACGTAACGCACGCGCCCGCCTGCGTTTTCTGCCCTTTTAAGAACCGTCCACCGTCCGAAACGTTTTCCAGTCAAGTCAAAAAATTTCCGCATGATGCTACTCCATAAAAGCATACGCAATACGGATATTTTACTAACTTAACGCCTCGCCAGTCGGGCCATGCACGCCTTGATGGTGATGGCTCTTAAGGCTGATACCGCTCGCCGTAACGTCGTCAGAAACCTTAATCGAACCTTGGAATGTAGCCGTCGCGCCTCCGGTGCCGCCCGTAATGCTCATACCGGACGTGCCGGAAATGTGGCCCGTGACCGTCAGATTCTTTTGGATTGCTACGTTACCCGTGAATGTGCTTTGCGGGCTGTCAACCGTCAGCGAACTCGATGCATTCACTTTTGCAGTCTTCGTGACGACTGTCGCCGAGTCCTTCGCATTCACCGTGACGGTTTCGCAGTCGACGATTACCGTCGGACTTTCTAAGTGATGCTGCTTCGGAGCGACGACGTGAATCGTTCCCGCTTCTTCAATGTGAATGAAGGTCTTCGGCACCTGCCCCCAAAAGCCGCCAATATAAAAGCCGTCGGACATATCAAAGCATCGGAAGGTGCCCGGCGCGACAGGCGTATTTCCGCCCGTCAGTCGTGAGCAGTCCTGCTGAGCAAAAATCGCTAGCCCGATGTCGCCAACGACCGGATCACAAATCACGGCGGCGGTGCCGTGCTGAAGCCTGAAATACGGCAGGTGCGGAATGCTCACAGGTTCCAGTACATTACCGTCTGCGCCCGTCTGGCACACAAGGGGCGTCGCGTCCACGTACAGAGCGCCGCTACCGTCAGCGGCACGCTCGACAACGTCAACCCGTACCGGAATCGCGGTACTTACCATCTGTTTGACGATGGATCGCGTGAAAAATTCCTGCGCGTTGAGTTCCGACCCTAAGGACGATACCCGCGCATTTGTTTTAAGCTCAGTCATCTGTCAACCCAAGTTCCTGCGATTTCGGTTCGCCACGCGCCTCCGTTCGGAAGGTTTGCGGCTATGTCGTGCGTCACGCTGTAAATCTTCCAAACCCCCGTGGCACGCGGCATCGAGCTTTCAATACGGCACAGCCCACAGACCATCAGGACGGGATTAAACAAGCACACCGCCCGAATGCCTAGCGAGTCGAAGCTAGGATATCCGATCTCCCCAGTTTGCGGGTTGATGACGTCAATGGCCACGGCCTCCCCGCGTGAACTGTTGGGGTCGACCAGCACCATTTTTTGATCATCTATAACGAGATCGGCGCCGATTGTGTCCGCGACCCATTTGCTTTTTGTGATCGGGTCGCCGTTAATCGTGCAGTTCGTTAGGCTCGACGTGATGCCTGCCGATTCGTATTGCAATCCCGCTTCGCCTGCAAAAGCCTGCATCAGGCTATCAACAGTCTGCTCCCCTTTGACCGCCACAGGAGGCGAGGGAATCAGCTTCGGATAGGCCGCTGAAATGGCCTCAAGGCGCACCACCGGGGACGGTGCCGCATTCATGTCCGGCGCCGCGTTCATGATCTCGCCTTGAAAGACAACTGAAAGCTCGCGCCCTTCTTCGCCTGCGGCAATCTCAAGCACGTTACGACGCAACGATAGCGCGTCAAAAGACAGCATCGTGAGCTGAGTCATTTGATCCTGCGACAGGCCCCAAATCGCTACCTGTGCTTTAGGCAGTTCGGGCGCCCCCTGCTTCTGAATCCGAACCGCTATCGCGTTCTGCGTGAACGTCATCTGTGAGCCGCTCGCGCCGCCGTCGTCCATCGTGATGCTGATGCGGATAACCTTTTGCGTGTAGCTACTCATTAGCCGCCTCGTAGACCAAAATCCAACGGTCGCCCAGTCCGCCGTACTGCGGGCGGTCATTGCCCTGCGTGTCAACCCAGTAAAGCCTGGTCCGGGCTACGGTCTGCGCGAAAGGGATCACGCGCCCGCGTGCAATCGCCAGCGCGTTATCAACCACCCGCACGCCGTCAACCATCAACGACGTATAAATAAACGCCCCGTTTTGGCGTACCGTTATGCGGTAGTTCTGCCCATTAACGACCGCGCTCACCGTCTGAAACGGCACGGCAGAAAGGGGAATTTGCATCCAGCTCATAAAAGGCCCTCGGCAAGTTTTGCGGCAAGCGTCTTCGGTTGCACCTTCCCGGCGCTCACTTCGTCCGAACTCGTCGGATTACGCGGCGACCAAACGACTTTGCGCGTGCCGGTCTGCACCGCCCGGATCGTAATAAAGCCAAGTTCAACGATCAGAGAGCTTGCGTTTTGCGTTACCGATCGCGATTGGCTGATTGTCTCAAGCGCGAGATTTTCGACCACGAAATACGGCGTTACGAGCTTACAAAGCGAGTCGGTACCAATCGCCTGCTTCAGACTCCGAAGCGCATTGAGGGCCTGCGTCTGCGTCGCCGGATCGCCGTCAAGCGCAAGCGATAGCGACACGGCGGCAGGTGCCTGCACCTTGTTATAGGCCGCAAGATTGCCGCCCTCTAAAGGCTCCGTAAGCACGCGGGCGGCCTCGGCTAGCGAGCAGGACACGATGCCGACATAATCGCAAATAGGTCGATCAGAAGCGTTCAGAATCGCCCATGTTGAGAAGTCTTGAGCCATTCCGTTCCTCACTTCAAATTGACGCCGCGCGTCGACTGTCCAATAAGTTCTGCCTGACGGTTGAAACCGCCCGTGACCGTGGCGCCGATGGCTCGGCTGATGGCCTGCGCGTTGTCTCTTGTCTCGATGTTGTTCACGACATTCATGCTTGCGTTAGTGACCACGTTGGGGGCGGCGGCCTTGTATGCCGCCTGCTTCACAACGACAATCTCACGCTCGCGGGTGCTCGTGGGCTGTTTCTTCTCCTCCTCGTCAGCCTTGTCGCCGCTAAAGCCGAGGAATTTCCCGATGCCCCCAAACAGCCCTTTAATGGGTTCGCCAATCTTCTTTTTAATGAGATCGGCGGCGTTGTCGAACCACCCTTTAAGCGTCTGCCATGCCGTCTTCAGCGCCTCAATGATCGTATCCGGGATAGCCGTAAAGACTGAGGCTATGCCCTTGCCGACCTTTTTCGCAGTCTGCCAAAGCGTATTAAAGCCGATAACAAGTCCGTTAATGGCGGCCACCAATCCGACGATAACGACCGACACGGCCTTAAAAACAAGCGTCAGGGCGCCCCCCAAAAACGGCTTGACCTTATCCCACAGCCATGAAAAGCCCTCACCGAGCGTCTTCAAGCTCTCGCGCAACTCTTCGATGTCGGCGGCGCCCGCGCCCATCTTCTTGAGCATCCGCTCAAAAAGACTGTCGGCGCCTTGGGCAAAGCCCATCAGGTCATCAATAGCGAGCGCCAGGGCCGCTATGCCTGCCACGATTGCCGTCACCGGCAGGGCCGCCATCTTGATGGCCACGCCAAAGGTTCGCACGGCAAGAATCGCGTTCTTAATTGCATTCAGGTTTTTAAGCCCAAACACAAGCCCGAACCCGACCGCGAGCAGGGCGAAGGCGCGGGAGTTCTCGCGGATAATCCCGACGAGGGCGCTCAGGCCGTCAAGCACCTTTGTGACGCCCGGGAGCACCAGCCGCACGAACACATTGCCGACGTCTTGCGCCGCAATCTTGAAATCCATCCACGCGACTTTGAACGCGCGGGCGTTTCGACTGTCCTGCGCGGTAAACGCCGTCTTGCGGTACTTCGCCATTAAGGCATCGAGCGCCTTTTGCCCTTGCAAGAAAATGGGAATAGCATCGAGCGCCACGCCCTGAGCCTGCAAAAAGCGCTGAGCCGCACCGCGACTCATGCCCTCGACTTTGCTCGCAAGCTGAAAGACTTCCTCAGCCGGTCGCCCGGACTGCTGGTAGTAAGCCTTCATCGAGGAAAAGATTGACTCGGCAGAACCCCCGGCGGCCTCAGCGGCCTTCCCGAATGCGTCCAGCTCGCGCACCGACACGCCGAGTTGCGTCGACAGTCTAGCGAGCGATTCCGACTTATCGACATAGTTGCCGAACGTCTGCGCACCACCGGCCACAAGCCCGAAGGTAGCGGCTAACAGTCCGAGCTTTGATCGCACCAGCTCAATGGCGGGGGCGGCGCCCTTGAATGAGTCGGAGATAGCCGAGGCGGCTTCTTTCGACGCTTCGCCGAGCTTTTGCACGCGTTCGCCAGCACGCGAGAAAGAGAGCGCAGAAACGGCGCCCGAGTCTTTCGACTGCGTGCCGACCGATTCAAATTGCTCCTTTGCCTTTGTCGCAAAGCTCTCGACCTTCCCACGAACGGCATCAACGCCCTTGGCGAACTCCTTCGCGTCAAGCCCGATGGAAATCAGTAATTCGTCAATGACAGACATCAATCATCCCTGCGGCTTGCAAGCCATTCATGGTAGTTCTGCAAGGTCAAAACCTCATCAAGGTCGTAGACGTCTTGCAAGCTGTAATAGGTTTGAACCTCCCGCAGGCTCGCGAGCCGCGAGGAAACGGCACGACCGCAAACCGGCGGGAGATTCGCTAGCGTCGATGTTCCTTTGACCTTTAAGAGGTCAGAACGCCACGCATCGTGGAGAGGAAGTGCGAGAACCCGCCTTTGCCGAAAAAACCGAAGTTCGCCTGAACTGCCGCCGCCTTCAGAAGAAAGACGGTCGTCGGGTAGTCAATCTTCCCGTCAAGCGTGTCGGCATCAACCGGAATGGTCGCCCCGCCCTGCACGATCTCACAGCACGAAAGCAGCTCATCCCAAAGCGGCGCGACTTTGTCATAGTCGACGGTAGAGAGCGCCTTAACGATCTCCGTCGCGTCGGCGTCTTTCGTCAAAGACGACAGGCCGCCGCCCAGCGCGAACGCCGCACGGATCAGCCAACGTTCGGCCTTGAGGGCTGACATTGGTTTAATCGAGAACGTAATTTTGCGCTCCCCGTCTTGGAGGGTGATGGTCTTGGCTTCGCGCATTACTGGCAGTCCTCAAACGTCATCTGCACCGTGACCGGGTCCTGCAAGCGGTTGGCGGCAGGCATCGGCATCATCTGAGTAAAGACGCCGTTGACGAACTGATAGGTGCGGTCTGTCGCCGGGTAATACACCGTCAGTTCCACGCCAAGCGGCGTTTTAAGCGACTTCTGTAATGCCTGAGCCTCGCGCAGATAGGCAATCGCGGGCGCGGTCGGCTGAAGGGTCAGATTGACCACATAGGGATTCGGCGTGTAGCCCTTGACGAGATGGCCGTCAAGCGTCATGTCCGCCTGCACTTCCTGCACGGCGTCGGCGGCAATGCCGGCATCCGTCGAGAACTGCGTCAGCTGAATGCCCGACGGGCAGACGTTTTCAATCTTGAGCCATGCGACTACGTTCGCTGAGGTCTTGTTATTGAAAGGCATTTATATGCTCCAAAAAAGGCCGCTACGGCGAGCGGCCATGTGACGTTTACAGGACAGCGGTAACCGGTTGTCTATAACACTGCCGTTACTGGTAAAGAAATGCGTTGGATTCCGGAGCCGTACGCATAATAAAGCTGGGAGATCGGAGCGCCGCGCTGAGCGCGAACGGTCGCGCCCGGATCGAGCACCTGCAAAAAATATCCCTTGCTTTGCAGTTCGCGCGGTGCCTCTTCGTTGCCCGTTTCCTGCATGATCTGCGCTTTCTGACTGTCGCTCAGGCTAATCCCCGCGTCAATGACGCCCGCATTTAATGCCTGCGTGATGGGGTCTTGGCACCACGATTTGAGCATTGTGTAGCCCGTGGCATTGTAGGGCGCACGGTTGACCGTCGCGAACCCCTTCATAATCGAGGTCTGCAATTTGGAGCGAAGCCAAATCGAGCCGATCAACGTATCGTAAAACCCGTACATGGCCGGATTACAAAGGGCGCCGCGGTTCGTGACCTGGAACTGATCATTACGCGTGGCAAACTGCCCGATGTAAGAGACGGCGAGAGCATCAAGCGCTTGGGCTTCCTGCTCGGTCGTCACCGTCGGCGTCAGGCCGCTAGCCGTCTTGCCAAAGATGACTTTCATGCCCTGCGTCGCATCCCACTTGATCGTAGCCGGGTAGGCCACGGCAAAAGCCGCCGTCACGTAGTCCTGAGCGTAGATCGGGAAGGTGCAGTTATAGCGATCCTTCAGCGCGTAGGCTACAGTCGATTCCTGCGTCAGCGTGCTCGTCATCTTCGTGTCGCTCGACCAAAAGACATAGACAAAATCGTCTTCGATGTCGGCCCATGCGGCATAGGCTTCGGCCTCAGCCTTTTCCGTGACTTCCCACAGGGTCGTGAACTGCGCCCAGTTGGACGTAACGGAGCGGACGGCATCGAGCGTAGCCGCTTCGGTCTGAGCCGTTGCGCCCTGCGAGAGGACGGCGCCCGCCGCCTGCGTCAGGTTGAGTTTCGCAGACAGGTCGGTACCACCGTCGCCCGCCGAGGCATACCCCACGGTGGACGTGGCGCCCTTCGTCGAAGAAGTGAACGTGAATGTCTGCGTGTTCGAATCGTAAGACCCCGTGCAACCGGTCAGGGCCGTGGCGATCTTCGTTGCAACATCCGAGAGAGACGTGGCGCCCGAGAGGTCAACCGTTGCGGCGGTCTTTTCTGCGCCGTCAATCGTGAGCTTCATGGCGCCGTCTTTAATGGCCTTGAATGCGGCCAAGTCGGCGGATACACGGGCACCACGAATCCACGCGGCGCAATCTTCACTGATGCGGCGACCGATCACGAGCGCGGTCGGTGCCTTCTGCTGATTCGTCAGGCCCGTGAAATACTGCTGAGAAAAGCGAGCTTCGTCGGAGTCCGGACCGAAGAAATCGGACACAGCGGAGGCCGAGGCGAAGGCGACGGCCGGGGCACCGGTCGGGAGCAGTGCGCTCTTTGTGAGCACCATGCCATTCGTTTCAAGATCGGAAGCGCCCGCGCTGATGGTGCGCGGCGTGATCGCGACAAGATAACCAGCTGGAATTGACATTTTTTACCTCATGGTTTGTATTTCGTGTCGACGTTTATCACATCGACAATTGCGGTTTTGAAAAAATCCTGCGCGAGTTTCACGCGCTTCCAATAGCCCAAGTGCAGAACGAGAGTCCACCGGCTCACGTACTGTTTGGAATCCATTACGGCGGTCAGGTTCTGAACGCCCTCGGCAAATAAACAGTCAATGCCGAACGCTAAGAAGTGTTGTACGCCGAAATCAGAACGCGCAACCGTTTCATAGGTCTGCGCACGCTCCAATGCATCGAATATGTTCGTCGAATAGACGTCTATCTGAATGTCTAGATTGACGTACTCGGCAAGCTCCATCACCTCCTCGCCGTCGGGCTTCCAGCTCTCAATGTTCGATCCGCTTCGGGACTGGCGAATCGGGGTGACGATGCAGAAATCGTTGCCGTCCTTCGGGAGCGTTCTATTGTTGCCGAACCCGTCAAGGACGTGCATCTCGTCGGGCAGTTCCGGCGCCGCGAAGTTGTAGCAGAACTTAATGCACGCGTTCAGTATGTCGGCCTGCGATATGTCTTTAACTGCCGCCATCGGTTGGCTCCTTTACTTTGAAGCGCGGCGGCACCGTCTGCAAAACGGCCTGCACGCATACCCAGCCCTCATGCGTGAAATCCTCTATGACGGCGTCGACAAGCCAATAGGCTCCCCGATCGTCCTTGAGCAAATCCCCGGACCTGCCGAGCGGGCGCCACGACGCCCACGGGCGCGAACACTCGTCATCCGTCGCGCGGAGGTATACCCTACGGACGGTTGTCGCCTCGTTGATGCGCTCGGTCTTTATGATCTCGTCGGGCTTGATGCTCTGCCATTGGCCAAGCACCGGCACCGGCTCAGCGAACACGGGGAGCAAGTCGCCGCGCTCGCCGCGCTCCTGCTCCCCTGTCGTCGTGTAAAGCTCGGCGGGAAGATCGCGGGCAACGGCGTTAATCGCGCCCCGAACTACTGCGTGTAAATTCATTTCTTCCGAACCTCGCTACTGATCGACCGGATGAGTGATGTCGTGTCTATCAAAGGTGCCGCCGGGTTCTCCCTGCGCTTGCGCTCCTTGGCTTCAATCGTCTCGGGCGAAAGCGGCACGAAGTCGCCGCGCTTAATCGTTGCGATGATGTCCGCACGCATCACGCGACCGACGACGCCTAGCACTTCTTCGGCTCGTCTTATGCCTCGGCGCTTCACGCCTATGGCGAGTTGTTCGCTCCACTCCTTTTTGTGGCCATCGACCGTTTGCCGAAGGAAGGGACGCGCAGGCATCTTTGATGTTCCGTATTCGAGCGCCATCCCATAGGCGGCCACGCTCTCTCCTGTGTCGGAATTCGTGGCGCCCCTAAGCACCCCTGCAACAGCTTCGAGCCTGGCGTTTCGCGCGGCCTTCGCCAGCTCTTTTAAGCCGCCTTTTGAGTAGACGACCTTGACGCGCATTTAACCACCCATATAGATGTGCTGGATGCCGAAATAGAGCGGGCCTTGTGCGTAGCGCTTGAGAATCACCCACGCTTGCGCGCCGCACTTCGTCGAGTTCCACCACGCCGGATTGGAGGCGTCAACCATGCCGCCAAACCCGGCACTAACGGAGCCTTCGCCCGCGGTCTGCAGCGGCCCCGCCTGCTGATCGCCCCAAATGTATGCCTGCGTGGCAATGTGGCAGGTCAAGAGGGTGAGAACAACCGCCCGTGTCTTAATGGGCGGCTGTGCATCGGGATCGTAAGGAATCGCGCTGTCGTCGTCGTTGCCGATCAGCTCCACCGCCTGATCAAAGCACGCCTCTAACATCTCATCGGTAAAGCGCGTGATGTCGCTAAATGCGGGGTAAACCTTTCGGAAGGTCTCGGGATCGAATACGACGGCAGTCATTGCGTTATTCCTTCGTTAAATTCTTTTGAGGCATCGGGTCATCACCCGTTTTCTCATCGGCGTGGTCAATCGCGAAATTTAAGCCCTGCGCCTCGCTCTTCTTTTCCTTGATGCGGCCGGATGCGAACCACGGGCCATAGGCTTGGCCGAGTTCAGCCTTCACCTGCTCCCACAGTGCGCGGTCGACAACCGTCACGCCGTAACCGCCGGCGGGCAGTGCGCCGCCCGAGGCGTTCGCGAGATATACGCCGTTGCCGTTGATGGTGACGCTCTTGCCGTTACTCAGCGTAAATTTCTGCGAGATACGGGAGCGAAAGAGGATCGTGACGGTATCCGACGTCTTAGCGGTGTTGCCGACGCTCACCGTGGCGCCGTCTTCGCTGATTACCTTGACTTTCGGAGCGCCCGGAGCGCGCTTCACTTTAGTTTCCTGATTGGCCATTTTTTGTGTTTCCTTAAACATTGAACGGGGAGAGCGTCAGCCCTCCCCGGGGGCTTTATCAATTTGACAACGCTGTCAAATTGATTCAGTCATTACGACTTCTGAATACCCGTCATGATCGCAACAGCGAACGGACGGAACAGCAGACAGCCGGTGGTAGACGAGGCCCACTTCTGAGACATAGAAGAGTGCTCGACGAGAACCGGATAGGTCTTCAGCTTTTCAAGGAAGCCGAATTTAGCCGTCGGGCGTCCTGCGATTTCCGTCGCGATCAGCATGGCTTTGCAAACGCCCGTGTCGTCCTGCAACTGCGGCAGAGAGATGATCTCAAGGCCCGGGAAGAAGCCTTTAAGGGTCTGCAAAACCGGCGCGACGCCGAGGGTCGTCGTCTTGGCCAACTGACCCATAATTGAAGGCGGCACCACCAGTTTGAGCTTGCTATTAAAGCTCACGTAGCCATTGGACGCGGCGGCGATCTGATTGAACATCGAGAGGATGTCATTGTAGATTTCGTTCGCATCCTTGTCGGCCCATGCCGTCTTATCCGTGCCGACGGTAGCGGGCGACAGGGCGGCGGGCAGTGCGGGGTCGTTCAGCAGGCCATAAATGGACATACCGGCCACGCCAAACAGATTGTAGTTATTGGCGTCGATTTCGATCGCGGTTGCCGCGGCGCGCTGTTTTTCAGACAGCAGATTGATCTTCTGAGCCGTCGCAATATCTTCTTCCAAGTCGCCGATCTGAATAAAGGTCTGGAACTTGTAAGTCTCGCGGGTCACCTGCTCGATGTTGGCTTCAGACAGCAGGCCGCGACCGTAGTCGCTGTATGCCGTCGTCTGACCAACGTACTCAACAGCCGGGAACATCGTCTGAACGTCCTTCCAATCGCCGCGCTTTTCTTCGGAAAAAATTTCCGTCGAGTTGCGGGGAGCCTGAAGGATTTCGACAATCTCAGGGCTATAGTACGTTGCAAAGAGAGCGGGGGTCTGCACGTTGGCGACGGTCTGCAAAGCAGCATCCATCGCAATATCGGCAGTGCCGTTCTGAGTCGGAAGAAAACGCCCGTTGCCTTTGCACAGGTCAAAGCCAAGGCGCTCCATGGTTTCACTTCGTGCCATTTCTAATCCACCTTTCAAAAAAGATTAAGCCGCGGCCATCGGGGGCACGACATTGGGCTGCTGGTTGCTGATCAGCACAAGGGACTTCGCTTCCGTGCCCAGCACATTCTCAACGACGAAATTCGTCATTGTGTAGCCTTCCTTCTTGGCGTTGCCCGTCTGCGTCGTGACAGAGCCGTCAGTCTGAGAGGCGAGAACGTAATCTCCCACCTTGGCCTGCGCATTCTGCGCGACAACCCAAAACTTGCCGTTCGTGGCGATCTGCGCGAAAGCACCGGAAGGAATGGTCATCGCGTTAGCGGCAGTCACTTCGCCCGTGATGTACTGGCGGGTGTAAACGACGATGCCGCGCAGGATGCCGGTACCGGCCTTATTGACCTTCGTTCCGGCGGCGGTTGCGTCTGCGAAGCAGAAATTACCAACCGTCAGATCAGAGGCGGCCTGATAGGTCTGCGCCGTGTAGTGCGTTTCGACAACGCTCGCGGGCATACCCGCAATCGCGGGGGCAAGCCCCACATTTACTTTGGACTGGAGAGCCATTTGCCCTTCTCCTTATCGAATGAACTGCTTCAAAAAATCTTCGTCGCTCTTGGGCGCCGAATCCATCGCACCGCTCGGGGCGGCGGTCTTGACCGACTGCAAAGCGGCGAAAACGTGCTTGGCCGCACTGGCCGGGACGTTCTTGACGCCCATCGCCTTGACTGCGTCGAGATAGATCGCGTCGGCGCTGTCGTAAGCCATCGGGTCGACGTTGCCCAGCACGGACTTAACATCGGTCGCCGCGCGGTACTGAGCAGACAACTGCCCGCGCACCGTCTTGGCAATCATGGCCGCGTCCATGGCGCCGCCTTCGGGCTTCTCTTCGCCCGCGTCTTCGTCTTCGGTTTTGCCCTCGTCCTTGGGTTCGTCGGCGTCTTCGGCGCCTTCGGTGCCTTCGGGCTTGGCAGGCTCTTCGTCGCGCGTGCCTTCGGTTTCCCGCTCGGCCTCGTCGGCCTTGCTTTCTTCGAACTTCGCGTGCGATTCGGCAAAAGCTCGCACAAGTGCGTCCTTCTGCTCGGGCGTCAGGTCAACACCTGACTCGTCGATAGTCTTGCGTGCAAACTCCGTGAAGTCATCGCACGCCCCGTCAACCTTTGTTTCTTCACTCATGGTGATCCCTCTAGGTTTTTCGTCAGAGACATAGCAGTAGGGAGCTCTACCCTCGTGAACAAGTGCCACGTGATTGCAAGCGAGCTCGCGCATCACGAAGTCATAGGCAAGCCCGTCCGGAGTCTCCCCGGGCGTGAAATCGGGCTTATATCGGTATCCGCAACTGAGGTCACGCAGTGTGCCGTCCTCAATCGCGGAAATTGCTTTTTCATCCCAAACGCTTAGCGCGTTGGTAATGTATGGCGGCTCCCACTTCGCGCTGGTGCCAACGGTGCCGACGCGTAACTCCTTGTTAGGGTGCTCCGCGCTATCGAACTTGTGCTCGATTAAAAGCGGCACGCCGTTGAATGTCGACAGTGCCGCCTGAAGCTCGTCAGGATTGCGCCATCCGTAATAAATCCGGTCAGGGTCTAATTGCCGCTCTTCCCAGCCGGGAATCTCGCGCCCGTAGTATGGCGCCACGTGGTCGCGGGTTAAATTCGATGTCTTGACCTGCAAAAAGCCGTTTTTGTCGCGCGTCCGCGCAGACTCCATCACAACCTTCTCATCAAGCGCTAAGAGTTCTTTGTCCATAGCTTCCTACTCAATATTGGCCGATATCCACATTGGCAATTGTGAACCACGGTATTATTCACAATGTACCAATTAACCGACGTTTGCAGGTTATACACATGGCCAAAAAATTCACGGAATCGCACTTCGCTCACGCGGCTAAGGCCGTATCCGAAGGCAAGCGCCTCATTCAAATCGCAAAAGAGATCGGGTTTTCCGCCGACATCATCAGCAAGCACCTTCGGAAGCGAGGAATAGAAATCCCCATTTACCGCCGCACGGGCGATCGCATCCAGCTGCCCGAGGATGAAATCGTCACCATGTACCAAAGCGGACAATCCGAGCAGGCTATTGCCAAGCATTTCAACGTTTGCCGTCATGCCATACGGCGAAGGCTCGAAAGAGCTGGGATCAAAATGCGCGGGATTCAAGAGGCACAGCTTTTGCGTTTTGCTCAGGCTTCTGAAGAAGCTCGAAAAGCGATCACAAAGGCCGCCAATCTTGCCGTCACCGGAATTACTTACCCGCACGATGAACGCGTCCGATGGGCGCAATCCCGAGAGCAAACGGGCAAAGTCGGCCGCTTCGGCAAAGGAGAGGCCGAATTTGCCACATACCTGACTCAGCTCGGCATTGACTTCGTTCGTCAGAAGGCCGTAGACGTCTATAACGTCGACTTCGCCGTCGGACCCGTCGCCGTGGAATTGACCTGCGGAACCCTCAAATACCGAGGCGGGAACGCCGTCGAGAACGAGCGAATCAAAAAGCTCCTCGAATGTGGGTACAACCCGGTTTGCGTTGAGTTCTCTGATGAGGGAGCAATCTGTCCGCTTTTTATGGATCAAATAGTCTCCCTTGTCGAGAAGGCGCGCAGGCTTCCACCCTTTAAGCGTGAGTACTGGGTGATTCGGTGTTGCACTACACACTGTGCCGTCGTCCGTAATGAACTCGGCCAATTTACCCGTGTAGAGACGCCGATAGAGCTTCATTGGGAATGGAAGATCATTAAGCTCTGATTCCCCAACAAAACACCCCGGCAATTCGCCCGGTAGCACATAACGCCCGACCTCGCGGTCGTACATTCCTTTGTTGATGTCGAACTTTTTGCCGTCCATGGCCCGGTGCGTCTCGCGGCTCGTGTGTTTGCCGGGAACGTGAATCCACACGCCCTGCTCTACGCCAACCTCAAGATCATTCGCGCGGCACAGGGCTTCGGTCGCCTTATTGCACTGATCGCGGGCAATGAAGTCCGCGCGGCGCTGAGTGATGTCGTAGCGCTTGGATAGTTCGGACTTAAGCCCCGCCACGTCTCGCCCGTCGGTCACGGCCCGCATTACTAGCCCTTCGACCTCCTGAAGGTATCGGGAGCTGATGGACTTAATAAGCGACGTGTTGGCGTTCACAAGTGCGTCAAAAGCGTCTTGCGAAATCTGCCCCTTGTCAAAGCGCAGGTCGAAGGCATCAAACCCCGAGGCCCGTAGCGCTGAGTTCTGCGCCCGGTCGACGTGGTCGCGCGTCTTCCGCACGAACCAGTCCGCCGTGTCTTCGGCAAATTCCCGCGTACTTTCTTCCCACTTCTTTCGCATCCGATCAATGATCTTTTGCAAGCGCTCAGCGGGGGACTCGCTCTTAGCGTCTTTTGCGATCTGAGGCTCGACCTTGCGATATAGCCCCTCAAGCTCTTTGGCGACGTCTTGCGCCATCTGACGCACAAGCGCCCGCAGTTTCCCGGCGTACGCCTTTCGTAGCCCTGCATTAGGCCGCACGGCTCGTATGCGTACGTCAGTAGACTGCGCCCGCCTTGTCGATGTCATCGCGCTCCTCCGTGCTCGTGCTGCTCATTTGGCCAAACGGGTCTTCAGGCGCCCCCGGGGCTTCACCCTCAAGGTCTCCATACGGATGATCCTTGGCATTACTCAACGCCGCGCGGACTTCGTCCTCCGAGAGGACCCCACGGTCAAGATAGACGGCGGCCGTGTCGGCCATCATCTTCTTGACCTCTGCCGTCGTGCGCTCGTCGTCTTCGTCCAGTGAGCAGAATTCGAAGCTAAGACTAGGATCAATGTCGCCGAAAAGATTGATCTGCAAAATGCGCAGAATCTCTTCGAGCGGGCGCCGCAGAATCTTTTCCTGCCGCGTAGAGATTAAGTCGGCCTGCAACTTGATATCGCTCTCGCCCGTGGCATTAAAGCCCGACGGCGACAGCCCCAGCGTCTTAACTACGCCGCTTTGGTTGACCGACACGACGAACTCAAGCGACTGGCGCACGATATCGGTCAGGCCGGTAATCGGCGTGTTGACCTGTACAAAGTCCTCTTTGTCCTTGTCGAGAAGGCCGACGCCGCTATTGTCGCGGAACTTCGCAAAGAACTTCACGCGGTCGCTCACCGGTTGCCACGACTTGCGGGCAAAGAGCTGAGCGCCCAAATCGGTCTTAATGAAGCTCGTCGAGAACTTTGTCAGAAGCGTGTTTACTTCCTCGCGGTTCTTTCGGAAGTGCGTCACGTAGTCCGAAAGTAACTGAGCCTGCGCGATACCGAAGAAGTTATACGAGGGCTTAAGCAAGTCCGGCACCTCGTTTTCCACAAGGCGGATCAGGCGCGACGTATGCACTGCCGTGCCCATGATGTAGAACACCGCGGGCTTGTAAAAGTCTTCTTTGAGCGGATCAGACGCGTTAAAGCTCTGCGGCGTCGTAAAGATCGGATCAATCACGCGGAACGATACGCGGTCTTTCAGCTCAGTCGAGCGTGCTGTCTTGTTAAGCACTTCGTCCGGCTTAGCGTGCCCCGTGTCGATAAACACAAAGGCGCCGCCCATCATGCCCATGGTCGTGAGCGCCTTATAAAGCGTATCGCGTAACCCGATCCGGACAATCTCTTCCTCAAGCGCCTTCTTGCGCTTGTCGTCGTCGCACTTGATTTCAATCCACGCCCGCAACATTTCATCGGTGCGTGTTTGAATGCACAAGCGAATGAGCGCGTCCTGCGAAAGCTGTTGCAGAACGCCGTAGCCCACAAAGCTGACAAGGCTTGAGATCGCAGACCATTCGAACTTAGGCACAATGCCGCCCGCAAAAGCCGCGTCCATAGCGCCATCAAGTTTTTTATAGTGCGCTTTAGACCCTGCGAGAGATCGCGCGGGCTTGAGAAGTTCGCGGATGTCCTTTTCCTGAGGGATAGCGTCGACAACCGTCGCGGTGCCGTCGTAGTTTCCAGCGACCTCAAAGCCAGAGGTCGGGCGTTTCGTCTTCCGAGATTTTGAAGCCATAGCCTCGTGCCTTTATGTAATCTGCCAGGGAATACCTGATTCCATCAATCGCGTGATTGTTTTTGTCTAAAACGACCGGCAGAACCTCACCAGTCAGTCTATCCGTTTTGTACGAGTAAAGCCTGAACTCGTCCGCAGTGTGCACACATCGCGGGTCAATAACGACCTTGTCGAAGCTGCGGATAAAGTTAATGCCCTCCTCGATGCTATCAGGCCATTTCTCGGCACCCTCGATGTTGAACCCGTGGCGCTTCAGATAGCTGATGGTCTCAGGCCGAGCGCAGTCCGCCTTAATTGGCCATTTCGTTGACTCAGGCACCGAGCGATACAGCTGGGGCAACTCGTCGATTTCAACGCCGACGCCGTATGCCTCATAGTCAATATACAGGCGGTTATCCAAAATGAAGCACCGGACCAGCGTCGACGGGTCACGCGCAAAACCGAAGTCGGCGCCGAAAAACAGCCGGTCGGCCTGTTGCCAAAGATCGTCAGGGATAGCCTCTACGACGTACTTTCCTCGGAAAATCTGCGCCCCGCTGATCGTGAGCGGGAAGCCCTCCCAAATATGCTGGTACTTCTCGTAATCGTTCGCCTTGTCCCACTCCATCTGCTCCCGAAGGACTTCAGGAAAATACGGGTTATCCGTATAGTTGACCTTGCGAACGTAAGCGCCCGGAGGCGGTGCCTCTAGAAAATCATTCGTTGGGTCGTCGACCGTCAGCGGATTGAACGTTAGCCACAATTCCGACCCGGGTTTGCGGATGGTCGGAATCAGCACGTCCCACGACTTTCGCGAGACGGACGACGCCTCCTCAATCCAGCAGATATCAATGCCTTCCTTAGACCGAATCGAGTTCTCATTACGCAACAGGCCGGAGAAGATAAAGCGGCTTCCGGTGCGCCTGTGCTCGATCTCCGACTCTTTGAAGTCGAAGCGGTCAAATAGGCCCATGCGCTCCGCCGTATCTTTCAGCGTCTGATACGACGAGTCGCGGATTGAGTTCTGCACCTCACGACAGCACAAAATGCGCACCCGACCGAAGTCAGCCATAGCAATGAGCGCGCGTGCGACTGCCCAGCTCTTGCCACTGCCTCGGCCTCCGTAGAAGACCTTGTATCTGTGCGGCCTATACAGTTCCGCGAAGGGGTCGGCGCTTCCGGTTGTCATTACTTTTTACCACGTGCCAGCGCGTTATAAATATCCTGCAAACCCTCGGGCGGTTTCTCGGTTGTGGTCATTTCGCCTTCGAGGCGCTGCGTTTCCTTCCAGCCGCATCGAGCCTTAAGATAGAAAATCGTCGCGGCAATGTTCCCGGCCTTGATCTGCTCCATCAGCTTGCCGCCCACGAACACATTAGCCTTGGCCTTCCCGCTTTTAATGGCCTCGCCAAATTCGACAAATTCAGCCTTCCGGCGCACAAGCGTGCGGTAGGATATTCCGAGGGCCCGCGCAATCTCTTCCTCGTTGTCGCAGACTTGCGCATATTGCTCGACCTTGGCGAGATCAATGTACATTTTCTTGCCCGCCATAGTATTACACCTCAAAAATATTTGCCGAAGAGTGCGGGGCAGTTCCGCGTCTCGCCGAGTTATTGATACGCCTCGCGGGGTTAACAACTCCGCGGCCGCTGGGTCACCTCTTCGACAAAATCACCGCGTTTAGATACCGGGGCTTCCTGCGGCTCTGGTGCTTCATCCTCGTCACCCTCGACGGATTCCGTCGGGTTTGCGAGTAATTCATCAAGTTCCTCATCAGTAAACCCCGTCAGCCCGAGATCGCCGCCTGCGTCCTTCAAGTCGCCCAATTCGAGGGACAACATTTCGCTATCCCACCCGGCATCCAGCGCGAGGCGGTTATCCGCGAGAATGTAGGCGCGTTTCTGTACGTCGCTCAGCCCGGCCAGTTCGATAACCGGGACTTCGCTCATGCCGAGCTTGCGGGCGGCGGCTAGACGGCCATGGCCCGCGATAATTCCGTTTTCTCCGTCGACTAAGATCGGATTTGTCCAGCCGAATTCCTTGATCGACCCAGCGATTCGGGCGACCTGATCGTCGGAATGCGTGCGGGCATTTCGTGCATAGGGTATTAAGTCCTCTATGCGGCGATAGGATACTTTCAGCTTGTCAGCCATAAAAAAATGCCCCGGGGAAAGACTCCCTAGGGCCTAAACGGAGAACAATTCCAAATCCTACGGAGTTTCAGAATTTCAGAAAACCACCGGAAAGCGAGACGCTGCGATTCTGTCGGGCGCGAAAACGCAGGCCACAGCCTGCATTCCACCCGCTGATACACAGCTTCCAATTTTCCATGACGCATTATACAGGCCTCGGCCCTCAAAAGACTAATTTAAGTCGTACGGATTACGGCCCTCGGCTCGATATATAGCCGCCTGAATTTGTTCTAGCGCCTGCCTTAAACGATCCTGAATCGTGCGCAGGTTGACGCTGAGAAGCCGCCCTAAAAGCGCCCTGTCTCGCACGCTGTAAACGTACCAAGCAACGAGCAAATCTTTCGAGCGTGCGTCTTTTAGGCTCCGCCACGCGGCATCAATCAACCAGCCTTCTGCGTAGTCCCACTGCGTAAGCGCCCGGGCCTCGGCCTCCTCATCGTCCGGCCATCTCCGCTGATCGCCCTTCCCGAACAGTTTCATATGCCGGTATAGCATCGTTTCAGCGTAATGCGGCCTGTCTTTGACGACGCGGCCCCAAATCTGCAAACGTTGATCTAAGGCGGCGAAGTCGGTCGGGATTTGCAGGACGATATAGCGCGGCATTAGCGGGTGACCTCGTAAAGCGTTATGTCTGCCAAGGAAGAGCCGGAATATTGCTTTGTCGCGGTTTCTGAGCATATGCGCTTGTCATCGTCGTATGCGACGCCGTTTAGCGCGTCCTTGACGATCTTAAGCAGGTTGTCGCCGTCGGGCTTTTGGTCGTACGGCGCTAAGTCAGCGGCCTCGGTCCGGCGCTTTTTACTCCACGACGGCGGCGGCTCAAAGAAGAATGCGCACTTAATCGCAAGCGGCACCCCAACGCGCTTATAAACGCCCTGCGCCCTCATGGCCTCCATGCACGCGGCGCGGACTGCCGCCTCGTATCGCACGGTCTTTTCAGGCGTGTAGGCGAACCCGCGGCGGGTAAAGCGCGGGCGGGCCTTCCCGACCGGCTTCCCGGCAACGGTAAACCGCAGAATTTCAGTAAGCTGCATTGACGTCCTCCGGGCGCTGAGCATACCGCGCGACCTTCCGGGCACTCACAAAGCGCCCGTAAAGCTCCAGCAGGAACGCCGGACCGTCGTCGATGTTCATTCGGACCAGCTTTCCGAAAGCGCGAAACGGCACCGGCTGAGCGGGCGTCGTGCGGAATTCGAGTAAAACGCGCTCGCCGTATTCCGGCAGGTTTTGCAAGCGCTCTTTGCGGTCCTTGGTGATCTCCTGCCACACCGTGAAATTTTGATTTGCGACCCTGATCATAGTCATGCCTTCACCTCGTCAAAACCATTTCCGTGACGTCGCGGAAATGGTATCCGTTACGCCGCGCCCAGTGTGCGCGATTCTCTGAACTCGTCAACGATGGCCCGAGCCGCTTCCGGCGTAATGTCCGCCTCATCGCACCAGCGCCCGGCGTCCTCAATCTCTCCGGTCTTGCCCGCCTTCCCGGCGCGGTATAGGTGCCAGTCTTTCGACGGAAAGAATTTGATAACGTACTTGCGCCCGGCCTCGTCCGTGACCTCAAACACTGTTTCAATGCTGTATCTCACCTTAGCCCCTTTGGCGGTCTCGCCCGCCTTCATGGGTAATGCTACGTTCATTTGCGCGTAATGCGGACTTGACGCGGTCGGCTACGCGTGCCATCCCGCCCGTTATTGTGGCGTCGTCGGCCTGTTTGATCTCGGAGCACGTGCAAAGCCGAATCAACGCAAGAAAGGTTTCGCGCGTGCCTTCACCGGCGACGATCTGCGTCAGCATTCGGCGGGCGTCGTAGGCGTCCATGATAAGCGCCGTTTCGCGCGTATCGTCCGCCGCCCGGCGCACGGCTTCGAGTAATAAGAGTTCTTCGTCAAAGTAGCCTGACGGCACGTCATACGGCTCATCAAATCGCGGACTGGCGTTCATGCTCGACCTCCGAAAACAGACTTAAAAAATTCGTCGATCCTTTGACCTTCTGCGCTCTTGCAGTCTTTCGGCGCCCCCTGCATCCACAAGGTGCGCACGGCCTGCGCGCGTTGGTCGTGAATCTGCCGGTCGATGTCAGCGGCCAAATCGTCCAGCCCGGCGCGTCTTAGCGCAGTCACGAGGTCTACAGCCCTTTGGCCGTCTATTTCGATTTTGTAAGTTGTCATCATCTAATCACAATCTAATCACAAGATAAAGCCGTGGCACTGGCTCCCTCGGGTTCATAAGGCGTCGGAATGAGCCGCCACGCCTGAACGCTATAACGGCTCCAGTCGCCTGCGAACCCTTTGCCCGACTCGAACGGCCTGACCTCTACGCTTAAATGACCGGTAGGCCCCTTTAGCGTCACAAGGTACCCGCCGTCTTTTGGCGGGTGCGTGGCCGCGTCGGTTTTGTCGTAGCTATGCCAGCCCTCACCGCCTCGGCTCTCTAACACCGATTCCAACGCCTGCGCGACTTCTTGCAACGTTCTTAGCGCCGCCGTCAGCTTGTATTCAAGCACGCGCGGCGCCATTCTTTTCCTGTCAGTCATTTGTCATTCTCCTAGAGTTCGCGCCCGGCTAAACAATCAGCGGGCAGTGGGTATTCAGGCAAAAGGCGCTAGAGTTCGCGCCCGGCTAAACAATCGGCGGGCAGTGCGTATTCAGGCAAAAGGCGCGGCAGTACCCTTTCCGCGCTGGTGCAGAACACGGCGCCTCTCTTGTCAAACCACAGGGGCACAAGCCCCATAAAATCGCCGTTGCGTTGTTTTGAAATACGCAGGAGTGAGTCAGCTTCGTCCTGATCCTCGGTCGGCGTGAGTTCGCGCTGTTCCGCCAGTCGCTCCTTATCGAGGTTTCGGCGAATCAAAACGAGGTTGTCGATCTGGTCAACGATCGCAGACGACCCACGCACCGCGAATTTGTCAATCTCGTCCTTCTCGCTTCCGCCCTTTCGGACGTGATGGACGATGTGGATATGGACGGAAAGCTCACGAGCAATCTGACAGCACCCCTGAACAAATTCCTTTTGGCCGGTGTAGTCGTCTTCGGCATGGACTACCTTCATGAGGTTGTCAATAAAGACGTGTTTGCACCCAAACTCCTTGGCCATGACAACCGACACGCCTAAAACGCCTTCAATCGTTATCGCCTGCTTCTCGTTTGAAAGGAGCAGACCCGCGTCGCGGCAGTACGCCAAGAAGGCTTGTATTTTCTTCTCGTTCGCCTGCGCGTCATATTTCGTAGGCAGACGGCCCCATCCCTGTCGCAGCATTCGATAAAGCGTCCTTGCGGGCGTCATTTCAAAAGACTGAATGCCGACCTTCTGACCGGCGGCCAAAAGCTGTAACGCGACCTGTCCGGTCAACAGGCTTTTACCGTTGCCGTTCTGCCCGGCCCACATCGTCACTTCGCCTTCTCTGAAGGCTAGCCGCTGGTCGAATGCGCACGGCGTGCCTGCTAGGCGCCCTTCGATGATGCCAAATAAAGGGTCTTCAAAGTGGTCCGGCCGATAGATCACGTTGCGTGCGGACTGTTGCCACGCCGCGAAAGCGGGCGAGTAGTCGCGCGGTTGCATCGTCATCTCACTTATTGTCTTGTCTTGCATAGGGTAGTTCTCCGAGTGTTCGCCAGTGTTTGTTTTTAAGGTAAACCAAAACGCCGTCAGGGGTCCAATAAAACGACTTGTCTCGTGCCCTGTCGCGGATCATCATCGCCAATTGCCGGGCTCTTCTCTCTGATCCGCGCGCGTATTCGATCTCACAAGTCCGGTCAGTCCACACCTCCGGCGGAATGTCTGCTATGTTGTCGTTCTCCCGAATGTAGTAGTTAATAGCGCCAAAAAAAGGGGCCTTACCGTCACCGCACTCAAACCCGTCGGGTATAAGGCAATAGGCAGGTGCGAGTACGAAAATTATCTCCTGTTGTTCTTTCGGTCTGAACCAGCTCGGAGAATTAAAAAAAGCGTCGATTTCTTCGGGCGTCAGCATGATTATCCAAAAAGCAGCTCAGCCGCTTCCTCCTCCTCTTCTTCTTCGGGCTTCCTGTTTGAAACCGCCGCACGCTTAAATTCATCACCTGCCTGAGTCTGCGTGACCTGTCGGCGTCCTCCGCTCGCTCCAAATTGGTTGCTTCTTCTGATCCAGTTCCGCCACGTCGCAGGCCAGTCGCGTTTTACTGCTCCTGCTCCTGCTTTCGCTCTCCAGTAGTCAAGAAAGCAATCGAACTCAAAAGCGATCTGATCAGAGGATAAGTCAGGACGTACTTTAATCGCCTGCTCTCTCAGCTCGTGGGTCAGCTCTGTGAATGTGATGCGGCTTCCTTTTTTTTCTTTTTCGGGTTTAGGGGTAACGTCGTTACCGGTAACGACGTTTCGGGTAGGCTCGTTGTGCGCGACCAAGTCGAGCACAAGAGGAGCGTCAGCGTACTCTTCCTTTTCTTTCCTTTTCTTATTCCTTATCCCGCCCCCATTTTGGGGGCTACCCCACCATTTTGGTGGTTACCCTCGGCCGCTAAAC
>ERZ1026901.517-NODE-517-length-30382-cov-25.650740_pt1 | contig 30382 bp, 27 predicted proteins | sample MGYA00380179_ERZ1026901 | MGnify/ENA primary metagenome ERZ1026901 (study PRJEB33269, sample SAMEA4719815) | human gut metagenome | biome: human-associated habitat; feature: organic feature; material: feces | place: Cameroon | collected 2013-10 ... | reverse complement strand
TGCGGTTGCGGCAGTTCGAGCACCTTGCTGTGCTCAAAAAGCTTGCTGTACTCCAACGCCTTTTCCCGCAGCAGATAGCCACCGGGGCGCAGGTTTTTCGTTACGGGCAGACCGCTGAGAGCCAAGAGGTCCCAGCGCAGGTCAGGATCATCCTGTCCCGGCCCATAGCCATCGAGGAAAGCGACCTCCGCGTGCGTCTTGACGGTGGAGAAGCTGATTTCCAGCTCCAGCTCGCGGCAGAGTATAGCCACCACCGCCGCCATCTGCGCAATTTGCAGCTCTGTAGGCTCATAGCCGTTATATACAGGCTGCCAGCGGCTGTTCAGCACTGCTCCATAAGCGCAGCAGAGGGTGATGCCGACTGCCGCAGTATTGCGCTGCCATGTGTGCGCCTTCAGGTCGGTGAGGCTATTGCACGTCTGGTAGATTTCGCCGCGTTCGTCGATGTTCAGATGATAATCGTCGAAGGCTTGACCGTAACGTGCTGCTGTCCAGTGCAGGTAAATGTGCTTGATGCTGCCTTTGGCTTTACGTGCCAGGATTTGCAGTTCTCTGTGATAAATTCTACGCGGGTTTGTAATAAGCATTTTGTACAGCTCCTTTGGTAAGGCTGCTTATAATGCGCTATCTGCGATTCATTCTAAGCAGCCTTTATATTTATAGCCCAAAATCATTGCTGAAATTACTCGCCTTATCCGGAATCGGTTTTCATTCGAGGTGTGGGGCGTTTCACCGCTCGCTTCGCTGAAGGTCATCGCGTGTGTTTTCACCTCTCACTCTTATACACACCTTTTTTGCCTGTTTTTGCAACCACTGAAAAAAATTTTTTTTATTTTTTTTTGAGGTTGCAAATTTGCCTAAAAAACCTGTGTATTAGAGTGAGACTTTTCTTTTTCTCGCTCTTTCTTTTATTAAATTTTCTTTCTCCCTCTTTTTCTTTTGGCTACGTATTATTACTACTAGCGATAGCTAGTAGTAACCTTGTACTAAGAATAATATACTGTAAATGTTCAGCTTGTAATAATATATTATAGCTAAACTACAATTAATAAAATTATAATATATCTTGTACTGCACTTTATGCCAAGCATACGAGAAGTAGCACTTTAAGAGAATAGCTTTGGACACTTGCTTTTGGTGAAACCCCTAAAACTGGACAGTTCTCTTTTGGTGAAACCCCTAAAACTAGACAGTTCTCTTTTTACCAAACGTAGAAATGACAAGCTTATATAATATCCTTGTACTCTTTAAGTTTAATAAAGTTTAATAAAAAAGCTCCACCCAAGGAAGGGTGAAGCTCGAAAGATTATTCAAGGTGTTTTTTTAAAACGGTTAAAGCTGATAAGCGAGTCTTATATGTGTTTTGTGTAGTGCAATTATGGAGCTTACTAAAATTCTTGACTGACATATCATCAAGGTCAATAGACTCTATAACCTCACGCTGCGCTTTGGTGAGCTTTCTGAAAACCTGATCAAAGGACAGAGAAGCAATCTTGTGATCAATTTTGTTTACTCCATCCGCAAGCGTATCAGAGAAATCCTCACCGCCATCAAGAGCAAGACAGTCATAAAGGCAGCCTTCCTGATGCAGCGAATCAAGCAGACGAAAATGCAGACAGGTTTTTACGAAGCCGGGGAAATAGCGATAGCTGTTTTTATCATAGCGATGCATAATCTCTAGAAAGATAACCCAGGCAACATTTTCTGCGTCCTCGCCAAGAGCGCCGTAGATGTTGGACTGATGCGCTTCTTTAAGAATCAACGGTTGAAAAATATCGCAGAGCTTGTCGATTGCTGCTTGGTCGTTGTTTTGCGCAGCCTGCAGCTTTTCGCGGAAATAGGTTTCCAGCGGATGCTCTGCTTCTTCGTCAAGCTCGTAATCATCAGGCAGATTGCCTGCGAGAATTAGCTCAGCGATTTGTTCTTGAGAAAGGGATACTGGTTCAATACTTGTAGTTTCATTTTGTATGATGCTCAATCCTTTCTTGATAGCTTGTGCTATGTATTTAGTTTTACTATTCGTGCGCACGATATATTCAGTATTACACGAAAATAACAAAATGTCAATATTTTCTTGTAAAATATTTCTATGTGCAACATAATACACATTTTGCATAATGTAATACACAATTGAAAGGCTTAGACATTTTTTATATTACTCTAATAGCAAAGGAGTGATGTACCATGCCAGATAAGCTTACAAGAGTTGACCATTTTGCAGAGAGAGCCAAAATTGGAGAAATCATTGCAGAGATTAGGCTCGACAAGAGAATGACACAGGATGAGTTGGCCGAACGGAGTGGACTTTCGCGTTCCAGCTTGATCGCCATCGAAAAAGGCAGAGCAAATTTACAGTGGATACTCTTATAGATATTGCAAATGCTCTAGATATTTCTATGGAGTTGATTTTTCTAAAAGCTTTTTTCACTGGGAAAGCGTTGAAAATCAATGCGAATACTAGTGAGAGGATAATTAAGGACTTACTGCTTGTGCTTATGCAAAACATAGAGTGAGGAAGAAATCGCTTTTCAATGGAGGAATATGAGCAGTGGCGGTATTGCTCTTGGGAGCGGCAGATGAACAAAAAAATACACGATGCTTTGGTGTGCAGAAGCAGCGAAAAGCAGAGTGCGTGATAAGATAGAATAAAGAGCAGACTTGCGGCTTGACGAGAGTTGGGCGGTGGTTTTGCTTTTTTAGTGGGAAGATAAAAATGGACAAATGGTTGTGTGGAGAGAGAAGCGGTGATATAATATAAATAATCTACAAAGCAATAAAGCTTTGAATGAATTTTAGGAAGGGGTAATTCTCAATGAAGAAGTCTGGGAAATTAGCTGCTGTAATTTTAAGTGCCATGATGCTCGTAAACGGTATAAGCTTGCCTGTTGCATTCGCATCTTCTAGCAATGCCTATGTAGAGGTTGATGAGAATTATGACCCGTTTGCAGATGAGGAAACGCAGCCTAAAGAAGTTGACACGAGTAAGCTGACTTTTAAAGAGCGTTTGGCTTTACAAAAGCAGCAAGAAGAACAGAAAGCAAAGCGGAAAGTTACTGTTGCCAATGTGCTTCCGGGACATATCTATATTCCTAAAGGAACAATGTTAAATGTTGAACTGGTTAAAGATGCGAACTCCAAAACACACAAGAAAAATCAGCAGGTAGATTTTAAGACTACCGATAATCTGATTATCAATGGTGTTGTTGTTATTCCGAAAGATACTGTTGGTATTGGCTATGTATATGAAGCGCAAAAAGCAGGCGGCTTTGGTAGAAAGGGTGTGCTGCGAATTGCAGGCAAGGAAATTAAGACGCTGAATAATATTGCTGTTCCTTTGCGTAAAGGATTGGAAGGTAAGGGAAAAACTGATGGTGGTGCAGTGGTAGTTGCAGCAGCAGTTAGTCTTGTTGGTGGTTTGTTTATGAAGGGTAGCAATATTAATTATCCTGCTGGCACTGATTTTCAGGTTGAAGTACGAGATAATGTCGACCTTGGTGTTACGCCTGATGAACTTGCTGAAGCTATGAATCCAGCTGTTCCGCATGGTCAGGAAATTGTAGTAAATGTAAAATAAATATTGATAGAATACTTTTCCGGTTCCCTAGCTTTAATATTATGTAAGGCTGGGGAGATTTTTTTAGAAAGCAATCATAATTATCAGAAAATATATTGACTTCCGACTACTTCTCTGCTATACTAATCACATAGACTAGTCTGAAAATTATAAAAAGGTAGGTCGAGATATGCAAAATGTAATGGAGCGTTATCAAACCTTCAGGCAGGTTGTTGATGATATCACATTAATGAATAACCGCTTTATGAATAAGGTTTTTGATGGTGATATCCCTGCGACGCAGAGAATGTTGCGTGTTATTCTTAAAAATGATAAAATTAAAGTACGCAAGGTAAGCGTGCAGCAGTGGCTGCAAAATCTTTACGGACATTCCGCGTAGCTGGATATTTTGGCTGAGGATGAGAACGGTACGCAGTTTAATGTAGAGATACAGCGAAGCGATGAGGGAGCGTCTGTGCAAAGGGCACGCTTTTATTGCGGAGCGCTGGATATGCACTTCCTTGATAGTGGAGAAAGGTATGAGTCCTTGCCTGATGCTTACGTGATTTTTATTACGGAAAGCGATGTTTTCAATGAGGGCAGGCCGCTGTATAATATTCACCGCTACATTGATGAAAATGGAAAGGCTTTTGGCGACGGCTCACATATAGTTTATGTGAATGCTGCCTGTCAGGATGACACGCCGCTCGGCAGGCTGATGCAGGATTTCAATTGCAAGGATCCGGCGAAGATGCATTATAAGGAGCTTGCAGATAGAGTAAATTATTTTAAGACTTCGAAGGAGGGCGAGATTGATATGACGGATATTATTGAGGCTTACGCAAAGAATAAGGCTGAAAAGGCAGCTTATCAACGTAATATTGAGATTGCGAAGGATATGCTTGCAGATAATATGAGTATTGAGGTCGTAACGCGAATTTCTAAGCTTTCAGAAGAAGAGGTGCGTGCGTTGGCGGCGAAACAGAGCGCATAATAATACATTCCAGTGCATTTCCCTTGCTTGCAAAAGGCGCACTGACGTGCTATAGTAGGATTATAGAAACTTTAAGAAACGAGGTGCGTTATGCTTACTGCTGCTGATTTTGACAAGCTGGGCTTTTGGGAGGACGAAACTCCGGAAGAAAATATTACCGTTTATGGTATGGACTTTGGTACTGATTATATTATGCTGACGGACGATTTAGGCAAGACACCGACGGATGAGAAGAAGTTCATCGTGGTGGCTGCCTATGATGATGCCGACTGCTTCCTGTGGGGCGTAGAGCTGAAAGACTTTGCGGCGCTGAAGGAGCTGTGCTCTGCTCATGCTGCCGGAAGTGCGGAGCTGCTGGAAGCTTTGCGTAACTATAAGCTGCCGAAATAAAAAAATACTGCTGTAACCCTTGTAATGAACGAAAGGATTACAGCAGTTTTTTTATTGCATAGCGAATACGGTGTCGACGCTGGCCTTGATGGTGATGTCCTCCGCCGCGATATTCGTGGCAGGAATACTGTCCATAGCTGCGGCTTTTAGCATAATGTTGCCATAGCTGCGCTCGAAGTTGTGGTAGCTGGAGATGCTGGCGCTGAGCAGCTTGCCGAGCGTGCGGCCTCCGGCGTTGGCTACGACTGCTGCCTGCTGGCGTGCATTTTCGACAGCCTGCGCGAGCAGCTGATTGCGGTAGAGCGATTTATTGCTTACGCTGAAGTTGACGTTGTTAATCGTGTCGACGCCTGCACCGCTGATTTTGTCGATGACGGTGCCGAGCTTGGCGATATTGGTCAGCTTGATTTTCACGTTATTGCGGGCAGTATAGCCTGTTACCTTGCCCTTGTTATCCATGTCGGGATAGAGCGTATAGCTGGTGGTGGTGATGTCGCTGCTCACCAGACCGCAGCCTAAAAGCGCACGGCGCACGCCTTCCATTTTGCTGGCAGCGGCATTGGCTGCTGCACCGGCGCTGTTGCCCTTGCCGTTGACGTCGAAGCTGATGACCGCTGTATCAGGAGCAACCTCGATGATGGCGCTGGCGCTGACGCTGATGCGCGGCGTTTCCACCTGCTCGGCGGCATAGGCTGTGGGCGTGAGCGCAGTGCCGGCTGTGTAGCTGGCGCAGAGCAGAGCGAGCGCAGCGAGCGTTACCTGAAATTGCTTTTTATCCGGGATAAGAAAAACCTTCATGATGTTTACCTCCAGTGATTTTCTTTGGCTTTAGTATAGCAGATAAATATGTCGAAGTTATGGCAGAGCTGTGCAGCATTAGTGAGGAATATTAGTTATGCTATATAGATATAACTATAACGTAGATTTAACTTGACGCTGTCATGCTTTTCTTCTATAATGAGCATCACATGCAGCACGACTGCCTGCATGTGGAGGAGATTACGATGGAGAAAAAATATTTAATTATTCTTAGCACTGTTATTATTTCTTTAGCAGGTGCGGTTGGCCTGATTTATTGCGACCCTTTAGCACGCGTATAAGACGAGCCGCCTGCATTTCGTTTGAGCCTCAGGCTTAGTTGTTTTTAGAGCTATCAACTTAGTTGACGGCTCTTTTTTTATTTAGGCTAGCCAGCTTATGACGAAAAAGCGTTATAGTGTAGACTATATTGAATAAAGCTCTTCTATAGACTGACTATTCTTCTATGGAATATATATTATGCCAAAGATGAATAAAAAGAGTAAAAGTATTGTTTTACAAAATAATTCCTAGGTGATATTATAGTAATGGCGATTGGTTATATCTAATATGCCTACACTCTCAAAAAAATTTTTGGAGGTATCTTAATGGCTTTACTCTCATTGCTTTTTTTGTTGTTGGCAATTTTTTTAGGCTTTGTCCGTAAAATGAATACCGGACTTTTGTGTATCGCTTTTGCTTTGGTGCTGGGCCGTATGAGCGGCGTCAGCGATGCTGTGATTATGAAGGGCTTCAATTCTTCTCTGTTTATCATGCTTTTGGGCGTTACCTATTTGTTTAGCATGGCGCAGATAAATGGCAGCCTTGATTTGCTGGCGCAGAAGGTTATCGCTCTGGCTGGCAGACGTGTTTATCTTATTCCTGTTATTATCTATGTTTTTTCGATTGTGCTTGCTGCACTCGGCCCCGGCTCTGTGCCGACGATGGCGATTATGATGGTCTTTTCGATGTCCTTGGCGGCGGAAATGAAAATCAGTCCGGTGCTGCTTTCAACACTGACCGTCCTTGGCTCCTGCGCCGGCGGTCTGTCGCCCTTGGCTGCGACGGGCATTATTGGTGCAAATCTTTGCGCTGAGTTTGGCCTGACTGGTATTGAAAATGATTTTTTGCTTAATGGTGTTTTTTCATTCACTGTGTATGCGGTGATTGTGTATGTATGGCTGGGCGGCTATAAGCTGTGCGCTGCGGAGGATGTGGGCGAGAAGGTTATCCCGTCCTTCAATAGAAAGCAGCTGCTGACCATTGCAGGCATTGTAGCTATGGTATTTATGGTTATGCTGCTGCATATCAACGTTGGTCTGGTAAGCTTTGCGGTGGCGGCGGTGCTGTCGTTTCTGCGCGTGTCGGAGGAAGCGAAGGCAATCAGGCATATTCCGTGGAACACCCTGCTTTTGATTACCGGCGTGGGCGTGCTCATGCAGCTGATTATTGATTTGGGCGGCATCAACATTCTTTCCGCTGCACTTGTTTCTATTATGAGTGCGAAGTCTGCGGCTGCTGTTATGGGCCTGACCTCGGGTATTATGAGCTGGTTCAGCTCCAGCAGCGGCGTGGTTATGCCGACGCTGCTGCCGACGGTGCCGCATATTGCGCAGCAGCTGGGCGGCGTAAATGAGCTGGAGCTTGCTTCCTCGATTACGACGATTTCGCACGTCGCTGCCATCAGCCCGCTTTCGACAGGCGGTGCGCTGGCACTGGCGGCGTATGCTTCGGCGGCGAATGCCAATCAGAAGCAGCAGCAGAATCTCTTTATGAAGATGTTTGGCGTGTCTGCCTTGGGCGTTTCGGTGCTGTGTGTATTCTCTTATTTTGGTATGTTCCATTGGCTTTTATAATGAGCTGAGCTGGTCGAGCCAGCCTTTTCAAGTCAGCCTTGCAGGCTGGTTTGGGAGGCTGGCTTTTTATTTTGAAGAAATTTGTTTGTCAAGCAGGGATTTTTCGTTTGCTTATGGAATAAATTAATGTTATCTGGAACGAGATTTTTTAGCTGGACTGCTGCGTGAGCCAAAGGAGGGATGACAATGCTTTTAGGTATAGATGTAGGCGGTACGTTTACCGATGCGGTTATTTTGGAGCAGGGCGAGATTGCTGCGCAGGCGAAGCGCGCGACGACGCATGATGATGTTCTGCGCTGCGTGCTGGCGGCGCTGGACGCTGTGCTGAAGCCGGAGCTGGCGGCGAAGCTGGAGCGCGTGGTTATTTCGAGCACGATTGTGACGAATGCGCTGACAGAGGGCAGGCTGGACGATGTCTTTCTGGCGGTTATCGCCGGACCGGGCATGAATATCGCCGGGCATCTGCCTGTCACTCCCTGTTATCTGCAGGGCTATGTGGATCACCGCGGCAAGATTACGGCGCAGCTGGATTTGCTGAAGCTTTTGCAGCAGCGTGGCAAGGGCGTGGCGGCGGTGAGCGGCAAGTTCTCTGTGCGCAATCCCCAGCTGGAGTATCAGGCGGAGCACGAGCTGAAAAAGTGCGGCTATAAAAAGATTTTTCTCGGCAGCGGTCTGAGCGGTGAGCTGAACTTTGTGCGGCGCACGAACTCGGCATATTTTGCGGCTCAGGTTTATGAGCTGTTCGCGCATTTCTGCGAGCGTATCCGTGAGGCCTTGGCGGAGCGTGGCGTCCATGCTCCCGTGCATATCCTGAAGGCTGACGGCGGCACGCTGCCGCTGGCTGTGGCGCTGGAGCAGCCTGTGGAGGCTGTGTTTACCGGTCCTGCGGCATCAGTGCTGGGCATCGAGGCCTTGGCTGCACCGACGGTCAACAGCATTTCGCTCGATGTGGGCGGCACGACGACGGATATTGCCTTTTGGGAAAACGGCCTGCCGCTGATGGCGAAGCGCGGCGCGGTGATTAACGGCTTTCCGACGGCTGTACGCGCCTTTCATATGCGCAGCGTCGGTATTGGCGGCGACAGCAGGATTCACAAAACTGCCGACGGCTATACAGTCGGACCGGAGCGTGAAGGGCCTGCGGCTGCCGTGGGCGGCGAGGTGGCAACGCTCAGCGATGCACTGATTGTGGCTGACTATGTGAGCTTTGGCGATGCGACGAGGTCGCTGACGGCGCTGGAAAAATTCGGCAGCGAGCCGCGGCTGGAAGCGCAGAGGATTATCGCCAGCGCGGTAAGCATTATCAGGAGAACAATTGAGGCAATGCTCGACGAATGGGCAAAGCAGCCTGTTTATACAGTGGACGATGTGATTCGTGGTACGGAGTTTGTGCCTGCGCAGCTGATTGGCGTGGGCGGCGGCGCACCGGGACTGATTAAGGCCTTGGGCGAGACGATGGAGCTGCCGGTGGAGATTCCTGAGGGCGCTATGGTGGCGAATGCCATCGGCGCGGCAGTGGCAAGGCCGACGCTGAGCGCAGGACTGCGCGCGGACACGACCGAGGGATTTTACATCATTCCTGAGAGCGGACGCAGGGAGCGTCTGCCCAAGCGCTTCACGCAAAGGGTGGCGGAGGAGCTTTTAAGCAGCTGGCTGCGTGAGCAGACAGCGGACTGGCAGCTGCCGGATGCGGAGACGGAGCTGGTCAGCTGTGAGCATTTCCGCACGGTGCATGGCTATTACGATACAGGTGATATTTATAATCTCAGGATGCAGCTACGTCCGGGAATTTTATATAAGGTGCAGGGCAGGGAGGTGAGCTTCTGATGGCTAAGGATACTTTAGGCTTGGTGTTCTTCCCGGCATTTGACTGGATGATAAGTCCGGGGCATCCCGAGCGGCAGGAGCGCCTTTTATATACGCGCGACCAGCTGGAGGAGGAGGGACTCTTCGACTGCGAGGAGATTCGTGAGTACCGTCCGCGATTGGCGCAGCTCAATGATTTGCAGCGCGTGCATGTCGGCGTGCCGAATATTGCGCGCTTGATTACGCCTGCTCATCTGACCTCGGCCGGAGGCTGTCTGGCGGCGGCAGATGCAGTGATGCAGCACGAGGTGAAGCGTGCCTTTGCGCTGGTGCGTCCTCCGGGACATCATGCTATGCGCGTTGTACACGGAATTCGTGGTTTTTGTACTGTTAATATTGAAGCAATAATGGTAGAATATTTAAGGAGCAGGTATAATATCCGTAAAATTGCTGTCGTGGATACTGATGTGCATCATGGCGACGGCTCACAGGATGTCTTTTATCATGATCCTGATACGCTGTATATTTCCTTTCATCAGGACGGACGCACGCTCTATCCGGGTACAGGCTTTCCTGAGGAGGCCGGCAGTCCTGCGGCTTGGGGCACGAACATCAATCTGCCGCTTTTGCCGGGGACAGGCGACAAGGGACTGCACCGTTTATATGACGGCCTGATTGCGCCTATCCTTGAGGACTTTGCACCGGAGCTGATTATCAACAGCGCCGGACAGGATAATCATTTCAGCGATCCGCTGGCCTCCATGCAGGTTACGGCGCAGGGCTATGCGCGTCTGGCGGATAAGCTGAAGGCTGATATTGCTGTGCTGGAGGGCGGCTATTCGATTGAAAGCGCGCTGCCCTATGTCAACACGGGCATTATTCTGGCGATGGCCGGCATGGATTACAGCAAGGTTGTGGAGCCTGACCTGCGCACTCGCAGGCCGCAGGACGCACGCTGCGATAAGCGCGTGGAGCAGCTTATTGAGGCGTCGGGCGAGCTATATTTTGACAGGCACGAGCAACAGAAGCGCCTGCTGGAAAAATGCGGCGGCCTGTGGCAGCGGCGCAAGCATATTTATTATGATGAGGATGGTATCCGTGAGGAGCAGGTGGAGAGCGTGCATTATTGTGCGCATAACGACTGCCGCGGCTACTTTACTATCCAGACAGCAGCAGAGGGCACACGCTTTGGTGACCAGAGCGCGTTCATCGTCTGCCTGCCACGCGGCATTTGTGCGAAGTGCCGCCAAAAGGCGCTGGACGAAGCGCTGCGCGAGAAAAAGACAGGCCGCTGGCAGTACGTTTTCGTACAGCAGATTACGGATGGCTTTATAGAAACAATTTAAACGAAACGAGGTTTTAGTGAATAATGATTAAAGAATTAGTTGTTGCAACCCATAATCAGGGCAAGGTGGAGGAATTTAAGGCTTTGCTGAAGGAGCTGCCTATCGAAATAAAATATCTGGCAGATTTTGCTGCTGTGGAGCCGCCTGCGGAAACAGGCCGCACCTTTGCTGCGAATGCACGCCAAAAGGCTGTCTATTATGCCAAAAAGCTTGGCGTGCCGTGCATTGCTGATGATTCCGGCCTTGAGGTGCAGGCACTCGACGGTGCTCCCGGCGTGCGCAGTGCGCGTTATGCCGGCGAGAAGGCAAAGGATGAGGAAAATAATGAGCTGCTTTTGCATAATATGAAGTTTCAGGTAAAGCGTACCTGCCGCTTCCGCTGCGCTCTGTGCGTAGCGCAGCCTGATGGCAAGGTGCTCAACGAGGTCGACGGTATCTGCGAGGGCATGCTGCTGCACGCGCCGCTGGGCGATCAGGGCTTTGGCTACGACCCGCTGTTCTGGTCGACAGAGCTGCACAAGGGCATGGGCGAGGCAACTATGCAGGAGAAAAATAAAATCAGCCACCGCGGCAAGGCTATCCGCAAGCTGGCTGCTATCTGGAGCAAGAAAAAATGAGAATAGGCATTACTGGCGACACGCATGGCAGTGTGCAGGCGATGCGCAAGATTCTGCAGCTCACACCACCGGTAGATTTGTGGCTGCATACGGGCGACCATGCGACCGACGCTAACATGATACAGCATGCGACGGGTATCAAAACAGTCAGCGTGCGCGGTAACTGTGATTACATCGACGACGGCGCGCTGTTTGACGAATATCTGGAGCTGGAGGGCTACAAGCTTTGGCTGACGCATGGCCATAAATATATCGAGCACAGCGTCAAGGCCGACCTTGGCTATTGGGCGCACCAGCTGGGGCAGGACATTGTAGTCTTTGGGCATACGCACGAGCCGCTGTGCGAGTATTATGATGACACATTACTTATCAATCCGGGGAGTCCGTCGCGTCCGCGCGGCGGCTCTGCGGCGTGCTTTGCTGTGCTGACCTTGGAAGTAGGCAAGACGCCGGAAGTAGAATATATTAAGCTTTGAGAGGTACACATGAGAAAATATGCAAAATTTTATCTGACGCCGAAGGGAGAGCGCGCTGCGCGCAACGGTCATCCGTGGGTGTTTGGCGAAGAGGTGACGAAGGTTGAGGGCAGCTACGAGAATGGCGATTTAGTCGATGTCGTAACGCCGAAGGGAAAATATCTGGGCACCGGCTTTGTCAATGACACATCCAAAATCCGCGTGCGCATTATTTCGACGAATACGAATGACAGGTTTGACGAAGCTTTTTGGGAGCGTCGTTTGCGCTATGCGCTTGATTATCGTCTGACGGTTATGGGCGAGCAGGATTTTAAATGCTGCCGTCTGATTTTTGGTGAGGCGGATATGTTCCCCGGCCTGACTGTCGACCGCTTCAATGACCTTTTGGTAACGCAGACTCTGTCCTTGGGCATCGAGGTGCGCAAGCAGATGATTTTTGAGCTGCTGATTAAAATTCTGCGCGAGATGGGACAGGAAATCCGCGGTCTGTTCGAGCGCAACGATGTAAAAATCCGCCGTCTGGAGGGCTTGGACGAGAACAAGCATTGGTTCGAGACGGAGCTGCTGCCGAATCCGGGCGCTGTGACGACGGAAATCGTGGAGAACGGCATTCACTATACTGTTGATGTGGAGAACGGCCAAAAGACCGGCTTCTTCCTCGACCAGAAGTACAACCGTCAGGCGATTGCCAAAATCGCCAAGGGCAAGCACGTACTGGATTGCTTCACGCATACCGGCTCCTTTGCGCTCAATGCGGCGCAGGGCGGTGCAGCCAGCGTTACTGCTGTTGATATCAGCGAGGAGGCCGTGCAGATGGCCGACCATAACGCCAAAATCAACGGCTATGACAAGGTTATGCACGGACTCAAGGCAAACGTTTTTGATTTGCTGAGCGAGCTGTTCAACAAGCATTCGCACGAGTATGACTTCATCATTCTCGACCCGCCTGCCTTTACGAAGTCCGGCAGCACGGTGAAGAATGCTATCCGCGGCTATAAGGAAATCAACCTCAAGGCGATGAAGCTGCTGCCACGCGGCGGCTATCTGGCTACCTGCTCCTGCTCGCACTTCATGAAGGAGGAGTTCTTCGTGCAGATGCTGCATGATGCGGCGAAGGATGCCAACGTATCCCTGCGCCAGATTGAAGCACGTCAGCAGGCGCCTGACCATCCGATTCTCTGGAATGTGCCGGAGACATATTATCTGAAATTCTATATCTTCCAAGTGGTTTAAAATTTTCCAGGGACTGCTGCGTGTGCTGCTTTGCCGTCCTCGTGCTTGTGCGAGGCGGAGGGCTGCAGGCGGCAGTCTCTTTTTTATTTTAAGATTGTAGTGTTGTTGTGATTATGCTAAAATATAAAGGATAAGGAGGCTTGAAATATGCTGGCTGATAACTTACAGCAGGTGCAGGCTAAAATTGCTGAGGCCTTGCAGCTGCGCAAAGATAAAGACTTAGTGACGGGGGATAGCGTTACGCTGGTAGCTGTAACGAAAAATCATCCGCCGGAAATTATAACAGATATTGAAGCGCTGGGTATTGCCAATGTCGGTGAAAACCGCGTGCAGGAGGCCAAGCATAAGCAGGAGGCCTTAGGCAAGCATGGCTATTGGCATCTCATCGGACATTTGCAGACGAACAAGGCGCGTCAGGCTGTGGCGCTCTTTGACCTGATTGAGTCGATTGACAGCGAGCATCTGCTGGCTGCTGTGGACAAGGAGGCTGCGCGTATCGGCAAGGTGCAGGATATTCTTTTGCAGCTCAATATTGCGCATGAGGAGCAAAAATCCGGTCTGGAGAAGGAGGAGTATCTTGCCCTGCTGCCGAAGCTGGACGAATATAAAAATGTGCATGTGCGCGGCCTGATGGTGATTGCGCAAAAATGCGACGATATTGAGCAAACGCGTCCTGTTTTCGCGGCTGGCTACAGAGCCTTTGAGCGCTTGCAAAAGCAGCGTCCGGATATTGATTTGTTATCCATGGGCATGAGCCACGATTACCAGATTGCGATTGAAGAGGGTGCCAACATCGTGCGTGTGGGCACGGCCTTGTTTGGCGAGCGAGATTACAGCTTAAAATTTTAAAATATATTGGGCAGGTGACGACATGAAATTCGTAGATAAGATTATGGACTCCTTAAACATTTTTACTGAGGAGGAAATCACGGAGGAAGAGCTGCTGGCTGAAGAGAAGGCTGAGGCAGAGAAAAAGGAAAAGCGTTCCTTGTTTGCTAAGAAAACGCCGCAGACCGCAGCACCGGCAGCGCCGGAGGCTCAGGAGCAGCCTAAGCGCAGCTCGATATTAAGCTTTAAGAGCGCAGGCGAGAACAAGTCTGCACCGCAGGCTGATGGCAAGATGGCCAGCCGCACGCTGAACCTGCCGGTAGCCAACAAGCTTGTGACCATGGTGGTGCTGGAGCCTGTTGATTTTGACGATTCGCAGAAGATTGCTGACTATCTGCGCAACAACCAGCCTGTTGTCGTAAATTTTGCCAATACCGATAATGTGCTGGCAAAGCGCATGACAGACTTTTTGAGCGGTACGGTGTATGCGCTGGCTGGCAGCATGAAGAAGCTGAGCCGCAATATTTTGGTGTGCGCACCGAAGAATATTGATATTGATTCGGATATGGACACTGAAGAGAGCAGCGCGTTTGAAGAAAGAAGGAATCGTCCATGGGAAAAATAAACCTGAATAAAATTGCTTTTATTGGCGGCGGCGCTATGGCCAAGGCTATTATCAAAGGAATTATCGGTGGCGGTCTGGTGGCACCGGAGCAGATTATGGTCGGTGAGCCGACTGAGGCTCATGCCGCTGCACTGCACGCAGACTATGGCGTAAAAACGACGACGGATAATAAGGAAGCAGTGCGTGACGCAGATTTGGTTATTTTTGCTGTGAAGCCGCAGGTTGCACCTGTTGCACTGACGCCGGACTTAATCGCCTGCTTCAAGAAGGACGCGTGGGTGCTGTCGATTATGGGCAGCGTAACGCTGGAGCAGCTGCATGCCTATGCGCCTGGCTTCCCGGTGGTACGCACGATGCCGAACACGCCGCTGGCTTGCGGCGCCGGTATGACGGCTATCTGCTGCGACGCGAAGGTAACCGGCGAAATGAAGGAGACTGCAGGTGCTATTTTCAGTAGCTGCGGCGAGATTGAATATGTAGACGAGAAGGCGCTTGATGCTATTACCGCTATCAGCGGCTGCGGCCCCGGCTATTTCTTCGTGATTATAGATGCGCTGGCCGACGCCGGCGTGCGTGCCGGACTGCCGCGTGCGCTCGCTATCAAGCTGGCAGCACAGACGATGGCCGGCAGCGGCAAGCTGTGCATCGAAAGCGGTCTGCATCCGGCACAGCTGCGCGACCAGGTGACAAGTCCCGGCGGCACGACGATTGCCGGTATTCATGCGCTGGAGAACCATGGCGTGCGCGGTGCCTTTTATGACGCTGTGCAGGCTGTCTTAGAGCGCAACAAGGAATTACAGGGGTAATATTTATGGCAGATAGAGAGAAAATATTGCGCTATTTTAAGGCTGGCGGCGACGAACAGCTGGCAGCGAAGCTGCTGGATTTGGCCGAGGGCGCGAACAAATCACGCAAGTTCCGCGTGAGCGAGTTTCTTGACCCGCATGCGTATAATGTGGCCGAGATTATTGCGGCGAACTTTGATAATATCAAGCTTGTGGCTGACGGTGGTTTTGCTAATGCCGAGCGCGTGAAGGCAGCCTTTGTAGCTGAGGATTTTTATGGTCAGCCTGACTTTGGCATGGCGTTCTTCCTGGCATGCTGGGATAAGCGCTACTATGACCTGTCGCACCGTGATATTCTGGGAGCGTTCATGGGCACGGGCTGCAAGCGTGAGGCCTTGGGCGACATCGTTTTTGTGCCTGAGGGTGCGCAGCTGGTGGTAGAAAAATCGCTGGTGAATTACCTGAGCGGAAACCTGACGCAGATTGGTGCTGCGCACGTGACGCTCAAAGAGATTGCGCGCGAGGAGCTTCTGCAAAAGGAGGAAAAGGTGAAGGTTATCAACGCAACCGTTGCTGACCTGCGCCTGGACGCAGTTGCGGCCGCAGGCTATGGCGTGAGCCGCAGCCGTATGGCCGACGAGATTAAGAGCCTGAACGTGAAGGTGAACTGGAAGGAGGCCAAAAAGGCAGCACAGCCTGTGAATGAGGGCGATGTGATTTCCTTCCGTGGCCGTGGCCGCGTTGAGGTGGAAGAGATTCGTGGTACAACAAAGAAGGGGCGCATCAGTGTAACACTCAAGCGCTTCATATAGGGGGATAGGATATGCTCACTCCTGAGGATTTTAAAAATAAAACCTTCTCCAAGGGCTTTCGTGGCTATGAGGTGGAAGAGGTCGACAAGTTCTTGAAAACGCTGCTGAAGGAATATGAATATCTGTATCTGGATAATCTGGAGCAGAAGGAAACGATTGAACGCGTCAGCTCCAAGCTGGAATATTATCAGCAGATGGAGGCAACGATGCAGAGCACGCTGACCGTGGCGCAGGAAACTGCGGATGAGCTCAAGGCCAGTAGCGAGAAGAAGGCAGCGCTGCTGGAGAAGGAGACGACGGTGAAGTGCGAGCAGCAGCTGAGCGAAGCGAAGGCTGCTGCGCAGAAGATTCATGACGACACGATGCTGCACGCCGAGGATTTGTATAACAAGACCAAGGCAAAGACGGATAACATGCTGCAGGCAGCGCAGGCTGAATGTGAAAAGCTGCGCGAGGAAGCGAAGGCTTATGCTGACCAGATTAGCCGCAGGGCTGAGATGGAGGCAGAAAAGCTGCGCATGAATGTTGAGGATACCTGCAAGAAGCGTGCGAATGCCGCTGCCAGTGAAGCCAATAAGCTGCTGACGGACGCGCGTAACGAAGCAGGCAAGATGATGCTCGAGGCGAACACCAAGTATCGCAAGATAGTGGGCGATGCGGAGGAACGCAGCCGCAAGATGATTTTTGAGGCTGATGCTAAGGTGGCGACAGCAGAGCAGGATTATAATGCGCAGCTGAAGAAGGCAGCGCTGCATCGCAAGAACATGCTGCATCTTTTGGAGACGCAGGTGGAGCTGCTGAAAAACTTCGATAAGCAGGACGAAGAGTAGGAGCGGGGGCTGGAAGATGATTATACTGGTACGTCATGGTGAGGCGACTCACCATACACAAAGCCTGACCGGCGGCTGGACGAATTCCACGCTTACGAAGAAGGGAAGGGCACAGATTCAGGCGGCAGCGGATAAGCTGGCGCTGGATTTTGCCGGGCGTGATGTGAAGCTGCGTATTCTTGCGAGTGACCTGGAGCGTGCGGCGGAGTCGGCAAGGATTATTGCCAAGACGCTGCATTTTGCGGGGGAGATTGAATACTGCGAGTTTTTGCGTGAGAAAAATAATGGTGTGGCAGCAGGAATGACGGAGGAGGACGCAAAGAAGATTTTTTGCAAGCCTGCGTCAGACCAGGAGCTTGACCACCGCAACTATCCCGGCGGCGAAACGCGCAATGAGTTTTATCTGCGCAATGTCGAAGGCTTGTGGGCGGCAGCGAATCTGGAGAAGGAAAATCTGCTTATCGTTGCGCATAAGGGCACGGTGCAGAATATTATTTTCCGCTGGCTGGGCATGGATATGCAGCAGGTGGTGGAGCACAATTATTCTGTGGATGTTCAGCCTGCAAGCGTGACTATTTTGGGCGTTAATAAGTGGCATGAGCATACGATTTTCCGCCTGAATGACATCAGCCATCTTACGCAGGAGCGAGGCTTCGGCGTGTTTGGCTTCAAGTATGAGAAGTGAATATATTAAAAAATCCCGTCATTGTACTGCTAGATGCAGCGCAGAGACGGGATTTTTGTGCTATTATGCTTTAGCTAAAAGTTTATCTAGATATCAATCGTAGTCAGTAGCCGGTATATCAAATGAAAAAAAGAGTAGAAGTCAACAAAAAGTCCACTTTGACTTGCTAGAGAAAGTTACTGGTGTTAGAATGATATTAGGTATTTTTTAGATTAAAATTTGGCATTGAGGTGAATAATAATGTTTGATGAAAAGATATTTTTTGATGCGCTGTCAAATTATAAAAAAGATTTTGCTGCGGGCTGGTGGCAGGATGAGAAGTTCAAATGGGAGGCTGTAAAATGCTTTCAAAATAACTGGAACATAGACGCAGAGGATTTTCCAGAGATGCTTAAACGCTCTTTGGCAAAGACGTATAGTTTATTAGCATCAATGAATAATTTTCCTAGACAAATGATAGAGGAACTTGCTCAAGCAATGCCTGATAATGTAAAAATGATGTTTACTGCGTTATTTGATGAAAAGAAAGACGTTGTTGAGCGTATCTTACATTTTAAAGAGCAGTCTGAGTATTTGCTGAAAAATTATAGTTACGATTCAAAAAATCACTACCAAAATGAACATGCAATCAGTATATATTTATGGCTGATGTATCCGGATAAGTATTGCATATATAAATTTGGTGAAATCAAGTCATGTGCAGAAATCTTACAAAGCAGCTATAAATTTAAGAAAGGTGCTTACGAAGACAATCTAAGAAATTTTTATTCGTTTTACGATGAGCTGTGTATTAAATTGCAGAGTGATACTGAATTAAAAAAGCTGTTGGCAGATAATCTGACAGAAGATTGTTATCCAGACCAGACTTTGCATACGTTAACAATGGATTTTGGCTTTTACATTGCTAGGAAGTATAGTAAGGCAGATAAAGAAAACAAATGGTGGCCTGCTGTTGTTGATTATACGCCTGGTTTGTCTGTTGATAATTGGACGGCGTTGTTGCAGGACGAATGTGTATTTAACGCTAGTAGCTTAAGAATTATGAAAGGCTTCTTAGAGTTTGGTGGTGCAGCGACATGCAAGCAGCTTTCTAAAGAGTATGGTGAAAATGCTAATTTTTATAATGCTGGTTCGCAGGCGTTAGCGAAAAGAATTGCTGACAAAACACAGTGTACGGTTATGACTAGAGAAGACGGCAAGGTAATGTGGTGGCCAATATTGTACGTTGGTCGTCAAGCTGAGTCAGAAGAAGAGGGCGTTTATGTCTGGAAGCTTAGAGAGGAACTAGAGCAAGCACTTAGAGAGATTGATTTATCTAAAGTAGAGCTAAATGCTGTAGATATTGTTGATAATGTAAAGGAGTTAGAATCTAATGTAAATGAAAAGTATGGTAAAGACGATTTCCTTGCAGAAGTTTATATGACAGAGGCGAAATATAATCGTTTGCTCAATGTCCTCAAGAGGAAAAAGAATATAATTCTTCAAGGTGCGCCTGGCGTGGGAAAAACCTTTGCTGCTAAAAGATTAGCATATGCCATGATGGGCGAAAAAGATAAGGAGCGCATTGAGTTTATACAGTTTCATCAAAATTATTCCTATGAAGATTTTATAATGGGATATAAGCCAACTGAAAATGGCGGTTTTGCAATGCAATATGGTGTTTTTTATCGTTTTTGCAAAAAGGCAGAAAATAATCCTGAGCACGACTATTTCTTCATCATTGACGAAATTAATCGTGGCAATATGAGTAAAGTTTTTGGTGAGCTTTTGCTTTTGATTGAAAAAGATTATCGTGGTACTTCTTCAAAGCTGGCATATCAAAGCTTGAACTTTTCTGTGCCCAAGAATATTTATATCATTGGTATGATGAACACTGCTGATAGAAGTCTGGCAATGATTGACTATGCATTACGAAGACGGTTCAGTTTTTTTGACATGGAGCCAGGATTTGAGACGGGTGGCTTTAAAGCGTATCAGGAGAAACTTGCCAGTGAAAAATTTAATGCTTTAATTGAATACATTCAAGAACTTAATGCCGAAATAGCTGATGATCCATCATTGGGTAAAGGCTTTTGCATTGGACATAGTTATTTTTGTGGCTTGCAGGCAGATGAATGTACGCAAGAAGTGTTGGAGGACATAGTGGAGTATGATATTTTACCGATGCTAAGCGAGTATTGGTTTGATAATCTTACGGAAAAGGTTGCTCCTTGGAGTGAAAAGCTACATGGTGCTTTAAATGATTAAAGATAAAAGCATCTTCATCAAAAATATCTATTATATGCTTGCGTATGCCTATCAAGGGCTTCAGCAGGAAAGCTACAAGGAAATTGCTGTAGAAAAGTTTGACAATGTGCATAATCTTTTAGCAGCAATTTTGGATAAAGGCGTAGCCTTACAGCTCAAACAGGGGTTGTACAGAGAGTACGTCCGTCATCAGGAAAACCTAATGCTGTTACGCGGGAAAATTAATATTACAGGCAGTATAAAAAATAAGCTGATGCGTAAGCAGAGCTTGTCCTGCGATTATGATTTGCTTTCAGAAAATAATTTGCTGAATCAAATTATAAAAACCACAATCGTGCTGCTGTTAAGAGTTGCTGATGTGAAGGAAACGCATAAAAACGAGCTGCGTAGAGAGCTTTTGTTTTTCAATAACGTTGCACTTCTGGAAATAAAGTCAATCAAGTGGTCTAATTTGCGCTTTCAGTGTAACAATCGCAACTATCAATTGTTACTGGGAATCTGTCAGCTCATCATTGAAGGCTTATTACTTACGACGGATGATGGCGCTTATAGATTACGTTCTTGGATAGATGAGCAGAGAATGTGTCGTTTGTACGAGAAATTTATTTTAGAGTATTATAAAAAGCATTACGCTAGCCTTTCAGTTAGCGCAGTACAGATTCCTTGGGGATTGGATGATGGCGTAAGCTATATGCTGCCAAAAATGCAAAGTGATATAACCTTGCGGAAGGGTAATACTGTGCTTATTATTGATGCCAAGTATTATAGTCATACAATGCAGGTGAATTTTTCTAAACGGAGCTTAATTTCACATAATTTGTATCAGATTTTCACCTATGTAAAGAATTATGCGTATAGCTTTAGTGGCGAAGAGCATCAGGTTTCTGGTATGCTGCTTTATGCAAAAACTGATGAGGAGCTTCAGCCTGATAATGTATATCGAATGCATGGAAATCAGATATCTGTAAAAACGCTGGATTTGAATAGAGAGTTTGGCGAGCTTAAGCAGCAGCTTGACAGAATTGTGGAATCGCATTTTGCTTTGTAAAAACTCATTGACTTATAAATAAAAATCCCGTCCTTGTGCTGCTGGATGGCGCTATGCTTTATAAAAAATAAAAACATACAACGCAAACTTCACAGCTTGTTCGTTGTATGTTTGATGGCGGTATGATAAAATACTATGCAAGACAATCGTGTTGCAGGGTGGCATTGCCTAAATTCTTCGGAATGGAGGTGGTGTCTATGGTATATTTCAGCTTTCAGGACTTAATGTCCTTTGGAATTTTTATCGTAGCATTACTGACGTTCATTTTTCAGAACCGAAAGTAATTAAAAGGTTACGGACATAGAAAAACCGCCCCACGACTTTCCCGAGTACGGAGCGGATTTTTCTTAACCAAATTCGGCAACCCACCTTGTGGGCGGTTGTCTTCTTGCTTATAATATAACATAAAGCAGTGCTTTTCGCAAGAGAGTGTTTGTGACTTTTTAGTTAAAGGCTGAAGCTAATTATAAAAATTTTGGCAGTGCGATTGGCGCTTCGCTCCTTGACTTATCACATTGTCTAATGTATAATAATATCGTTTATTGATATTTGCTAACGCTATGAAAAAGACAGTAGCTTGTGGCGCAGGAGAAGCGAGCCGGGGTATGGTGCAAGCCCGGACGAAGCAAGACAAGTGAAAATCACTTTGGAGCGGATGCGGCGAACTGAGTAGCTGCATACGGGAGCGCCCGATATTGCGCACACGAGTGGCGTGCAGCCTGAGCTGTCGTCATGAGGGTGGTACCACGGAGTACACGTTTAGTTAATAATGCATGATACGTAATGTATTGATGTTTGTTAAGCTATAGCTTCGTCCCTTATTGGAGGGACGAAGCTTTTTTATTTTGTTAATTTTTTTTTGGTTAATACAATTGGAGGTTATTAGTAATGGATTATGGTAAAACACTGAATCTGCCTGAAACAGAGTTCCCCATGCGTGCAGGCCTGCCGCAGCGCGAACCTGATTTTCTGAAATTCTGGGAAGAAAACGATATTTATGGCAAAAAGCAAGCACTGCATGCCGGTCACAAGAAGTTCGTTCTGCATGACGGCCCTCCGTATGCAAACGGCAAAATCCACATGGGTCATGCTCTGAACAAAATCCTGAAGGATATCATCATGAAATATAAATATGCTCAAGGCTTCGACACCCCGTATGTTCCTGGCTGGGATACTCACGGTATGCCGATTGAGCATGCTGCTATCAAAGAGCTGGGCCTGAACCGTAATGAGCTGGATCCGCTGACTCTGCGCCGCAAATGCCATGACTTCGCTCTGCAATGGGTTGATATCCAACGCGAGGATTTCAAACGTCTGGGCGTTCTGGGCGATTGGGAAAATCCGTACATCACTCTGCATCACAGCTTTGAGGCAGAGCAGATCCGCGTGTTTGGTACTATGGCTAACAAAGGCTATATCTACAAGGGCAAGAAAACCGTTTACTGGTGCCCGCATTGCGAAACCGCTCTGGCTGAAGCAGAAATCGAATACGGCGAGCAAAAAACTCCGACCATCTTCGTAAAAATGCCGCTCGTAAAAGACAACGGCCAAACTCCTGATGCTGCTAAAGGCAAAAAGGCTTACATGGTAATTTGGACCACCACTCCGTGGACCATGCCGGCGAACGTTGCTGTTGCACTGAACCCTGCTCTGGAATATGCTTGGGTTGAATGCGAAGGCGAAGTTCTCTTTATGGCAAAGGATCTGCTGGCTCAGGTTGGTGCTGCTTGCCATAAGGATCTCAGCAATATCCTTGGCACTACTCTTGGTAAAGAAATGGAATACGCTGAATGCGTGCATCCGTTCCCTGAATATAACAACCGTCGTTCTCTCGTAGTTATGGCTGACTATGTAACTACTGAAGCTGGTACCGGCTGCGTACATACTGCTCCTGGTCATGGTGATGTCGACTTTGAAACCGGCCTGAAATATAAGCTGCCGATTCTCTGCCCGGTTGACTCCCAAGGCAAGCTGACCGAAGAGGCTGGCGAACGCTTCAAGGGCATGTTTGTATTCGATGCCAACATCCCGGTACTGAAATATCTGGCTGAGCTGAACTGCCTGCTGGGTAAAGAGAACATCAAGCACCAATATGCACACTGCTGGCGCTGCAAAAACCCGATTATTTTCCGCGCAACCTCTCAATGGTTTGCTTCTATCGACGGCTTCCGTGATGACGCACTGAAATCTATCGATGATGTTCAATGGATTCCTTCCTGGGGCCAACAACGTATTCATAACATGGTTTGCGACCGTCATGACTGGTGCATCAGCCGTCAGCGCGTATGGGGCGTACCTATCCCGGTATTCTACTGCGACAACTGCGGCGAGCATCTGATTAACGAGGCTACTATTGATTCCGTTGCTAACTGGTTCGAAAAAGAGGGCAGTGACGCATGGTGGGCTCATACTGCTGAAGAGCTGCTGCCGGAAGGCACTGTTTGCCCGAAATGCGGCGGCAAGCACTTCCATAAGGAAACCGATATCATGGACGTATGGTTCGACAGCGGTTCCTCTCACATGGCTGTTGCTGCAAAGCGTCCGGAGCTGTCCTGGCCGGTTGCTATGTACCTTGAAGGCAGTGACCAGCATCGCGGCTGGTTCCAGTCCTCTCTGCTGACCTCTGTTGCTGTTGCAGGCCGTGCTCCGTACGAATCCGTACTGACTCATGGCTATGTAGTTGATGGCGAAGGCCGCAAAATGTCCAAATCTGTAGGCAACGTTATCGTTCCGCAGGATGTAATCAAGCAATACGGCGCTGATATCATCCGTCTGTGGACTGCATCCTCTGATTATAAGGCAGATATCCGTATCTCCCCGAAAATCCTCAAGCAGCTGGCTGAGGTTTACCGCAAAATCCGTAACACCATCCGTTATATCCTCGGCAACACCAACGATTTCAATTATGAAACCGATGCTGTTCCGTTCAACGAAATGCTGGAGCTTGACCAATGGGCTCTGATGCATCTGCAGCTGCTGAAGAAGGAAGTTACCGCTGCTTATGAAAGCTATGACTTCCATGTGCTGTACCATGCAATCCACAATTTCTGCACCGTGGAAATGTCCAGCTTCTATCTGGATATCATCAAAGACCGTCTGTATGCTTACAAGGCAGACAGCAAGGAACGCCGCAGCGCACAAACCGCTATGCACGAAATCCTCATGGATCTCATCGTTATGCTGTCCCCGGTACTGAGCTTCACGATGGAAGAGGTATGGCAGTTCATGAAGAAGCCTGCTAATGCTCCTGAATCCGTACAAATGCTGCCTTGGCCTGAGGTTAAGGAAGAATATATCGACGAAGCACTGGAAAGCAAATGGGATAACTTCATTGAAATCCGCAGCGAAATCACCAAGGTGCTGGAGCTGGCTCGTCGTAACAAGCAAATCGGTCACTCCCTGGACGCTAAGGTTGAGCTGCACGCTGAAGGCGAAGCACTCGCTATCCTGAAATCTGTAGAAAAAGACCTGGCAACTCTGCTCATCGTTTCTCAGGCAGTAGTTGTTGAAGGCGCTGCAAGCGGTGCAGAAGCAACCGGTCGTGAGGACCTGAAGGTTACCGTAACCGCTGCTGAAGGTCACAAATGCGAACGCTGCTGGATTTACAGCGACGAGGTTGGTGCTGATGCTGAGCATCCGACGCTGTGCAAACGCTGTGCTGAAGCAGTAAAATAAATATAGTTAAAATTTAGGCTGTCGTATTGCGATTACCCTCTCTGCCTCGCTTATGCTCGGCATCTCTCCCTTGTAGGGAGAGCGATTTCACGGTACTATTTGGACAATAGTATTGAGCAAAAGTGAGATTTCGATGCGTGCCCTTGGGCACGCAAGCGAAAGAGGGGATGCTATACGGCGGCTTTTTTTGTATCTGTAAAGAAGTTTACGAAAAATTTATTTTGCAATATTCCCTTTCTATGGTACAATACTGGTAATATATTTTTTATGGAGGTGAAGCTGTTTTTTCTGCTGGAGCAGAAAAGCAGATTTGTTTGGACTATCTCATATGTTTGTTTAATGTTATAGCGATTTTATTTTTGGTGGCGCTGAATGGCTTTTTCGTGGCCTCGGAGTTTTCTATCGTCAAGGTGCGTCCTTCGCGTCTTGATACGCTGATTAAGGAAGGCAATACGCGGGCAGAAAACGCTAAGCGCGTTACGGAGCATCTTGATGCTTATCTTTCGGTGACGCAGCTTGGCATTACGCTGGCTTCTCTGGGCCTTGGCTGGATTGGCGAGCCGACGGTGGCGAAGCTGATTCATCCGCTGTTTTCGCTGCTGAGCCTGCCGGCGAATGTTGAGCATACGATTGCTTTTGTCATGGGCTTTTCGGTTATCACTGCACTGCATATTGTTTTGGGCGAGCTGGTGCCGAAGTCTTTGTCGATTCAAAAGACGGAGCAGATTGTGCTGTTCGTTTCCGGTCCTTTGATTTTCTTCGACCGCATTATGTATCCTGCGGTATGGTTTTTGAACCATGTGGCTAACTGGACGCTGCGTCGTATGGGCGTTGATGCTGCGAGCGAAGCGGAGGAGGCGCACAACGAGGACGAAATCCGTATCCTGATGGAGGAAAGCCATAAGCATGGCTATATTGATAAAACTGAGCTGACTTATCTGGACAACGTTTTTGATTTTTCGGATCGCCGTGCCAGCGATATTATGGTGCCGCGTACGGATATGATCTGTCTGTACCTGGAGGATTCCTGGGAGGATAATATCAAGACGGCGCTGGAGGAGCGCATGACGCGTTATCCTATCTGCGACGAGGATAAGGACCATATCATCGGCTTTTTGCATATCAAGGATTTGCTGCGCAGCTTAAACGCCGGCGAACATCCCGATTTGCGTAGCCTGGCGCGTGATGTGCTGCTGGTGCCGGAGTCCTTGCCTATCAGCAGACTGCTGAGAATGCTGCAAAAGCATCGCAGTCAGCTGGCTGTGCTCGTTGATGAGTATGGCGGTACGGCAGGCATGGTGACTGTCGAGGATATTCTGGAGGAAATCGTTGGTGAAATCCAGGATGAGTTCGACGAGGAGCGTCCTGAGGTTGAGGAAAAGGGCGACAAGACCTATTCTGTAGACGGCAAGATGCTGCTGGAGGACGTCAATGACTTCTTTGAGCTGGAGCTGGACACCGAAAACTGCGACACGATTGGCGGCTGGCTGTATGCGCAGCTGGACTATCCGCCGAAGATAGGGCAGAAGCTGCAGACAGAGGCGGCAGTGTTCACTGTTGAGGAGATTGCCAAGATGCGCATTGTGCGTGTAGGCATACGTCTTTTGCATGATGCGAAAAAAATACAGGAAGAGCTGCATGAGGAAAGCTTAGACGACGTGCAATAAAAATAACCCCGATTTTTACAAGATGTAGAAATCGGGGCTTTCTTTATGCTGTTTATAAATCGCGGAATTTGAAGCTGATGTTGCTGTGGCGCAGGAAGTTGAGCGTCACCTCAGGGAAGGAGGCATAGCTTAAAACGTCCTCGACAGGAGCGTTCGGGAAGCCTTCCTCGGCCAGCTTTTCACGCAGCTTTTTCATTTGCGGCGGAATGTCATCAGCAGGACGGTGGTCAATCTGCGGTGCAGAGCCGATGGCCAGCTGTTTTACCTGCTCGTCAATCGGTCCCGGAGTGCGGCCATATTTGCCAAGAATGAGGTCCTTCACCTCGCGGGGAATCATTTTATAGCGGCCAAGCGCAACGTTTAAAACGGACATCGAGCCGACAATCTGGCTGGTCGGGGTTACGAGCGGCGGATAGCCGAGCTCGGCGCGGACGCGCGGCATTTCCTCAAGCAGCTGCGGATATTTATCAGCTACGCCCATCTCCTTCATCTGGTTGAGCAGGTTGGAGAGCATGCCGCCAGGAATCTGGAAGGTGAGCACCTTGGGATCAATAGGAATATTGGGGTTCAGATTGAAGTCCTGAATAAGATTTTTACGCACGTCCTTGAAGTAGTCAGCCAGGTCGTTAAGCTCCGTGAGCTTGAGACCGGTGTCATAGGGAGTGCCCTCCAGCGAAGCAACAAGCGCTTCTGTGCAGGGCTGGCTGGTGGATTCAGCGAAGGGGGAGAGCGCGGTATCGACAATATCTGCACCAGCCTCGATAGCCTTGAGGTAGGTCATATCGCCCATGCCGCTGGTGAAATGCGTATGCAGGTTGATGGGTAGGTCAAGCTCTGCCTTGAGGCTGCGAATCAGGCTTTCGGCAGCGTAGGGACGCAGCAGGCCGGCCATATCCTTAATGCAGATAGAATCAGCGCCCATCTCTGCCAGCTCCTTGCCCAGCTTGACGAAGTCCTTATCCTGATGATAGGGGCTGATGGTGTAGACGATGCAGCCTTGCACATGTGCGCCTGCTTCCTTGGCAGCACGCATAGCGCATTCCAGGTTGCGCGTATCGTTGAGCGCGTCGAAGATACGGATGATGGAAACGCCGTTCGCTACAGAGCGGTTGACAAATTCGCGGACCACGTCGTCAGCGTAATGATTATAGCCGAGGATATTCTGGCCGCGCAGCAGCATTTGAATAGGAGTTTTGCGCAGATGCTTTTTGAGTGTGCGCAGGCGCTCCCACGGGTCTTCATTCAAGAAGCGCAGGCAGGAGTCAAAGGTGGCGCCGCCCCAGGCTTCAAGAGCATAATAACCAGCGTTATCAAGTCTTTCAAGTGCGGGCAGCATATCGCTAATGCGCATTCTGGTCGCAGCAAGAGACTGATGACCGTCACGCAGAACAGTTTCTACTATCTTTACATTGTGTTTATCCATGTCATTCTCCTTTATAAGCATATAAAGTCAATATCAAAGTAACTTTTATTTATTATAACATAAAACGAGAGCTTTGCATACTGTATACACGGATAAACAGCTGAAATACAAAAAAACAGAGCCATCGCTAGGCGATAGCTCTGTCAAAAGCATTATTTAGTTACGCGGGGTGGGCTGGTTGCTGACAACCGGTTTGCCCATGATTTCATTAACGCGGTCCTTCATGCTGCTACGTTTTTTTGTAGTCTGAGGCTGGTTGCTGACTGCAGGCTGCTGGTCGACAGATGCGTTTTGCTTGTTGTCGGCTGCGCCCTTTTGGTCTTTATCCTTGCCGTCCTTGTCTTTGTCCTTATCTTTATCCTTGTCTTTGTCGTCTTCGTCCTGCTTGATTTCCGGTTCAGCAGGAACGGCTACGCCAGGATTGGTAAAGCTGCTGCGCGGAGTAGAGGCCAGCGCATTAATCATGAAGTCATGCCAGATGGAAAGCGGAGCGCCGCTGCCATACATACGGTTCATAGACTTGTTGTTATCATCGCCAACCCAGACTGCGGTGCACAGGTCAGGCGTATAGCCAACGAACCAGGCATCAATATAGGTGTCGGTGGTACCGGTTTTGCCTGCTGCCGGACGACCAATGCCCATGCCGCCAGCAGTACCGCTGATGAGAACATCCTGCAGCATGTTGGTGGTCAGATAAGCAGACTCTGCATCAACAACGCGCTTGGATTCGGTTTTCGCTTCGTAAAGCACCTTGCCCTCACGGTCTACGATTTTCAGCAGAGCTACAGGCTTGTGATAAATGCCGTTGCTGGCGAGTACGCCATAGGCTGCGGCCATTTCTAAGGGATTGACGCCCTTGCTCAGACCGCCAAGGGACATTGCTAGGTTAGCATCGCTGTAGGCACCGGAATCTACGAGAGTAGAGATGCCCATTTTTTCAGCGTTGTCGATAATCTTGCTTACGCCAACCTCACGTGCGATCTTGACGGTCGGCACGTTCATCGAGCGGACGAGAGCAGTACGCAGGCTGACCTTGCCATGCCATGCACGGTCGGAGTTCTGCGGCTTCCAGCCAGGAGAGAATTCCTCTTCCTTATCCTCGATAACGCTGGCCGGAGAGAAGCCGTTTTGCATAGCGGTCAGATAAACGAATGGCTTGAAGGCAGAGCCAGGCTGACGTACAGCGAGCGTTGCGCGGTTGAACTTGTCCAGTCCGCGGCCGCCAAGCATAGCCTTGACATAGCCGGTTTTGGGATCAATAGCAGCCAGTGCCAGCTGCGGCTGAGTCAGGCCGTTCTCATCCTTATAATAGGAGGGAAGGTGACGCATAGCGTTTTCTGCAGCCTTCTGCATATCAGGGTCAAGCGTGGTGTAGATTTTCAGGCCGCCCTTATAGAGGGCATCTGCACCAACCTCTTCAATAACCTTTTGGGTGATCATATCAAAGAAATAGGAACGCGGATCATATTTCTGCTTATGCGAGGTGTTATAAGCGATTTTTTCTGCTTTGGCTTTAGCGCCGTCTTCCGCAGAAATGAAGCCATATTTCACCATCTGGTCAATAACCAGCTCTTGACGAGTTTTGCTTTCCTTGGGGTTTTCAAAGGGATTGAAGTAGTTCGGGCTTTTGGGAATAGCTGCCAGCGTTGCAGATTCAGCAATAGTCAAATCCTGCACATGCTTGCCAAAGTAATATTGGGAAGCACTTTCAATGCCGTAAGCACCCTGACCGAAATAAATACGGTTCAAATACATGGTGAGGATTTCATCCTTCGTGTATTTGTGCTCCAGTTCCTTAGCAATAAAGGCTTCCTTAATCTTACGGACAATAGAGCGCTCCTGAGTAAGGAAGGCATTTTTGGCGAGCTGCTGGGTAATCGTACTGCCGCCCTGAACCTCGCTGCCACTCAAGGTGGAGACAAGGGCGCGCGCTGTACCACGATAGTCGATGCCGCCATGCTCATAGAAGCGGTTGTCTTCTATAGCAATAAATGCACGCTGCGTATGCTTGGGAATCTTATCAATGGAAACAGGAATACGACGTTCCTCTGAAAGAGTCGTATAAATGGCATTACCATTAATATCATAGAATTGAGAAGCAGCGTCCGGAATCAGCGTTTCATCCATATTAGGAGGTGCAAACAGACTTGAGAAGCCATAAAGCACTGATGCACCCATAATAATGAGGCAAACAACACTGATGACTAGAAATTTTAGTACTTTAAACATTTTCTACCTCTTCTTCATTAAATTGATTTTGAGAAATTCATCGCTGATGAATTTACGCGTCACTCTATTATAGCATTTTCGGAGAGCATTGTCATATTTTATCGTAATTGTTCAAAGAATATTTTAGAGAAAAACAGAAATAAGTGGGAAAAAAGATGGCTGCAAGCATAAATTCAGCAGTTTTTTGGAGATTTTTTACAAAAAAATTACCCTGTTCAAAGCTTGTATACATAATGCTCCTTTTGCCAACCAATCCACGTGTATCACGATAAAACGTTAAAAAAGTTACAAAAAAGGTGTTGACAATAATGGAACATGATGGTATTATATACAAGTCGACGCGATACGGCAACAAAACAAAAGCCAAAATCGTAAGACACTTTGATCTTTGAAAACTGAACATAAACCTAGAAAAAAGCGAATGTGCGGGTCGAGCGTTTTATAACGCAAGACCAAGTC
>ERZ1026901.516-NODE-516-length-30476-cov-31.993228_pt1 | contig 30476 bp, 17 predicted proteins | sample MGYA00380179_ERZ1026901 | MGnify/ENA primary metagenome ERZ1026901 (study PRJEB33269, sample SAMEA4719815) | human gut metagenome | biome: human-associated habitat; feature: organic feature; material: feces | place: Cameroon | collected 2013-10 ... | reverse complement strand
CAGTATAAATGCCTATCTGTTAAAAGATAAAAAGTTTGATGCGTTTACCCTGTTTGCCTATGTATAATCTATGTTCTAAAGTTTAGAACATAAGTTCGATAGTTTAGGACACAAGTTCTAAAGTTTAGAACTTAAGTTCGATAGTTTAGAACATAACTTTATTGCGTGTTCAGAAACAATTTTAACCCATAATAATAACAAATATCAATAGAAAGGAACAAAAATATGGCTAAGTACAAGTTGCAAGAGATGCCGGACGTGCATCATGATGGTAAGCGAAGGGTGTATCCCAAGATGATAATCAACCGAACCCTGTCGCGCAAGGAGTTTGTCGAGATGATGCATAGTTATCATCGGGGCACGTCGCCCAGTATGGTAGAGGCTGTGCTGATAGATGTCGAGGACATGCTGGTGCGGATGCTTTCCATGGGATATAATGTCAGTCTGGGCAATATGGGTCATTATTCGCTCTCGTTAGAGTTTAAGGACGACAAGCCTACCGAGATGCGAGACGAGGACGACAAGATGACTTATCGCAAGGTGGGCGTGAAGAGCGTCAACTATAAGGCTGCGCCCGAGTTTGTCAAGGAAGTGATGCTGGAGACCGACCGCAATTTAGAGCGGGACATGGGTGGTGTGAATCGAGTGTTGAAAAGCAATTACACCCGTGAAGAGCGCATTGCCCGAGCCTTGCAAGTGATAGAGAAGAATGGCTTTATCAGCCTTGACGACTATGCCCAGCTCAACAATATGAGTCGTACGGTGGCCTCCTCCGACCTGAAGCAGATTACCGACGACCCTCAGTCGCCCATCTGCTCGCATGGTCTTCACAGCCACAAGGTGTGGGTGAAGAGAGAGGCGTAAACGGGAGTTACTGATTGTTAGTTACTTCTTCGCACACCACCATCTCTGTACCTCTGTAGATGACGACAATCTTGTGAAGTTGGGTAGTCTTCACGGCGGAAGTGACCACTTCGCTTTGAGCGTAGCGGTTCACTTGAGCCTCGGCTTCTTTGAAAAGCTGTTGGATGTGCGCGTCTGTATCTTTTGACTTAGCGTACTTGAGTTCCACTATATAAGAATGGGCCATGTCGCTATAGATGTCGAGTAGCGGGCAAAGGAAAATGTCAGCATATCCTTCCTGAGTATCTTTTTCGGAGATAGGACGATAGTACTGATTTTGGCAAGTCATGGCAAGCGTGAAGCCGTGCACAAAATACTCTCCTTTCTGATGGTCTCGCTGGGAGGCGTATTTATGCAAGCTGTCGGCAATGTACTGGAAGTATGCCTTCCATTTGCCATCATAAGCAAGATTGCTTGCCAACTCATTCTTTTCGTAGCTGTCGAACGAGAGGTCATTTTCTTTGTAGGTATCGAGCAGATAAGTAAATAGCTGCTCGCGCACAACCTCGTTTGGAATAACAAATTTGGTCTTTCCTTTGTATGTTCCGTCGATGGTGACCATTCCGAAGTAAAACAATAGGCTGACGAAATTGTCGGGGTTGCCAATCAGTTCAGCAGGAAATCCCGACTTGAGTTCGCCCGTGATGTAACCTTGCTGCACCAGTTGCTGGATGATAGAGGCATCGTGGGCAAACTCCTTGTCTCTGCGGATGAGCATGCGGAGCTTGTTGTAGTCGGTACGGATGTTTTCGTCTATCATGTGGTCGGGCACCTCACAGTCATTGTTCACATAATTGTCGATGAAGTAAAGCACCATGTTGGAGTTGTACATCGTCACTTTGCCGTACTTCTTGAGTGCAAAGCAATAGTTGTCGTACCATGGCTTCATGATGGTTATCAACTCATCGATGGTATGGTTGAACTCGTATTGGGTGGAGTAGTATTCGAGCATGGCACGCACTTCTTTCTCCGTGAATCCCGTCAGTTCATTGAATTGGGCACTCAGAGTGTAGTTGGTGCCAATGTTGAATCCACTGGTCAGGTCGTCTAATGTGACAGGGCTGACTCCTGTCACGAATACACGGGCGATGGTAGAATCCGTGCCAGCCTTGATAGTGTCGAAGAAAGTGCGCAAGTAGCCCTCTCCATGAGTCTCTTTGCGATATTTGTCCAGGCAATTGGGCTCGGCAAGAATCTTGTTGGTGAAATGGTCGTACTCGTCAATGAAGAGGAACACCTTGGCGTTGGTCTTCTCGCATTCACGGCACAGAAAGTTCAGTTGCTTGACCGCACCATCCAGTTGGTTCATACCTTCTTTGATGCCTTTTGGCAAATATTGCGCATATACATCGCAGAAAAAATTAAAAGCTATGCGACAATGGTCGTCTAATCCCTTTTTATAGTCATTTAGTTCTGCATTTACTATCGCAAAGTTTAGCTTGATGACAAGATACTTGTTGTGCTCGGGTGTGGGATGTTGACCGATGTATAGATGTCCGAAGAGCTTGTCGAAGATGTCTGCTCGATTGATGTCGTAGTAATGCTCAAGCATGGAGAGGGTAAGGCTCTTGCCGAATCGGCGAGGGCGGATGTAGAAGAAGAACTTGTTGGCTCTTTCAATTTTCTCCACGAATGGAGTCTTGTCGACATAATAGCAGTCATCCTCTATGACGGCTTTGAAGTTCATCATGCCGTAAGGGATGCGCTTAGGATATTTTCGAGTGCTCGTTGCTTGATTCTCTACCATATTTTTACACCTTTTTTATATTGTTCTGCAAAAATAAGGATAATTTTCCGAAATAACAAGAAACTTCTTCAAAAGATAATGTGAACATTTTCCATGATTCACTTTTCTTTGTACTTTTGAGTAAAGAAAAGTGGCTCATGAGATATTGGCTATCCACGGACAGTCTCCCAGGAGCCTAAAAAACGTGCCAAATTTTAACCTGATTTGAACTCCCTACCTTTAAGGGTGTGCCAACCATACTGAATCGAATTCATTATGACAAGTCTTCTTTAACTTCAAGAAATGCTTGTTTCTGGCCTTTTTAAACTGCTCCAGGTTGAGCGATGCGAGGTGTCAACGCGGAGCTACTTACCATCGAGAATGAAGGGTGATGAAGGGTGATGAAGGGTGGAATTGTGCCATTCACCCTCTGAAACCCCGATAAACACAGGGAATTCCAAGGGATAGATGAAGGGTGAAGGGTTTTATGCTAGTAGATTGTAAAGTCTAAAAGTTGCATAAAACAGCATCCATTTTTGTTGATAATCAATGATGCTGTATATATATCTTACTCAACTTTTAGACTTTACAGACTACTAGTTTTTGTATAAAGCTATGAAAAGGTAAAAGCAACTTAGAATGCTATATATAAGTATTCTAAGCTGTTTTTTTATGATGTACTTGCTATTTCTTGACGATAGCCATGTCTTCTATATTGATAACTTCTTCTAATTCGATATGGTGAGAACCTTCAAGTTTGCTAGTTGATGTCAAAGCGGTGCTTGTAATGATCGATTTTATATTGTCAAGACAAGGCTGTTCGCTCTTTTCTTTGCATAGAAGTGTTTCGGTCATGTTGTTGAACTTCGTTATCGTTCCCATGTTTTTTTCTTCGATGTTTCCGCCAGCCAAAACTAACTTGTCTATGAGAAATGCAACAAGGCCGTTCTTGCTTGATATGGAGCATGGTGTTTTCTTGAGCTCCCACTCTGCTATGTTTCTTTTGCCAGGTTTCAATAATCCGCTTAATAATTTGGAAGTTACATTTGGAAAAAGCTTTTTGATGGTAGTCTCGGTACTCAACGGTGTGTCTACAGTCGATATTATTTTTCTGCTGATGACAATATTGGCAGATGTCTTTTTTATCGAGTATTCTACTACTCTGTTTGTCTTGAAGACATCGTTTCCGTCATGGCGTTGGGTGGTTGTTTCATTTGTCTTAATCTTGATAGTCGCTTTTTGTGCATCATTTTGCTCTCCGAGATAGAAGATTTCTCCAATAGACAAGCTGTCTGATTGATTCTGGCTATCTCTGATAGTTTGGGCTGATACAGCTTGGGTAAGCAGCATCAGAAAAGATAAAATCATATACTTCATAATTTTTACACCTTTTTATATTGTTCTGCAAAAATAAGGATAATTTTCCGAAATAGAACTCGAAAGAAATCCTATTAGTGAACGAGCCTCATCCTTCTAACTGAAGAATGAGGCTCGTTCTTTGATTTATTCTGCCCCTTACAGTGGAGCTTCAAGATTATATCTTGTCGAGTGCCTGCTTGATGTCGTCGAGGATATCCTCGACATCCTCGATGCCTACGGAGAGGCGGATGAGGTCGGGGGCAACTCCGGCTTCCTTCAACTGCTCGTCAGATAGCTGGCGATGGGTATGGCTGGCAGGATGAAGCACACAGGTGCGGGCATCTGCCACATGGGTAACGATGTTGATCATGTCGAGTGAGTCCATGAACTTGATGGCGGTCTCGCGGTCGCCCTTCAAGCCAAAGGCGATAACACCACAAGTGCCGTTGGGAAGGTATTTCTGCGCCAGTTCGTGATAGGCGTCATCCTTCAGACCGCTGTAGTGAACCCAAGCCACACGCGAGTCATTGTGCAGAAACTCAGCTACCTTTTGCGCGTTCTCGCAGTGCTGGCGCATACGCAGATGAAGAGTCTGAAGTCCCAAGTTGAGGATGAAAGAGTTCATAGGAGCAGGTATGCTTCCGAGGTCGCGCATCAGCTGGGCAACGAGTTTGGTGGTATAGCCCATCTTGCCGAAGGCCTTTACGTAGGTCAGACCATGATAGCTGTCATCGGGGGTACAGAGACCTGGGAACTTTTCGGCATGAGCCATCCAGTCGAAGTTGCCACTGTCAACTACTACACCGCCTACTTGTGATGCTGTTCCGTCCATGTATTTAGTAGTGGAGTGGGTAACGATGTCGGCTCCCCATTCGAAAGGACGACAGTTGATTGGTGTGGCGAAGGTGTTGTCCACAATCAGGGGAACACCGTTCTTGTGAGCTATACGAGCACATTTCTCTATGTCGAGTACGGCACATCCTGGGTTGCTGATGGTCTCGCCAAAGAACAACTTGGTATTGGGGCGGAATGCCTTCTGTATTTCTTCCTCGCTGTCGTTGGGATTGACGAAGGTGCATTCTATGCCGAGCTTCTTGAGTGTCACACCAAAAAGGTTGAAGGTTCCACCATAAATCTCGTTGGAGGTAACGATATGGTCGCCTGCCTCGCAGATGTTGAATACGGCATAGAAGTTGGCAGCCTGACCGCTGCTTGTCAATACCGCTCCCACACCGCCTTCGAGCTGTGCTATTTTCTTGGCAACAGCATCGTTGGTAGGGTTCTGGAGTCGGGTATAGAAATATCCTTCTTTCTTCAGGTCGAAGAGCATGGCCATCTCTTCAGAATTGTCGTACTTGAATGTGGTACTCTGAATGATGGGCACTTCGATAGGTTCTCCATTCTTTGGCTCATAGCCTCCCTGTACACAGATGGAAGCTGTACGTAATTTCTTTTCCATTGCGGTTGTATTTTTATATTTAAGTTTTTCTATGGGCGAAAAGTCTTGTTCTCGCTCTTGTCTCTCTCTTGGTTTGGCAGAAATGGCACTCGCACTATACTGTTGTACTTGTGGTGCTGAGGCTTCCTGTCGATTTTTTATCTTTATTGTGTGCAAAGGTACTTATTTTTTTTGATATTCAGATACTTTTTTGTACTTTTGCATCCGAATTCAAAACTAACAGCAATTAGTTATATCAAATAGAACGATGAAGATAGGTTTCGATAACGAGAAGTATCTGAAAATTCAATCAGAGCACATTAAAGAGAGAATCTCACAGTTTGACGGAAAACTTTACCTCGAATTAGGTGGTAAACTTTTCGACGATCACCACGCCAGCCGCGTTTTGCCAGGCTTTCAGCCAGACAGCAAGTTGCGTATGTTTCAGAAAATCAGCGACAGTATAGAGATAGTGATAGTTATCAGTGCTGCCGATATTGAGAAGAACAAGAAACGTGCCGACTTGGGTATTACCTATGACGAAGATGTACTTCGTCTGCGTGGCGAGTTCCAGCATCGTGGTTTCATGGTAGGTTCTGTAGTCATCACTCATTACAATGGTCAGCCTGCCGCCATCGCTTTCAAGCAGCGCTTAGAGCGTGAGGGCATCAAGACTTATTGTCATTACCTGATAGAAGGTTATCCACATAATGTGAAGTTGATAGCCTCGGACGAGGGATTCGGGCAGAACGACTATGTGGAGACTGAGCGACCATTGGTTATTGTGACTGCTCCAGGTCCTGGCAGTGGCAAGATGGCAGTCTGCCTCAGCCAGTTGTATAATGAGAACAAGCGTGGCGTGCGTGCCGGTTATGCCAAGTTTGAGACTTTCCCTGTATGGAATCTGCCATTGAAACATCCTGTCAACATCGCTTATGAGGCAGCAACTGCCGACCTCAATGATGTGAACATGATAGACCCCTTCCATTTAGAGGCATACAACAAGATAGCCATCAACTATAACCGCGATGTGGAGATTTATCCTGTGCTCAATGCACTCTTCGAAGGAATTTATGGCAGTAATCCTTATAAGTCGCCTACCGATATGGGCGTCAATATGGTGGGATTCTGCATCTCTGATGATGAGGTTTGCTGTGAGGCATCCAAGGACGAGATAGTACGTAGATATTATGCAGCCACCAACAAGATGGCGGCTGGTGCTTGCAATGACGGGGAGATCAGCAAGATACAGATGCTCTTCAACCAGGCTAAGATTACTACCGATTATCGTAAGGTGACTGTGGCTGCCAAGAATCACAAGCAGGAAACAGGACACACATCGGCTGCTATAGAACTGGAAGACGGTACCATCATCTGTGGTCACAGCAGCGAACTGCTTGGCTGTAGTGCTGCCTTGCTGCTGAATGTCACCAAGCATTTGGGGGATATCGATCATAACCTGAAGCTCATTCCACAGTCAATGATAGAGCCCATTCAGCATACCAAGGTGAATTATCTCGGTGGCCATAATCCACGACTTCATACCGACGAGGTGCTTGTAGCGCTCTCTGTTCTTTCCGAGAACGATGAGAACTGTCGTGTGGCTTTACAGCAGTTGCCTAAGTTGCGTGGCTGTCAGGCTCACTGCACTGTGATGCTGAGCGATGTAGACCAGCGTATCTTCAAGAAACTGGGAGTCAACATCACTTGCGAGCCAGTGCTGAAGAAATAGCACATGACAAGTGAAAAAGTTAAGATAAAAAGCCTGAGAAATATGCTTGCATGATGCTTTACATATTTCTCAGGCTTTATCGTTATAGAATTGTAGGAGCTAATAGTACGCTTGCCGCTTCGGCAATATATATAATAGGTGTGCGACTTGTCGAGCAATTTGGGGGCCATTCCATGCTTGTTTTCCTTCTATTCCTCTGGCTCTTGATGTTTCATCAGCGTTCCTAATTCTCTGACTTTTTTCTCAAACTCATTTCTGTCAATGATTGCGCCATTGCGTAGTTTTGCCCTATAATTATATATGGTGTTGACTGCATAGTGTAGGAATTCTGCAATCTTTGTACTATCGTCGATGCCCAGACGAATGAGTGCAAATACTCTTACTATGGCTGAGAGCTTGTTAGGGGAGGATAGATGAATTTGGTATTCTTCCTTCAAAAGTCCATTCAGGTCTTCTACGAAGTTTGGGAAAAGGTGTAGGAACACCTTATCGAAATTAGTGTATAGTTCTTCAAGTTCTTGCTCCTTGACTTCTGTATTCTTAGTCATAGAGTAGAGTTCGTTGTACTGTTTGTTTTTTACCATCTTATTGACATTGAGGCGCATTTTGTCCAGTTTATCGATGTAGTGTGAACAAGTCCCAAGAAACTGACCGATGTATTCTTCCTTTACGCCATTTGACTCGTTGAGCTTGTCGTTGGATGCTTTTAGCATATCATTGGTGGAAGATAGTTTGTTGTTGAGTTCTTCCAGTTGGGTATTGGTTTTCTTTAGCTCGTTTCTTGCTTTCGACAGATACGTTTTCTGTTTGTTGACATAGAAAGCCAACAAAGCCAAAGTGATGACCAAAAGACTTACACATATGATGGCAAAGATGAGTCGATGGTTCGCTTTTTTGAGTTGCGCCTGATAATTGTGGTCTATAGTGCCAAGCACAGGTGAAATTTGCCAACTGCGTATGCGAGTACAGAATCTCTTGTTGGCATTCCACGAAAAGTTGATGAATTTGTATGAGCGTTCCACATCTTTTTCCTTGCTGAGTATATCTGCAAGAATCCAGAGTGAAGCTTGGTCGTTGATGGCACACTTTACATCGCAGATTGCTGATTGCAACAGCCAGTATTTTACCATGTTCTCGTCTTTCAATGAGCGGTATATTAAGTGGCGGTAATAGGCCACAATTCCATATTCGTGACTGTACTTCTTGCACTTACTCAATCGGATGTCGTTGATTTTTAGAGCTTCTTTCAGTTTATTCTGGCTGGTTAGCAAGACCTCCTTTCTCATGAGGTATTCCTCGCTGTCATGGGGTAATATTGTAAATAAAGTATCACGATAGCAGTTTTGTCTGCTAAAGAATTCTTGACTTAAGTCTGTGTCTATGTCCATATTATAAAACCCCAGTTCTCCATAAACATGATAATAGGCAATGTAATATTCCTTCTTGTTGGAGTCGTTTAATGTTTTTTTGTCAATGCTTTGCAGAACTGTAATGGCTTCTGTGAATGCTCCAGATGTTGAATATTGCAAGGCAAGTAAGCTTCTCAACTTGGTAAAGTCGTTTTTCATGTTGTTCCTTTTGGCCAAGTCGATGGCTTTGTGAATATAATAAATAGAAGAGTCGCTTTGGTATGCTTTGTATTCCTCGTATAGTTTGTAATAAGAGTTCAGAAGTTGTTTGGGGGTGTGACTTTTCTTACTCTGTTTCTTGATTTTAGCAATATGGTCTTCTTTTAGGCTGATATAGTATTGTGATTGTTTGATAGCTTGGTCAAGTTGATTGTACAAATCATCAATGCTTTTACTTTGGGCAAAGCATGATGTTAGTGCAGCGAAGCACCAAATATATAACAATGATAGTATTCTTTTCATCATGTGTTGTTTGCTGTAAGTTTAAAAATAGATTTAAATTAAGCCTGTTTTGCTGAGTAGGCGAACATTCCAAAGGCAAAGGTAAGTTTTTTAGCGGATAATCCCAAATTTTTAATATGTTTTTTCTTTTTTTTTATCTTTGCGAATAGGTTTCAGGTATATGTTTTAGCTTTGTAAATGGATTCTACGCGAGAAATGTATTACGAAAAAAGCTGCCCCAATCACTTGGAACAGCCTTCAAACAAACCTAAATACCTATATTATTCAGTTCTAAACCTAAATCTACTTTTAATTTCTTTTAGATGGGTTTACTAGTCACGTTTTTTTATTTCTTTTCTACTTTGAGAACTGCCTTGTCTACACCGGCAGTCAAGTCAACTGTAAAAACGTATGTCTCGCCATCCTTCAGTTCTACTCCATCTTTCAGATAAACATTGCCGTTGTCGTGACCGTTACCGTCACCGATGCCGAATACCTCGCTCTCAGTTGAGATGAGATGGCTGTTATCCTTACCCTTGAACTCAATACCCCAGTTTGCCTGACCGAAGAATTTGAAATTAACATCTGATGCTCTAAGTTGTTTGCCAACAGTCAGTGTAATCTGGTATACTTTGTCTTTGACAGGTGTGAGGCAAACATCAGAATCGGTTCCAGTCCACCAGCCATGATTGACTGCTTCCCAAGTAGGTTTGTTAATTCCTTCGTTTCCAATGATCCAGACTGCGCCAGAACCATCAGCGTTCAATGCCATAGGCTCGTTTCCATTCATAGTCCAGATGCGGAAAGACTTATGAGTGAAGTCTGCCTGGACGGTGTATCTGCCGGTGATGGCCTTAAAGGTGTAGCTGCCATCTTCTTCTTTCTGGAACCAGTCATTGTCGTAGAACCAATCGTCTGGTAAACTGTTGCCATTGATGGTAAGGTTACAGGTTGCACCTTGTTTAATATCTCCTACCCAAGTCTTGCCCGCATCAGAATCTGAAAAATCGAGTATAGTGACAGGTAAAACATCTGTTGGCCCTGCTGTATAGTTCTTGGCATCGAAAGTAATGACAACATTATCTGTATTCTCTGACGAGAAATTGAAGTTGTTGGTTTCGCCCAAATTGATGTCCTTTCCTGTACTTGAACCAAACACGAACTTGCTATCCTTGGTAGCGAAATATCCCTTGAAGTTCTTCTTGGTGTTGGGAAGAACAGTCTGATACTGGAAATTGCCTACTTCGGTCATGTCATACTTGGTTCCGTCAGCACAGATAAATTGCAAGTTTGTAAAGTGAGGACGCTTGATGTTGAATGATAACATCTCTGTAGTTGTCTTTGTAGACACATTTTGCAACGTGAGTTGTATATCAACTTTTCCGTCTGGTATGCTCTGAACATAAGGCACTTTGAGTTTGACAAGATATTCACCAGGCTCCTTGGTACGGATAGTTGTTGCGTCTACACTCTGACCGCTGAAGAGCAAGGTGGCTTTCAAGGTAGAGAGAGCTACGCCCGCCTCATCCTTACAGTCTACCTTCACTTCTACCTCATCGCCCATCCATACTGCTGCAGTAGGAGCACTATAGCTCATCACAGGATTTCCAGTAGGTGTTGGAGCATCGTAGTCGTCGTCACCGCAAGCTGCCATTAGTGGTAGAGCGAGCAATGCCATGATATAATATTTGATATGTTTCATAATGGTTGTATCTATTGTTGATTAATTACAAAAATTACATTTCTTATTTATTCCATTTGCATGAAATAACACCATTAGCAGGTACACTGCATGTAAAGTTGTGGTTGCCATCACTTAGATTGATAGATTTCGCTTCATCTCCCTCGTTGATGATAACAGCAGCAAGGCTTCCGTCAGGATTCAAAAATTCAGCATGTGTTATCTTGCTGTCATTGATGGTACGTGAAGTGGTTCCGACACGAACAGCGCCAGGGGCAACCACGCTTGACATGTGGTTGATGATGAAATAATGAGAATTATAGCTCAACTGATTGTATCCATTCTGATTGATGTCTATGGCGCCATAGCAAGTTTGGCATCCACCATCAAGATTGGGACCCATTTTGTTGTCGAGCATCAAGTTCCAAACGAGTACGGCCTTGCAATATTGATTGACAGTAGCGAGTGCCACATTCTTCATGTCTGCCATCAGACGTTTGCTTAAGTCGCGACCATTATTCCATGTTCCAATACTTGTCTCTGAGAAGATAAGTTCCTTGTCTGGGCGCTGGTTATGGATATCAGACAATTCGTCGTTATTGCCGCCATAGTCATGATATGCAGCTCCAACAACCAACTCGGAACCCTCAAAGTTATCACCGATAGCGTTGTAGAGTTTTACAGGATAATCTTCTTGATCAGCTATCTTGTCATAATTGTAGTTATGGTCGAAGACATATATCTTGGTTGAGAGACCATTTTTCTTGAACTCAGTAGCCAAAGTCTTTACGAAAGGAGCTTCTTCCTGCCATGGCATATATAGAGAAGCGCAGTTGGCCTTGTTCAATGGTTCATTTTGAGGACTTACAGCATAGATGTTGATACCCTTTTCTTTCATTACGTTGATGAACTTCACGAAGTACTTGGCGTAGGTCTCACGGTAATCGGGGTTGAGGTGTCCATCAGTCCAGGAGTCCTTTGGTGTCTTGGTATTGATGTCTTCAACCTTCATCCATTTAGGACAAGTCCAAGGTGCTGCTATGATTTTTAGGCTTGGGTTGATAGACAGGATTTCCTTTAAAATAGGAATCACATAGTTGTTCTCATCGCTATAGAGTTCGAAGTTACTGATAGGATCGTTTTCGTTTCCCTTTTTATCGCAATAAGTATATTCAGTACTTGAGAAATCGTTGCAGCCTAATGAGATGCGAGCGTAACTAACGCCATATCCCTCTGTAGTGGAGTAAATGCGCTTTAAGAGAGCCAGGCGAGCCTCAGGATTCATCTTCATGAGATTGTAGCAAGAAGAGTAGGTGATGGCATATCCGAAACCATCGATAGTCTGGAATTTCTTATTTTTGTCTATTTCGATGGTTGTTGGCGCCATAGATACACCATCAAAAAGTTTGGCTTCTCCCTCTGCCAAGGAATATGTGCCATCGGCTGTTGTGGTAAAAGTCTTGGCAGTTCCTAGTGTAGGTATAGGGTTGGGAGCTTCGCTTGGAGTCTCAAAATCAATAGGATCTGAGAATGAATTACTATTGCTGCATGCTGTCACAGAAAATGCTGTGGCGCAGATAAACATCATAATTTTATGGTTATGGTATTTCATATGAATAGTTTTTTTTATTGAAGTTTCGCATGTACGGAAGTTATAGTAGTTAAAGAAGTTATCACTCCCTTCGGTCGTTAGAAGTTATAGCCAATAGCCTTTTTTGTTGTATATTTAGTTATAAAGCATATGGCTTTAACTTCTCTAACTTCTTTAAATTCTTTAACTTCCCCTTTTGCGAAAGTTGAGTTTTTTATATTTGAAATAATTTTATCTTCACATTTTGAGATTGTGACTAGTAACCAGGGTTTTGTTCCAGGTTAGTGTTCTGGTCGAGAGCCGTCTGTGGTATAGGCAACAGGTAAGAGTTACTGTCAAACAGTTTAACTTGTTTGATGCGGCCTTTATCACGATTATCAATACCATTGAGATATTTTTCTACTTTGTTGTTGCGGCATAGATCGAACCAACGCTCTCCCTCAAAGGCAAGCTCTAAACGGCGTTCGTGGAGCACGGCTTCTATCATAGCTTCCTTGCTATTTGTCTTATCAGAAGTCAGTTCCTTCAGTTTGGCACGTTTACGAATCTGGTTTACGAGTTTCGCACTCTCGTCAAGGTTGCCCTTATAGGCTTCCGCCTCTGCCTTCATGAGGATAATGTCAGCGAGTCGAATCCAATAAATGTTGCTGTAGGAAGAACGCAACTTATACATGAATGGGTAGTTGGAGGCTGGATAATAGTTGCTCCATGTACATGCATAATATACTATAGCCTGATTCTTGCGTATTTCATCGCCTTCTTTTTCAAAGTCGTTGATGATGTCGCGCGAAGGAGTAATCCACTTTGCCCATGTGAAATAGTAATCCCAGTTGTCCAACTGGCGTCCGTACATCCACGTTTCCCAGTTTCCGCTACCTGTTGTCCAATGAACCTCCAAAATACCTTCTTTGGTATTACGTTTCAGGCAATCCTTGGTTGTCTCATCGTATCCCCAGAGAGTTTCATAACTATCTTCAAGTTCTACACCTGTTGTCTTGATTACCTTATCAGCGTAGGTTATTACTTTATCGTAATCTTGTACTTCCTTTTCGGCGTAGACCTTGGCAAGCATAGCTTGAGCTACAGTCTTGGTCATCTTGGTGCGGTCAGAATTATCATTGTCAGGAGCATATTTTTCAGCATCTGTCAAGTCGGCAATAATCTGTTCATAGCACTCCTTGGGTGATTTACGAGGAGGATAGTAAGTAGGGTATACCTCATTGATGTTATCAGAGGTGATTGTTTTTGCAATGGTTGTAATAACAGGGAATGAGCCCCAAAGACGTGCCATTCGGAACATCATCAATGCACGGAAAATTTCTCCTTGAGCCTTATAGGAATGATATTCTGTATCTGAGATTTGGCCACTTTCCTTCAGTTGTTCTACGCCATTGATGAGCACATTGGCTTGAGCGATATCCTCTAAGTATCGATTCCAGTCTCGGCTCAAAACAGAGTTGCTGGCATCGATAGAGTTGGTTTCGTAAGGCACCACCTCGGCTCCTGTAGTACCAGCATACGCATTATCACTATGAGAGTCGCCTATCAAAAGATAATCGAGATGGGTGTGTTCCTGGCGGTTGCGGAACAACTCATAGAGAGACTTGAGTTGTGCTTCTGCGGCAGCCTTATCCTTTAAAACAGCTGTGGATGTTTCAGTCTGGGTGCCCTGTGTTATTTCTGAAGGCTCGGATATAGGCTCATAGTCGAGTGAGCAACTTGCCAATGATATCATGGTTAAGCTACCGAGCGCTAAAGTCTTGATTTTATTATATGTTTTCATTGTTGTCATGATTTTTAGAATTCAACTTTTACACCTAATACTATGCTTTTGTTGAGAGGGTATGTGCCCCAGTCGATGCCTTGTACACTACCACTATTACCATACTGATTGACCTCTGGATCCATACCAGAATAATCGGTAAGGGTAATCAGGTTGGTAGCTGATACGTATGGCTGCAAACGAGTCAGTCCGAAGCGTGAGATCAGTTTGCGTGGAACATCGTAAGAGAGGGAGATATCTTTTAAGCGAATATAACTGCCATCCTCTACGAAGTAGGTAGAGTTACGGATGTCCCACTTAGCTTTAGGTACGTTGGTGATTTGTCCTGGAATTCTCCAGCGTGCCAATACTTTGGTGCTTTGGTTCTTGCCATCATACATTCCTTCTGTTTCCATTCGGGAGACATTATAGATGTCGTTTCCATAACTTCCCTGGATAAGAATACTGAGATTCAAACCTTTATATGAGAAGGTGTTGGTCATACCGAAAGTGAAGTCAGGGTTAGGGTCACCGATATAGGTACGATCACTTGCAGAAACGAGTCCGTCGCCAGTTATGTCCTTGTACTTCATGTCACCAGTTTCAGGATCAACCCCTTCTGCTATATATCCCCAGAAACTGCCTAAAGGCATGCCGGGAGTGTTGCGTACAACTGGTTCGTTGACATAGTCGGTGGTTTTAGCATCATAATATACTTGCGTTAGAGCCAGACTTTCCAACTTGTTTTTATTGAATGAGATGTTAAAGTCGGTGTTCCACTTAAATGTTCCAATCAAGTTCTTTGAGGAGAAGGCAAATTCCCAACCCTTATTGCTCATCGAACCGCCATTATAGGTAAGACTTGTTGCAGCTGCACTTCCTGCAGGAAGGGTGATGTTCATCAGCATATCCTTGGTCTTCTTGTAATAGTAATCGGCATAGAAAGTCAAGCGGTTTCCTAATACAGTCAGGTCGAGTCCGATGTTAGTCTGTGTTGTTGTTTCCCATGTCAACTCAGGGTTGCTCAAGTTGCCTTGTGAGAATGTAGGTATAGCGTTGGCGTCATTGCCCTCACCAAACCATTGTACACGATTGATATTGTATCTTGCCAAATAACTATAGTCGCCCAGGCCACTCTGGTTACCAGTCTGTCCCCAGCCACCACGAATCTTCAAGTCGTCTATCCACTTGATATCCTTCATGAATTTCTCATTGCTCACACGCCAAGCTCCAGAGAAAGATGGGAAATAACCCCAACGATGGTGAGGAGCTAACTTGGAAGAACCATCAGCACGCATATTGGCTGTTACCATATAGGTGTCGTTCCAGTTGTATTGTAAACGAGCGAAGGTAGAGAAGATAGCCCAATCAGCAGCAGAAGAGCCTGTTTCTGTCCAGGAAATCTTGTTGGCAGCATTCAGAGTAGGGAAGTTATCATTCGCATAGTTGCTACCATTGATATAGTTTTGGCTCCACTTGCTTTGAGTCCATGAACTACCTGCCATGGCATCAAAGTTATGTTTACCCAATGCTTTTTTGTAATTCACCACATTGTCCCATACGATAACACTGCTGATATTACGTCCATCATAGCCTGTTCCAAATTCCTGACGACCAATGGTTGTAGAGATAGGGTCGAGGAAGTTGGTTGTTGTGCCTTGTGTGCGATCGAAAGACAAAGACAGGTTGTACGTCAACTCAGGCATGAAGGTAACTGTTGCTTTTCCTGTAGCCAACAAACGATTGTATGCAGATTTGTTGTTCTGTGTTCGGGCTATATTCTCAGCAGGTGAAGTGATATTTACGCCATAGAAGTTGTTGTAAAATTGATTTGGATTCTCAGGATTCCATACAGGAGCGTAAGTAGGCGTATTGACGATGGCCGTAACTACACCGCCACGGTTAGAACCCGTACCGGAAATAATACCTGTACCCTTATTAGTATAATCAGAATAGGTTACGCTTGCATTAAGGCGCAACCACTTACGGATATCGTTCTCAATAGAAGCGCGGAAATTGTAACGTTTGTAACTTGATTTCTTGATGACACCATTCTCACCTGTATAACCACCAGAGATGAAGTATCTCATTTTCTCAGTTCCATTAGTAATAGAGACCTGGTAATCCTGCACGTTTCCAGTGCGAAAAACTTCGTCTTTCCAGTCGGTCATATCTTTCAAACCTTCAGGGAGTTTTACCATACCAATCTCATCCATCAGTTCTTTATACTGTGCAGCATTGAGTGATTCTTGATTATCGCGTACAGTATTAAACGCATAGTGTGCATTCAAGCTAATTTTTGCCACACCTGTTTTTCCCTGCTTGGTACCGATAATGATAACTCCATTAGCAGCTCGAGAACCATAGATGGCAGCTGAAGATGCATCTTTTAATACTTGGATATTGTCAATATCATCAGCAGGCAAGAAGTCAATATTGGTCATAGGCACACCATCTACCACATAGAGTGGGTCGTTGCTACCATTCAATGATGTAGTACCACGCACACGTATGGTGGGGGAAGCACCTGGCTGACCATTGGCTTGTGAAATTTGTAGACCTGCTGCTTTACCCTGCATACCAGCAGCTGCAGATACAATAGGACGTGTAGAAAGATCCTTCGCCGACACGCTTGAAACAGCAGTAGTAACATCTTTACGCTTCACTGAGCCATAACCGATGGCAACTACTTCATTTAGCATGTTAGCTTCCTCTTCAAGTGTGATTTTGATGCCATTTGAAGCCTTTACTTCTTTATTCTTATAGCCAATATAAGAAATCTTGAGTTTGGCACCTTGTTGTACTTCGATGGTAAAATGTCCATCCAAATCGGTGGCTACACCATTTTGCGTTCCATTTTCAAGAACAGAAGCTCCAATAATGGGTTCATTGGTGTTGTCGATTACAGTGCCAGTAATCTTCATCTTTTGACCCCAGGCAGTAGCCGAGATTAATAGAACGAGTGCTGTAGATGCTAATCCTCGCAACATCGCATTACTTTTTGCTTTTCTCATAAATTTAAGTTTTTGTTATTTGATTTTGTGTATATCTCTTTTTTATAGCTTTTGTCTTTGTGGACAGTGCTATGTTTGCTCATGCAAAATTAATAAAAAAAGTAACAAAATGTTTGTTGATTAAATCATTAAGTGGTGAAAATAAGTGGTTGTGAATATGTAAGGTGTTGATTGTTAGTGTTATATGGCTTTTGCTGTTTTTCAATTTAGTGGTGTTTTTATGAAATGGAATAAAGGTTAATATCGTAGATGTTTGTTTATTTATGTCTAAAAAAAGAGTGTAATGAATACTTCGTGAAGTGATTCATTACACTCTTTCTTGTTTAATGATGTTTGCATATATATAATAAGGTATATATATATAATAAGGTGTAACACCCCTAAGCGATACAAACAATCATTTGTTATGCGTTGTAAGTTTCTTTATTTTCCGAGGTTCTTTTTCTTCTCGTTCAATTCTGCTTGCTTACGTGCAAGTTCAGCTTGCTGTTTTTGCTGCAATTCCTGCAGAGCCTGCATTCTTGCCATCAATCCGCTTGCCTTCTTAGGATTGCTCTTGTTCTCCTGATAACGTTTCTCAAGGATAGCAAGGAGCTTCTCGTCGTTGGTGGTCTTGCGCAAGGTCCACATGATGGCTGCACTGAAGAACAGAGAGATGAAGTAGTAGAAGTTCAAACCAGATGAGTAGTCGTTGAACATAAAGAAGAACATCAGAGGCATGATGAGCATCATCCACTGCATCATCTTCATTTGATCAGCCTGCTGGCCTACCATCTGGTCGCGCTGCTGGCGCATGGTCATCCAAGAGTAGAGGAGGTTGGCTACACAGAAGAGGATACAGGTAAGGCTCAAGTGATCGCCGATCAACCAAATGTTGGTGTTCCACTCGATGATGGGGTCGTAGGTACTCAGATCACTCATCCACAGGAACTTCTCACCACGAAGCTGAATAGCATTAGGCACAAAGTTGAACATTGCAACCCAAACAGGCAACTGAATCAGCATAGGGATACAACCAGATAATGGGCTTACACCATATTTGGCATATTCAGCCATCATAGCCTGCTGCTTCTGCATCTGATCCTCTGGCTTATTATACTGAGCTGTAGCAGCTTCGAGTTTTGGTTTGAGTACGCGCATCTTGGCAGAACTCATGTAGCTCTTCTTTACCATAGGGTAGGTGATGAGCTTGAGGAGCAGGGTAATGAGAATCAACACGATACCCATAGGGAATATCTTACTCAACCAGTCGAATACATAGATTGTGAAGAAACGGTTGATCCAGCGGACGATAGGCCATCCTAAGTATACAAGCTTCTGGAACTCCAGGTCCTTGCCGAAGGTGCTTTCCTTCTCTGTATTCTTCAGAATCTGGAAGTCGTTAGGTCCGAAGTAGAACTCAAACTCAGAAGCCTTCTTTCCAGTTGGGTCAAAAGCGGTCTTCATCTTAGCCTGGAACTGCTTCAGATAGCCGGAGCCCTTTTCTTGAGGGATAGAAGTCATGAAGGCATCCTTGTCGAAGTTGTCCTTGGATATCATGATGGCAGAGAAGAACTGGTTCTTGAAAGACACCCAGTCGATGGTTTCTTCGATTTTCTCGTCGATTTTCTCGCTTGTCTCGTTCAGATGGTCGGTACCTCCCTCTACATCGTGATAGGTGAGGGTAGTGTAACGGTTCTCGAACATGAAGCCGCGCTCCTGTTGACGGGCCTTGTCGCTCCAGTCAACATCCATCTTGCTATAATTAGGCGAGAACAATCCAGCCATGCCCTGTGCTTGAAGGCTCATGTGGAGCATGTAGTCCTTGCCCAATGTATAAGTCATAGTGAGAGTCTTGCCCGGAGCAGCCTCTGCTGTCATGGTGACAGATGTCTTTGTGACATTTGATGGAGTAAAGTAAAGGTCACTTGTGATAATGTTGGCTTCCTTAGCCTCGAGCATGAACTTGAGGCTCTGGTCGTTGCCATCGAATAGAGTTACGTCCTTCTTGTCTTTTGAGCCGTCTTTCACCTTGAGGTCGTGACCCACATAACCCTTTACTACAGCCTTCTCGACAGTACCACCCTTGGTGTTGAGGGTCAGCTCAACTTTCTCGTTACTCAAAACGATTTTCTGAGACTTGCCCTTCAAAGCCGAGTAGAAGAGGGCTGTTGAGTCAGCCTCAACCTTGGCTTTAGCTTCAGCCTGTCGCTGCAGCGCCGCAGCCTTGTTAGCTTTTTCCATCTCGGCGTGTTTTGCCTTAGCGATGGAGTCCTGAACGAATGCTGCTCTCTGCTCTTCGGCAGAAGGCTGTGAGTACCAACTGAACCCAATCAGTACAAGGGCTATCAGGAGGAAACCGATAATGTTGTTTTTGTTCATATTTATTTTTTGTTTTCAATTGCTGTTTTGACGAAGTCCATAAACAGTGGGTGTGGCTTCAGCACGGTGCTCTGGTATTCTGGATGATACTGAGTACCGATGTACCACTTCAGGCCTGGAATCTCTACGATTTCTACCAAGTCGCTTTCGGGATTTCGTCCCACGCACATCATGCCATGTTTCTCAAACTCCTGCTGGAAATTGTTGTTGAACTCATAGCGATGGCGATGACGTTCCTGTATGTGTTCTTTCTTATAGATATTGAACACGCGCGAACCTTGTTTCAGCACACATTCGTATGCTCCCAATCGCATGGTGCCACCCATATTTGATATGTTCTTCTGCTCCTCCATGATGTCGATGACATTGTGTGGAGTCTTCTCGTCCATTTCTCGAGAGTTTGCGTCTTTGTAACCCAGGACATTGCGGGCAAACTCGATGACGATCATCTGCATGCCTAAGCAAATGCCGAAGGTGGGAATGTCGTGGGTGCGGGTATAGTGAGCAGCTATTATCTTGCCCTCTATTCCTCGCTGACCGAATCCCGGGCAGATGACTATACCGTCCTGACCTTTCAGTCGTTCTGCCACATTGTCTTCTGTCAGATATTCTGAATTGATGAATGTGATATTCACCTTGTGGTCATTGTAGGTTCCTGCATGAGAAAGGCTTTCGCGAATACTCTTGTAGGCGTCCTGCAAGTCGTATTTACCCACCAAACCAATATTGACAACCTCTGTGGCATTGTTGCGTCGGTCGAGGAATGCTTTCCAAGGACCTAATGCTGGCTTTTCGCCTATCGGCTCATCCATCTTGCGAAGGATGGCGGTATCGAGTCCTTGGTTCTGCATGTTGACAGGTACCTCATAGATACTTGGCAGGTCTTCACTCTGGATAACGCAGTCGATATCCACATTACAGAAACTTGCCACTTTCTTCAGTATGCCCTCTTCGAGATGTTTCTCTGTGCGGAGAATCAAGATGTCGGGCTGAATACCTACGCTCTGCAGTTCCTTGACGGAGTGTTGGGTAGGCTTGGTCTTCAACTCGCCAGCTGCTTTCAGGTAGGGCACGTAGGTAAGGTGCACATTGAGAGCATTCTTGCCCAATTCCCATTTCAACTGTCGGATGGCTTCCATATATGGAGCACTCTCTATGTCGCCTATAGTGCCACCAATCTCTGTGATGACAAAGTCGTAGTGATACTTCTGCCCCAGCAATTTTACATTGCGTTTTATCTCGTTGGTGATGTGAGGAACTACCTGTATGGTTTTGCCAAGATAGTCGCCACGTCGTTCCTTGTCGATAACAGCCTTGTAGATACGTCCTGTAGTGAGCGAGTTGGCCTTTGTTGTCTGGATGCCCGTGAATCTTTCGTAATGACCGAGGTCAAGATCCGTTTCCATTCCATCTACCGTCACATAGCACTCACCATGCTCGTATGGATTGAGTGTGCCCGGATCGATGTTGATGTATGGGTCAAACTTTTGAATTGTAATGTTGTAGCCCCTGGCTTGCAGAAGCTTTCCGATGGATGATGATATGATACCTTTACCTAAAGAAGAAACCACACCACCGGTAACGAAGATGTACTTTGTTTCAGCCACGATGTTTTATATTTAAATTAGAATATTTTGGCTGCAAAGTTACTATAAAATTATGAATTAGCCAAAATTATTGTAAATATTGGCGTGGCTTTTATGATTTATTTGTTACCTTTGTGCCCAAATATGAATAAGCTTAGTATGAATTTAAGATCTTATATATTAGTGTTGGCCTTTTGTGTGACAGGAATGGTGTGTGCACAAAGGGGTGGATACGGTAAGAAAAAGGTAGAGAAAGACAGGGTGGCAGAATATATGGACTCGTTGACTGCAAGCAGACAGCGTATTGACTCGTTGGTGAAGCCCAAGATCAATAGTTGTTATTCGCAACTCTTTGTTCCTCTTACTTTTTATCATGAACCTGCTGCCCGCTTTCTGCGGCTTGCTTCGGGGATGTGTGTTGTTGCCGATTCTTTGCAGGCGGCTATCGACCAGGCTCTGATGCATGTGTATCTGAACCGTCCCGACTTGGTGAGAGTGCACGAAAGTCACCTTGAGAGTGTGGGTGCACCGATTGTCTCTGAACCAGCTCCACGTCATGTTGCTACAGATATTGTTAAAGAGGTCGCACCAGTGGCTATTGAGCCTACTGTGGCTCCGATGGATATTTTGGTGACGAAGCCTAACTTCTGGACTTTCAGGGGCGACTATTATCTTCAGTTCTTGCAGAACTATGTGTCGGACAACTGGTATAAGGGAGGCGAGAGTAACTATTCGCTCTTGGGTAGTGTAACCATGCAGGCCAACTACAACAACAAGCAGAAAGTGAAGTGGGACAACAAGTTGGAATTGCGTCTTGGTTATCAGACATCGCGTGGCGATACTATTCACAAGTACAAAACCACAGAAGACTTGATACGTTATACCGGCAAGGTTGGTCTGCAGGCCACCAAGCGCTGGTACTACACTCTGCAGCTCATAGCCCAGACTCAGTTTACGCATGGTGTGAAGAGTAATGACAAAAAGATTTATTCTGATTTCTTCTCGCCATTCAATCTCAACCTCTCTGTCGGTATGGACTATTCTGTAGACTGGCTCAACCACCGTCTTAAGGGAAGTGTGCATATAGCACCTTTTGCGCTTAACTGGAAGTATGTTGGTCGTGCTGACCTTGCCACCCGATATGGTCTTGATGAGGGACATCATGGAATGACCGACTATGGTTCGGAATGTACGATTGACTTGAACTGGGTGCTTGCTGACAACTTGAGATGGAAAACACGCTTGTATGGTTATACCACATACAAGCGTGCTGAATTAGAGTGGGAGAACACGATAACCTTTCAGTTCAATCGCTACATCTCCACTAATGTTTTTATCTATCCTCGATTCGACGATGGGGCCCAACGCAAGGATGGTCAAAGCTACTGGCAATTTAAGGAGTTCGCCTCTGTGGGTTTCTCCTATTCATTTTAGTAAATGCCATAAATCGTAATCCATACGCAGACGGCAATGACAAGCAGGGCGCAAACGAGAAGAAAAGCGAATAGCAACTTGCTAAATATCAAGCGCTTTTTGTGTCGTGGGCTGCATGCACGCATGGACGTGCTGCTGTGTTGATGTGTATGGTGCGAATGGTGTGTACTTCTTGTTTTATCCATTTGCTTTTACTTTAACTTATTTACATCTTATCATATTCCGACTCGGAGTTCTCGTCTGAGTTGGTATTTAGAATCTATTCTATCAGGCTTGACTTGATTATCGATTTTCGATGGCTTAGAATCGGAAACAAACTTCTACATCAGCCATGGAGTAGTTGTGCTTCTGCAGAGTGCGGTCGTTGATGAGCGCATATTCTGTGAGGATGGTGAAGTTCTTGCTGATGTGATAATTCAGACCAGCCTCATATTGGGTTCTCATCATGTCGGTCTTGCCGTTGGCCTGATACATGTCGTAGCGTGCCTTGGCATAGAGCTTCTTGCTCACTATAGGGGCAATGACGAGTGCATAAACGCCCTGGGCCTTATTGCCTATCTTGCCGTTCAGATTGCAGTCTTTCGAGTTGGCATCTCCGTGGTTGGTGATGCTTTTGGCAAATGCCATACCTGTGGAATGAATGTATTCTGAACGGAGTGTCCAGTCGTTCACGTTGTACTCGAAGGAGAAGGCATATCGGTTTTGTGACAGTTTGCGTACGCCCGAGAAAGTTTCTTTTTTCGGATTTCCCTTTTCATCGAGAACAGGGTTTCCGGCAGCGTCTTTCTGATATACGATATTGCCCTGCTCGTCGTCATTCCATGTTCCCTTGCGTGCATAAGAGCCAGTCCATCCGAAGGCACCGATGCGCATTCCTTTGACAGGCATGACCCATACTCCGCCAATGATGTTTTTCTGATTGTCTACGTCCTTTGTGTTGATGCCTTGTCCGTTGAACACACCTATTTGATAATGCAGCAGGTTACGGCCTTTGGCGTTCTTGAGGAAGTCGCCCTGGAATTGTAGTCCGATGTCGCGGCCATTGGAGGCGTGTTCTCCGGCACGGTCGCTGAAACCTGCCAGCTTGCTTACATTCTGTGAGTAGCTCATGAATCCCTGTACGATGGGGTGCATGGGGTTCTCGAAGGTAAATGGGTTTTTGAACTGACCGATCTTTACCTTGAACATCTCATATTTCTGCCATTCAGCAAACAGGTCAACCATTCTTGGACTGCTGCCCAAGTTGGATGTGTTGCCATTAAACTGTATTTGGGTTTTCCAGTAGAAATCTCCAGCTATGCGGCCTTCGAGTGCAATACGTGCCATGCGGATGTTGAAGGTATTGGATTTTGCGCCTTCCTGTCCGATGTATTGATACTGTGTCATGCCGTAGCCCGACAATTTCAGGTTGTCCAACCATGAGGGCAGTTGTATGCACCTCTTTTCTTTCTCCTGCGCTGAGGCCGAGAATAAAGTCATGGCGAGTAGAGTCGCCATCAGTAATACTCTTTTCATTTTCTATATGTCTCTCTGTTTTGGTTTTGTGACGGCGAAAATATTATTTGTTCTTTTCGTCACTTAATAAGTTAAGATTGTGTTGTGATTCTTGGAAAAGTCCTCCTCGGAAATCCATGTTCTTTCCGAATTGCCGAGGAGGGAATGTTGTTGAGGGGAATATTGCTAAGCCTGGCAGGCTTTCTGTTCTTCTACGGTCAGGTCTTCAGCTTGAGCTTCCGCCTTGGCAAGTGCCTCAGCCTCTTTGGCAGCCTTGGCTTCTGCTATCGCTTGCTCGCGTTCCTTGCGCTCCTTGAGTTTCTGCTTGATGTCGGCATCGCTTCGTTTTTCAAGCAGTACCACGTTCTCTACATGCGGTGTATGAGGGAACATGTCGACGGGCTGTACGGCTCCTACCTTGTAATAGTCGTCCATCAGTTGAAGGTCGCGTGCCTGAGTGGCAGGGTTGCAGCTTACATACACAATGCGGCCTGGTGCAGCATTCAGGATGACTTGGATGACATCTGGATGCATTCCTGCACGTGGTGGATCGGTGATGATGACGTCGGGTCGCCCATGCTGTGCAATGAAGTCGTTTGTCAGAATGTCCTTCATGTCGCCTGCATAGAAGAGCGTATTCTCGATATTGTTTACCTGCGAGTTGACTTTGGCATCTTCGATAGCCTCAGGCACGTATTCGATTCCTATTACCTTCTTGGCTTTGTGTGCCACAAAGTTGGCAATGGTTCCTGTTCCTGTATAGAGGTCGTACACGAGTTCTTTGCCTGTAAGGTTGGCAAACTCGCGTGCCACGCAGTACAAGTGGTAAGCTTGTTCGGTATTGGTCTGATAGAAACTCTTTGGTCCGACCTTGAACTTCAGGTCTTCCATCAACTCAAAGATATGGTCGTTGCCCTTGAAGAGGCTCAGTTCCAGATCGTTGAAGGTGTCGTTTCCCTTCTGGTTGTCCACGTACATGAGTGATGTGATCTGTGGAAATTTGTCGGCCACTTGCTGCATCAGTTCGAGAGCCTTCTGCTCATCGTCCTCCTCGTCGTAATGGAACTGGAACACGAGCATCCATTCTCCGGTGTTGGAGTTGCGTATCATCATGTCGCGCAGCAATCCGTGCTGTTCACGTAGATCGTAGAAAGTATAGTCATGTGAATCGGCATACTCGAAGACAAAGTTGCGAATCTCGTTGCAGAGATCGTCCATCAGCCAGCATTTCTTGATGGGGTAAATCTTGTCGAAAGCGCCTGTGATGTGGAAACCTATAGCATTCTGCGCATGGCGTTCCTTGAGCGAGGTCACAGTGTCGTCTTCTTTCTTTGGCAGCAGGGCGAGCTCCTCGGCTGTGAACCAGCGCTTGTTGCTGCAGCCGAACTCTATCTTGTTGCGATATTCCTGAGTCTTCACACTTCCCATGATAGGGCGGAAGTCGGGCAGTTCTATCTTTCCGATGCGTGTGAGCTGGTCTTCCACCTGTTGCTGTTTGGCCTTTATCTGCTCCTCGTAGGGAAGATTCTGCCATTTGCAGCCGCCGCAGATGCCGAAATGCTCGCACATAGGCTCTTGACGAACTTTGCTTTTCTGGATGAAGCGAGCCACTTTGGCTTCGCAGTATTTATGTTTCTTTTTTACTACCTGCAGGTCTACTATGTCGCCTGGTACACAGAATGGGACGAAGACAACCTTGTCGTCTACGTGCGTGATGCACTTGCCCTCAGCGGCTACGGCTTCTATGGTGACATTTTCGAGTAATGGTAATGGTTTTTTCTTTCTTGCCATGATTCTTTTAAATTTTGGTTGCAAAGTTACAAAAAAAATGTGAACCATGAAAGACTTGTAGATATTTTTTATCCTTAGTCTTTCTGCAAGTCGTTTGGTTACTAAGTACTTGTCGGGTTTTATTTGTGTCCGATGTCGTTCTTCTCTTGTGTCTTGTCCTGCTCATCTATTACGACCGACTTTGGTCGTCTATTATGACTGGCTTTGGTCGTCTATGATGGCTTTAATCGGGCTAAAGCAGAGTAAAAGCCGAATATTGAGGTTTTTTGGGGAAAAAATGATGGTGGAATCGTTTAATTGTATTATCTTTGTAGTCGTTTAGAGCAAGAACTGTTTCAAGCAGAAGAAATAACATTATATCAATGTACACTAACTGGCAATTTAAAACTATAAATTAAACGAATTCATGAAGAAACTTCGAATGAAAGTATTAGCCATCATGGTGGTTACTTTTGGTCTGGGCATTCATGCGCAGACAACTTTTGAGGAAATTAGTGCTGATCTGAATAAGGCTGGTGGTGTTTATCTGGCTTATCCCAAGGTAGAAGCAAAGTTGACTCCGGCTCCAAAAGGCTATAAGCCGTTTTATGTGAGCCATTACGGAAGACATGGTTCCCGTTATCTTTTGGGCGACAGAGATTATCTGTGGGTTCTCCAACTGATGCAGAAAGCTGATGCTGTGAACGGCCTTACCACATTGGGCAAGGATGTTTTGAACCGTCTGGGACAGGTTTGGGCTGAGGCTCAGGGACGTGCAGGAGATTTGACTCCTCTTGGTGTGCGTCAGCATCAGGGTATCGCTGAGCGAATGGCAAAGAACTTTCCTGAGGTGTTCCGTGGCAAGCGTCACGTTTCTGCCCGTTCTACAGTGGTTTACCGTTGCGCAATGAGTATGGCTGCTTTCGGTGACCGTCTCAAGGGATTGTATCCTCAGCTCGACATCAGCTACGAGATGAGCGAGAAATACATGAATTATCTTAACTATCATTCTGACAAGTCGAATGCTTTCACTCATGGGGAGAAAGGTCCATGGGTAGAGGAATATCGTAAGTTTGAAGAGGCTCAGGTAAAGCCCGACCGTCTGGTGGCTTCTCTCTTCTCCAATGCCGACTTTATACGTTGTGAGGTAAATCCTCGTGACTTGATGTGGAGTTTGTACTGGATTGCAGTAGACATGCAGGACATTGAGACTCCATTGTCTTTCTATGATCTGTTCACGGCACAGGAAATGTTTGATTTGTGGCAGTGCGTCAACTACCGATTCTATATCGGCAATGCCAATCCTCTGGCAAGCAAGGGCCTTGTGATGGCAAACTCCAAGTCTTTGGTCCAGAATATCATCGAGTCGGCAGACTCTGCTATCAAGAATCGCTCGATTGCCGCCACTTTGCGTTTCGGTCATGACGGCAACGTGATTCCTTTGTTGGCGCTGCTGCAGGTAGAAAACTTTGATGTGTCAGTAGCTGGACCTGCCGAGGTGTACAAGCATTGGTGCGACTTCAAGGCTTCTCCGATGGCGGCGAATATCCAGATTGTTTTCTTCGAGAACAAGAAAGGCGACATCCTGGTGAAGTTCCTTCACAATGAGAAGGAAGTGCATGTGGCTGTGAAGACTGATATGTGGCCTTACTATCATTGGAATGACGTAAGAGAATATTATCTGGATCGTCTGTCAAAGCTGTAATCGTTTTTCTTAACGTTGCCCGCTTGGCAATCATTACTATATTCCATGGTCTCTATATATAATAAGGTGTATAGAGCCGTGGAATCTTTTGTGTCGTAATGGCCAGGTAGGCAAAAAGACAGTCCCCGAATACGGAATGACGATGCTTTTATAGAGTAGTAGCATTGTTTGCTCTTTAAAATGTGTCTGTGTGTACGTAAACAACCTGAAATGTAATGTGGAGATAGCAAAAAGTTGGTTTTATGTTTGGTGGAACAGAATAAAAGTTGTATATTTGCATCATAAAAAAACAATAACTAAAAATAACAAACCTATTCAACTATGAGTGTAAAAAGAGTTTATACCTTTGGTAATGGTAAGGCGGAAGGCAAGGCCGACATGAGAAACTTGCTTGGTGGTAAGGGAGCCAACTTGGCAGAGATGAATCTTATTGGTGTCCCCGTTCCTCCAGGTTTTACTATCACAACCGATGTTTGTAATGAATACTTTGAAAAAGGCAAGGAAGACGTTGTAGCCCTTCTCAAAGAAGAAGTAGAGAAGGCGGTTCAGCATATTGAGACTTTGATGAACTCGAAGTTCGGTGACGTGGAGAATCCTCTTCTTGTCAGTGTTCGTTCTGGTGCCCGTGCTTCTATGCCAGGCATGATGGATACTATCCTCAACCTTGGTTTGAACGACGAGGTAGTAGAGGGATTGGCTCGCAAGACAGGCAATGAGCGCTTCGCTTACGACAGCTATCGTCGTTTCGTACAGATGTATGGCGATGTTGTGCTTGGCATGAAGCCTGTCAACAAGGAAGACATCGATCCATTTGAGGCTATTATCATGGACGTGAAGAAGCAGCGCGGAATTACTCTCGACAACGAAATGACAGTCGAAGAACTGAAGCAACTCGTCAAGGCATTCAAGACAGCCATCAAGCAGCAGACAGGCAAGGACTTCCCCGACAATCCTATGGATCAGCTTTGGGGCGCTATCTGTGCCGTATTCGACAGTTGGATGAACGAGCGTGCCATCCTCTATCGCAAGATGGAAGGCATTCCTGCAGAGTGGGGTACAGCTGTATCTGTTATGGCCATGGTATTCGGTAATATGGGCGATACATCCGCAACAGGAGTTTGCTTCAGCCGTGATGCAGCAACAGGTGAGAATCTCTTCAATGGTGAGTATCTTGTCAATGCCCAGGGCGAGGACGTGGTTGCCGGTATCCGTACACCACAGCAGATTACTAAGGAAGGTTCTATACGTTGGGCAAAACTCCAGGGCATTGACGAGGAAACTCGTGCTACAAAATATCCTTCTATGGAGGAGAATATGCCAGAGATTTTTGCTCAGCTCAATGATATCCAGAACAAGTTGGAGAAGCACTATCATGATATGCAGGATATGGAGTTCACCGTACAGGAAGGCCATCTCTGGTTCCTTCAGACTCGTAATGGTAAGCGTACTGGAACCGCTATGGTTAAGATTGCCATGGACTTGCTCCACGAGGGCGAAATTGATGAGAAGACTGCTCTTAAGCGTTGTGAGCCCAACAAGCTTGATGAACTTCTGCACCCAGTATTCGACAAGTCTGCTCAGATGCAGGCCAAGGTGCTGACTCGCGGTTTGCCTGCTTCGCCAGGTGCTGCAAGCGGCCAGATTGTATTCTTTGCTGATGATGCAGAGAAGTGGCACGAGAGTGGACACCGCGTAATCATGGTTCGTATCGAGACCAGTCCTGAGGACTTGGCTGGTATGAATGCTGCTGAGGGTATCTTGACAGCCCGTGGCGGTATGACTTCTCATGCAGCCGTAGTAGCTCGTGGTATGGGTAAGTGCTGTGTGTCAGGTGCTGGCGCAATCAATGTAGACTATAAGGTCCGTACTGTAGAAATCGACGGAGTGCTGCTTCGCGAGGGTGATTTCATTTCTCTGAATGGTTCTACAGGTGAGGTTTATAACGGTGAGGTAAAGACCAAGCCTGCAGAGGTGACAGGCGACTTTGCTGAGTTGATGAACCTTTGCGATAAATACACCAAGTTGGTAGTTCGTACCAATGCTGATACGCCTCATGATGCTGAGGTGGCACGCAACTTTGGTGCTGTAGGTATCGGCTTGTGCCGTACTGAGCACATGTTCTTTGAGAATGAAAAGATCAAGGCCATGCGTGAGATGATTCTTTCTGGTACGAAGGAAGGTCGCGAGAAGGCTCTCGCCAAGCTTCTACCTTATCAGAAGCAGGACTTCTATGGCATCTTGAAGGCTATGGACGGTCATCCTGTAAACGTTCGTTTGCTCGATCCTCCTCTGCATGAGTTCGTTCCTCACGATTTGGCAGGTCAGAAGACGATGGCTGAAGAGATGGGTATCTCTGTTGAGGAAATCCAGAAGCGTGTCAACTCTCTGAGTGAGGCCAACCCAATGTTGGGTCATCGTGGTTGCCGTCTTGGTAATACCTATCCAGAGATTACCGCCATGCAGACAAAGGCTATCCTGGGTGCTGCCATCCAGTTGAAGAAGGAAGGTTTCGATCCTCAGCCGGAGATCATGGTTCCTCTCATCGGTATCGTCAACGAGTTTGATATGCAGGAGCAGGTAATCCGCAGCACAGCCAAGGAACTCTTCGAGCAGGAAGGCATTGAGATTCCATTCAAGGTAGGTACCATGATTGAAATTCCTCGTGCTGCCCTTACAGCTGACTATATTGCCAAAAAGGCTGAGTACTTCAGTTTCGGTACTAACGACTTGACTCAGATGACATTCGGCTACAGCCGTGACGACATTGCCAGCTTCTTGCCAGTTTACTTGGAGAAGAAGATTCTGAATGTCGATCCATTCCAGGTTCTCGACCAGACAGGTGTTGGTCAGTTGGTGGAGATGGCTGTCAAGAAGGGTCGTGGCACTCGTCCAGATCTCAAATGTGGTATCTGTGGAGAGCATGGCGGTGAGCCTTCATCTGTTAAGTTCTGTCACAAGGTAGGCTTGAATTATGTGTCTTGCTCTCCATTCCGTGTGCCTATCGCACGTTTGGCTGCTGCGCAGGCTGCTGTAGAGGAATAATAGCAAATATTTGACTCTCAATAAATTA
>ERZ1026901.512-NODE-512-length-30651-cov-4.661884_pt1 | contig 30651 bp, 45 predicted proteins | sample MGYA00380179_ERZ1026901 | MGnify/ENA primary metagenome ERZ1026901 (study PRJEB33269, sample SAMEA4719815) | human gut metagenome | biome: human-associated habitat; feature: organic feature; material: feces | place: Cameroon | collected 2013-10 ... | reverse complement strand
CTCGCACAGCGAGCCTGAAAAAAACAAGAAGGGAAGCCGGATCACGTTCACAGAGCTGACGCCTGAACTCAAAGAGCAGGCGATGAAAGTTCGTCCTGACTTATCGCCTGAACAGATCGCTTTTGAGTTCGATTGCTTTCTTGACTACTGGAGAGCGAAGGCAGGCGCAGGAGCAGTTAAACGTGATTGGCCTGCTACGTGGCGGAACTGGATCCGCAGGAGCAAGCAGTTCGGATCGATCGGAGATCGCCAGCTGGTCTCACAGACTCCGGCCGTTGATGAGTTCAAACAGGCTGTTATCTCCAAACGTAAGTACGAAGAAGAGGAGGCAGAAGCAGCAGAGCTGCTTTTTGGATAAGCATGCTGACGCCCGAAGAAATAGACGCCTTCTTTAATTCTCGCAGGTACTTTGAAGGCACAGAGGTTCAGATAGGCGTATACAGGCCAAAAGAACAACAGGAAATAAGGTTTGTGCTCGCGCCGGCGTATTGCCTAATCCCTGACGGTTTTGAGTGCGGCGACGGTAAGGCCCCTTGTTTCGGCGTTCTTAACTACTACATCCGGGAGAGCGACAACATTGCAGACATCCCGCCCGAGGTGTGGACTGACCGGACTTGTCAAATCGAATACCTGCGCGGATCAGAGAGAAGAGCTCGCCAGCTAGCGATGATGATCCGAGAAAAAGCACGGGACAACTCTTTTTATTGGACGCCTGACGGAATTTTGGTTCACCTCAAGGACAAGCACTGGAAAAAATTTGGAGAAGTAAGCAATGCAAGACAAAGCAACGGTCAGCGACTTAACAATGCAGCCGCGTGACTACAGTCAGAACTTCACAGCGTGGCAGCAGTCTGCACGCAATGTGATCTATCGACCGGATCACTTTGAAGACCCTCTCTTCGGCATCATCGAAGGCCGCCTTGCAGGCACGCCGTGCGTGTTTGAACAACGCCTTGCTTTCAGAGAAGGCGAAGTGACGATGTGGGCCGGGCAAAATGGTAACGGCAAGAGCCTGCTCACCGGGCAGGTCGCGTTACAGCTTTTGGCGGCCGGGAAGAAGGTCGGCATTCAGTCTTTTGAGATGACGCCCGCTAGGACTCTTTATCGCATGTTGCGTCAGTGTTGGGGGCGTCTGCCGACCAAATTCGATGCGCAGGCGAACGAGAAGAAAGTACATAACTTTTTGATGTATTGCCGCGACGCAGGCCTGCTCCTCTCGAACGAGAAGTCTTCGATCACGATTGAAGGCGTTCTCGGCGTGTCGGTCGTTATGGCGCAGGACTTCGACTGCAAGCACATCTTTATCGACAACCTCATGAAGGTCGTTCATGCTGAGGACGACTACACAGGCCAGAAAGAGTTTGTTCAAGGATGCTGTCAGATTGCTCGCGAGCTCTCTGTGCACATCCACATCGTTCATCACGTCCGCAAGGGCGGGAGCGAGAAGGACGAAATCGACAAGTTCGCAGTTCGCGGTTCGTCAGCGATCGTTGACCAGATCGACAACCTCGTGCTTATCCGCCGAAACATTGAGAAAGAACGACTCGCAGAACAGCGTGAGCTCTCTCCGACAGAAGATCAGGACGCAGGCGACTCGATCCTGCGTATTTCAAAGCAAAGGAACGGGGATTTTATGGGCACTGTGCCGCTTTGGTATGACAAGCAAGGTGCTGTGTACTGCACCAGCCCGGAGAGAGTGCTTCCGAAGCTCTGTCCGAAGAGCTGCTTACCAAAAGACTGTGGAGGAGATTGAAGCATGAATGACCACGTACTCGCACTGCTCTATTTGGGGCTTGGCAATGTGATGATAGTTCTTTTTTACGTTGAAAAGCTCACGGGGCAGGGGCTATTCGCTCGCATACTGGCACTCATCTCAGCAGTCTTTTTCATCGTGTCGGCGGTCAGGGTCGTCATAAACATGTGACTCATGACAACTTATTTCATCAACAAGCTGGAATCGAGGACATATTGAGGATACAAGAAGGAGAAAGAGAATGAACAACCCGCTTAAGGAACCGCTGGTATGCATCCGCATCAGGGAAGCCGAAAAGCTTCAAGTGATGCTGCGTAGTTATCTGCAGGAAATTCCGCGCATCGAATTGCCGAAGAAACGCGCAGACGCGATTGCCATGCTGAATTACATCCGCACCCTGACTGATGACGCAAAGAACAAAAAGGACGCAATGGAGGCCGCCAAATGATTGAAGAATGGATTGAATACCGCAAGGACGACCCTGCAACACACCCGGGGTTTGAGGGCGCGTACCTTGTCACAATTCTCAGCAAGACCGGGGCGCGGTATGTTGAAATCAGGCCGTTTAGCTTTTCTTCACTTTTTGCCGGGGACTGGTCGCGCTATAGCGTGCAGGCTTGGCGTCCAGTTCCGGCCGCTTTCGGCGGGACGGCTACCGCGCAACAGCTCGCATGGGGGCTTACTTTTGACCCCTTCGAGTGCGCAACCATCATGACAGGGCTGAAAAATCTCCTGGACCTTTACTCAGAACTCATTAAGCGCATACCCTCTCTGGCCGAGGTTTCAGCCTGCCAAGAAAGCCTAAACGACGTGACAGAGATCAACGACAAGATTGGCGATTACTTTGAGGCGCTACAGAACGCTTGCATCCGTGAGGGGGCGGCATCGTCTCGTAGCCTCGGCGAGGAAGAACCGCAATGATTGACTATTTATTTTTCTTTGTCGGCAATGCCTGCGTTCTGGCGCTTTTGCTCGGCGTTTTTCGCGGCTACTTTAACCGCGTCTGGGCTTTCATTTTTTGGGTTGGCCTTGCCGCCAGCGTTGCCGGGATCGTCTCTTCAATTGGAAAGATGACGGGGGTTTTCTCCTGATGCCGGCCTTGTCTATCTTGTGATTACCTAATGACAACATAATGACAACATACACAATCAACCTACAGGTCGAAGGGGAGCGCGCGGTCGGCATTGTCGCCGCCCTTCACGCGGACGGCTATCACGCTGAGGCAACAGAAATCAACCGTCAGGTTCACGCCCAGCGCGAGGCCGCTATCCGCAATCTTTGGGTGCACGGCGCGCCGCAAGAACGTAAGGCCGCCGAGGCCTCGAAAATTGACGAATTCATGCGCGTGATTTTCGGGAGGTAACAGATATGAGCCGCCCCAGCTACTTTGAGCCGTATCAAGTCCCGCCCGGATACTTTGACGAAGAAATCCTACTGCTTGAGGGCGTCAGGAAACACGCCGACGCCCACGGCAATACGGACGTTTTGCTGGTTGTCTCGGTTGCCCTCGATTTCGTCCTGGAGATTACTTCCCGCAAGGGCACGCGCGCGATCTTTATCAGCTTGATTGATCTGTGCACGCTGGCACGGACTTCATGGCCGAAGAATCAATTTATTACCGATACGTTTGAAAAGCTGGCCGAAAGAGTCCGAGCTGGGCTTCGGGCGAATGAACTCGCAGAGGGCCGCAAGTGATCGTCCTTACTTTTACGATCAAAGGCCCCGGTGTACCGAAGGGCCGCCCTCGCTTTACGCGTCAGGGCCGGGCTTATACGCCCAAAGCGACGGAGGACTTTGAGAAGTGGGTCCGGGCAAACGCCAAGCAAACGATGATGAAAAACGGCGTCCGGATGATCGAGTCCGGCGCCGTCAGCATCAAGATCATGTTTCGCTTTGCGCCTCCTGCCTCATGGAGCAACAAACGGCGCCAGGCGGCCATCGCGGCCCGGGCGCCGAAGATCACCAAGCCGGACCTCGACAATCTCGTCAAGGCCGTCACAGACGCTATGAATGCCGTTGTGTACGATGATGACAATCGCATCTACAGCATCGAAGCCTGCAAAATTTTTGGGCCCGTCGATGACATCGGCATAGAGATTCACTCAGTAACCGAAGAAGGTGTAGACGATGCAGATTAAGATCAAAGGCAGTTACTTTGAAAGCAACTGGAAGCATATTGAGCAGGATAATCCGCGCACCTATCCGCGTCCTTATGAAAAAATCCTAGTGTGGCTCAATGCTTCAGCTTTTCAGTCTCAGGCCGTCAAGCGCTTTTTCGGACATCCTGACTTCTACGCTTTCGGATACCGGATTTCGCCTACCTGTGTCCGGATGCTTCCGGTAAGCGGACGTTCAACGCCGCCTATGGTCAGTATTATTGATATTCGTGCGTTTAAATCAACAGGGCAGGAAGTCGAAGAGTCATGAGCGAAGACCAGATTTTTCGGGCAAGAATTGTCAATTGGGCGCGGTATATCCGGCCCAGTCGGGCACATTCTCCGACCACAATGCTTTCCCGTTATGCCTCAAGCTGGCAGGAGGAACGCTATCGGGAGATTCCGGGCGAAAAGGTTGATGTGGATGATGCTCAATTGCTTGAAAAGTCCTTCCCCTGGCTTGATGCCTCAGACCGAAAGTTGTTGAAGGATTGGTACGTCAATTTGTACTCAATCGGCAAGATGTCCCGCGTGAACCACATTTTCTTTCGTAATGTGGTTTTACGGGTTCAAGCCGCAGAAAGGCGTTTTCGGGATGCAGTCGAGTCCGTATCCGCACGATTTGACAATTGTCAAAAAACGGGGTTTAATTCGCCTCAAGAAAATTTGAATCGCGGCAGCGTTTAAAAGTCACGGAAATACCCGTGGCCTTTTTGCACCCTGAAGAAATGACCCGTATCGATTGATGCGGGTATTTTTTTGCCGCAAAACGAAACCCCGAAGGTCCGGTAAACCATCGGGGTTTCTTGTTATGGAATGCAGGAGATTCCACACATGAAGATAATTCTAGCAGTTATCAGCGGTTGGAGGCTATGCAATATGATGCTCGATCAAGATGCAAGACTTCCTTTTTCGGCGCGATTGTTTCGCGTTGTGGCGTGGTTATCGGCTGCCGGTATTGCTTTTAGCGCATTCTGCTTATCTGTTTTGTACGTAATGCATTGTGCCCGTATATGGCTATAGAACCTAGAGAGGGACGATATGGCTAAGAAACCTGCGCCCCAAAAGAAAAAACGGGGGCGGCCTTCAAAATTCACCCGGGAACTTGCTGACCGTATCTGCGCAATGATTCGCGAAGGGATTTCAGAGCGTGAGATTTGTGATATGCCGGACATGCCGTGCATTCAGACGTTGTGGAATTGGAAAGACGCGCATCCTGAATTTCTAGAGCAGACCGTGCGCGCGCGTGCACAAAGCGCAGAGCTATTCAACCGGCGGGCCACGCGGGTTGCAGAGGAAACATCCGATTTCGCAGACAAGGTTGCGGACGGCCAAATAGAGATTGGCGGGGAACCGCTGCGGCATCTCCCCAGTGGCTATGTGGAAGCGAAAAAGCTTTTGATTCAGCAACTGAATCGTGAGGCTGGACTTCGTGACGATAAGAATTTTGGAGATCGTAAGCGCGTGGCCGTAACCGGCGCAGACGGCGGCGCGGTGAAGGTTGAAGAAAAAACCGACCTTTCGGGCTTGCCGCTGGCGAAGCTGAAGGCGGTGAGAGAGCTACTTTATGGCGAAGCCGCAGAGGATTCCGAGTCTAATTGAACTGGACCAAGAGATTGCAAAGCGCAGTTTGGCCGAATTCTGCAAAATGGCGTGGGCGGTACTCGAACCGGCTACACCGATTAAGTGGGGCTGGGCGCTTGATGCTATGTGTGAGCATCTTGAGGCCGTGCATTCGGGCGAAATTAAGCGCCTGTTGATGAATGTTCCCCCAGGCATGATGAAAAGCCTGCTTACGGGCGTTTTCTTCCCCGCATGGGAATGGGGGCCGTGCGGCGCCGCTCAGTTGCGTTATCTGACTACGGCTCACAAAGAACCGCTGGCCGTGCGCGATAACATGAAATGTCGCCGTCTGATTCAGTCGGATTGGTATCAGGAACGCTGGCCGGTGAAGTTGACCGGCGACCAGAACGCAAAGACAAAGTTTGAAAACGTAGAAACGGGTTTTCGTGAGTCTATGAGCTTTCGAAGCCTGACCGGTTCGCGTGGTGACAGGGTAATTATCGACGATCCTTTATCCGTTGACGATGCGTTTTCTCAGCCTGCGTTGGATGCCGCAGAGCAAACCTTTCTTGAAGCCGTACCAAGCCGCGTAAACAATGAGAAAAGCGCAATCATCGTAATCATGCAACGTTTGCATGAGCGCGATACCTCGGGAATCATCCTTGAGCGCGATTTGGGCTATACGCACTTGATGTTGCCCATGCGCTTTGAGGAAGCTCGGCGTTGCGTTACCTCTATTGGCTTCAAAGACCCTCGGACTATCGACGGTGAACTGCTTTTCCCTGAGCGCTTCAGCGAAAGCCAGGTGAAGGAACTGGAAGCCACGATGGGGAGCTACGCCGTTGCAGGGCAGTTACAGCAGCGGCCAGTCCCGGCAGGCGGTGGGCTTTTCAAGGCCGAATGGCTCAAGTTTTGGAGTGCCGAAACTCTCCCTGACAAATTTGACAGTTACGTTTCTTCATGGGACTTGAGCTTTAAAGAAACGGCCACATCTGACTTTGTGGTTGGGCAGATTTGGGGAAAGAAAAAGGGCTGCTTCTATCTGCTGGATCAAGTTCGCGGGCGGATGGATTTCGTCAAGACGCGCCGGGCCTTCATTGATTTGGCCGAAAAGTGGCCGAACGTCATTCGAAAGCTGGTCGAAGATAAGGCAAACGGCCCTGCGATTATCAGCGCCCTGAAAGAAACTGTGAACGGTATTACGCCGGTTACGCCGAAAGAATCGAAGGAAGCTCGTGCGTCAAGCATTACGCCGTTGTTTGAGGCTGGCAATGTGTTCTTGCCGCCGCCTGACCTTTATCCCTGGGTGAAGAAAGAACTGGTGCCGGAAATGTTGAGTTTCCCTGCTGGCGCTCACGATGATCAAATAGACGCCTGTACGCAGGCCATTTCTGACCTGCACGGGAAGCCCGGCTGGCGTTTTCATCCTACTAACCTCGCGGCGCTTAGACGCTTTTAAAAAGACTGCGCCGCAGGCTACGCCCCAGGCGCGGCCCATGATGCACATTGATTCGGCCATGACGCAGGCTCTTTCCGACCTCAACGCGAAACCGGGTTGGAAGATTCACTCCACAAATCGCGCTTTGCTGCGCACGGGATTCAAATTCTGAACATGAGCAAGAAAAAGGAAAAATCTTCCCTCAAGCGCAAAATCGCAGCCAGTGCAATGTCTTCCAATGCTGCGGATCTTCGCGCCGAGCAAATCAAGGAAACCAAGAAAAAGTTCCTTGAAAACTGCCGGCTCCCGGAAACTCTCGGCTTTGGCGTCGGCGAAGAAGCAAAGGAAGCGCGTACGGCAATGGACGCGGCTTTCAGCGACAACGTGGGCATGGACGCAATTTTTGAGACGCTTGCCGGCCACGCCGTTGACATGGGGCAGTTCCCGTATACATCTTTCGTTGGGTACGGTGTACTGCAGCAGATTGCCCAAAACGGCATGATCCGAAACTGCATCAAGACGGTTGCCGACGACATCACGCGCTCTTGGATCACGATCAAGGGAGGCGAAGAGACGCCACCGGAAAAGATTGCCGAGCTTCAAAACGCGCAGGAAAACGACTACCACCTGCGTTCCCTTTTCAATCGAGCTGTGGCGAAGGTTGGCTTCATGGGCGGCGCCTTCATCTTTGTCCAGACAACGCCAAGCCCCGAGAGCGGCGGAGACATTGACTTGTCTTTGCCGCTGATTGTTTCGGATTACTCGGCAGAGATCATGCAAGGGTCAACCATCAAGTTCCTTGTGATTGATCCGATCAATGTATCGCCTGCTTGCTACAACAGCTTTGATCCGCTGCGCGCGGACTACATGACGCCGCGCGAGTGGCTGGTGTTGGGGCGAAGAGTGAACGCCACGCGAATGCTCACGCTCTACGCCAATGAGCCGCCAGTTCTGCTTAAGCCGATGTACAACTTCCTCGGCATCTCGCAGGCACAAATCCTGTGGGATTACGTTTTGCATTGGAATGAGTGTCGTGTCGCGTCTCAGGAGCTTATCAAGAAGCTGAGCCTGCTGATCTACTACACGAACATGCAGGATCGCATGAGCACGCCCAACGGCGTGGCTGAGATGGACGACGTGATGACCGTCCTTCAACACTACCGAAACAACAACTCGGTCTTTGTCGCAAACGCCGACACTGACAAGGTGGAAAACGTTTCGATGACGATTTCCGGTGCGTCGGACATCGTGCGGCAGGCGCAGGAGATGATTGCCGCAATCAACCGGACGCCGGCAGTGAAGCTATTTGGAATCAGTCCCAGCGGCTTCAATGCTACCGGTGAGAGCGACCTACGCAATTACAACGACCACATCCGTAGTCAGCAAGAGTTGTACCGTCCGGCACTGCAGAAGTGCCTCGATGCGATTCAGCTGGTTTTGTGGGGGAAGATCGATCCTCACATCACGTTCGAGTGGAACGAGCTCGACATGAACAACGAGACGTCGCTTGCGGCCAACTTCAGCGCCCGCATGATGGCACTTGCCACCCTGAAGGATCGGAACGCCATCAGCGCCGAAGAGATGCGTAAGGCGGCTAGACTTGAGAAAAGCGGCCGTCTTGAGTGGCTGGGCGACGAAGCGCCGGAAGAAGATGAAGGCGATCTGATGACGGATTCGGGAATCCCGGATTTCCTTTCTCAGCTGAGCAGCGGATCGGAGCACGCCGATGGCGAAGAAGATCAAAACCGCCCGAGCGATTGAAGCAAATGCGGGTATTCAGCAGAAGTTCAAAAAGAAGCTGCTGACCTTTTCCCGCGCCTTCTCGACAGAGATTGTTAAAGCGATTCTGCTTGACTTGGCCGACAACGGCCTGCTTGCTCAAGATCGGAGTCTGACAAACCCGAAGAACCCGCAGGACAAAAGGACGCTGCAGGAAATCTCCAAAATGGTTTTGGCCAAATGGAGTCGCAATCCTGAATTTTTCAAGGATCACGTCGAGCAGTTCATTGCCCAACACTTGGGCAGTTGGATTGCCAAGGCAACGCCGCAGGCGCGAAAGATTGCCGAATGGGTGGCCCGCTCGACTGCGGCGGATGTGACTGCCAGCCAGCGTCAGGCTTACGTCGCTGCGGGCCTCCCACTCGACTTTATGGCCGAAAAATGGACCGTCCCGGTTGTTCGTCAGCGCATCAGCCAGAAGGCTGCTGATGAGCTCCCATCGATCATCGAGTGGAGCACGAATCTCATCACGAAGATGGCCGTCAATGACGTGCAGCGACTGCAAGACGTGATCGTCTCTACGCTGGCTGACGGGAAAAACATCACGAGCATGAGAAAACTGCTCGGCGTGACTTCGGGCTTTGATGCGGACCGCGCCAGGCGCGTGGCCATTGACCAGACGAACAAAATCGCAAACGGCATTTTGAGGGCGAACGATTTTTCGTTGGGGATCACTGAAGGCATCTGGGTGCACGTTCCCGGCCGGTTTTCCTCACGTGAAACGCACAAGGCCATGAATGGGAAGCGGTTCGACTTGGCAAAAGGCATGTTCGATCCGGCTGTCAATCGTTTTGTCAGCTGTGCGGAACTTCCGTTCTGTCGATGTGTTTACCGGCCTGCTTTGAATTTTTCTCAATTACTGAAAACGAAATGAAAACTTCACTTGCCTACGACAAGGCCGTGAGTTTTCGTTGGCACGATCAGGACGGTCGGCTTCACGTTGACCGATCCAACCTGACTCGGGTGCAGGTGGCGCCTTATCGTGGCGCAGAAATTCCTGGATGTGAGGAGCTGCACCTTTCGCCGACGAAAATTTATTACGGCTTTCGTCCCCCAGAGGAGCTGGGAGACGAAGAAACAGTGAAAAGCGTGATCGGCATCCCGATCCAGCTCAATCACCACCTTGACTATCCAGATGCACCGGCGATGGACACCCGCGTCGGCAGCACTGGGGATCAGGCGCGATTTGACGGGACGTTTTTGTCGAATTCGCTTCACTTTCAAAATGAGAGCGCTTGCCGCCGCATCCGCGACGGGAGCATGAAAGAGCTTTCGCTGGCTTACAGCTACGACCCCGATTTCAATTCGCCGGGCGTCTACAACGGCCAGCACTACGATTTCACGATGCGGAATATCCGGGGGCAGCACCTCGCGCTCGTGGAAGAAGGGCGCGCAGGGCCTTCCTGCGTCGTCGAGGATCATGCCTTGGAGGAGATAAATTCAATGGACATGGATGACAAGGTGCCCCCGATCGGGGCAAACGATGGCGATGAAGAGCCGGTCGAAAAGGCCGAGGTCAAGATCGCCGATGCGATGGGGATGCTTGCGGAACTTCTGCGCGGGCTCCACAAAACCAATGCACAGGGGGAAACTGTGGCAATCACGGAAGACATGGACAAGGACGCGAAGATTCGAGAAATCGCCGCGATGTTTGCAAAGCTCGGCGCCGACGAGGAGGACGTGAAGAAGCTCACGGACTCGCTCTCTGATCTCGCCTACTCGCCTGATGAAAATCAGACGGCCGAAGACGAGGACGATGACGAGGTTGTCGAGAAGGAAAAGGTCGAGGAAGAGACGCCGGACGGCACAGACACCGACGAGTTCGAAGACATTGCCAGAGACGCCATTAAGGCCTGCGGCTACGACAACGAATCGGAAGAATTTCAGCGTGCTTTCGCTGAAGGCGTCAAGTACGGCGAACGCAAGGAAAAGCAGGAGCCACAGAAGCTCGATCGAGAGCATGAACGCGAAGGCGAAGAGCGCTATCTGCATGGTGCTCAGGACGCCAAGATGCTGAGCCGCCGCATTGCGGCTCTGGAGAATGCCTCCCTCATCCGTACTGCGCTGGACGAGTGCTCGACGGTCATTGGCAAGGCTCGCGCAACGGCCTTTGACAGTGCCGACGCCGTGTACATTGCCGCGCTCAAGCAGCTCGGCGTTTCTACTGCTGGCATGAGCCGCAAGAACGCCCGTGAAAAATTTCTCGGCGTTGTGCAGGGTATGTCTTTGGCGGCCAAGCGTCGCGAGGTAGCAGCGGACTCCGCGAAAAGCCTCAAGGTGGCGGACATTGCCAAGGGCATCCGAGTCAATGTTTCTTAAGGTGAAAACATCATGCAGAAGACTGTGAATCTTTATCCCGCCGTTGGCGTTCCGGGTCAGGAAGTCAACGTGCACACGGCGATCTACACGCCGTTCAATTACATTAGCGACGGCACCGCGGCCGCCGGCTCTTTTGTTTTCGTGAAGGCGAACACTGACGACACCGGCGTCGTCTATCCGCTGGCATCGGCCACCGGATCGGGCACCGTCATTGGTCTCGTGGAGAATACCTTCACGGGCACGCTGGCCTACAACCAGGACGGCACCCTTATCTACCCTCAGGGCGCAAACCTGACGATTGCCGTTCGCGGCGACTACTACGTCGCGGCTTCCGGTGCGGCCACCGTTGGTCAGGCCGTGCTTTGCAACCCTGCCAGCGGCGCCATCACCTACGGCACCCCCGGCACCGCCAACGATACCGGTTGGGTCGTCATGACGCCGGCAACTAATGCGGGCGACATCATCATCATCTCGAATCGTGGCGTGGGCATCACTCCCGCCGCCGGCTAAGAGGTTTGAAAATGGATCAGAATATTGATTGTTTGAAGAAGTTCGGCGTGAGCTCTCCTTACGCCGTGGCAATGATGCCCTATGAGCGCGACGAGCAGGGCAACATCATCGTCAATTACAACGTGTCCGATCGCAAGATCGCGCAGGACGCAGCGATGAGCACGATTCCCAACGTCGGAATCCCGTCTGCCTACCTGACCTATCTCGATCCGCAGATCACGACGATTCTCTTTGCCGTGATGAACGCGACTCAGCTTTTCCCTGAGGCGCGTAAGGGCACGTGGGTCAACACCTTCATGAACTTCCCGGTTGAAGAAATCACGGGTGACGTTACGCCCTATTCGGATTTCACCAACTCCGTGTCGTCTAGTGTCAACTACAACTTCCCGGTTCGCGAGAACTTCGTTTTCGAGACCAGCCTGAAGTACGGCCTGCGCGAGCAGGAAACCGCCGGTCAGGCCAAGCTCGACTACGCAGGTGCCAAGCAGCGTGCGGCGGCCAGCATTCTTGCCCGTGCGCACAACCGTTTCTACCTTTACGGCGTGGCCAACAAGATGGTTTACGGCGCACTCAACGACCCGAATTTGAACGAGTCTGAGACGCCGGCTTCTGTCAATTCGCAGACGACGTGGGAAGGAAAGGTTGCGGATCAGGGGAACGCGGCGACGATTTCCAATGTGATTTTCAACGACATTGCCAAGTTGGTGACGTCTCTTATGGGGAACAACGCCGGCAACGTGGATCAGAACACGGATATGGTTCTTGCGGTTGCTTCGGATCGTTACAACTACCTTTCAATCCCGAACTCGTTTGGCCTGACCGCCTTCAATTTGCTCAAGAGCAACTACCCCAACATGAAGGTGATCCAGCTCCCCGAGCTCAGCACTGATTCCGGGTCGATGCTTTATCTGACCGTCCCGAAACTGCTTGATGAGCCGACCGCTGAAAACGTCTACGCTGAAAAGATGCGCTTCGGCAACGTTGAGAACTACTCGTCGTCCTGGGTGCAGAAGGCTTGGGGCGCCACGTTCGGCTGCGTCATTCGTCGTCCGAATCTTGTGGCAACGATGACGGGTATCTAAACCGTTCAACTTAGAGCAGGAAATGTGAGGAGCCGCGATTGCGGCTTTTTTCTTGCCCGGCGGGGCGAGCTCCGGCTCGTCCCGTTTTCTTTTTGAGGATCAAAAATGGCTGGTAAAAAGAAGATCAACGCCGATCAGGTTGAAACGGCGGACATCGTTGGTAGCACGCTCGAAAAAGAGCCCGAGGAGGTTTTGGAAAAGGAAGAAACCATTGCGATTGCCTGCAACCTTCCCTTCGGTCTCAAGTTCACCGATGTGCCCTGTGGAAATGGTGCAACCAAGACCGTCATTTTCCCCGGCATCAACTCTGCGCTTAAGGGAAAAAAGAGCGGCATCCTTGCCCTCCCTGGAAACGCTATTTGCGTCACGTTGCTGAAGAAGGATTGGGACGCAATTGTCAAGATGCACGGTAAGGAAATTGCTTTTATCGGTCGAAATGGCCGTATGCCTTGCATCTACCCGGTTGGTGACAAGAAAGGATTCAAGGCTGCGGCCTCGGAAATCGCCGAGATGAAAAACGGCCTTGAACCCATCGACCCGAAGGCCGAGGGTGTGAAGGAAAAGAAAGAGGAATAAGCAATGACGCCCTACGTGATGAATTTTGAAAACTTCCGTGCGATTTACCCAGCATTGACGGATGAGGTCGTCTCTGATGACCAGTTGAAATTTCTGTGGGGCGTTATTGAATCTATGTTGGGCGATGGACAAGGGAATTTCATTTACCCAGAGCCGCAAAATGGACCCATCCTCAATGCAGCTCTGTGCCACCTCGTGACACTTGAGACGAATGGACTTTCCCAGCCCGGGCGCTTGTCTTCTGCGTCTCAAGGCAGCGTCTCCACTTCCTTTGACAACCTCAACATCAAGTCGGAGTCTGGGCAGTGGTGGAATCAGACGAAGTGCGGCGCGCTCTTTTGGGTGCTGACGCAGCGGTATCGCGTGGCCTGCCGACTCTACGGCGGCCGAGACTTTCACCCGTGGGGGTGACGAATGAAGCCGACTGTCAAAATCTCTGTCAAGAACGCCGAAACCATTAAGAAATTGGCCACATTGGCGAAGCCCGCAGAAAAGGGAACGGCTTTCAAGGTGGGAATCATTGATGATCCTGAAGTTGCGACCTATGCGGCTTACAACGAGTTTGGATGGGTGCAGCGAGTTACGCCAAAACAGTCTGTCTACTTGAGCGGAAGGCTAAATTACAGCGTCAAAAAAAATGGATTTGCCAATGCGCCGATCAAGCCGGGAATGACGCTAAGCAGCCCGCCCCGTCCTTTTCTGCGCGGGACGGCAGACGCCAAGAAAGAAGAGTGGCGCGACTTGATCGCACAAGGGATCAAGACAATCGGTGTCCAACAACTGCCAAAGATCATTGAGTTGGTTGCGAGGCAGGCTCAGGTGGATGTTCAAGAAACCATCAAGAACAACGGAACGGACAAGCAGAAGTTTCCGGACCGGAGTCCGCTGACAAAAGAGCTTTACGCGGGGAAGTTTTCAACAACCTCATCCGGCAGAAAGCGCAAGATCGAAAGCGATTCCGGTGCAGGACGAGACAAGGCGCTCTTTCTTTCCGGTACGCTATTGCAATCTATCGGGTACGAAATCAAATGACAGACGCAAAACGTTTGGGCGCGGCTTTCCGTGCTGGTCTCTTTTTCTCCAGAGGGCGAAATGTTGCCCAAGATGCCGCCAAGTGGATAACCGTTCACCCTAATGGCAAAGGATTAACCAAAACTGGAGAAAAAGCGAAAGGCCAGCCTGTGCTGATTGATGGAGAAACCGGTGAGGTGTTGGGTGGTATGGGCGGAAAGTTCACCGGACGCCACATTTCTGCCGTTCCTAAGCGCGGAAAAGAAGAGCAGCACGGGGCTCAGATGACGATTGCTCGATCTCACCAAAACAAAGAGGGATCGGCAACAAAGGCCGCCGTTCCAGCTGCGCAACAAAAGCAAGAACCAAAAGCAGAAGAGTCGGTATATCAGAAGCTTTCTCGCAAGGGGGTCAGAATTAACGAGAAGGCGTTTGAAAGATTTCCGGAAAACGTAGCAAAACAAAGTGCTCAGAAGGTCGCTGAAATCGTTGAGTTTGTTCCTTGGCTTTCGGACTATTTAAACTCAAAAGACAACAGGGTACTTGATGTTTCGAGTAAGGAGCTTCGCTCTGTGGCTATGGCGCAGGTTGAAGTGTCAAGCCGAGGAGATCAAAAGCTCTTTTTGAGCCTGGATTGGTTCAAGGACGAGAAAAAGCTTCTTGAGCAGATGAAGAGGGACGTAGAAAGTCGATGGGCGATGCCTTGTGCGCCTGAAAACTACTTGTCTTACACCATTGCTCACGAGATGGGGCACGTCATCCACAATGCGTTCTATGAGAAAACGCTTGAAAATCGTATTCAAAGCGGCGAGCTGAGCGAGTGGGACGCGCGTTGGAGATGGCGAAAATTGCGTAGCGAAGCCCTTAAAAATCTCCGCTCGGACATTCTTCGAGTTGCCAAGGAAGAGTCGAAAGAAAAGACGCAAAAAGCTATAATTGAGAAGCACATGAGTGAATACGGTCGGAGCTCTCCGGCAGAGTTCATTGCAGAGGCTGTGGCAAATGCCTTCAGCGGCAATCCAAACCCCATCGGAAACGCGATGAGGAAGGTTTTGAGTCAGATGAGGCTGTAATGCAGGAAAGACCCTACTTTATGACAAATCCGTCGTGGTATCGTTTCAATGATGAAGACGGAGAGGTTGAGCTTACGGAAAACGCACCGGAGAAAGCCGTAAAAAGCTTTCAGGAATTCAAAAAGGTCGAAGAGGATCAGTTCAACCAAGCAAAGCAGCTTACGGAAGGCTGTCTTGATGGTATGAAAAAGTAAGTTCGATCACCAACGAACGGGACGCCGAGAGATCGGCGTCTTTTTTTATCTATTTACTGCGTTCAGAGGACTCAATGAGCCTGAACCTTCATCAAATCGTTCGCGGCGCGGTGACGTTCAACAATGCCGATCAGACGTTGACGCTTTACCGTTCACTTGGAACCTTCTCGCGAGATCCGGTAACAATGCAAAACGTGCCGAATGTTGCGGCGGGGGTTTCTGTACGGGGGCAGGTGCAAAGCATCAAGCCTGATGAGATTGTGCAGACGGAGCGCGTTTCTTTTTCCGAGACGGTGCGCAAGCTGTATCTCTATTCGACGTCCGCCCCTGGGGATCGTCCTTGGGGCGCGTGGAGGCCTCTGTCTAGGACTGGCGATTATGTCCTAGATGCAAACGGAAACTATTGGTACGTCGATGCTGTCGTCGAGGACTTTACAGAGTCCGGATGGGTGTCATTGCAAGTGATTTTGCAGACGACTCCCCCGGCGTTAAACATCGTAGAGGAGGGCGGAAATGGCGGCGGTGGTTGATTTAACGCAAGCGCAGCTCTTTGCGGGTGTCGAGCAGTTTCTTTTGAACTTCTCTACGCCTGCGCTCACTGACGACGGTCTGCACGTTATTCCGGGCAATGTGAACGATCAATCTCTCCCCGCCGATGGCGGGGATTTTTGCATCTACACCCCGCTTTTCATGAGTCGGCGGGGCACCAATTCCGAGAATTGGAACACGGCACCGGCAGAGGCCGTGAACTATGCCGAATACGTTGAGACGGTTTGGCAGATCGACTGCTTTTCCCGATCAATGGTTTCTGCCCAGCAACTGGCAACGACCTTCGAGCTGATAGCTCGAAGCGAAGCGGGCGTGAATTTTTTCAAGCCGCTTTCTGTTGATTGCCTGTTTGCTGAGAACTTGAGAAATCTGAGCTTCGTGCTCGACTCGAAAAAATATGTTTCTCGGTGGAGTTTGGAGCTTCACCTAGGCTTCTGGAAACAGATCCAAGTTTCCTTCGACTTTTTCACGTCGGTGAATGTGAACGTCGTCAACGTTGACGTGAGTTTCCCGCCGACTTGAGGCGGTTCTTTGAGGATAGAAAATGAGCATCAATGCTTCTTACCTTGTGAGTTTGACCCCGCGAGTTTTAAGCGGCGGAAGCGCCGACCTTGAGACAAACGGCATGGTGCTGACAAGCACCTACCTTTTGCCGACGAGCGCTCCGGCCATGTCCTTCCCGTCGGCAAAGGCGGTGGCGGACGTTTTTGGCGCAGCTTCGCCCGAGGCGGAGTTTGCGCAGCAGTACTTCACCGGCCTGACGAATCAGGCTCAGGCGCCCAAGGCGTTGATTGTCGGTCTGAACATGCAGACCGAAATGGCGGCTTGGATTCAGTCCGCGCCGATCACCGCAACGCTTTCCGAGCTTAAGGCCGTCAGCGACGGTGCCCTGACGATCAACATTGACGGTTCTCCCGTCACTGCGACCGGCATTGACCTTTCCGAGGCCCAGTCACTCAGCGAAGTGGCAACGACGGTTGCGGCCAAATTGACGGGCACGACCGGCGCTTACAACAGCGACCTGAACGCCTTTATCTTCACGACTTCCACGACCGGTGCAACGGCATCCGTTGGTTACGCAACCGCCGGCACCGGCGGCACCGACCTCTCGTCGATGCTTGGGCTGACGCAGACAGCCGGCGCCGTCTTGTCTCCCGGCGTGGCATCCATGACGCCCGCACAGAACCTCGATGCGATTGTGGCGGTCACGGCGAACTGGTCGCAGTTCACGACGCTGGTCGAGGTGACCGAGCAGGAAACGGCTGAGGCCTATGCCGCCTGGGCTGACGAGTCCGACGACTACGTTTACATTTTCTGGTCAACCGACTCGAAGATGACGAGACAGACCACGCAGTCTTCGACGATTGCGGCCACGTTGCAGAACACCTACAACTGCACTGTCATGTTGTACACCGAATCGAACGACGCGGCAGCCGCCGCCCTTGCCTACCCCGCAACCATCAAGTGGGATCAGGAACAAGGCATGAAGGTGCTTTTCGGCAAGTCGGCAACAGGTATTGCGGCCTCCGTGACGGATGAGACTGTGGCGGCAACGCTTGATGCGCTCCGCGTGAGCTACGTCGGCCAGTTTGCAACGCGCAATGCCGAGTTCAGCTTCTTCAATCGCGGCGAAACCGCGAGCTCAATGTACGGGTTCTATGACACCCTGATCGGCATGATCTGGCTGCGGGCGAAGATTCAGCGCGCCTGCATGGATGGTTTCAGCACTGTCAGTCGCGTTCCCTATAACGCCAAGGGCTACACGCTCATCAAAGCGTGGATTTCTGACCCGATTCGTGCGGCCAAGACTGTCGGCGTCATCGACACAGGCCTTGCTCTGTCCGATTCGCAGAAGGCGCAGATCACTCAGGAGGTCGGGCAGGACATCAGCAATGAGCTCTTCACGAATGGCTACTACCTGCAGGTTGATGATCCTGAGGCCAATGTGCGCGCACAGCGCGGGTCGCCTGTCATGAGCCTCTTCATCACTTATGCCGGATCTGTGCAGAAAATCGAAATGCCGGTAACGGCCACCATCTAAAGACGATCAGTAACCAAGCGGGGCTTCGGCCCCGTTTTTTGTGGGAAAAAAAATGAATCGTGACATCACTTCCGCTGACGTAGCGGCAACCATGACGATTGAAACCCTCTATCCGAGCGGTTTTCAGCTTGAGCTTTTCAGCGCGGATCAGGGCCTGATCGCTGATGCGGTTCAGGAGGTTGAGGCCCGCATGTCTCTTGACGGTTACCTGTCTGCCGGCTACACGCCGGCGCCAAAGACCGTCAACATCACTTTCGAGCCGAACTCGCCGTGCATTGTTTACCTGACGACTTTGCAGAACGCGCAGCGCTCCAATCGGCGCCCCTACGAAATTAGTTTGACGGTGTACATCCGCGCCACCGGCGTGACCAAGTATTTCAATCACGGCTACCTGCAGAGCGGCACCCCGATGAGCGGCGTCGGCAAGACTTTGCAACCGATGAGCTATTCCTTTGTCTTCGAGAGCATTGAGTAAAAGCGATGAGAGAAGTCAAGACCATTTCCATCGACGATAACGGCAAGTCACTCAAAATCCGCGTGACCCCGTTTGACTCCTATAGAGGCTCCTTTTTCATGATTAAGGTCGGCTGCCTTCTTGGTATTCCGGCTCTGTCATCTGCGCTGGGGTCGATGACCCCGGAAAACATTGTCGGAAAAATCGCATCACTGACCATCAAGCCGACTGATGCAAAATCTCTGCTCGATGAGCTTCTGGGGTGTTGCGCACGAGTGTGTGACGACGGCACGACGGTTGAGCTGTCTCCCGGAACGATTGCCGGCCAGATCGAGGCGCCGGAAACTGTGTTTCTTCTTTGGGTGGCCGCCTTCCGGGCGTCGTTCGATTTTTTCGACGGTGGAAAGTGGAGCGCTTTCCGCGACAAAGTGAGTTCGACCTATCGGCAAGTCGCGTGAGCGGCACAGCCGAGTACCTGAATGTACCGCCGCTGATCGGACGTCTGGTCAGCAGCGGGCTGGCTTCTCTGGCCGAACTTCAGACTGTTTACTCGCTGGAAGATGCGATGCAGCTTGATGAAATCTTGAAGATTCGCACCTATCACGAGTGGCTTGCCACAAAGGAAAACGATGGCTAAGGAAACACTGAGCGAGCTTGTCATCGGACTGTCGTTAGACACCGAAGATTTCCTGAAGGGCATTGAAGTCTCGCTCCAAAAGGTTCAGGAAATCGGCGAAAAAATCCGAGGCGCCCTTGGTGGCGCCGCCGGCGCCGTCAGCACCGAAACAGCTGCCGCCGCCTCGTCGGCAAACGCGGCCGGTGGTGCCGTCGAGAAACTGGGAAAGAAAGCGCAGGAGGCCGGGGACAGCGCTCACAAGAGCTTCAGCAAGCTACCGAAGGTTCTGATGGACATTCGCGGGAGCTTTCTCGGCATCGTGAGTTCGATTTCCGGCGCCGTGGCGGCCACGAAGCTCTTTGACAACTACGTCGGGCAAGGGAAAGGACTGAGCGACCTGAGCCGAAAAATCGGCATGAGCGTCGAGACGATCGACGCATGGAGCAAAGCCAATGAGGCTGCCGGCGGCACTGCCGAGGCCCTGCAGGAGTCGCTCGAATCGTTCTACCGAAAGACCGGACGCCCGGCGACCGAGTTTCTGCGGCTTGGCGAAAAGATCGAAGGCATGAGCCGCTTGCAGGCTCAGCGCTTTCTTGAGGCGCAAGGGGTTGCGCTCAATGCAATTCCCGTTTTTCTCAACGGGCAGAAAGCGGCCGATGCGCTGGTTGCGAAGTACCGGAAAACAGCCTTCACCACACAAGACGCCAAGAACGCCCAGGCATTCAAGACGGCATGGCTTGATTTCAAGGTTGCGGCGCAGGACGTGGGAAACGTCTTCCTTCGGGCGCTCGTTCCGGGATTGACGAAGGTGATGAACGCCCTTTCTCAGGGCGTCGGCGTCATCCGAGAGAACGTCCGCTTTTTCACGCTCCTCGGCGGCGTAATGGCTGCCGCCTTTGCCCTGAAAACGATTAGGAGCGTCGTGACTATGACGGCGGCGCTCAAGGCCTTTGCCGCCTCAGTGTCTTTCGCTTTCAAACCCTTGGCCGTAGGCGCCGCGCTGATTACGGCCTTGGCTTTGGCGATTGACGATCTGCTCGTCTTTGTCAAGGGTGGTGACAGTGCGCTTGAGTCCTTCCTTAAGAAGATCGGCGTCCCTGCTGATGTTATTGAGGGACTTCGAAGCGCTTTGGCTGACCTTCAGCAGGCGTTTTCAGATGCATGGGAAGTCGTGAAACCCTTTGTCGGCGACCTTGTAGTGGCGGCCTTCAAGGGCATTGCCATTGTTGTAGGGAAAATTGCTTTGGCCATTGCCGCCGTTATTGCGGGGCTGGTCGGAATTGCCGTCGGAGTCAAAAAGGCGATTGACTGGTTAGGAGAGCTTGATGACAAGGCAAAGGAGTGGCTTGATGAGCTCAGCGCAGATTGCAGGGAGCTGGGGCAGGAGGTTGCTGACTGGTTTGCTTCAGTCCCCGATCGATTGATTGACGCCTTCTCAAGCGCTTACGACTCGCTTGCGGAAGTGTTTTCCGGTTGGTTTGACCTTTTCACCAACAAGGTGCTGGGCCCTATTAAGAACGCGTGGGCCGGCATCAAGTCTTTCTTCGGTTTTGGTGACAACAACTCAGGAAACGGCACCCCAGAAGCCACGGCTGAGCAAAAGACAATCGTCGTGGAGCGGGGGAGGAACGCGCCGCCGACGATAACCAGCTCGTCAAACCTCTACATGACCAACAACATTACGACGCAGGACAGTCCGGCAGCCATTGGCTCGTCTGTCGGTCGATTCGCCTACGCCGGCGCTCAGCGATCAAACAACGCGTTCTATCAATCGATGCGCGGCGTGCGCTTGAAGTGAGAAAGCATGGCAGTCCAGACACAAACCAAGTTTGATGCGTGGGGGCTTCTTGGGCCTAACGATGAAAAGATTTGCGACTATGAGGGCGTTTTGGAAGTCGTCAACAACTCATCGTCGCAGGTTCTGACGGAGCCGATTGAAAACGGTCAGCTTGCCGCTTTCAACAAGGTTCAGCAACCTGAATCATTGTCGGTTACGCTTTCAATTGGTAGCGACCCGACGCGGCAGAGGACGGCAATTTCTCGTCTCAAACAGCTCAAGGCAGGAACGGGAGCCAACTTTCTCTGCAAGATGGTGACGCCTTCCGAGGTTTTCGAGAATCTTTCTCTTGAGAGCATTGGCCAGACGCGCACCACACAGTCGGGCGCCACGCTTTTGGTCGTGACGCTCAACTTTGTTCAGATCCGCGTCGTGCAGGTGACCTCTCAGCAACTTCAGTGGTCTCCAAAGAATCCGACGAGTGCCGATCCGGTGAACGCCGGACGCGTTCAGACGGAGCAAAGCACGCTGCAAAAGCTGCTCTCATAGGAATTGCACCATGAGCATCAGAACAATCCCGCTGAGCGCAATTCCTGCTCAGATCGTTTCGGCGGTTGTCAATGAGCAGGCTTTCCAAATTGAGATTCGTCAGCTTGGCGGCAGCCTTTTTTCAACAACGACGGTGGATGGTGAGCTTGTCGCATCATCAGTACGAGCCGTCAGCAGGGGAAGCATCACACCATGGCCATCCTCTGCCGTGAACACAAGCGTCATTTGGGTGGACACACAGGGTGACGATGACCCTCAGTATGAGGGACTTGGAAGCCGTTGGATTTTGGCTTTTGAAGAGGCGGTGTCGTGAGCACGAGTTTCACTGAAAAGCAGTTGGTCGTGAGCATCACGCTGGACGGCGAAAAGATGAGCTTTCCCGGCTTTGCGACGACGGTTCACATTCAAAAGCAGGGGGCGCCGGAACTTCCGAAGGCGAGCATCCAACTGTTCGGCCTGTCGGAGGACAAGCTGGCGCAGCTGACGCTGCTCAGTTTTGATGGTCTCTCGCTGCGTCCGAATCGCGTTGAGGTAATGGCTGGCGACTCTACGGGCATGTCTCTCTGCTTTGAGGGTGAGATCACAAACTCGGCACCGGATTTCAATGCAGCACCGAGTCCGGTGCTCAACATCGAAGCGATCACGGCGGCCTACCCCAAACTTTTACCGCAAAGTCCGGTGTCGGTCATGGGGAGTCAGTCGGTCGAGAGCCTAATGGAAACCTTTGCGGCTGACGCAGGACTGACTTTTCGAAACGAAGGAGTTTCGACGAGCCTTTCAAACTGCACGATCAGTGGCGATCCGATCACAAAAATGCAGTGGGTTGCAGACACGATCGGAGCGGACCTCATCATTGATGACTCGGAAGTCGTTCTCGTACCGACTTCAGGAACGCGAGGGCAATTGCTGACGGTGACTGCGATCAACCCGGAAACAGGACAGATCGGCTACCCGTCGTTTGACAGCATGGGCATCAGATGCTCGTGCTTTTTCCGGCCGGACCTGATGGTTGCAGGCTACTGCCGGATCGAAAGCAGTCTTCCGCGCGCGTCCGGCGTTTGGAAAATTTACAGCGTGACTCACGAGCTGGCCGCGAATCTTCCCGGGGGCGGTCCGTGGATGTCAACCATTGCAGGAATTTGGATGGAGAGCGCCTGATGGCAGAGCAAAACCAAAGAAAGATGACGGCCCGGGTCTCGGACCTTGCCTCGCAGTTCAACCAACAGGTATTTCTCATCAAACAGGTCTTGAAGCAGACCATCTCGACGGCTATTCCGGTGAGAGTGGACGCAGTGGAAAGAGGCGGCGAAGGCGGTGCGGCGCTGTATGTGGACGTGACGCCGATGGTTACGCAGACGGATGCCGAAGGTAATTCAATTCCGCCGGTAACGATTCCACACCTTCCCTATTTCCGGTACCAGCATGGGACCGCTGCGGTTATCTGTGATCCGAAAGTAGGCGATTTGGGGCTGGCCGTTTTTGCGCAGCAGGATTGTTCACGACTTACTGGCGATACCACACCCCAGGCGCCTGGAACTTTCCGATGTTTTGACATGTCTGATGGGTTCTATGTTGGCGGATTTTGGGGGCAGGTTCCGAAAACCTACATTCATCTTGAGGATGAAGGGACGATTCACGTAGTCGCGCCGAAGAGTTATCACCTTGAGAGCCCGAAGGTCATAGTTGACTGTGACACGGCGCAGGTCAATGCACAGACGTCGGTGACAGTTGTGACGCAGACCGCGACAGTTAATGCTTCGAGCTCGTTGACGGTTGACAGTCCTCAGAGCACCTTCACAGGAAACGTCGCGATCCAAAAGAATTTGACGGTCACAGGCCACATCTCCGGATCGTCCGGTATGAGTATTTCGGGTGGCACTGGAGGCGCAACTGCAACCTTTCAGGGAACGATTCAAACAACCGGCGATATCGTTGCCGGAACGATCAGCTTGCAAAACCACGTGCACAGCGGCGTTCAGGGCGGCAATTCGAATACCGGTGCTCCGGTCTAGGAGGCTTCATGGCAACAATCAACAGCATCACGCCGGAACTGACTGCAGACTGGGATTTGCAACTCGGCTCGGATGGCAGTCTGAAGATGCTTTCCGGCACGGCGGGGATTGCTCAGAACGTGGCTTGTGCCTGCCGTTGCTTTCGCCGCGGGTGCTTTTTCTTTCAGGACTACGGCATCGACTGGTTCAGTGACGCGCTTTCGCAAAAATTTCAGCGGTCGCTCATTGCTTCGCGAGTGATGGAAAAGGCGTTGACGGTGCAAGGAGTCGAGTCAGTAAATTCAGTCAGCATCGCCGGACTTGATTCTGAAAGCAGGACTGTCACCGGCGAGGTCAAGATCACGACACAGGACGGAGAAAATGTCGCAGCTCAGCTTTAATTCGACCGGGATCACCGTTCCCCAGACGTCCGATATCCGAGCGGACATTGCTGCGAAGGTGCAGGCCGCCTTTAAGGCTGCCGGCGGGACAGCTGTCGCAAATGTCGATCCGGATCAGCCCTTGGGTCAGCTCGTTGATATGCTGGTGGCAGAGATTGAGGCAAAGAATACAGAGGTTTCGTTCCTCGCCAACTGCTTCAGCCTGGAACAGGCAAAGGGCTCCTTTCTTGACGCGCTGGTTTCTCTGTACTTCGTAGAGAGAAAGGTTAGCGAACCAACAATCGTACAATGCACGTGCACGGGACTGCAAGGAACGGTCATTCCTTTTGGCGCCGTCGTGCAGGACACGAACGGAAACAGGTACCGATGCCTTGTGACTGGAGCGACCATCGGAGAGTCAGGGCACGCAACTGTAAACTTTTCGGCGATCGATCACGGACCTTTGGAGGTCCAGCCTGAAACTGTAACAAGGATCATTACGACGGTCCCGGGCTGGGACTCGGTGACAAATCCCGTGGCTGGTGTCACAGGCCGAGATGAGGAATCTGACGCAGTTCTGCGCGACCGCACGAAAGAGTCGGTTGCTCTCAACTCGCACGGGTCCGTCTCGTCGATCCTCGCGGCTGTGGCGCAGGTTGATGGCGTGATCGACGTCTCTGTGCTCGAAAACATCACAAATGAGCCGAAAACGCAGTACGGAATTGTGGTGCCTGGGCACAGCATTGCCGTCTGCGTCGCGGGCGGCGAAGGCGCAGACATTGCGCAGGCAATCTACGAGAAGAAGGACGCCGGTTGCGGCATGACGGGAACTACCGAGGTGACTTATACGCTGCCGTCCGGCGCCGAGTACACATACCCTATCACAATCCCGACGAACACAAATGTTTTTGTGAAAGTGACGCTTTTTACCAAGTCCATCGGAGAGAGCTTGCAGCAGGCGATTGCCAACGCGATCGTGTCTGATGCGGCGGGCGAAGGATCAAACCCGCGCGTCGGATTGGCTCAGATGCTTTACGGATCACGCTTCTGGAGCGTTGTTCTTGGTCAGACGAACATCCCCATACAATCGGTACAGGTTGCCTTGGGTTCTGCGTCCGGCTTTGCCGATTCGATCGTCATCAATGCAAACGTTGAGCCGGTGATCGTGGCAGAAAACGTTTCCTTTGCCTATGCGGAGAGCTGAGATGGCAACGCAGACTTGGCTTGACATTTTGAGTGTTGAGGATTTTGAAAAGATTGCAGACATTCCGAGCCTAACCAGCGCGGCCATTCAACCGCAATTCGCTCATGCAAAGGTGATCGGCGCATTAGGAACTTTGTTTCAAACAGAAGTTGACTCAACGCCACAGCTGGAGCTGGTCGAACAGGAAATCGCAAACCCCGCCTCTTGCAGCGGGGTTTTTCTTGACTGGATGGCCACAAGGGTGGGCGTTTCTCGTCAGGTCGAGCTTCCTTCGGGAACGTACTTTTTGGACGATGAAACCTTCCGGTTTCTCGTTTTCCTCAAGGCTCTATCGAACATCTCGGATGCGTCTGCAGACACGATGAATCGCATGATCAGACAGCTCGTCGGCGTGCAATTTCTTGTCATTGACAATCTCGACATGACGATCAGTCTTCGTTTCTTTGGGGCCTTGACCGAGCAGCAGCAATTTGTGCTTCAGTCCTACGGGCTTTTGAATCGCGGTGCCGGCGTCGGCTACAACATCATCACGAATTTCTCAACAGAAGTTTTTGGCTTTGCTGGTTCAGGGCTACAACCATTCAATCAGGCGCCATTCTCCTATTTGACGGTCATCGAAAATGAGCAGTAACTATCCTCAGAACTTTTTATCTTCGGTGCTGGCAGTCGGCGGCGATTTCACCATACCGCCGGTGACTGCGGCCAGCGCTGGCAGTGGAAAATTTTCTCAGCAGAATGGCTTTCCTCCTGAAACGAGCAAGCCTCTTTCGCAGGGCGGTTTCCCGCCGGATAGACGCGACTTCAACGGCGTTCTCAACCTGCTGAGCCAGTTTATTGTTTGGTATCAGCAGGGCGGCCTGCTCAATTACTCGGCTCAGTTCGACTACGAAGTCGGTAACGAAATCTTGTTCAATGGCGTGAAATACCGCTGCTTACTGGCGAACGGACCGGCGTCTTCTGCGGTCACGCCGGGCAGTAATCCATCGGTTTGGAAAAACATGGATTCAAACGTTCCGGTCGGCGCCGTTGTGCCGTTTTACAACGTGACGCTTGGCGGATCAGACGGCAGGCGCCCAATTTTCTGGGGCCATCAGGATGCCGACGAGGGCTGGGTGCTGTGCGACGGCGGTTCTGATGGGCAAGGCGGCACCGTTCCGAACCTCATCGGAAACTTCATTCGCGGATCGGATGTTAAAAACGCCGGGCAGACCGGAGGCAGCGCCACGCAGACGCTGACGGCCGATCAGCTTCCTGCGCACACCCATAGCATCACGATCAACACGGCGGGGAGTCACGCTCACACGAGAGGGTCGATGAATATTACCGGCTCTTTCCAAGTCGGCTCTTTCCCTCTGTATACAACGAAGCAAACGGGTGCTTTTTTTGGGTCAAATATAGGGCGTGCAGATTCTCATGGTCAAGATACACATTCAAACGTCCCGGAGGCTACAAGTTTTGATGCCTCAAGATCATGGTCTGGAACCACATCTTATTCTGGATCACACACGCACACGGCTACCTGCTCCTCAACAGGGAATGCGTCAGCCTCTGTAAACACGCTCCCTCCTTTCTTTCAGATGGCCTTTTTCGTCAAACTGTTGGAGCAATAAATGGAAATTACAACTTTTTCCTACGTTCCGAATCCAGTCGGCACACTTTCCGGGACGTCATTCAAACAGCAAACGGAAGACGCAATCAACGCTCTGGCCCAACAAGTCAACGGAATCACAGAAGACAACAATACTTTGTCGATTCAGGTTCAGCAGGCAGTTTCTACCGCAAACTCAGCGCTGAGCACGGCAAATTCAGCTCTGACCACCTCTGAAAGTACGCAACAGCAACTTGAAACACTGAGCACCACGGTTGCCGGGTACGACCAGAAAATCACTCAGGCAGTGTCGCAATCCGCTTCCGCTGTCCAAACGGCAACGACTGCGCAAACCTCATCGCAACAGGCGCAGGAAGCTGCGCAGCAGGCGCAAACAGCTTCTGAGCAATCTGCATCACAAGCACAACAGGCGCAGGAGGCTGCACAGTCGGCACAGCAACAGGCTGAAGCCGCTCAAACAGCGGCCGAAGCAGCTCAAGGTCAGGCATCAAACGCCGCAAACACGGCACAAAACGCTCAGGAACAAGCACAAAATGCGCAGCAAAGCGCAGAAAATGCCGCGGCATCAGCTGCTCAGATGGCCTCATCGTCCGTTATGGTGACGGAGCAAACTTGGTCTGACGAGCAGCAGGCGCAGGCTCGCGCCAATATCGGCGCGGCAGCCTCTGCCGACGCCATATTGACGGGAACGACGAGCGCAGAGGCTTTGTCCGTTTCAGGATCGGTAACGGCAACTGGTGGCTTTGTCGGAAACCTGACAGGCACGGCCTCTCAAGCGACTGCTGATGGCAACGGGAACAACATCGTCAACACCTACGCCACAATCGCCAACACCTACACGAAAGCGCAGGTTGACGCAAAAGTGTCCAGCGTTTATCGAATCATGGGGTCGGTGGCAACCTATGACGATTTGCCATCCAGTGGGCAAACAGTTGGTGACGTTTACAACGTCATCGACACCGGAGCCAATTATGTTTGGACTTCTTCTGGCTGGGACAAGCTCTCTGAGACAGTCGATTTGTCCAACTACCTGACGATCGATAGCGCTCAGGGAACTTACCTCACGATTGCCAATGCTCAGTCAACCTACTTGAACAAAACGACCGCCGCCTCAACGTATTTGTCGCAAGCAAATGCACAGACTATTTATCTGTCTCAGGCGGCGGCGTCAACTACCTATTTGACGCAGGCGAACGCGCAATCGCTTTATCTTCCTGTTACCGGCGGCACGCTGACCGGGGCATTGACCTTGGCCGCAGACCCAACGACTTCTATGGGAGCCGCCACGAAGCAATACGTTGATTCTGCTGTTTCAACCGGCTCAAGCAATGCCGTTCTTTTTACGGCTCAATCTCTTTCAGAGCAACAACAGCAACAAGCATGCACAAACATCAATGCGATGCCTGCAGCCGACCTAATCGCCGTTTGCAATGAAATCGCAAGGGTATCGTGATGGCAGTAACTTATAACTTTTGTATCGCGCAAGGGACGGATTGCACCGTCCCTTTTGTTTTGAGCGATTCGGCAGGAACAGTCATCAATTTGACAGGTTTCACGGCTGCCATGCAGTTACGAGTTCAGCTCAACTCGATCGATGCTGAGGACACGCTTACTACTGAAAACGGTCGCATTGAGATCACGCCTGAAGCAGGATTAATTTCGTGTTCTTTCCCTCACACACAAACGGAAAACTACCCGGCGAGAACGTTGGTCTATGACCTTGAAATAACGTCTTCGGGGGGAGAAATTACGCGAGTCGTTCAAGGAAATATCACGGTGAGTGGAGAGGTAACTCGTGTATGAAAAAACATCAACTTGTGAACCGGTCAGTGTCACAGTCGTTGTCCAAAACCCGATCAGCGTGAAAGTCACGGAGCCTGTTGTGCTCCCTGTGGTGAAGGTGCTGGTTCCAGGCATTCAAGGGCCGGCATCCGTTGATCGGCCGTTAGACACAGATCCCTTAGAAACGTATCTACAAGCAAGAGGAAATTTCCCAAATGGCAACAACTCTGAACAATCAAATTAGCGCCCTGGCTACGCAGGTCGGCACAGACATCAAGCAGATCATTGCAAACGTCGGCGACTTGTCTAAGCTGACGACGACGCAGAAGGCAAGCCTCGTCGTCGCCCTGAACGAACTCAAGGCAAATTTGAAAGACGTTGCGGATTCGGTCAGTGCTACGATCGACGACAGCGCAATCCACTCCGATCATACGTGGTCAAGCTCCAAGATCAATTCGACGATCACGGCTGCGATCAATGCTCTTGTTAACGGGGCTCCGACCACGCTTGATACTTTGCAGGAGCTGGCAAGCGCGATTGAGAACAATAAGGACGCGATCAGCGCCCTACAAACGATTGCGGCCGAACACGTCAAGTACAACGAAGCGCAGCAGCTGACGGCAGAGCAGCAGGCTCAGGCACGCACAAATATTGGGGCGGCCGCCGCATCCGACTTGGCGACGCTTCAGGGAACGGTCACGACGCTTTCGGGCACCGTCACCAAGAACACCGCCTCCATCGGTAAGAACACTGCATCCATCGGAACTCTCACCAGCCTGACGACGGCGACGCAGACGGACTTGGTTTCTGCGATTAACGAAGTCAAGACGACGGCTGATGGCGCGGCCTCTTCGGCGCAGAAGGCGCAGAGCACTGCGACGGCCGCCCAGAATGCGGCCACCGCCGCACAGTCTTCTGCAGACGCGGCGCAAAGCTCGGTGAACACGCTCTCTGCGAATGTTGGCGACACGCAGACTGACTTTGTGGCCGTTTACACAGCAGCCCGTAACGGCACGACCGCATCCTGATGGAGGTGAGCGATGGCAACAACGACGATGAGCGGTGGTGTTGTCGCGCTCGCTCGCAAGATTGCGCAGGATCAGATTGCTCAGGACATCGAAAACAACGGGAAATTCGCGTTGAAGACCGACCTTCCTGCAACCGAAATAATCCAGCAGCTCATTGCTTTTTATAACGGATACGAAGGAACGTCGCGCGACTACCGAGATTATCTTGGGAACACGACAAGCGACGCACTAAATGCCTTTTACGCCTTTGGTGAGGCGTATAACGCCGGAGCGGCTTGATGGCAACGATACTACCTGATATGAGCCAGATCGGCTCAAACATTCAGCAGCGCCTGACGAATCTTGAAAGCCAGACGAAAACCAATGCGAGCAATTTGAGTTCGCTTGAATCGCAAATCATTGCCGTTTGCAACGACATTGCTTCAGGAACTCAAACGACGCAGGTCAACAATTTAAGCGAGGAAAACTAATGGCAGATACACCAGCACAGGCCGCTTTGCGCGCGGCGTTTGGCACGAAGGCCCCAAAGGAAAGTCCGGTCTTCACCGGCACGGGCTCGATTCCGAACCTGAAGGTGACCGGTAAACTTGAAGGTGCCAGTGGCTCCTTCACGGGCGTCCTGAAAGCCGCGAATCCGGCCGCAGACACCGACCTCGTGACGCTAGCATACCTCAAGGCGCTGCAGTGGCTCACGGACGGCGCCATCGTCGGCGAGAAACTCGCCAACGACGCCGTGACGGCAGCAAAGATCGCCGCCAATGCGGTCGATTCTTCTAAGATCAAGGACGGCAGCATCGCTTTTGCCGACCTCGCGGCCGCGGCTATTGCAACGCAGGATCAGGCCATTGCCGGAACGGCTGAGAATCTTTTGCTCACCCCGCAGGCCGCTAAAGCGATGATCGACAATGCCCTCAGCGGGCTGCCTGACAGCGGCGTGCCTTCCGGCGTGATGGTTCCTTTTGCAGGGAAGACCGTGCCGGACGGCTGGTTACTTTGTAACGGTGCGTCGCTTGCGAAGGCGGCCTATCCCGATCTTTTCAACGCCATCGGGTACACGTGGGGCGGCTACGGAGACACATTTTATCTGCCGAACTACAACGGGCGTCATGTTTTAGGCACCACCTACGCCAATAACGTCGGCTCGACCGTTTCGGCTGGGTTGCCGGACATAACTGGCACTGTAAAAATAGGCAACTATCCCTTAACGACATCTGACC
>ERZ1026901.511-NODE-511-length-30654-cov-7.964018_pt1 | contig 30654 bp, 20 predicted proteins | sample MGYA00380179_ERZ1026901 | MGnify/ENA primary metagenome ERZ1026901 (study PRJEB33269, sample SAMEA4719815) | human gut metagenome | biome: human-associated habitat; feature: organic feature; material: feces | place: Cameroon | collected 2013-10 ... | reverse complement strand
TAGAGGAACCCTCCCGGAATCCCACTAAGCGTTCGCGCCCGGAGTCTCACCGGCACGTCCCCCCAGCCACTATGAAATTTAGAAATCAAACAACGACAACTGATTCGACTCCGGAAGTCCCTTCAGGATCCCCAGCTCCTCCATCAGATCACAGATCGTCTTACTGACCTTCGTCCTGTTCCGGAAATCCTCCTTAGATAGGAATTTTCCGGCCTTCGCAGCCTCCTCGATGGAATCAGCCGCTTTTTCTCCCAGACCGTCAATACTGTTGATGGAAGGCATCAGCTTGTCCCCCACGACCTGAAAATGTCTGGCTTTCGCCGTATAAATATCCAGCGGCAGAAAATCAAACCCACGGGCGTACATCTCCTGCACGATCCTCATATCCCTCAGCGTATCCTGCTCCTTCTTTGAAAGCGTGTCCGCCCTCTTCTTGTAGTCTGCCAGATGATACTCCAGCTTCTCACGCCCCAGACACATGATCTCGTATGAAAACGCACTGGCACGGATACTGAAAAACGCCGCATAATACGCAAGCGGATAGAATACCTTGCAATAAGCGATCCGCCATGCCATCATAACATAAGCTGCTGCATGGGCCTTCGGGAACATATATTTGATCTTCTTACACGACCAGATATACCAGTCCGGAACTCCATGCTTCGTCATCTCCTCTTCCCACTCAGGCTTTAAGCCTTTGCCCTTACGGACCGCCTCCATGATCGTAAACGCAAGACCTTCCTCAAGCCCCTGCTGGATCAGATAGATCATGATATCATCACGCGTACAGATCGCAGTCTGGATCGTCGCCTTTCCTTCCTGAATGAGTGTCTGGGCATTTCCCAGCCATACATCCGTACCATGGGCAAGGCCGGCGATACGCACAAGGTCCGAAAAGTACTTCGGCTTTGTATCAATTAACATCTGCATCGCGAAATCCGTACCAAACTCCGGCACGCCGAGTGCTCCAAGCTTACAGCCACCGATATCCTCCGGCTTGATTCCCAGCGCATCCGTACTCTGGAACAGGCTCATGACCTCTCTGGAGTCCAGCGGGATATCCTTGACCGGATCGAGTCCTGTGAGATCCTGCAGCATACGGATCATCGTCGGATCATCGTGTCCGAGAATATCAAGCTTCAGCAGGTTGTGGTCGATGGAATGGTAATCAAAATGGGTCGTGATCGTCTTCGTGGTCATATCGTTCGCCGGATGCTGTACCGGGGTAAACGAATAGATCATCTCACCGAGCGGCAGAACAACGATACCTCCCGGATGCTGTCCCGTTGTACGCCGTACGCCGACACACCCCTGAACGATCCGGTTGATCTCACAGTTTCTCTTTCTCTCCCCATGCTCCTCAAAATAATTTTTCACATAGCCGTAGGCCGTCTTATCTGCCAGAGTACCGATGGTACCCGCACGGAACGTCTGCCCTTTACCGAAGATAACCTCCGTATAGTCATGGGCACGGCTCTGGTATTCACCGGAGAAGTTTAAGTCGATATCCGGCTCCTTATCTCCCTTGAACCCTAAGAACGTCTCGAACGGAATATCAAAACCGTCCTTGACCATCGGATGTCCACAGACCGGACACACCTTATCCGGCATATCACATCCCGCCATACCTCCGTACTTCTTCACTTCCTCCGAATCAAAATCATAATAATGACAGTTCGGGCAGGAATAATGGGGACTTAGCGGGTTTACCTCCGTGATACCGGACATCGTGGCGACAAATGACGAACCTACCGAGCCTCGTGATCCAACCAGATACCCGTCCTCGTTGGATTTCCATACTAATTTCTGCGCAATGATGTACATAACCGCGAATCCGTTGGAGATAATGGAATGCAGTTCCCGCTCCAGACGGTCTACAACGATCTTCGGAAGATTCTCGCCGTACATCTCATGGGCGCGGTTGTAACAGATGTTCCGCAGCGTCTCATCAGACTTGTCGATGACCGGCGGACACTTATCCGGCCGTACCGGCGCGATCGGCTCGCACATGTCCGCGATCATTCTCGTATTTGTGACAACGACCTCATAACACTTGTCACTTCCCAGATACTCAAACTCCGCGAGCATCTCTTCTGTTGTCCGCAAGAACAACGGAGCCTGTTCATCTGCATCCTTAAATCCCATTCCGGCCATCAGGATCTTCCGGTAGATCGCGTCATCCGGATCCATAAAATGCACATCGCAGGTCGCACACACCGGCTTGTTAAACTGCTCGCCGAGGGAAACGATCTTCCGGTTGATATCCATCAGGTCATCCACTGTCTTCACCGTGCTCTTCTCATCCCTCAGCATAAACATGTCGTTTCCCAGAGGCTGGATCTCCAGATAATCGTAGAACTTCACGAGCTTCGCAAGCTCTGCATCCGGTACACCCCGCAGGATCGCCTGATAAAGCTCTCCCGCCTCGCAGGCCGATCCGATGATCAGCCCCTCCCTGTACTGGTTCAGCACACTTTTCGGGATCCTCGGCCTCCTTGAAAAGTATCTCAGGTGGGACCAGGAAACAAGACGGTACAGGTTCACGCGCCCCAGATCATTCTTTGCGATGATGATGACATGGTACGTTGGCATCTTCATGATCGTCTCATCACTCACCTGGCTGAATTCCTCCAGCTGATCAAGATTTGTCATATCATGCTGTTTTTTTAACATTTCCACGAATTTCAGGAAAATTCCGGCAGTTGCCTCCGCATCGTCCACGGCGCGGTGATGATTCTCCAGGGAGACCCCCAATGCCTTCGCCACCGTATCCAGCTTAAACCGGTTCAGGTTCGGAAGAAGTGCCCGCGCCAGAGTCACCGTATCGAGGACTGTCGGGTCAAAAGGCAGCCCTAAAAGCCCTGCATTGTGGGAAATAAAGCTTACATCGAAGGACGCGTTGTGGGCCACAAGAGCCGCCTCCCCCACAAACTCGAGGAATCTCGGCAGCACCTTGTCCACCGTGTCCGCTCCCATGACCATCGCATCGTTGATTCCTGTCAGGCGTTCAATATCAAACGGAATCGGCACCTCCGGGTTCACAAACTCGTCCATCCGGTCAATGATCTCGCCGTTTCTCACCTTCACGGCACCGATCTCGATGATCCTGTTCTTCATCGGAGAAAATCCCGTGGTCTCGATATCGAACACCACGTACTCGCCGTCGAGACTCTGGTTTCTGGAATTGACGACCATCTCCTTCATATCATCGACAAGGTACCCCTCAACTCCGTAGAGGACCTTAAAAGTATCCCCTTTGTCGAGGGCGTGGTTCGCGTCCGGGAACGCCTGGACACAGCCGTGATCCGTTACCGCCAATGCCGGCATCCCCCACTTTTTCGCCCGTTTCACGAGGTCCTTCACCTCGGAGACACCATCCATATCACTCATCTTCGTATGGCAGTGGAGCTCCACGCGCTTCACCGGGGCATTATCCACCCGCTTGGTAGTAAAATCCTCACTCTTCCTGATGCCCACGATAGAACCGATGGTCAGCTCACCGTCAAACTTGTCGATGGTCGTGATTCCCTTGATCTTAATGAAGTTTCCTTCCTTGATGGCCGCAGTGGCATCCTCCTCCTGTCCTTCTCTTAAGAACATCTTTACAGTAATGCTGTCCGTAAAGTCTGTAAGATCGAAGATCATGAGCTTGTTTCCGCTCCGGAGTTCTCTCTTCTCCGCGCGGATCACCTTTCCGCGGATCACGACCTCGCCGATCTCACCGTCGATGTCATGGATATTCACCGCATCGCCCTCAAAATCGCGCCCGAAAAGAACGTCCGGATTCTCCGACTTTCGGTACGGGATCCTTCCATCGGAACCTTTCCGGAAGCCACCGGAAAATCCGCCTTTTCCCTTCTCGCCGAAGGTCTTCTTCGTGAATCCGCCGCCGTTCCCGTTCTGTCCGCCGCCAGCGGACTTTCCAACCTGGTTTCCGCCGCCCTTTCCAGCCGCGTCCGTCTTCTGCTTTGCAGCTCCAAAACCGGCCGATGTCTTTGTGGCGGAACCGCTCTTTCCACTGGCTGTCTTTCCTGGATCCGCGCCGGATCTGCCGCCGGAAGCTCCAGAACCGGCCGCACTTTGAGCTGCCATCTGAACATCCGCGTTTCCATTTCCATCCCCGAAGGTTCCGTTGAATCCGCCATTTGACGTCCCTTCATCCCAGGGAGCACTCTCCGCTGCACCTTCTAAGTAATTCTCCTCACTCTGGACACCTGCAACGAGTTCTCCTCCCGGCTTCATGAATACCGGCTGGTCCATCGGGTCTTTCTTTTCACTCTCTTTATATAAAAACTCCACCTCGGCCGCAAGACCGCAGCGCTCCGTGAAGATCTTTTCCAGCACCCGTCCGACTTCCTTAGACCGCTCCCTGTAGATCAGATTGTCCTCGATGGTCATGACCATCTTATCGTCGGTAACGAACTTCGTATCCGCCCGGCGGAGAATGTTGTACTCGATCATACCGTAGCGCTTTAGCTCCATGAGGATACTGTCCCGGTAGACATCGTAGAGCTTTTCCGGGGTATACTGTGCTGAGAGGCGGTATTTCTCTAAGATCTTGATCGTGATCGGTCTCCCGGGGAACAGTTGTTTCGCAATCCCGTCCTCTAAGGCATAAATATTCTTTTTATGGATCAGCCGGGGACTCCTGATATAAACACGAATAGAGCTTCTGTCCTTTGTCATGGTGACCTTTTCCACCATGACAAGCTTCAAAAGCTCTTTCAGTTCATCCGCAATATTAAGCCCCGGGAAAACTTCAAGGAATGGTTTTTCCATACTTATTTCTGCATCTCCTGCATCTTTAAAAGCTCTTCCCGAAGAACGGAAAGGAGTTCATGTTCCGGTACCTTTTTTATGATCTCTCCCTTTTTGATCAGGAGACCTTCGCCGATTCCACCGGCGATTCCGATATCTGCACTTCTCGCCTCACCTGGTCCATTGACCACGCAGCCCATAACAGCCACCTTCACGTCAAGGTCCATTCCGGCCACCATGCTCTCCACCTGATTTGCAAGATGGATCAGGTTGATCTGGGTCCTTCCGCAGGTCGGACAGGAGACGACTTCCACGCCGCCCTTCCTGAGCCCTAATGTTTTCAGGATCAGTCTCGCGCTCTTTACTTCCTCCACCGGATCTCCGGTTAAGGATACCCGGATCGTATCGCCGATTCCTTCATGGAGAATGATTCCGAGACCGACGGAGGACTTGATATTTCCGGAAAGGATCGTACCGGACTCCGTAATTCCAACATGGAGCGGATAATGTGTCTTCTTTGCGATGAGCTCATGGGCTGCCACACACATTAAAACGTCGGAGGACTTGATGCTGATCACGATATTGTCGTAGCCAAGCTCCTCTACAACGGCAACTTCCTTTAACGCGCTCTCAACGAGAGCTTCCGCCGTAACTCCACCGTATTTTTCTAAAAGGTCTTTCTCCAGAGAACCGCTGTTTACACCCACGCGGATCGGAATCCCATACTCCTTTGCCTTATCGACAACTGCCTTTACCCGCTCTATCGCCCCGATATTGCCCGGATTGATGCGGATCTTATCGGCGCCGCTCTCGATGGCAGCGATCGCCAGCCGGTAATCGAAGTGGATATCCGCGACAAGCGGAATATGGATCTGTTTCTTGATCTCCCGGATCGCAGCCGCCGCTTCCATGGTCGGAACTGCCACGCGGATGATATCACAGCCGGCATCCTCCAGACGATGGATCTGCTCCACCGTCGCCGCCACATTCTCTGTCTTCGTGTTGCACATGGACTGGATCAGAACCGGATTTCCCCCGCCGATCTTTCTGTCCCCGATCTGAATTTCCTTTGTATGATCTCTATACATACATCTCTCTCCCAATTCAAAAAGAACTTCGCTCTTAAAACAATATCCTCAAATCATTCAATACAACAAACACCATAAATGTCATAAGCAGCGCCATTCCGGTCATATTGACCGCGCCCTCAATCCGCTGGCTCACCGGATGTCCCGTCACAAGCTCCCAGAATAGGAACACCAGCCGGCCGCCGTCAAGCGCCGGGAACGGAAGGAGGTTCATGACACCGAGATTGGCCGAGAACATGACCATCAGATTTAAAAGGTTCATGACCACCGTCACAAAACCGTACTGGGTGTTCTCCTCCACCGTCTGGTCAATGATCGTGACAATGCGGACAGGCCCTGCGATATCATTGGTGGTAACTTTTCCCCCAACGATCATTTTCAGGCTGTCGATCACCGTGAGGATCCAGTACCGCACCTCGTAGACGCTGTACTGCAGAACCTGCACCAGTGACTCCGGGGCATCCCGGTGTCCCTGAAGAATGACGCCGAGGTAATACCTGCCGTCCTTAAACTCCGGCTGGATCACCGTGTGTTCTGCCGTCCACGACGATGATGTTTCGTCATATCGTCTATACTCCACCTGCACCGGATCCTGTCCGGCTGTCATCAGGTACATAGAGATCTCCCTTGAAAGATGGATTTTTCTGCCATCAAGCTTTGTGATCACATCCCCTTCTCTGAGCCCTGCTGCCTCCGCAGGCATTCCCTCGGAGGTTCCCGCGATGACCGCGGGATCAATACCCGCCCAGGATAAAATCACCAGGGAAAAAACGAATGCAAGAATAAAATTGAAGACAGGTCCTGCGGCGATCACCGCCATCTTCGCCAGCGGTCCCCTGTCAAAAAAGGAGACTCCCTTCACATCCGGAATTTCTTCCTTCTCATCCTCATCTTCCCCGAATTCCCCGAGCATCGCACAGGAACCGCCGAGTGGCAAAAGTTTTAAGGAATACCGGATTCCGGTCTTTTTGCTCACCCAGGAGAGGATCCTCGGTCCGAATCCCACCGAGAATTCCACCACGGCTACCCCATTTAACCGCGCCAGAAGATAATGCCCAAATTCATGGAACAGGATGATTCCGCCAAGGACCACCACCGCTGCCAGATACCCGAAATTCAACTTTAATATTCACCTGCTTTCATTAAAATATCACTCAATCTTTGCACATACCTTTGACGTGTAAACAGAGTTTTTCAATCATTATACAGCCTTAAAAATTCCACTGCTTCTTTAGGAATTCGTAAGTCTCAGATTCCGCACCAAGGACTTCTTCCAGTGAAGGATGCGCGATCTTCTTATGATGTTCCATCGCCGCCTCGATCATATCCGTGATCTCCAGATAACTGATCTTCTTTCCGAGGAACTTCGCCACCGCAAACTCATTTGCCGCATTGAATACCACCGGAACGGAGCCCCCGGCTTTTCCGGCATCCCTCGCGAGAGCCAGACCGCGGAAGTTCTCGTAATCCGGCTTATCGAAGACGATCTCCTTCATAGACCAGAAGTCAAGACGATCTCCCGCCATCGGTCTACGCTCCGGATAATAGAGAGCATACTGGATCGGAAGCTTCATATCCGGCGTTCCGAGCTGTGCCATCACCGCTCCGTCCTCAAACTGCACCATGGAATGGATCACGCTCTTGGGCTGCACAACGACCTGAACGTCATCCATTCCCACATCAAAGAGCCATTTTGCCTCCATAACCTCGAGTCCTTTGTTGACCATGGTGGAGCTGTCGATGGTGATCTTCGCGCCCATGGACCAGTTCGGATGCTTTAAGGCGTCCTCCACACGGACATTCCTCATCTGCTCTCTTGTCCAGCCGCGGAACGGACCGCCGGATGCCGTTAATAGGATCTTTTCAATCTTATTCCCCTGCTCTCCGTTTAAGCACTGGAAGATCGCGCTGTGCTCACTGTCCACTGGGAGAAGACGAACCTTTTTCTCCTTCACAAGCGGAATGATGAGATGCCCCGCCGTCACAAGAGTCTCCTTGTTTGCCAGAGCAATGTCCTTTCCCGCCTCGATCGCCGCCATTGTCGGCCGGATCCCGATCATGCCGACCACTGCCGTCACAAGGATCTCATATCCTTCCATGACTGCAATTTCCAAAAGTCCTTCCATCCCTGAGACGATTTTCGTGTCTGTATCTGCCACACGGACAGCCAGTTCTTTCGCCTTCTCCTCATCCCAGACACCGCAGATCTTCGGGGAAAATTCCCGGATCTGGCTCTCAAGGGCCTTGATATTGCTTCCGGCAGCGATTCCTGCAACTTCAATATCTCCGTTTGCGCGGACTACGTCCAGCGTCTGGGTTCCGATGGAGCCTGTGGAACCCAAAATAGCAATTCGTTTCATCTGTTTGTCCTTTCCTAACGGATCCCCATAAACATAATGGCGAAATAAATCGCCGGGGCCGTAAAGATCATACTGTCAAACCGGTCCAGGATTCCCCCATGGCCCGGAATCAGATTTCCGTAATCCTTGATATTGTGATTTCTCTTGATAGCGGAAGCCGCAAGGTCTCCCACCATGGAGATCACCGCCGCAATGGCGCAGGCAGCCGCTGAGATCACGCCCGGATTTATCACCTGGATCATATTGTTCTTAAAGAAGGTTCCGTAAAGGAATCCAAGAACCGCTGCCCCTATGATACCGCCGATCGCGCCCTCAACCGTCTTTTTCGGACTCAGCTTCGGAGTCATCTTGTGTTTACCGAAAAGCTTTCCCGCACAGTAGGCGAAAGTATCACATCCCCAGGAGCTTAAGAGGATCAGCCATACAAGATATTTTCCATCCGGCATCTCCCGCACCTGATAGAGGTAGGAAAACATGATTCCCACATAAAAGATCCCAAAGAAGGCCACTGTGATCTGCTCTGTTCCGTATTTTGGGAACGTCACCACGTAGATCGTCATTAAGATCATGAGGGAAACGATGGCAAGGAATGTCACATACTGCTCCCTGTTTCCCATAATCCAGTAGTAAGCCACAACAGCCGCATAGCCCACATAGCCCGGTGCCGATCTCTCGATCTTCATGACCCGGTAAAGTTCAAAAAGTCCGATCAAAGAGATCGCCAGAGAAGCGAAATAAAGGACTGTGCTGCCCTCAACAAGCAAAAACGCCGCGATGATCACGAGGACGATTCCGCTGATCAGTCTGGTCGTAAACATAAGGTCACCTCTTACTCTGTTTTTACCGCCGTAACTCCTCCGAACCGGCGTTCTCTCTTATTGTACTGGCGGATGGCATTCAATAATTCTTCCTTATTGAAATCCGGCCACAGGCATTCTGTCACGTAAAGTTCTGAGTACGCGAGCTGCCATAACAGGTAGTTGGAAAGACGGAGTTCCCCGCTGGTGCGGATCATGAGATCCGGGTCCGGAATCCCGGCCGTGTCAAGATAGGACGAAAAGACCTCCTCTGTCATCTCCTCCGGAGCGAGCTTTCCTTCTTTCGCATCCGTCATGATCTTTCTCACAGCTCTTGTGATCTCGTCACGGCTTCCGTAGTTTACAGCGATCACAAAGGTCATTCCTGTATTTTCTTTTGTCTTTTCTTCAAGGCCGTTGATCGCCTCTATAAGATCCGGCGCAAAGCGGTTTCTCTCACCGATCATGCGGACGCGGATATTATTTTTCTCCGCCATCGCAAGGAGCCTCTTTGCGTAAAAGCGGAATAGCTGCATCAGCGCGCCGACTTCCTCCTCCGGACGTTTCCAGTTTTCCGTCGAAAATCCGTACACCGTAAGATACCGGATTCCAAGCCGTGCTGCGTCCTCAACAACCTGTTCCAGTGTCTCACAGCCCTTTTTATGTCCAAGCTGTCTCGGAAGTCCGCGCTTCTTCGCCCATCTTCCGTTTCCATCTAAGATCAGTGCCACATGGGCGGGAATCTTCAAATTTTCTTCCATGATTGTTCTCCCTTTATCTTTTGGCTCGTTGCCCGCGCAAAGAAACGGGGACAGGAAAACTTCCCCTGCCCCCTGTCTTCTTGTGTAGTAGGAATCCCCGATTATACGGTAAGAACTTCCTTTGTCTTGTTCTCAACAGCCTTGTCGATCTTCTCGATGGCCTTGTCAGTCAGCTTCTGGACTTTCTCGGTAAGATCCTTTAAATCATCCTCAGAGATCTCATCGTTCTTTTCCATCTTCTTGAACGCTTCATTCGCGTCACGGCGGATATTACGGATCGCAACTTTCGCGCCGTCACCTTTCTTCTTAACGTCCTTCGCAAGCTCTTTACGTCTGTCCTCGGTAAGTTCCGGGAACACGAGGCGGATCACCGTACCGTCGTTGCTCGGGTTGATACCAAGCTCGGAAGTCTGGATCGCTTTCTCGATCGGGCGGATCAGGCTCTTCTCCCACGGCTGGATCAGAATCATTCTTGCTTCCGGAACGGAGATATTTCCAACCTGCTGAATCGGGGTCGGTGTTCCGTAGTAATCTACTTTGATCTTGTCAAGTACATGCGGGTTTGCACGTCCTGCGCGGATCGATGCGTACTCGTTTAAGAGGGCATCAATGGATTTTTCCATCTTTTCTTCATATACTTTTAATTCTTCGCTCATGGTTTCCTCCTGTTATCAGACGGTAACGATCGTACCGTTAATTTTTCCCTGCATGGCGTTCGCGATTCCGTCCTTTTCATTTAAGGAGAATACCGCCATCGGCATTTTGTGTTCCATACACATAATGGAAGCAGTCAGGTCAACGACACCGAGCTGCTTGTCGATCACTTCCTGAATCGAGATCTCGTCATACTTTTTCGCATTCGGATTTACCTTTGGATCACTGTCGTATACACCGTCGATGGATTTTGCGAGAAGAATGCAGTCCGCATCCATTTCGATCGCCATCAGCGTGATCGTTGTGTCGGTAGAGAAATACGGCTGTCCGATTCCGCCTGCAAAAAATACGACCATTCCATGTTCAAAATACTTGTTTGCACGGTCTTTTGAGAACAGTTTTGTCATATTTCCGCACTCGAACGGAGTCAGGATCTGAGTCTTCATTCCCGCATTCCGGAAGATCTCGGATACATAAATACAGTTCATAACGGTTGCAAGCATTCCAATCTGGTCTGCCTTCGGGCGGTCGATCGCATCGCTTGTGCGTCCGCGCCAGAAGTTTCCGCCGCCAATCACGATACCGACCTGTACACCGGCATCTACAGACGCCTTGACCTGTCTCGCAACTTCTTTTACCGTATCCTCGTCAAAACCAGTTTTTTTCGGACCTGCAAGGGCCTCTCCGCTGAGCTTTAAAAAAACTCTTCTGTTTTCCATTTTCTCTATACTCCTCGTAAATCTTCTTGTGGCATTTCAGGCCGCCACAGATCTCCTGAAAGCTTCCTCCGGCAGGACAATCTTATCCCACTGCGGATTTAAAAACAGTATATCACACTTTTATCCGTTTGCCAACTGTTCCTACCTTTTCTTCTCTTCCCGGAAACTCTTAAGCACCAGTGTCGTCGGATACCGGTATGCATACGTACAGCTCTTCATAAGCGCTTCTTCCTCCGGATTCCTGCAGACGCTTAAGATCATATTCTCTTCCTCGGAGGTGAGATACGCCTCCCCGTTTCCGTCACGTTCCCTGATATCCTTGTAGATCCGGTATTTCTTATAGAAATCCGGGCAGGATCCCTGACGCATCTTTACCGGCTCCGGAACGATATTGACCCGGTACTGATCCGACATTCTGGCTAAAATGTTGTGGATCCTTTCACAGTATTCCCTCGAGACGAGCCTCGGAGAAGGAATACAGATCATATAGTTCATAATTGTGCCTTCCTTTATCGTTTTTGAAAAGCAGATGACAGTAGTCTGCCACATGCCTGCATTAGTATAGCATGAAATCCATCACTTGTGAACCACCAAAGCAAAATACCCGCGGCCGGATCACTCCGGGCCGCGGGCAGACAAAACGTTCTTATTAATCGATCAGTATTTTTTCTCCCCGTCCTTTAACAGGTTCGTCATGCTGTGCATGCTGATGCACAAGGTGGATGTATTGTGAAGCAGGGCCGATGTAGCCGGTGCAAGCACACCCAGGACACCCAGAATGATAAGTCCGAAGTTAAAGCTGATAACGAAGCGGTAATTTCTGCGGACACGCTGCATCAGGGCATTGCTGATGGCCTTTAAGGTCACGAGCTGGTACATCGCATCCTCGGAGATCGTGATATCCGCGATCTCTCTGGCAATCTCCGCTCCCTCACTGATGGCGATGCCTACGCTTGCAGCGGAGAGGGCCGGGGAATCGTTGATCCCGTCGCCGACCATGATGACTCTGTGGCCTGCGTTCTTCTCTGACTCAACAAAGTCTGCCTTGTCTTCCGGAAGAACCTCGGAGTGATACTCGTCCACACCGACTCTTGCGGCGATGGCACGGGCGGTTCTCTCGCTGTCTCCCGTCATCATGACGATCTTCCTGATACCGAGTTTCCGAAGCTCTTTCATAACTTCCGGAGCTTCCGGGCGAAGCGGGTCCTCGATGCAGATCACAGCCGCCAGTCTTCCCGCGATCGCAAGATACAGGTGGGAATATTCTGCCGGGAGTGCCTCAAATTTTTCTTTCTCGCCTTCCGGGATCACACACTTTTCATCCTCAAAGACAAAGTGGTAGCTTCCGATCAGGACTTTATCCTCACCGATGTGGGACGCAATTCCGTGTGCAACGATATAGTCGACTTTTGAGTGCATCTCCTCATGGACAAGTCCCTGCTCTCTGGACGCCGCAACGACCGCGTTCGCCATAGAATGTGGGAAATGTTCTTCCAGACATGCGGCGATCCTTAACATCTCCCTGCGGTCACGTCCCTCGAAGGTTACAACATCGGCAACCACCGGCTGGGCCTTTGTGAGGGTACCCGTCTTATCGAATACGATGGTATCCGCCTCAGCGACAGCTTCCATGAAGGAACCGCCCTTGACGGTCATCTTGTAGCTGCTCGCCTCTCTCATTGCAGAGAGCACGGAAAGCGGCATAGCGAGCTTTAACGCGCAGGAGAAGTCTACCATAAGGATCGAGATCGCCTTTGTCACATTTTTTGTGAGAAGATATGTGATGATCGTTCCACCGAGACTCCACGGAACGAGGGCGTCCGCAAGTCCGGATGCCTTTGTCTCCAGGGAGGACTTTAACTTTTCGGACTCCTCGATCATCTTCACAATGCGTTCAAATCGTGTGGATCCGGCTGCCTTTTTGATGCGGACAACGATATTTCCTTCTTCAACAGCGGTTCCGGCATAAACGTACATGCCGTTTTCCTTGCGGACCGGCTCGGATTCACCGGTCATGGACGCCTGATTCACCATCGCCTCGCCGGACTCTACAACACCATCTAACGGGATCACACTGCCAACGTGGACGGAGACAAGATCTCCTTCCTTAATATCCGAGATCGGGACAAGTACTTCCCCATCCTCCGTCTTCTGCCATACCTTCTCTATATTTAAGGACATGCTGCCCGCAAGATCACTGACAGACTTTTTGTGGGTCCAGTCCTCCAGAAGCTCACCGATCCCGAGAAGGAACATCACAGATCCGGCCGTATCAAAGTCATTCCGCAGCATGGAAACAGTGATAGCTGTCGCGTCGAGGACCTCGACTTCAAGCTTTCTGCCTGCAAGCTTCCGGATCCCCTTTATGACGAACGGAACAGACTGGATCGCAGTCCATACCGCGCGGATCGGAGCCGGCAGGAACAGTTTTGTGAAGCATCTTGTGAGACACTTTGTCACGAGCTTTTCCTGAAAATCCTGATTTACCTCTCTTGTACTCGTCGCCGGAACGATCTCATTTAACTCCTCGTTATCAAAGGAGAACTTTAAGATCCCGGCAATGAGGTCTTCCTTCGTGCCTGTGTAAGTGATTGCCGCGTCTCCGATCCTCTCATATACCTTTGCCTCCGTCACCTGCGGGAGGGATGCAAGATAAAAGGAAAAGAGGTCCGCCTGTCTAATAGACAGGCGGCCTCTGGTAAGATGGATTCGGATACGGCCTTTAATCTCATGTTTTACCGTAAATCTGATTCCTGATTTCATAATGATTATTCAGCGTCCTCTGCTTTTTCTGTAGTCTCTGTGAACTCTTCTGCTGTCTCTTCTTCCTCACCGAATGCCTCTTCCGCGCGTGCACGGTTGATCTCCTTAGCCTCTGCAAGAACATCCTCCGCATTTGCCTGAATAGTGGAAGCGGTTGTCATTACACACTCCTTCGCACGGAGACCTGCTGCCAAGCAGTTAATATATAACTTCTTCGCATCCTGGCTTCCAAGAACCTTGACTCCGGCTGTTCCAAAAAGAACACCACCTGCGAATACAGCAACATTTTTTAATTTTAAGCATTTCTTAACATCTAACATTTTTTATTCCTCCTGTAAGTAAAATACATTTATAAATCGTCCGTCCGGTTTAAAGCCTGAGACCCGGCTTTTTCTTCTTCCGGATCATTTACGTTTCAATCCGGTATACATCACCATAGCAAAACAGAAAACAGTGGCCCACGCCCAGAATTTGTGATGTTTCATCGCTTCTCACTTCCTTGTTCAGGATTCATTTGCCCATCGAAAAAACCGGCAGGTTTCCCGTGTTTCTCACATGCTAACACTTTCCCTGCCGGTTAGTCAATCAAAATACGTCTATTGAAAAACTTTGTCATTTTTTGACAATTTTCCGTTATTCCCGGATCTCCGAACAACATTCTTCGTCCCATCTAAGACGCGCTGGCAGTACAGCATTTTTCATCCTCATCCTTTTTTTCTCTCTGTCTCAGATCGTTCGTTTCGTGGAACTCCGGAGAGATGATCTCGTTCTCACTGTCCACCTGCTCCCCGTTTTCATCGGTAAGCACATACTGGTAGACGCGCTTTAAAACACCTATCTCCTCCAACATCCGGATCGTACGGTAGACAGTGGAAAGTCCCACGGTGGAATCTCTCCGCACTGCTTCGTAGTAAACCTCCTTGCAGTCAGTCCAGTTCTGTTCCAGGATCACGTCCAGAATAACCATTCTCTGCTTTGTAATACGCTTTCCAAGCCTTTGGAACTCGTTAACGATGTCTTTCTTCTGCCACATCCGGCATCCCTCTCATTCCTTAAAAGTATGTTCCTGCCCTGCAGAGAGCCGGGCATTTGGGGTACCAGCCGGTCATCCGGCTGTCTCTTAATAATCTGTCTCTTAAATAATTCTTCTGCCTACGCCTGCTTCCATTCGATGTTGCGGAGCACATAGCCGGCCTTGCTGACGATATCACGGATCTCGCGGTCTGTCATTTTTGACTTCATGTGGACATCAGCTTCCTTCTTCTCAAGGTTTACCTCCGCCCAGTTGCCGTCCTTCTCGTTGAACGCATTCTCCACATGGAGCTTGCAGTGCTTACACTTCATGCCATCCACTCCGACTATCGCGTAGTACGGATAATCTGCTATGTTCTTATCCTGCACTCTGATCTTTTTCTCAACATCCTTCGAGCCGCAGCAGCCATAAGCGAACTGGTGGATCGAACCTTTTACCGCAAAGATCGCGACAACGATCAATGCGACAATAATGATCCCATTTATCATAATAGACCACGCCTCCTCTTCATTTTCAGAAACTGCGGATTTCTCATTCCCCACAGGATATCTCCCTATGTGTTAGTTTTCACTAACATAGATTAGCACTAACTAACTTTCTTGTCAATCCTCTTTCTGTACTTTTTGGTATTTTTACATTGCTGTTCAGCTATGCGCTAATTTTGATAATTTACCTTTCCTGTCATTTTTTGTAGTAGAGAGTTCCTCGGAATTTCCGATCACACAAAAAACAGGCAGCCTGTCTCCAGACTGCCCATATCTATCTGATCTTCATTTAATTTGCGATCGAAAACATCTCATTCACCGTCTTCGGATCCAGACTGTGATTGTACACAAGCTTCTCATACTCCAGAAGCTGTTCTTTCCAATCGTAGTCCCCGCTCTCCGCGTCCTCCCAGCTGTGGTAGGTTCCGTCGGACTCCCAGATTCCAAGATGATGGATGACCGGAAGCTTTTCGGAAAGCTGCAGGAGAAATTCATTGTACGGGGTCAGTGACAGGTTCGCGCGCTGCAATACATACGAAGAAAGGTAGATCGCGCCTAACCGGCCAATATCCTCCGAAGGCTGGTCGTAGTTGGTCCAGATCACGAACGGTGTCTCGTACCAGCAGACCTTCTGCTCATTGGGAACCTTCGTGCTCTCCACGCCCATAGCCTCATCAAAGAACTCGTCCTCGATTCCCGGCTGATGATCCCCGAACATGACGATCATCGTCGGCTGGTCGCACTGGGAGAAGTAGTTGACGAGCCACTCAAAGGCCTCATCGGACTTTTTTACAAGGGACAGGTACATATCTGCCTCCGGATACTTTCCTTCCATGTCCCCGGTGAGCCATACCTCCTGATCGAAATTCGCATACGGGGTCGCGTATCCGCCATGATTCTGCATGGTCACATTAAAGAGGAACAACTTGTCATCCGGGTTTGCCTTTTTCTCGACATACTCGGCTATGACCTTAAAATCACTCAGGTCACTGATATAATTTCGAAGTTCATCCCGTCCCTCATACGCACTGATATCCAGAAATTCATTGAATCCCATGTTCTTGTAGCAGATGCGTCGGTTCCAGTTTTCCGCCGGATAAGGGTGCATGGCAACCGCTGTGTATCCCTGATCCTGCACCGTGCTGACCATGGAGCGGACACCCGGATTTACATAGAACTGGTAAGCGACACTTCCCCGCGGCATCATATACATGGAATCGCCGACCAGAAACTCGAACTCCGAATTGCTGGTCATGGCGCCGAATACCGGCATACAGAGTTTTCCTTTTACGGTATTTTCCGTAAGATTGTTAAGAAATGGGAAATAATCGATATTCGTCGTAAAATTCCCGTCAACCGCGAGGTCGGAAAGACTCTCGTTCATGATGCAGATGATGTTGGTTGGCTGGATCGCGTCTCCGGATTCCACCGCAGCCGCCGTCTCCTCATTCCGTTCTTTTTCACTTCCCGCATATTTGCCGCAGATCTCCTGGATCTTCGCTTTGGAATAGCCATGCGGTGCTTTCTTTACCAGATATTTGATCGATATCGCAGAGGACAGGATATAACCATTCTCAGCGTAAGAAGTCATCGGATCCCAGAGGTTCACTTCCAGGGACAGCCCCGGTATCATAAAGCTGTAAAAGCAGCCGATAAATACGGCAGCCGCTCCGGCAGAAGCCCCAAATACTGTAATTCTCTTTTTCCTACCCCTTACCCGGACAAACACGAACTGCGCCAGTACATTCCACATGATCAGAAGCAGGCCACAGATGATCATCATCAAGGTCGGGGTATAATTATAGTTTCCTGCAACCGTCATCGCCGTCTTTACCGCCAGAACATCGCCCATCATGATCGGGCGGCTTCTGAAGGAGACCACAAAAGTCTCCGCCAAAGAAATCCCATAGAGGATCACGGAGGAGACCGGAATGGAGATCCGGGTGCTTCCCGAGATTCCAAATATCAGAAGATACAGCACGAACATCCAGACAATGTTGAGTACCGCATTTTTCGGCAATACCGTTGCAAAATATCCTGTCACAAACTCAAACATGACATAGGAAAACACCGGTGATAATAAAAATAGTATAATGGCCCCTGTACGTTCCGATCGGTTGTCTGTTCTTGTTTCTGTTCTTTCTTCTGTCTTTTCGTCCATTTACGTTTCTCTTTCTGAATCTGTCAATGAAAAGTTATTTTCTGTGGGCGTTTTCTCCCTCGCGGACTGCCCAGCGCATCTTTGTGGATCTTGCCCTCGGATTTCTCTGGCATTCCTCCGCTGACGGACGGATCACATCGTCTGCCACGTCACTGTACAGTCCCGCTCTTTTTCCATCTTTAAAGTAATATTTTACAAGACGGTCCTCGCCGGAATGGAAGGTCAGGATCGCTGCTCTTCCTCCGGGTGCCAGGATTCCCGGAAGTTTTGAGAGGAAGCTCTCTAAAACCTCAAACTCCTGGTTTACATCGATTCGAAGCGCCTGAAAACATCTCTGGCAGGACTTTTTTACCGCTTCCTTCCGCTCCTTCTCAGGAATAAAGGCGAGTGTTGTCTCAATAACTCCCTTGAGTTCCGTTGTTGTCTCGATATACAGGTGTTTTCTGTTTCTCTTCGCGATCTCTCTTGCAATCTCCTCCGCATAAGGTTCATCGGAATTTTCCACGAGCATACCCGCGATCTCTTCCTTATCCATCTGCTTCAGCCGCTCCGCAGCGGAGATCCCCTTTTCCGGATCGAGCCTCAGGTCTAACGGACCATCCGCCTTATAGGTAAATCCTCTCTCCGGATTGTCAATCTGCATGGATGATACGCCGAGATCTGCCAGAACAAAATCGAAAAGTCCGGTCTCCGGAACCAGTTTGTCGATATCTGCAAAGTTCATCTGCTTTACCGTGAGAATATCCTCTCCAAATCCCCGTTCCTTTAACCGGGCCTTTGTCTTCACGATCTCGATGGGATCCACATCGAGACCGTACATATGGCCCTGACCCTCAAGTTTTTTTAACATCTCCGTCGTATGGCCGCCATACCCCAATGTAGCGTCGAGTCCCTGCATTCCCGGCTTGATATCCAGAAAATCGAGGATCTCCTTCACACAGATCGAGATATGCATGCCTGCCGGAGTACTGCCCTTTTTGATGACTTTCTCGATCGTATCGGCGTACTTCTCCGGATTCTGTTCTTTATACTTTTCCTCAAACCGCTTCGGGTGTGTACCGCTGTAACGGACACGCCGCTTATGTACCGTTGCTCCCTGTACCTCTTTTTCTTCCATGTTAAAACCTCGTTTTTATCGCTGTTTTTTTACACATACGGTTTATCTTAACATATTCTTCATACAAATGTAAAGTATGTTTTATTGACAAACTTTCTCCATTCGGTCACGGTTCGCGCCCGATGCAAATAGCAGCTCTATCTGTCGGATTTTTCTAAATATTCTGTCTTTTGCTTGTATTTGTCGCATAAAACTGATATAATGATCTCATCGCAACTGTCCGCTTTTCGTGTTTTCCGTCAACGCAGAATGAGCGCTGACCTGCCGGGCAGTTATCCTATATTAATGACTTTTGGAGGGATGCTACATGAAAGGTAATATTATCGTTGGACAGTCCGGCGGCCCGACCGCTGCTATCAATTCCAGCCTCGCAGGCGTTTACCGGACTGCGATCGACCGCGGAGCGAAAAAAGTATACGGTATGCGGCACGGCATTCAGGGTCTCTTAAATGAGGACTATATCGATCTTTCCGAACATATCCAGACGGATCTGGATGTGGAGCTCTTAAAGCGTACGCCGGCTGCCTACCTCGGCTCATGCCGCTATAAACTCCCGGAGATCCATGAGGATATCGCAACCTTCGACAAGATCTTTTCGATCCTCGATAAGCTTGAGATCGAATGCTTTATCTATATCGGCGGAAATGATTCCATGGACACGATCAAGAAACTCTCCGACTACGCGATCTTAAAAGGGCATCCCACCAAATTTTTAGGTGTTCCAAAGACCATCGACAACGACCTCGCTCTGACCGACCACACTCCCGGCTACGGCAGCGCGGCAAAATACATCGGAACCTCCGTAAAGGAAATCATTCAGGACAGTCAGGCACTGATCTACGACAAGGGACTTGTCACCATCGTCGAAATCATGGGGCGAAATGCCGGATGGCTCGTAGGTTCCGCAGCTCTCTCCAAAGGCGAGGACTGCGACGGGCCGGACCTGATCTACGTTCCGGAGCTTCCGTTTGATATCGACAACTTCCTGACCCGGGTCCGGGAGCTTCTGTCGAAAAAATCCTTCGTTGTAGTCGCTGTCTCCGAAGGAATCCGCCTGTCGGACGGCCGCTATGTCTGTGAGCTCACCGACGGTGTTGATTTCGTCGATGCCTTCGGTCACAAGCAGCTCACCGGTACTGCAAACTATCTTGCCCGCCGTCTGGCGCAGGAGATCGGCTGCAAGACAAGAACCATCGAGTTAAGCTCCATGCAGAGAGCCGCTTCCCATCTGGCATCCAGAATCGACATCCTCGAAGCCTTTCAGGTCGGCGGTGCTGCCGTGAAGGCAGCCGACGAAGGCGATACCGGTGAGATGGTCATCATCAAGCGCCTTTCCGACGATCCGTATCAGTCCACCACTGACCTTCGGAATGTCCATAAGGTCTCCAATGTGGAGAAGGTGGTTCCGAGAGAATGGATCACCGAGGACGGGACCTATGTCACCGACGAATTCATCAGCTACGTCCGCCCGCTGATCCAGGGCGATGTGTCACCGGTTATGGTGGATGGAATTCCGCGGTATCTGTATCATAAAAAGAAATAGCTTCAAATAATATTTCGCCAGCCACGGCGAAATATAACGCTGACATTTTCTTACAGTCAGCTTTTATAGTTGAAACATAATTTCTTTCTCTTCAAAAACTTTTTCTAACATAAAAGGCCTCCACCAGGAGTACAGATTCTTTCCTGTTTCTGTCACCTGATAGAGGTCTTTCTTTTTCCTATTTTCTCCTGTTTCCGACATCCACAGGTCCTAAACTTCCCACAGATTTCGGCAGACAATCAGTTCCCGGAATTTTTACGCGTCAGATCTTGAAAACGCATTCTTCATGGAATTGCTGAGCTCAAAGAGCACATGATCCAGGGTATTTCCTGTCTCCTCTTTCAACATCTTCGCAATCTCGCGGTTCGCTTCCGCCAGGAGTCTTCTGCTCTCCGCCGGATCCGTAACCTTCTCCGCCTCTTTATCGTACTTGTTGAGCAGCGCATGTCCCTTCGCCTCCACAGCGTTCTGGTAGCGCTCGATATGGATCGCGGATTTCGCGAAGGACGCGTCCGCCATGGCAGCGATCATTCTTGCGGACCAGTAGAAGTTCTCTGTGGAGACCTCCTTCGTTGTATTTGCAAGGTACTCCGGTGTCTCATCGACAGCCGCATAGAACGGCACCAGAGTGTTGAACGCGTTTGACGCGAAGGCCAGCCACTGGACTGCCTGACAGCTTGCCGGGACATCCGGCCGCATCTGGATCAGGGCAAGAAAATCGTTGCGGTTGATACCGATGGCGCGGTATTTGCCCTTCAGGAGTCCGTCTCCGCTCTTCGCGTAGGGATCATATGGCGTTCCCTGAAAATGGGAGGAAAGGGCATATTTTACGTCCTCCACCGTGATCTTCTTCTCAGGCACCATGCTCCACGGGATATCGTCGGACTCCGGTCTGTAGTCCGCGTCCGGTCCGTCCCACTTCTTTGACTTCGGGTTGAAGTAGCGCTCCATGAACCATGCCCTCGGTGTGTTGTAGATATGGTCGGAATCACTGTGGCTTCCGAATGCGGCACGGGCATCAAAGTGGCTTCCTTTTCCGCCGTTCAGGGAAAGATCCAGATGATTCTCAGCGATAAACTCTCTTAAGTCAGAAGAGCACATATGTTCCTTCTGCTCAGAAAAAGCGTCATTCAGATCAAAATCGTCGATCCCAAACTGGTTCGGCATCACCACATACCGGTCATCCGGGACACGTTTCGCGATCCAGTGATGTCCGCCAATGGTCTCAAGCCACCAGATCTCGTTGATATCCTGAAAGGCGATCCCGTTCATCTCATAAGTTCCGTATTTCTCCAAGAGACTTCCAAGACGGATCACACCCTCGCGGGCGCTGCTGATATACGGGAGAGTGATATAAACAAGGTCCTCCTCACCGATCCCGCCGGCGATCTCCTCTTTTCCGTCCTCCGCCGGCTGAAATTTCACGAGCGGATCTGCGCCGAGGACACGGGCGTTTGATGTGATGGTTTCCGTCGCTGTCATACCGACATTCTTCTCATTGACACCGCTGGCCGCCCAGATTCCCTTTCCTCTGATGGCGTTCGGAACAGCCGTAAATTTCATCGGGTCACCCGGAAGCTTGATCTCCACATGGGAAAGAACAGACCGATAGACCTTCGGCTGCTCCTCCGGATGGATCACCACAAATTTCTTCGCCGTAAAATGTCCGGAACCGGAATCATCATTTCTGGCGATCATTGTTGAACCGTCATATGACGCGTTCTTCCCCACAAGAATCGTTGTGCATGCCATTTTCAGATACCTCCAAAACCTATGATGTGCGGCCGGTGCCGTCCGCCGGCCGCGGATACCTTCAGTTTAGTACGGTTCGGAATTTCTGTCAACCAACTGAGGCGACACGGTAAAGTTTCAAAAATGCCCCAGGGATTTCTCTTTCCATACTCCATTCTCATCCACGAAATATCCATCCGGTGTCTTTTCGTTCATGTAGAGGGAGCCATAAGGTCTTCTGGTGTTTTCCGTATCATAGATCCACATTCTGGACGCTTCATCATAAAACCAGGTCTGCGTCTCCGCGAATGGATTCAGATACATATAGCCCCATCCAGGGATCTGCCGCCATCCGGTCAGCATCTCCCCCGTCGTAAGATCCAGATAGTACCATCTGCCGTCCTGCGGATCCTGATACCAGCCAGTAAGCATTCCGCGCTTTTCATCCACGTAATACCATTTTCCTGCTGCCGCATCCCAGATCCATCCGTTCTTCAGATAGCCATCGGCACCGAATGCCCACCATGCGCCGTCGATTCGTCTCCATGCCACCTGTTCGCTCTGCGTACCGGATACCAAATCTGTCACATGGGAACCCGATACATATCTGCCGCCCGGAAGTTCATACCACCATCCATTCTGATCCTTTTTCCAGGTTCCGTCAGAATGAGTTCTGTTTGTTGCTGCCGGTTCTCCGGAATCATCGGAATCATCAGAGTCATCTGAATATCCACCAGAACCCGTTCCAGGTCTCGACGGGGTCGGATCATCCGGTGTTGGGTTATCCGGGTCTGGTTTATCCGGATTCGGCTTGTCCGGATTCGGCTTATCTGGATTCGGCTTGTCTGGATTTGGCTTATCCGGATCAACCGGCTCAGATGCCGTCTTCGTCCGCGCATCCAGTACTCCGCTCACTTCTGATGCCTCTGTATTCCGTCCTTCCTTCACTCTCACATAGAAATGATAGTCCGTGTCCGGAAGTAATCCCGCAAACACTGCAGAATCCTGCCATTCCCCGTCTCCAAGGCGATATTCAAAGCCGCATAACTCTGGAATCTGAGTTCCATCCGTAAATGTTGTCGGCGGATTTAAAGTGATCGTATTGGCTCCAATCCCTGCAGCTGTCGGAGTATCCGGTGTTTTCATTGCTGCTTTTTTGATCGTAAGTGTCAGAGTGATCGGGGCACACTCATAATCCGTATTATCGTCGCTGATCTTTACCGTGCATTTGTAGGTTCCTGCGTCTGTCGGTGCCACTTTGCTGTTATAATCGGTTCCGTTAATACCGCTGTATATCACTTCATACTGATTCCGCAGATCCTCAGAGATATCGTACTCTCCCCATGATGCCCGAACGTCCTCATCAATTCGGTGCAGATTTCCATCATAGGTAAATTCTTTGTCTGTCCCCTCGATTTTGGCTTTTTTCTTCGCCCCAAAGATCACATTCGTCACAATGTCACATGCGGGCATCGTGAGAGATGCAGTCCAGCTTCCATCCGCCTGCTGTTTAAATCTCGGCGGGAACAGGACAACGTTTAAACCACCTTCGTAGGTAAATACCGCATTTTCCGTCGGATTGTCTTTCAGCCACTGAACGCCAGCTGGTGTCAACGTCGCTGTGATCGTTTCGCCAGCTTTGGCTGTTGGTTTATCCAAAGTATAGTAGCTGCTGTTTCCTGATTTCCGTACAATGTTATATGACGCGTTCTTATCATCCTTCACCTTAATATTTACGGAGATCATTCCAGGTCCGTCAAGATATACGTACAGGGTTGGATAATCTGTTGAATGATCCACATAGTACGTTCCATTTTGTGTGAGAGAAGCTTTATCAGATACTCTCTTCGGATCGATCGGGGCTCCCTTATATCTGGATATTCCCTTGATAACAAAATCATCAAACAGTTTACCATTGATGATATTTGTAATTTTAAGAGATCCGACCTTATCACTGTTTCCCCAGCTTGTAGTCGTGTAGGTCGCTGTCGTTCCCCATGTACCCCAGTCCTGTCCGACAAACCAGGTGTACTGATAATATGTAATATCTGTTGCGTATTTTACTTCAATTTTGGCATCACCGCACGGCATTGTGAAATGACCGATAAACGGATCTATGCTGCATAGCTTTGCTTCAAATGTTTTTCCATCTTTATCTGTTACCGTTATTTTGTTTACTACATCTTTCTCAGCAAGGTCCTTAAATTTCAGATATATCTCAGAACCAGCCTTGGCCTGGAATGTGATCGGGGAATCTGCTGTTCCTTTGCCTGATGCCACCGGAGACGTATTCGATGCACCTTCTGCGTCCTCTCTGCTCCAATATACTCCGATCTCGGCATTTGGAGAGTTTTTAGTATCCTCACGGGTAATGCTGACCGTGTGTTCACGATTATCTACAGTAATCTCGCTGTCCGCCTGTTTGCTTTCGTCAAACTGGCTGACTGCAGTAACTTTGTAGGTACCAGCCACTGCATCTTTGTGGACGGTCACCGTTCCATCATCTGTCACATGAACGGCTGTCGGATCGCTGCTGACCCATTTTACATCTCTTGATGCACCATTCTTACTTTCAACCCTCGCTGTAAGCTTCAGACTTCCCCTCGGATAGAGAGTCGCCTGCTGCTGATCCAGACTGACACTGATAACCGCCGGATCCATGTCCAGGGAGAGGGTTGGAATCATGGATTCTTTCTGTTCTTTTAATACAGGGAACAGGTAACCACTCTCTGCAGACGGCATGGTCCACACGTCTCTAAAGTCCCATCCAAGAGTATCCTGATAGAACTCCTCTGATTTCAGGCAAGTCTCCGATACATCTGCTCCGTATGGCTGATCCTTACCAACATTTTCTGGCTTTGGTGTCAGAATGTTTCCGGATTTATCACTCGCTGTCGTTCCCACAAATCCATAGTTTCCAGAAAGTGTTCCGCCCTTGCTGATTCTGTTTACGGATGTCATTTCAGGGAAAATGCTGACGCTGTTTTGGATTGTTCCCATTTCAGCAAGACCACTTGTGTCACCTGCAACGATTCCCGTCGGAAGGCTCTCCCCTGCCGCATAGCTGTTCCTGATGACTGTGCCATTTCCTGCTCCAGCAAATCCTCCTATATGTTCTCCTGTTCGAATATCGGGAATCGCATAGCAGTTCTCGATCTTTACAATTCCTCCCGCCAGTCCAATAAATCCACCCACGAATGAATCACTTCCGGCGTTCTGTATTCTGGCATTCGCATAGGAAGAACGGATCGTTACATTTGATCCATCTGTGACATACCCGATAAGACCGCCTGCATCCGTTTTATATTTTTCTCCTGCTTCAATTACACCACTCACAAAGCAATTCTCAATCGAGAGCTTTCCGGAATGTACTTTTCCCACCAGAATTCCGATATCCGGGGAAGCCGTGTCACGAGTATATGTGATTTTTGCATTTTCAATATTCAGGTTCCTGATGCTTATATTATCGTTCGTCAATATTTGGAATAAACCTGTATAAATTAAACTTCCGCTGACAACATCAAGTCCCTTAATGAAATGACCGCAACCGTCAAATTCTGACACTTTTTCTATTGCCTTGAAAGGATGACCGTTAAGGTTTATATCACACATCAATTTTGCTTTTCCAAGGTCTTTATCTTGGAAATAGGCAAGCTCAGCACCTGTACTGATCAGATAATAGCCCTCTGTATCTTGATCAGGTTTTTTCGTTTTAGTTCCATCCCATACATCATCTTCCCACATTGCTGTGAACGTGACATTTCCCCTCGGCATTGTATATTCTGAGTCTTTTTGATACAGTGTTCCATCCCCGGCACTCCATCCGGTAAAGTTCTTTCCGTATACGGTAAATGAATTCTCGGGAAGCTTGATGACAGTTCCTTCCGTCACATTTTCCTGTGTCGGAACTGTTCCTGTGAATGTCTCATTGCCAGCTTCAAATGTCACCTTAAATTTAGGCAGGATTTTGCAATCTACTTCTAATTCCAGCGTTTCAGAAGCCCCGTCAGTTTTGTTTAAAGTCAGAATGATCCTTCCCTGAATCTTACCATCCGTTCCTGGATCATCGCCATCTGTCGCTCTCTCAAGTGTAAAACCATGCTCAGATGACCATGCAGCTTTAATTCTCTCGTTCGTACATACATTTGTAACTGTTTTAAGAACTACACCCTCAGTTGTCTCGTTGGTCACAGCCAGCTCTTTCAGTGCATTTTCTGCTGCCAGCTTCACATCCTGAAGGCTCTGCTCAGTAAAAGTATATATTTCGCTTTCTGTCTCCAGACTTTCTTCATAAGTCTCATTTCCAAGCGCTTTTATCTTAAATGTATAGTCTCCCGTTTCCTTGATTTCAGAGGTAAAGTCATAGCTCGTCTGAGACTGCTCGGAAACAGTCTGTAAAATTTTCAAAGCTCCATCTTTATACAGCTGTACCTGATATCCCGATGCGTTTTCCACTGCATCCCATACTGCTTTTCCTTTTACCGTATCATCCCACTTTGCATTTGCCGGCTTTGGAAGCTGAACCTTCCCGATTGTTTTCTTCAGCGTGATTTCACCGACCAGACTGTTTTTGTAAAAAAGGTATGCCGTTTTCTTATTTGCAAATCCCAGATCCAGAGATTTTGCAAAGCTGATGTTCACATTTCTTGCATTCAGTGTGTCAGGTGTCTCTGATGTTTCAATTTCTGTAATGATCACGCCAGAATAATCCTTTAATTCCTTCTCTTCCGAAGACACTGCAAGATCCGATACCTCTAACGCATCTGTACCAGTATAGGAAATTTCAATCGTATCCGATGCTATCGTTGATGCTGCATCGGTTGTTTTAAATTCTGTGCTGACAGTCTTGTCGGATCCAAGTGTAACGGGATTTGCCTGCATCACAATTGTCATCTCCTCTGATGACGGAATCCCAATATTCTCGTTGGTCACTGTCAGATATCCCGCTTTTTTCACGATAATCGTATAAGTGCCATCCGGAACTTCAATCGTAAATGTTCCATCCGACGCACTGTTCGTAGTGATCTCTGTTCCATTTTCATTTTGAAATATAATCGTCGCTTCCGAAATTCCAGTTTCATCTGCAGATTTCACAGTTCCACTAACTGTATTTGTTTTTGCCAGATAGATTGGCGGCTCTCCGCTTGTGAGCTCTTTTGCCGGGTCGATCCCAGATGTCTTTAATACCGGAAGAGATCCATCCTCAACTGTCCAGCTTTCAGCACTCAACTCAATCGTATCTTCCCAGAATTCCTTTGTCAGACAGATGTCCTTCGAAACAACTCTAGTAAGTCCTACTGTGTTGAATTTACCAGTCCCTTTTGCTCCTCCCGACATGTTATCATATGCATAATTGCCTGTCCCATTAACAATGCCATATGAATTACCAAATATCTTTCCTACATAGTAACTAGATTCTAAATTTGTTATAACTTTTTCCTGCAATGCAACGCATTGAGAAATTTTAACGCCTATACTATGTCCTCCTACCAGGCCTCCACAGCCTTCCCCACAGATCGTACTTACTGTTCCGAGTGCTATGCAGTTCTTAATATTCAACTGGTTGTAAGCGCTGACACTTCCAACCAGTCCGCCCGCTAAGGGGACATTATTCTTCTTTGCATCTTCATATGTATTCGCTACATTTAAATCAACAAAACAATTCTCTATACATGTTATTCCCTGGCACTGTCCAACAATACCTCCCACCGGTTTGCAGGCACTTATTTCAACATTTCCACTTACTGCACAATTCGTTATCCTTGCGTTATCCTGCGTATATCTTGCAATTGCACCGGTCTCTTTTTCCCCATTGTCTATTTCGACCTGCACTTTAAGATTTTTTACCGTTCCGGTCACAACAGAGAATAACGGCTGTTTTAGTCCACTGATTTCATATCCACGTCCATCAAACGTTTTGCTTAAGTTTGATGCACTCCACTCACCAGCTTCACTTAAATCAATATCTTCTCCTAACACAAAATATCCCTGTAGATTACCATATTTATTATATATCGTTCCCTGTGTCATCACCTTGACCCAGTCCTCAGGACTTTTAATGACATAGGGATCATTTTCTTTTCCAGATCCCGTAATAATAGTTTCCGCATCAAAAGAGCGCAATCTGCTCCTCTTTTTTGCTGCTTCCATCTCTGTCTTCGCATCCGCATTGGAATCAGAATTCTTCTTATGTTCACTGTTCGAATCCGATGCCGTAAGCGTCTCTGTATCTTCAGTGTTTACTATACCCCCCCTGGGTACTTCATTTCCATATGCTGCTCCGCCAAACGGCACTGCGGTCACCATCATTACCGCTGCCATAATCGACGCTGCGATCCGCCTTATCTCCTGACGTTTTCTCATATGCCTGTCCTCCCTTTATCGATATTTTCTTACCATTGCACAGATTGATCCGGCTTTTCTTAAATTTTCTCCCCTTCTCGTTTTATCGTCAAGATTTCCTGCACAAGATGTCATTTTTCGACACAAGATGTAAAAGATTGATATTTATTTAACCATAAAAGGCTTGCCATGATTTTTTACATTCTTCCACACTTTTCCCCAAAAACATGGTAAAATAACTTTAGCTTATTACATCGGAGGTGCGGCAGAATATGAACATTGCGATCATTGATGATTTAAAAACAGATTCCGACCGGCTTGTCGGATTGATTGATACATATATGGAACAGCATCAGCTCCAGTGCCGGACCATGGATCTTTTTTCCAGTGGGGAGGCCTTTTTAGACACCTTTACAGCCGGAAAATATCACCTTATTTTTCTCGACATCTACATGGACGGGATCACCGGAATGGAGACTGCAAAACGGATTCGGCAGACAGACCATGACTGCAGGATCATCTTTATCACCACCTCACCGGAATTTGCCGTGGAGAGCTACAATGTAAACGCGTCCTTTTATCTCCTGAAGCCGATCGGGAAGGACGGTGTTTTTTCCGCCCTCGACCGGTGCGGACTTCAGGCGGCAGAACAGTCCAGATCCGTGGAGGTTGCAACTGCCTGCGGAAGGACACAGCTTCTGGTCCATGAAGTCTCTTACACCGAATATGTAAGGCGGCAGGTCCTTGTGCATTTTAAAGATGGGCAGGAACTGGCAGTCTCCATGAGTCAGAAAGACTTCTCCGCACTCCTGCTCCAGTACCCATGGTTTTCTGACTGCATCAAAGGGATCCTCGTAAACTTTGAAGATGTGGAAAAGCTCCTGGAAGATCGTTTTCTTTTAAAGAGCGGAGTCCAGATCCCGATCAGCCGTTTAAAATATAAGGAAGTCCGGGAACAGTTTCTCGAATATTCCTATTCCATAGTCCGGGGAGGTCACTATGACAGAACTTCTTTTTAATGAATTTTGCAGCACCTACCCGTTCCATATGTTCGCGTACCTGCCCCTTCATGCGTACCTTCGCTGCTCCGGAAAAAGAGCGATCCTGATCTCCGTTTTTGCGGAAGCTATTTATCTGGCGATCTTCGCGATACTGGTCTTTTTGGGGTTTCCCGCCGTATATGTACAGTATCTGGCGATCCCCATTTTTGGAGCCTTCCTCTACTATCTGGTTCAGACGAATATCGGCATCATCACATTCCAGTATACCTTTGTTCTGGACTACCTGATGGTGATCCGCGCCTGCTCCTTTTTTATCTGCAAAAAGTTTTTTAACTGCGGATTCTACACCTGGCAGTCCGGCATTATCACACTGATCCTCGTACTTCTCACTGCCTGTTTTATGGTGAAGCGGCTGATCGAGATCATGGACAGTCTTTCTGCGATTCAGGCTCCTGCGATCTGGAGAACCGCCTGGCTCCTGCCGTTTTCCACAACCATGATCATTGTTCTCCTGACCGGCAATATCCGGGACGGAAGCTTCAATCAGGCGCATCTTATCGCGAGGATCCTTCTTCTGGTCTGCATGTTCCTCACCAGCCACACACAGATCCTGCTGCTCCAGTTCTTTAAGGATCAGGCAGAAGCTGCCGCAAAATCCGAAACGATGGAAAAGCTTCTAAAGATCCAGTCAGACCAGTACAATCTTCTCACCGCCAGAATTCAGGATAACCGCCGGGCAAGGCACGATTTCCGGCAGCACCTGACCGTCATCAGGGATTGTGCCGACCGTGGGGATCTTGCTTCCCTGAAGGATTATCTGAGCGACTATGAGAAGATGTTCCAGCCTCAGGAGATCCGCTCCTACTGTAAAAATTATGCCATCAACGCGATCCTCTCCTTCTACGCGGAACAGGCAGAAAAAAACGGGATCACCATGCAGGTCTCCATCCAGATGGATGACCCGCCGGTGATCCCGGAAACGGAATTCTGTGTTCTGATCGGAAATCTGCTGGAGAATGCGGTGGACGCGTGTGCAGGCATCGATGCGGAAATCCAGCCTTTCATCCGGCTCCATGTGGTCCAGACCGGCTCCTCCATGCTTTCCATCATCGCCGACAATACAAGCTCCGGAAGCCCGAACTGGTCCGGGGATAAGCTCCTCTCCACCAAGCACTCCGGTTATGGAATCGGAACGGAATCTATCCGCATGATCGCGGAGCGGTATCACGGGGATGCGCGTTTTGCGTGGAAAGACGGTATTTTCTATGCGTCGATCATGTTAAATCCGTGAATTACCCACCACTTAATTTTGAAGAAATTTGAAGTGGGGGCTTCTGGGGA
>ERZ1026901.507-NODE-507-length-30766-cov-21.261600_pt1 | contig 30766 bp, 26 predicted proteins | sample MGYA00380179_ERZ1026901 | MGnify/ENA primary metagenome ERZ1026901 (study PRJEB33269, sample SAMEA4719815) | human gut metagenome | biome: human-associated habitat; feature: organic feature; material: feces | place: Cameroon | collected 2013-10 ... | reverse complement strand
CCTTTTGTTTTAGGCAGTTACGTCATGTTTTGTTAACTTGCGAAACTTGAATTACTATTACTATTCTGCTGCAAAACAGGATAATGCTAATGGTATTTTTCATCTTTCAGTATATTATTCACAAGGAGATTGCTGCAAACAGAGTTATAAAGATGCATTAGAGTTATATAAGAAAGCAGAAAATTTGAATAGCACAGATTTGCTTTTATATAAAACGCTTAATAATAGAATCGAAATGAATAATCCAATTGGATATGATTCGATACAATCATGTTTCTTGATAAAAGACGATGCGTCGTTTTACTGGTACCGTGATGTTGCTTTTAATGATAATGCAGAAAGTAAATACTATCTGTTCTCTTGTTACTTAAACGGAATCTATGGTGTAAGACAAAATGCAGACGAAGCAGCGTATTGGTTAGGCCAGGCAGCTAATAGCGATATATTGGAAGCACAAGTGATATTGGCTCAATTATATGAGAAAAAAGGAGATTTACAAGATGCTCGATACTGGTATCAACGAGGATTGGACAGCAAAAAATATATGATAACTGAAACATCTGATGATGAGTTTCAAGATCTAAAGAACGAATGCAAATTAGCATTGGAAAGATGCAAATGAAATTTTATAAACTAGTATGACTGATCAAGAAATAATAACCTCTCTCATAGCCCGTGATCCTAAGGTGACGGCGCAGTTCTTCTTTAAGGATTGTCGTCCGTTGTTTATTAGTATCATCAGGCGTGTGTTTGGGAATCAGATAGTTGATTACGACGAGATAATCAGCGAGCTATACGTGCTTCTCATGGAGAATGACGCAAGGAAATTGCGAACGTTTAAGAATGATAGTTCATTGTTTCAGTGGCTGAAGACAATAGCCGTGCGGCATTGTTTGGAACTGAAACGTCGTGGCAAGGTGATAGATAATGAAAGCCAAGAGCCTCTTGTTAATAGTGGTAAGAGTCTTTCGTATGTTGAAAGTTCGCAAGCCAAGATGGATGTTGAGAGTTTGCTTAGGCAAATGAATAATCAGCGTTATGCCCTTGTCATCCATTTGCTGATGATAGAGGAGAAAAGTCCAGAAGAGGTGGCAAAGCAGTTGTCTATTACGGTGGCCAACCTCTATAATATAAAGCGTCGGGCCATGAAAGCCCTCGTAGAAGTAGCACTTAAAGATAAAAGATCTTATGAACGATAATATGATAATTTCAGATGAGTTGTTGGCTGCATTCCTTGATGGAAACACGAATGCGGAAGACACGATGCGCGTGCTGAAGGCTGCCGAGCAAGACGAGGAGTTGCGCGAGCTGATCCGTATTGTGAGTGAGGTCGATGAAGATATGGCGGGGCGGAAGCCTGCCAAGGTAAAGGAACTTCCCATGACGGCAATGGCTGCACGAAAAAAGGAAAGCTATCTCTGCGACATAGAGTGCGAGGAGTTTGTGCTGCATCAACTCGGTATTGAAAAAACCCACAAGACCCTTCTTGACGAGGCTTACCGTAATTGCTGGTTAAGGGACAAGGGAATGCCATTGTATAATATCGGTCGGTTGTTGGAGAAAAACAATCTTGCCGTCAGCCGCCGTTATGATTCTTCCGTCGAAGATGTGGTGCGTTGGTTGGAGCATGGCGACCAACTGATAGCAGTAGTTGACAGCGCAATGCTTGAATCTGCTATTCTCACTAACTCTCAGACGTATCCTAACCATGCTGTTGCTATTTGTTCGGTGTCTGTTGCGTCAAACGAAATAACGCTCTTCAATCCTTATACCGAAGAGGAACTGACTACTTATCCGTTGCCTTTGTTCTTGAAGGCTTGGAAGCAGTCAAACCATTATTTGGTTGTGGTCAATACTACCGACCAGTTTGTTTACGAGCCTTACCCCATTCGTCTTGACGACGTGTCCCTCGACGATGATCTCATAGAACTGCAAGAAGCTATTGCGGAGAACGCGCATGAGATTTGGGCTAAAACCCGTACTGACCAGGGCTGGAGTTATGGGCCCGAGCGCAACGATCAAAAGAAGGAGACGCCCGACATGGTGCCTTATTGCAATCTCCCTGAAAGTGAAAAGCTCTACGACAGGGAAATGGCGATGCAGACACTAAAGCTGGTGAAAAAGCTGGGGTTTGAGATTAAAAAGAGTGATAAATGATCGAAAATTAGAAATTATAGAAGTTGTGCCCGACACGAATAAAGGGTGAAAAATTATGAAACGTTTAGTGTTGTTGTTTATTGCTTTCTCTTTGTTTTTGTGCGCTAATGCGCAAATTCGAGATTCGTTCTATGGATGCAAGGTCGGAGTGACAACAAAGAAGCAGTTTTTGATAAATCTTAGGCAGTTAGGATATAAATGTCAATATGACAAGGAAAATGAATGGTATAATATTGATAATGTAACATTTGCGGGAAAACAGTGGGGGGCATGTTTGTTTAAATTCTATAAAGAAACATTGTATTATGTTGGTTTTGGTTTGCAGTCCGACAAGGAAGATGTTATTGATGTTTACAATCGAAATATTGAAACTGCTAAAACAAAGTTTGACAAAATTGAAGGCAAAATGGTAAGTGATAATCAAAATCATAAACAATGTTGTTTTGATGATGGCATTGTAGTATTAAGTGTAGGTTATGGAATAAAAGATGGTAATTATGCTACTTTGATATATCAAAGTAAAAAACTAATAATTCAGATGAATGAAGACGCATGTAATCCTCAAATCCGCAACTAATAGGACTGAGGGCGTTTTTGCTTGCAAAGCGAAGTAAGCATGGTTGTCAGTATAAATGTTTAACACATGGCAATAGTTGTGTTTTTATGATAAAAGACGATATTCAATCTATGTCGATATTTTCTAGTTGCGAACTATAAATATTAGCCTGTAGTGCATACCCCTTACGACATCTTTATAAGCTACCGGCGTACGACTGGTGCACAATACGCCCGCATCATACAGTTGATGTTGGCGCAGCGTGGATATAAAGTTTTCTTGGATTACGACGAGTTGAAAGACGGAGTTTTCGGAAAGCGCATAAAAGCGGCTATCGATGAAGCGCCAGTGTTTATACTCATGTTGTCAAAGGGGGCTTTGGATCGATGCAGCCAAGAGGACGACTGGGTGAGAGAGGAGATTCTCTTGGCTATGCAGGAAGGCAAGAAGATAATTCCTATTAATCCCGATAAAACGTTTGACGGTATTCATACCGATGTTCCGCAGGAGATAGAGGGTATCGCTTGCGATATACAACACTCTGAAATTGACTTTGGGCAAGCTCTTGGCGTTACGGTAGATCTGATGATACGGGATCGTTTGGCGTCGTGCATCGGCAAACGCGAGGAAAGTAAGTACAAAGACGAAGATTATGATACTGCACAAGCAACACTACGCAGGATAGACAAACGGAATAGATTCGTAAGAAGATTGGCAGTCGCTGTATCTATCATGATAGTGGCAATGGCACTGGTTACTTGCTTTATGTTTTGGCAGCATCACAAGGAAAAAGAGGCTGTTGAGGCTGAGGCTGCATCGCTGAACGAGTTGCGAAGTGAATTGGAAAAGAAACACGCTGGCTATTGTCTGCAGCTCAGTCCGCATCTGTCGCGCGAGCAAATGAACACTATTGATACTCTGCTGATGCAGATGCGTGAAGTGAAAAAAGATACGCTGTGGATGAGCCAATTTGAGTTTACTATAGGCCAATGGCATGGACTGTTGGGAGGAAAATGCAATCCTACCGACTCCCAAATGCCTATTACAAATGTGGCTTACGATGAAATCAACTACGTGCTCTTGGACAGTTTGCGTAACATGACGGGTATAGAGTTCACCTTACCCTCTGTTGACGAATGGCAATATGCAGCGCATGGAGGGGTTGACAAGGAAACGACAATGTATGTGGGGAGTAATGACGTGAATCGTGTAGCGTGGTATAAAAACAATTCCAGCAATCGAAAACATGCAATAAATGATATTGTGGACAAAGAACCCAACACGCTCGACCTCTTTGCAATGAGTGGAAATGTGAGTGAGTTGTGCAATACACCCTATCCACATCAAAAAGGCGATAACATACAATGGACTGTATGCGGTGGAAACTATAGGTCAGCAGCCTCTGAAGTGACTGTGTTTTCAACTGCTCCTATAGGAGTGGACGAGAGAAATGACCTGGTAGGATTCAGGTTGGTTATTCGTAAAGAATAGACGGTATGAAGAGTTTTTTATTCCTTCTAGCTTTGATGACTTCCTTGTCTGTAACCGCACAGGATGTGGGAGACGATGGTTTTGATAAAGTTGTTGCGGCCTATATCAACTTGCGCAATGCTGCTGCTATCAATGATACTGTTGCTCTCAAGCAAGTAGCCGAACAATTGCGACGATACGATCCGAGTGATTTCAAAACATTTCATCTGGCAGAAGACGAAACAATGTCTTTGAATGGACATATCGTGTTTGATGAGGCCTTTGCAGATAGTCTGTCCAAGGGCGTTGATATCTATCAGCAATCAGACTCTCTCAACAGAGCAATAGGTGAAAGGAGCGTGGGAATGCAAAGCCCACGAGGGCGACTTCAATCCAAAACAGTTATTATTAAAGCCAACCAAACGGCTTCGTGTACGTTTGTTGCAAAAGGCGTAAAGAAGATAGCAGTAGTGGCAGAGGGTGGCGGCAGGGTGTCGATGACAATGCAGGGATTGTATAAAAACAAACCCTATACTCAGTATGTCGATACAGAAAAGGTCAAGAAAGGAATGCCGCACCGGACGGGTACTTTGGCATTGAGAGAAGACTGTCTGAGTACAGTTTTGATGAAGATCAAGAACTGTGTGCAGAAAGATATCAGTATTGTAATAACAATGAATTGATTCGTATGAAAAAGAGTATTCTGTTTGTTTTATTGTTTGTGCTTTCGATTAACGTCAATGCACAAACCTTGCAAGATGCACAAACTTTGCACGAAGAGGGTCGGAAATGTCTAAGCGAAGGAAAGATAGTGCAAGGTCGCGAGCTTACCAAACGGGCGATGGACATTCGCAAGAAGTTGAGTGGTGAAGAAAACGAGGATTATATCACTTCGCTCAACAATTATGCTTACACTTTTGCTTTGGAGAAGGATTTTGCAAAAGCTACAGAACTTCAGGAGCAGGTGATGGCTTTGTGTGAAAAACTTCCCAGACCGCACAAGAATTTGGGTATGTATGCCTTCAACATGGGACGTTTCTACTTTATCGCCGACAACTACGATGGTGCGCAAAAATACTTAGAGATGGCTTTGCCGTTGATAGAGAAATATAGCGAACCCTATGGAAACACTTTGCAATGGTTGGGCTTGATTTATATGGAGAAGCAGGATATAAAGAACCAACAACGTATTCTTCAACTCATTGAAGAGCATAAACTTCATGAACTAAGCAAGGACTGCCATGAACCTAAGTGCATGTTGGAACGTGCACAATACTATGCGAGCAAAGGCAATACTGTAAAGGCGAAGGAGTGTTATCTTGAAGTGTTGGGCATGAAAATGGATGATGATATGAGGCTAAAGGTGTACGATGGTTATGCTTCTTTGTTATCGCAGATTAATGATTGGGCTTCGGCTGCCAATTACAAGCTGATGGCAGCCAGTATTATCAAAAAGAACAAAGGAATGAACGCTGAGTGTGCTGCCCATTATAATTATGCAGGTTTATGCTTTTCTTTGTCGGAGCAACAATCAGAAGCTATTAGATGCTTCAATGAAGCAGTGGGGTTTTATCAAACAAAATCAGATGCCAGTTCTTCTTTAAAAATGGTTGCTTGTTACAAAAGTATTGGTAATGCTTATTCTGCGCAAAGGGATTTTGCTCACGCCATTGCGGCTTATCAAAAATGCGTGGACTACTATGAGCACATGGATACGCAAAATACAGAATACCCTAAAGTTCTTCTTCGATTGGCCAAGGCCGAGGAACGCAATAAGAACTACGAAGAGTCTGTGACGCATCACAAACAGGCTATGAAACTCTTTGAAGAACATGGTATGTATCAGGATTATTCTGAGGCTGCCTCGTCATTGAAGATATGCTATATGGACATGGGGGTAAATGAGAATGTTGACTTTAAAGATGATGCAAGTGCTTTAGAAAAGAAAGCGATATTGGACAAGGTTATAGCTGAGGAAACTGAAAATCTTGAAATGACGCAAGAATACCTTGGTAAATTAGCCTATGCCACTTCTCTTGGCATAATAGCTGGCTGCTACGAGTTGAAACAAGATTATGTTCAAGCCGTTTCAAATTACAAACAATACATTCCTGCTTTGCGTGAAGCCATCAGTGAGGAATTCCGTATGCAAAGTGAAGCAGAACGCATGCTTACATGGCATGAAGAGGAGAATCGAATACGGGATTTTTTTGACATGATGGCAACAATACCTGTTGGTTATGAGTCGTTGAACGGTGACATTGCCGCATTGGCCTATGACGTAGAGTTGCTTTCCAAGGGTATTTTGCTCAATTCTTCCATAGAGTTTGGAAAATTGTTGGCTCAAAAGGAAAACAAGAAGCTAAAGATGGTGTATGACGACATCAAGTCTGCTGACGAGCAGATACGCGTGCTTCGAAGTAACATGCAGACGGAAGAAGATGCCAACAATGTATTGACACTGGAGCGGGAGAATAAAAAACGCCTGCTTCAGCTATTACGCGATTGCTCCGAAATGGCAGACTTTACTAATTACGTAATGTATGATTGGCGTGATGTACAAAAAAAACTGTCCCCAACAGATGTTGCCATAGAGTTTGTAGCCATAAAATCGGAAGCCTTGGACCAAGACAATTATATGGTGGCGTTAGTACTCGATTCTGACATGAAGACTCCTGTCTCAATTCCTGTATGTACTTTGGCCGATGCCAAAGTGATGCAGGCAGATCCGTCACTTTTCGACAATTCTCTCAATTTGATTTGGGGAGGTATAGCCAATCATCTAGAAGGTAAAAAACGAATCTTTTTCTCTGCTGATGGCACATTCAATCACTTAGCCATTGAGTATCTTCTGTATTATGGAAAACCTATGGCTGAGCAAATGGAAGTGTACCGTCTTTCTACAACCAAGGAGCTTTGTTACAACCATCCGCATGCAGTGCCCTCACGTGCCATGCTCTATGGCGGCATTGACTACAACATGAGCAATGCATCTGAAAAAGTGGTGAAACAGTCCTTAGCCGCCATGCGTAGTGGTGGCGATGGAGAAGTGGTATATGAAACTTTAGGGAATACTCTGCGTGAGGTCAATGAAATAAGTGTGGTGCTTAAGCAAGGAAAGATAAAGAATGTGGTCATTCTGAAAAATGACAATGCTAGTAAAAGCTCCTTCCTTCAACTGTCAGATACCAAAACAAATATTCTTCATTTGGCAACGCATGGTGCGTACAGAAGCCATAAGGGTATCACTGATGTTGAATCTATGAACAACAGTATTCTTGCTTTTGCAGGAGCTAATACAGAAGAGGATAGCGAGGTGAGTGCTTCTGAGATTGCTCAAATGAATCTTCGTACTTGTGATTTGGTGGTCCTTTCTGCTTGCGAGAGCGGGCTGGGAAAACTTGGTCAAGATGGCGTTTATGGTTTGCAACGTGGTTTTAAGAACGCGGGAGTAAATACATTGTTGATGTCATTACGTACTGTAAATGATGCCGCCACTGCTGAACTGATGGTGCAGTTTTACCGCAATCTGATGAGCGGGATGAGCAAACGCAAAGCCTTGGTAGAGGCACAAAAGGCCCTTCGGGCAAAAGGCTATACAGATGCAAAGTATTGGGCCTCGTTCATCTTACTTGACGCTTTAGATTAAAACATATATTTTGTCGTGCAATGATAGAAATACTGCCTCTCTGCCCTCTATACAGGTATGCAACAACATAAAATCGTGAACGATGAGTAAGAACATTTATATGCCCCATCCTATAGATAGGGTCTACTAATTTAAGGCAAGTTTTTGATAATCAAGAAATTAATATGAAAAATATTTGCTCAGTTCAGATAAAATGATTACTTTTGTGTGTTAAAACTCGTAAGTGCAACATGAAATACTTCTCACAATACCGTATCCACGGCTTGTTTGAACTCCAAGAGTCTCTCTCGGGATTGAGCAAGTCCAACCGCTGGGTCAAGCTTGCCGACCGCCTTCCCTGGGCCAAGATCGAAAAAGAATACAACAAGCGTCTGAGGAACAGCCATTGCGGAGCAGGCAACAAGCCCGCCCGTATGGTTGTTGGGGCCTTAATAGTGAAGCATGTGGAGAATTTGAGCGACGTGAAGACCATCCAGGCCATCCAGGAGAATCCGTACATGCAGTATCTGCTTGGGCTTTCCAAGTTCACGGAAAAGCCCGTGTTCGTACCAGAGTTGTTCGTTTTGATCCGCAAGCGCCTTGACCAGGACTTCTTCAACATGCTGACCTTGATACTGGCTGAAGCGGACGGAAGCAAGCCGAAGAAGGAAGGCACCGACGAGGACGGCAATGACCACGGCGGCACGATGAAATGCGACGCCACATGTTGTGACGCCGAGGTTCGCTATCCAACAGACTCTAACCTTTTGGAGGACGGCAGCAGGTTGGTAGACCTGCTTGCTTGACAAGTTCTGTGCACGTCACAAAATCAGGAAGCCACAGACTCACCGTATGGAAGCCAGGCGTGCGTTCATCTTGCTGATCAAGAAAAAACGCAAGGGGAAGAAACTTGTCAGCAAGACAAAACTGACCCAAATACGTTGTTTGCAGGCTGATTTCCAGATATTTTTTGATTTTCTTGGCAAACATGCGGGCCATCTTCTTTCTTGCTTCAGCCGTCATGACTACAAGTGCCTGGAGGCAGCATTCAAGATGTACGAGCAGCAGAAGATGATGTTCGAGCAGAATGTCCGCAGCTGCGCCGACCGCATCATCAGCATCTACCAGCCGCATCTCCGCCCCATTGTCAGGGGTAAGGCAAAAGCCAAGGTCGAGTTTGGGGCGAAGATCGGGGCCAGTATCGTGAACGGTTACACTTATGTGGACCATCTCAGTTGGGATGCCTATAACGAATCATCCGACCTTGCCATGCAGACAGAACTCTACAGAAAACGTTTCGGCATGCTCCCCAGAGAGGTGCAGGTTGACAAAATCTATCTTGGGAAAGCAAACAGGCAGTATCTCAAGGACAACCATGTCGAGTGTTACAACCGCCCACTGGGCAGGCCTCCCAAGGAGGACAACGACAGGCACGCCGAGGAGAAAAGAAGGGCCATATGTGAACGGAACGAGATAGAGGCGACGTTTGGAACATCCAAGAGGGTTTACCGGGCGAACGACATCCGAGCGAAACTTGACAATACGGCTGACACGTGGATAGGGGCTTGCTTCTTCGCTAAAAACGTAATGAAGTTCCTAAGGGGACTTCTTTGTCTCGTTTTCGCAAAAACAGGCTTGGAGACCCCCAAAAAGAGAGTTCTCAGCGCCATCGACGACCTCGTGGGAGTTTTATCCTCGCCACAAGTCAGCTGGGGCTGGATAAATTAGCAGACCCTATCTACCGAATACTTACGATGTATGTGGTGAATAAATAATGAAATCAATATGACAGGATTAGATGAATTAAAAATAACTGTTGAAGAAATCATACGTAAACATGAGACTGAGTTGCAATTAGCTTCATCAGTGCCGTGGTATGATGTATATCAGGCCATAAAGTTTGTAATGCGTGAGAATCCCGATTTATTCTGGTTCTCGCACCAATGGAAGTATGACACAGATGGTGTTGTTCGCTTTCATTACACAATGGATGATGAACGCTGCGAAAAAATAAAAGCTCAGATCGATGATGTCGTAGAACATGACTTCAAAATTGCCCATGTGCGTTCACTTCCTAAAGTGGAACAGGTGATGTATGTATATAAATGGATAGCGTTATACTGTAGTTACAACATACTTTCGGCACACAATCAGACTATCTACAGCGTATTTGTTCATCGCACCTCTGTGTGTACTGGAATTGCAAAAGCCGCACAATATCTTCTGAATTTACTGGAAATTGAAAGTCGCTTGGTGTTTGGAAAAATGGTCAATAGTCCAAAGAATAGTCGTCATTGTTGGATAATCGTAAAGATTGAAAACAAGTGGTATCATTTAGATCCTACGTTTGCATTACCAAATACAGCACATATTCTGTTGACATCAAATATTGTGCTTTTAAAAGGTCCAGATTACCTTTTATATAACTGTTTTTGTATAGACACAAAAAACATCAAGCTGTCTCGTTCTATAGAAGAAGAGGATACTTTACCTAATTGTATTGACACGATTGACTACAAAGAATATTGGAATATTGATGTACTCCCTTCAAGAAATGGTAAAAATGGAGGACTTGGATGCTTGCTGTCTGATTCTGGTACAACTGCTGACATATATCTGGCACATGAGAAGGGCATACAGTCATCTCGACATTGCGTTGCAAAGGTCTTCCGTAATGACGAAGATCGTGAACTATTAAGAAAGGAGATAATTATAATGCGTAGTGGTGGTTATACAAATCTTCTGCGTGCTACAGATGCTGATTATGAGAGAGGTATTCTGTATATGGAACAAGCCACTCCTTTGGCAGAGTTATTGGGCAGTAGCTACTTCAAACTGACAATTCACGATTTTTGTAATCTGCTTATAGATATAGCTTCTGGATTGAGAGATCTACTTCATAACGGAATATACTATAGGGATATACATCTTAACAACATTTATTTGAGCAACACAGGTTATGGCCGTCATATATATAAACTTGGTGATTTTGGCAGTTGTGCATTTGTGGATGAAGATAATAGGTATTTTCGTATAACAACAAAAGGAGGCGTTGGCAGCAAGTGGTACCTGGCACCTGAAACGTTGAAAAGCGGAGTCTTTGACGAGCGCTCAGCAGTATATGGTGTTGGGATGATTGCATATTTCTTGCTAAATAATTTATATCCTCCATTGTGGCAGGATTATGGGGAAGACTCTCTTATCAAGAGAATGTCCATACCTAAATTGCCTATGCCTGTTTTGTTAAATGACAAACGCGTTGCTCACATTAGTTTTGAATTCATTATTAAGGCATTAAGAAACGATGTAAGTCTAAGGCAGCAGACCTTGGAAGAATTATTGAAAGACATTGCTGATTTTTTGTCAATTTACCAAAAAGTTGGGACAATAATATTGATTGATGGTTCTTCATACAACCAAGACGGAGAGGGTGTCACAACCAACAACTTTTGTTCCACTTGTACAATTGATCCCAACATTAAAGTTTCTAATGAAGAAGTGGCAACTCCAATATCTACAAAAGGAGAAGAACTAGAAGAAAAACGTGCCAAATTAAAACGTAAGTTATTATCATCATCAAAATTAAAAATTACACCATCTGATAACTTGATGACTATTCCACAGGGCAAGCGATGTGGTCCATCCTCAATTGACGACTTCGCAACGACATCATGTTTCGATTTAGTTTAATAATAGAAACAGTAAAAGACCTAAATCGTTCTTTCCGCAAGCAGAAAAAGAGGCAGAAAACATAGATAGTTCCCATGCCGCAATTTGCACTTCAAATATTTTAATACATAGTCTATTAAAAACAATAAAATCTTTATTTAAGTGGGGGAAAAATAAGCACAAAAGTACACTTTGCCCTTGTAAGGTGAATACTTCCGTCTTTGCTCCATCAGAGGTAAAACATGGCGACTATATGATGGTACAAGTATTCCTGTATATGGATGAAGAGGAACAAGCTGTGGATTGCAAAGCCAAGGAGGTAGATAACGAGGCAGAAAGAAGAAATTACAAGCCATTGTCTGTTAAGCTCAAAGAGGGCGACAAGGTGAAGGTCTTTCTACAAACACCAAGCAAGGATGTGCAAGTAGAAAATCCTATTCAAAAACTCACATGGCAAGGACGGTTTACCGATTGCCAGTTTGCCGTTTATATCAACAAGGATTTTAGTGCTTCTACTCTTTTAAGCACAGTCGTCCTGTCTATCAATAATTCACCTGTAGGCAGGATGATGTTTAAAACAAAAATTGCGGACAATCCTCGTGCCCTCTATGCAGAAGTAGAATGTAAAACTTTAAAAAAATATTCATATCATACTCTCATAAGGATGAGGCACGTGTGAAATATATTGCTGAAGCATACAAAGCACAAGGTGTGGACTATTTCTTTGACCGTCATTATCTTAAGGCTGGTGATATTTATCCTGCTAGGATTCGACAATACATTGATTCGGCCGATTTATTCATCTTATGTTGGTCGAAGAATGCTGCAGAAAGTGACTATGTGGCACTTGAACGCAATCAAGCCTTGTCTCATGCATATCCTCAAGTAAGTATGGACAAGGCATCTATATCAATCCATCCGATTAGTATTGAACCACGTACTGCATATCCACAAGATATGAATGACGTATATAATTTTGAGGAAGTATAGGAGTTTTTCATGGTATATAAAAAGAATTAGAATATGGGATGTCCGATAAACTCAATAGAGCAACTCGAAAATGGGTTGAGATATAGAAAGCAAAAAATGGTAGTCGTGATATTAGCAAGTGCTAATAGTGATAGTCGAGCAACAGATTTTGTTTTACGCAATTTCCATGAAATGGATATTTTGTCTGATGATAGGTTTGCCATCAACCTCCTCTCTATACATATAGAAATCAATGAAACGTGAAAAATGAACAAGAACAATTACACACCATATCCTATCGATACGAAGGATGTGGCTCTGCCAGAAGAGCTGAGTGCTTTAGCAGAGGACATCGCTAAGAATGTGCATGAGGTATGGTCGGCTGGACGGATGAAGGATGGCTGGACCTATGGCGAGGAGCGGAATGATGCAAAGAGGCAGCATCCGTGCCTTGTACCTTATGAAGAACTATCGGAAGAAGAAAAGGAGTACGACCGCAACACATCAGTAGAAACGATTAAGCTCATATTGAAATTGGGCTTTAAAATTACGAAGGACTGAAACTGATGAAAACGGAGGGTTGTTCCCGATTCTGGCTGGATGGAGTTGCGAACAACCTTTTTCGTTTTTTGTACAGGAGTGATTAGGCTGGTTTTGAGCGATTGCTAAAAATGTGAATTTTTATAGTTAGCAAGTTTTTCCAGTGATAGATGGGTTACTTTCATCCCCTCTTTGTCATAAAGGAGTGTGATAGCTTCGAGTGAAGTTGAAATAACTATATGGATATAAAGAAAGGACAAGCAATGAAGATCAGGTATGCGACAATCAGTAAGGAGGGAAGGCGCTCTAACAATGAGGACTTCTTCGTGGTCATGGACCAGCAGGAGAGGGGGCGCTTTTGGGGTATCGTGTGTGATGGGATGGGTGGTCACGCTTGCGGAGAGGTGGCGAGCGAGACGGTGGCCCATGCTGTATCGGCATACTGGGAGCAGCATGCGGAGGAAAGGGATAGCGAGGCTAAGGTCGTGGAGGCTTGCCAGGAGGCGACGCGTGCTATCGAGCAGAAGGCGAGAGAGGTAGGACTGAAGGAGATGGGAACGACGATGGTGATGGCAAGTGTCGAGGGGGACATTGTGACCATAGCTCATGTGGGAGACAGCAGGTGCTATCTGCAGCGGCCAGGCCAGGGGGTGGTGTATCAGACGCAGGACCATGTGAGGTTGAGCTTTGGGTACGAGATCGTGGCACGCAGTTTCTTCAGCGGTCATCCGGAGGAGGCGATTGCCGACGTGGTGCAGTTTCCTGTTTGTCCGGGCGACCGGATTTTGCTTTGTTCCGATGGGGTCCACAAGAGTATGGAGTCCGAGGACTTGGAGGCAAGGATGATGGAGGAGAAGTCGCTGGAGGAGATACTGCATGGTTTCGACCTTAGCTGCTGGAAGTATGGCGACGATAACTATACGGCTATTCTGATAGAAGTGGAGTAGCGAGGGAATAGACTTGAGTTGAAGCAAAAAGAATTATTACGATAGCAAAAGAAACAACACGTTGGCAAAGGGATCGTCAAGGTGACAAAGTGAATCAATAAGATGACAAAGTAAATCTATAAATCAAAACAAAGGAAATCATTATGATGGAAAAAGGAATTAACAGTAGTGTGAAGAAGGCGTTTTATGGTTTGGATTGGACTATCTGCTTCTTGTGGGCAATAGGCGTGGTGGTAGTCGGCTATGGCTGGTTCCCGTACTTCCCTGTCAATCTAGTGGCATTGATGGTACTGTTTCGCATCGTGTGCTCGTTCGCCCTTTACAAGGGTGAGAAAAAGGCTTGGGCCTCGGGGCTGGTAGCTCTTGCACTGATGGCACTCAAATGGTTGATGGATGCTGATGTGCATATGTGGTTTGTTACCTCGAAGGCGTATGCCGTGATGGGCATGGAGGCGGACAAGCCAGGGGAGGAAGTGTTCCAGTGGGTGCTGAAAGTATGGCTGGGACTGTTTCCTGTCGTTGCCTATGCCGTCAATGCGATGCGCAAGGGCGGTATGGTGGACAACTTGACGTGGAAGGAAGCGATGGGACTGTTGCTTTGGACGGACCGACGGTCCAAGACCTACTGCGCCTTGCTGTTGGTGGCGCTCTTTGCCTTGTATTTCGGGCTGGCCCTCTACGACCGTGCTTGCGCCTTGGCTTGTGTTGTGGCGCCCATGGTCAGTCTTTATCTGCTGCAAAGGCTCCGTGGTGTGGCGATGGGGAAACTGTGGGTGGTGGTCATTGCCATGGTCCCGTTCTTCTTGTCGCAGTTTGACGCGGGGGTGGAGCGTGTGGCGATGCTCGCTCTCAGTCTTTGTGCGATGGCCTATGCTTGTGGCGGGCTCCTCAGGAGCGTGAAGGACCTGCCTTTCTATGTCGTCGTTGTGGGCTATCTGGGCGTATTGCTGCCCAGCATGGCTATTGGCAGCAATCCCTACTGTTGCCTGGATGTTGCCAGGGTGTACCGTCAGCGCCTTGATGCTTACCCGGGCATTCTCGTCGTCGAGGACCCGGAGACGGGGAAGGTGGGCTTGCGCGATCGTTACGGGATGCTGGTGAAACCGGAGTTTGACTCCTTCGCCTTTCATACGGCCAACAATCGGATTGGTGTGCTGGAGATGAGGCGCAATGGTTATTATACGCTCTACGACCTTTGGTCAGAGAAGCGCTGGGTGGCGGACCATATTGACCATTCGCTGCAGGATCGGATCTGCAAGGTGGTGGAAGGCCATGCCAAGGTGTATGACTATGAGAATTACGACTGCATGGAGATCAGAGTGACGGAGCTGGCTTCCAACCAGCTCGATACTTGCACGGGACTGGTTTCCAACAACCAGCTCGATGCTTGCACAAAACAGGATTCCAACAAACTCGTCGCTTGTGTCAAGGCCAGGAAGATGGAACCCGTCTATTACTACTGCGATTCTGACCCGTTTATCCCCACCGACTCGATAGCGAGGACTGCGGGGGAGGTGGTTCGCGACACGGTGGTGGCGCCCCATGAAATTACTCTCCATTCGATCAGTTATGCTCAGAGCGTGACGGTCGGCAAGGGGCAGACCTATCTGGTGCAGGTGCTGCTGGCGCGGGAACAAAAGCCTACGCAGCAGGAGGCCGTGAACCTGGTGCAGAATGTTGTGGGCTTATTGAGGAAATAAAGTGTGGCGTGGCTTTTATGCCTTTGTCCATAAAAGTCACGCCATAAGGCGCATTCCATAAAAGTCACGCCATAAGGCGCAACACCTCCGCCACTTGTTCTGCCATGGGGCGCTGCGTGTCGATCCAGTGGATGGTGAGGCCGCGGCGCTCCATGCCCCGAAACCAGGTCATTTGCCGTTTGGCAAACTGGTGGATGGCGATCTCCAGGCGGCTGAACATCTCGTCGTAGGAGGTGCGGCCGAGGGCGTATTCGGTGACAAACTTATACTCCAGGCCGTAGTAGATCAGGTCCTCGGCGGGGACCGTCTTGAGCAGACCTTTTATCTCCTCTACCATTCCTTCCTCCAGTCGTTGGTGCAGGCGGCGGGTGATGCGTGCGCGGCGTGTCTCCCTATCGACCCATGTGCCGATGAGGGTGGAGGGAATGGGTGGCACCTGCCGATTCTCGGTGGGCGTATGGAGGTTGTATTCCTCTATCTCTATCGCGCGGATGGCCCGTTGACAGGAGTCCACGTCCGTGCGGTTGTGCATCGTGGAGTGGTTGCGCGCCTTCAGGTCCTGGAGAATAACGGTCAGCTCGTCGAGCGTCTTCCCCTCCAGTTCTGCCCGCAGCGTGGGATTCTGGGGCACGGGCGAGAGCTGGTAGCCCCGCAGCACGGCCTCGATATAGAGTCCTGTGCCGCCACAGAGCACGGGCTGGCGTCCACGACGGCGGATGTCCTCGTAGGCCTGGAGGAAGTCGCGCTGGTATTCGAAGAGGTTGTATTTCGTCCCTGGGTCACAGATGTCTATCAGGTGGTAGGGGATCGGCTTGTCCTCCACCACATAGTCGGCGAGGTCTTTGCCCGTGCCGATCGTCATGCCTCTATAGACCTGACGACTGTCGGCGGAGATGACTTCGCCGTCCAGCTCATAGGCAAGGCGTGTGGCAAGGGTCGTCTTGCCGCTTGCCGTGGGCCCAAGGATGGTCAATAATTGCTTCATGGATGCAAACTTACATATTTTTTCTGGAAAAAGCGAGTAGCTGGGAGAAAAAGTTGAGGCCAACTCTGTCCTCGTTCACAGTTTCAGACCTTCTATCGGTTCGGTACGCACGAAGGCAGCAGCGAGATAGGAGGTGAGGGAGAGGAGCATCAGTAGGGCGAAGTAGATGCGGTAGCCGAGGTAGTCGGCGAGGATGCCGGAGAGTGCGCCCGAGACCGTGATGCCGATGGCGGCGAGGGCAAAGCAGTAGGAGTAGAACATGACGGGATGGTAGCCCCGTGAGAGGTGGGCGAGGTAGGCGACGAAGGCCATGATGCCGAAGCCGAAACCAAACTGCTCCAGGAAGACGCTGAGGGTGGTCAGGGAGAAGCTGGTCGTCAGCGTGTAGGCCATCAGAACGTAGAACACTTTTGGCAGCGTGATGGCGAGCGTCATCGGCCACAGCCAATAGCGGAAGCCGTGGAGGTGGATGCAGCGTCCGCCGAGCAGGCAACCGAGCAGCATGCCGAAGGCACCCACCGTGCCCTGGGTGAAGGCCAGTTCCTGTGGCGAGAGGCTCAGTCCGCCATTGCTCCCGGGGTCGACAAGAAACAGGATGCCGACGCGGTAGAAGAAGCCTTCGGGGAGGAGGAAGAGCAGCAAGAAGAGCATCTCGAAGCGGAAATAGCGACGGTCCGTCAGTTTGCGGAGGTCTTCGAGCAGCAGCGCCTTGTAGTCGTTGCGCTTGCGCACCAGTTGCTCGCCGAGCGGCAAGAGGACCACGGCATGATAGACCGCCAGCAGGAGGATAAAGCCCCCCAGCAGTTCGCAGACCGTGCTCCACGCCATCGGTATGCGGCGATGGATCACCTCCAGGTTGCCTCCCACCATCGCGGGAATGCCCAGCGCCAGGGCAAAGGCGGCGCAGGTGGCGGCAGCCCGTGTGGCGGGCACCTGCTGGTAGAAGCGACGCTCGGAGCAGATCATGAAGTAGCGGCCGATTCCTACGTCGTGGAAGGCCGCCGCGAAGGCCTCGGCATAGAAGAGGAAGAGGAAGGCGGGGAGCCATACTTTCAGCCGCAGCACGATCCCCATGGCCAGGAAGATCAGTCCCATCAGCACTTCGGCGTAGAGGATGAGATGGTGGCAGTCGGTCAGTTGGCGGGAAAAGCGGCCCAACAACGGGCGGAGGATGAAGGGAATGAGGGCCAAGGAGCAGCAGAAGAGGTTGACCGCATTGCTCACCCCCATGCGGTTGAGCACGATGGGCACGAGGGCGAGGATGGCGACATAGGGTATGCCGCGCAGCAGATAGAGCGTGGGAACCCACGAGAGGTGGCGTTCCCAGGCCCTTGCAGCCCTTTCTCTTACCAGATTGCTTCCCTTTTCCATCATTGTACTATTTTCCCTTAGTCCTGCTGTTTTTTCTTGCCAAACTCAGGGTCGATCTTGATGAAGAGGCAGACGACAAACGTTGCCGCGCAGCAGAGGATCGTCCAGAGGAAGAAGTGGCGGTAGCCGATGAGTTCCTGCAGCCATCCGGCCATCATGCCCGGCAGCATCATTCCCAGGGCCATGAAGCCCGTGCTGATGGCGTAGTGGGACGTGCTGTGCTCGCCCTCCGAGAAATAGATGAGGTAGAGCATGTAGGCCGTGAAGCCAAATCCGTAGCCAAACTGCTCGATGAAGACGCAGGTGTTGACGATCCATAGCGCGCTGTCCTGGGCGTAGGCGAGATAGACATAGACGAGGTCGGGGAGCGTGATGGCGCAGACCATCGGCCAGAGCCAGCGTTTCAGTCCGCCTTGCGAGGCAGCGATGCCACCGAGGATGCCACCCAAGGTCAGTCCGATGATGCCCACCGTGCCATAGACAATGCCCACCGTGCTGGTCGAGAGGCCGAGTCCTCCCTTCGCTATCGGGTCGAGGAGGAAGGGGTTGATGATCTTGACGAGCTGCGCCTCGGGCAGTCGGAAGAACAACATGAAGAGCAGGGCGGGGACGATGTTCTTCTTCATGAAGAAAGAACGGAACGTCAGCAGCGACTCGCGCAGGATGCCACCCACCGTGCGGTCGGGGGCGTGGCGGTCGGAGGCAGGTCTGGGGAGCGCCCAGGCGTGGTAGAGGCTCGCGAGGAAGAAGAGGATGGAGAGGATGGCGAAGACCACCGTCCAGGAGAGCGGTATCTTGCCCGTATGGTCCTCTATCAGTCCCGCGATGATGACGAGTAGTCCCTGTCCCGCGATGGTGGAGATGCGATAGAACGTGCTGCGTATGCCGACGAAGAACGACTGCTCGTGGCTGTCGAGGCCGTGCATGTAGAAGCCGTCGGCCGCGATGTCGTGGGTAGCCGACGTGAAGGCCACCAGCCAGAAGAACGCCAGCGTGAGCCGGAAGAAAAACTGTGCGGGGATGAAGAAGGCGATGCCCGCGAAGGCGATGGCGAGGACCGCCTGCATGGTGACGATCCACCACCGCTTGGTGCGGACGAGATCGACCATCGGGCTCCAGAAGGGCTTGATGACCCAGGGCAGGTAGAGCCAGCCTGTATAGAGGGCGATGTCCGTATTGGAGATGCCCATCTTCTTGTAGAGGATGACGGCTATCGTCATCACGGCGACGTAGGGCAGTCCCTCGGCAAAATAGAGGGAGGGCACCCACGCCCACGGGTTGATATGTCGCTTGCTATTCTCGGTCATAATCATTGTTCTATGGAAGGTTTGTAAAGCGTTTTCAGCGTGGCGCCAGGGTAGTAGTGGCGGAGGATGGCCTCGTGGTCGTAGCCCTTCTCGCCCATCATGGCCGCCCCGATCTGACACAGTCCCACGCCGTGGCCCCAGCCTGCGCCCGAGAGGTGGAACGACTGCGGGATGCCGTCGGCGCCCTGCTGCGTCGTGACGACGAAGGCGCTGCTCTTCAGGTGGCTCTCGCTCAGCGTGCGGCGTATCTCCAGCTCCTTGCCGATGACGCGCTCCCTTTCCGTGCCCACGATCTTCAGTCGTACGATGCGCCCGCTCTTGCCGCGCTCCAGGGGGACGAGGTCGAGGATCTTGCCAAAGCGCAGTCCCGTCTTGCGGGCGATGAGGCTGGCGAGCTCCTCCTGCGTGTAGTCGATGTGCCAGCGATAGAAGTCGGCGGTCTCCTGGTCGTAGCCGTTGAGTACCTGGCGCAACACCTGCTTGTCCTGCGTGTTGCAGAAGGCGGGCGGGTCGGAGAGAATCCACTTGCGGGCCGTCTCCTCGTCGGTCAGGTCGGGCAGCGTGTCTGCCGCCTGGCCTGCTTGCGCGGGGCGGTCGAGGAAGGCGGCGAGATAAGGCTTGTCCTCATCCTGCCAACAGGCCGAGAAGACCTCCGTGGCACCGCCGCAACACTTGCTGAAGCGCGCGTCGCAAATGCCCTTGCCGTCCCACAATACTTGTCCATAGGTGCTGCGTATCGCTTCCTCCACATGATCCGACACCATGCGGGTGATGCCCTGGTAGCGCTGGCAATGGTCGTCGGCGCATACGTCGAAGCGCTGGTGGTCGTCGCGGTCGTACCAGCGCACCAGTTCCTCCTCCGTCTCCCATCCTCCACAGGTCTCCTCCGAGGGATGGTCCGCATTGATGCGATGCGCCATCTGCGTCAGGAGCCAACTGCGGGAGATGATGGCATGGGCCCGCAGGAGCGATGGCGACGAGGTGGCCCGCATCTCGCTGGAGATGACACTGGCGAGATAGCGCTCCACGGGCAGTTCGTTGATCACCCACACCCGATCGCCGTCGGCCTCCAGTCGCAGCATCCCCTCGAAGGTCTGCGCCTCCTGGCGCTCCCAGTGGAATCCGATGCCGATCGTGACCTCGGGCAGCGTGAACGAAGACTGCGGGGAATGGGGAGCGAACGTGAGCGTGTCGTATGAGTTTTCCTGCCAAAGAAGCCTTCCATCCTTCGCCCTCACGGTCTGCGGTCCCGTCTGTAGCGTGCCATCGACCATGAAGGATCCCTCCAGGACAAAGGCCACCTCCGGCCCGCTCGTGATGCCTACGGCGACCCTCGGTTCCTGCAGACGGCGCAACACCTTGGCGAAGGCCTCCTGCCCAAGCGCCACCTCGCCGACGGTCTTCACCAGCAGGGAGGGCGTCAGTCGGTCGAAGTCCTCCTTGCGCGGCGTGATGACCAGTCCTGCCATGTCGAGCGCACCCGGCGAGATGAGCATGCGGTCTGCTTCGCACGAGGCCGTGTAGCAGGCGGGGCGGTGCTTCTCCCGAGGCAGCAGGATGGTGACGACGCTGTCCTCCTCTCGCCATGCCAGCACGTTGAGCATCGGCTCGGTGTCGTCGGGATGGCAGGGCAGGGCGGCATAGGCCCGGCGGAAAAGCGTCTGCGCCAGGGTTTTGTCGTTGCTGATCAGCACCAGGGTGGGGAAGGGGTAGTCCTCGATGGTGCAGAGGCGGTTGTCTGCGTCCAGCCGCGCCACCTCCCGTAGCCGCTCCCTCCATCCGCGCCAGTCGCGGCAGAGCGGCACCACACTTCCGTCTCCCCCCTGGAAGTGGAGATGGTCGGGCGCACTGGCCCCACATTTCGGCCCGTTGTAGAAGAACAGGGTGCCCTCGAAGCGGTCGGCCAGTTCGTAAAGCGTGGCATAGGTGTCGAGGATCGTCTGGGGGCGGTGTCGCCTGGCAGCGATCGTGAAATGGGTCGGGAGGATGGGGAAGGGGTTGACGAGCACGTCGAAGTCCTCGTCGAAGGCCCATTCCTGTTGAATCTCAGGACGATGGTCCTTGCAGAGGAAGCAGGGGCGCTGGGCCAGCGTCTTCTTATCGACCTTGGCCCCCGTGCTCACCATGCGAGCGGGGTTGTACTGGGCACTGACCGCACCGAAGTCTCTCACCTCCACGCGTGCCAGGTCGGCGTAGCGTGCGGCCGTCTCCGGCCATGTGGCCATCTGATTGTGGAAAAACTCGGAGAGCGTCATGCTTTGAGGTCGTTGTTGAGGCTGATGCGTGCCCGCAGTTCGATGGTGCGCAGTCGGTCTTTGTACAAGTTGTTGGCGTTGGTCTTCTCGATGCTCAGTCCGTGGTCGCTATTGCCCGTCCAGCGGCGGCAGAGATAGATCGGATCGTAGATGCGTCCGATGCGATACTGTCGGCTCACGGCCAGTCCCATGGCATAGTCCTCGCCATAACTGGCGTTGGGAAATCCGATGCCCCTTGCTATCGAGGTGAGGAAGGCCCGTGGCGCTCCCAGTCCGTTGATGCGCAGGGCGTTGTTGGCTCCGTTGTCGTCCGTCCACTCCTTGTGGTCGATCACGCCTGGCGGAAGCGTCTGCAACTGGAAGTCGCACATGCGGTAGGAGCCCACCACCATGGCGCAGTCCTGCTCCTGGAAGGCATCGACTACCCGCTGCAGCGTATGGCCGTCGAGATAGAGGTCGTCGCTGTCGAGCTGCACGGCGTAGCGTCCGCAGCGCGGGTCGTTGATGGCCCAGTTCCAGCAGCCACCGATACCGAGGTCCTCGCGCTCGGGGATGATGTGGACGACGCGCGGGTCGCGGGCCGCCAGTTGCTCTATCAGGTCCGAGGTGCCGTCGGTGCTATGGTTGTCCACTACGAGGACGTTGAAGTCGAAGCCGGTCTCCTGTCCCAAGGCCGACTCCACCGCGTCGCCGATGGTCTTGGCGCGGTTGAGCACGGGGATGATAACGGAGGCCGTGACGGGGAAGTCGCCCTCCACGTCGGGCTTCTGGTAGCGGTCGGTATGGACGAGGCCGCCCGCTGCCCGCAGGTGCTCCGTCACGATCTGCTCCATCTCCACCTGCACGTCGCGGTTGCGCGGATCGACATAGTCAAACTGGCGTTCGCCTTCTGCGTTCACGGGTTGCTTCTCCTCCGTGTAGAGGTATTCGTTGAGGTGGAAGATCGCGCCCTGCCGGCTCAGTTGCAGACGCAGGTCGTACCAGCCACCATACAGCCAGTTGGCGCCGAGGTCGCAGCGCTGGATCGCGTTCGTCCTGACGAGCACCAGCGGCCCGAAGTCGAAGTCGTCTCGCAGCGCACCCTCCTGGTAGTCTATCACGGGGTGTTTCGCCCGCTGGCCCTCCTCCGTCTCGTAGAAGTCGGCATAGACCATGACGGCCCCCGTGCTGTCGGCCACTTGGAGCAGCCTTTGCTCCGCGCCGTAGCCCAAGGAGACGGTGTTGTCGGTCAACTGTATCAATACGTATTGTGTGCGCGCTGCTTCCGCCATCTCTCTCACTGCCGCCGACGAGGGGCGGGGCGATTGGAGGTCCACACGCGCTATTCTTTCTCTTTCCATAACGCTTCTTGATGTCTTGTTCTGCAAAGTTACGGAAAAAACGCTGATGCCCAAAATTTTTTCAGGTTAAACGCCCCTGCGAGGCGGATGTCCCGCCAAAACGCAACGCCCGCCTCGCTCCACGGCTCCCTCCCCAGTGTGGGCAGATCCTCCCCCTGCTGCCGTCCGGTGTCCTCTCGACACGAGTTTGGCGCGGTTTCTGTAAGAGGTCTGCCCGCTGCTGCCCTTCTTTTTTTGTTGGTATATATATAGTGTCTTAGTCAAAGTTGTTTTTACTCTCTGTTTGCTTGTGATAAGCGCAGCAGCTATTGGGTCGGGTCGTCCGTGAAGCGGGCGAGTCTGCCTTTCGGTTCTTTCGCGCGTTCAGTTCGTTTCTTCCCGCGTGTTCAGTTCATATCTTTCCGAGACTTCGATTCGTTTCTTTCCGCATGTCCGGTTCGTTCCTTTCCGAATCTTCGGCTTCTTTCCGAGCGTTCGGTTCAGTTTTCCTCCTTGATAGCGGAGGCCGGTCTCACTGGTTGGCCACAGTCTCGATGATGGATTTTGCCACCATGACCATCTGGTACATGTCCTCGGCGCAAGTCCACTCGTAAACGCTGTGCTCAGCCTGTTGTCCGCTGTAGAGGCAGGGGCCGCCCTTCTGTCCCTTGGCTGCCAGCATGGCCGCAGTCGTGCCGCCACGCTCGCTGCGGGGAGTCAGTTTCACGCCCTCTTTCTCTGCTGCCTCGATGATCAGGTCGCCCAGGCCGGGGTACATCGTGTAGGCCACGTTCTCATACTGCATCACCTCGGGTTCAGCCTCGGTCACGACATAGGGGAAAGCTTTGGCCGTGAGCTCTGCGGCTTCGTCCAGAAGCTGGCGGAACGCGTCGCCCTCCTGGGCGTCGAAATAGCGCAGGCGCACTTTCACGAGATAGTTCTGCGGTGTCTCTTCGCCGTTCACGTCGATGAGGGGCTCGATCGAGTAGCAGTGGATGTAGCCCTCCTTGCCCTTGCTGGCCGAGGGGTGAGTCTCGGGCGGCAGTTGTCCGATGAAGTAGGAAGCGGCGGTCAGCGCGTCGCCATACTGGTTGTAGAAGCCGTTGCCGGGGTGAGCGTTCTTGCCTTGGAAGGTGTAGTTGCGTCCAACCGCGGTGAAGTTCTCTACCGAGAAGGCCGTGGGGGCGTCGCCGTCCACGTCGATGACGATATCAGGCTGTCCGTCCACATATTCCTCCTCGAAGCGTTCGGCGGCACGGCCAATGTCCTCGTTTTGCGAGAAGACGAAGTGGAGGTCGCCATGCTTCAGCTTCTTGTCGTTGAGGATGGTCTCGATGAGCGTGACGAGGATCGTGCAGCCCGTTTTGTCGTCGGCGCCCAGCAGCGTGTATCCGTCGCTCGTGATGATGGTCTTGCCCACACAGTTGGCCAGGTGCTTGCCCTGGGGTGTCTCGGGACTGAGGGTGATGCCAGCAGGCAGTTGGATGTCGCCGCCATCGTAGTTGCGGTGTACGATAGGAGTGATTTCGCCGCCGGCACACTCGGGCGTGCAGTCCATGTGGGCCATGAACATGATGCTCGGCACGCCTTCGCAGTTGGCCGGAATCGTGGCATAGACGTACTGATAGTCGCTACGGCTGACGATCAAGTCCTTGTCTGATCCGATAGTGCGCAGTTCCTGCTCTATCAGCTCTGCGATCTCTTCCTGTCCATCGCTGATAGGAAACTCTGTGGGGTCATAGGCGTCCCACGACTGGCTGTTGATGGTGGCGTAGGTCGTGAAGCGCCTGATGATGGTCTCAATCGTCTTTTTGCGTTTCTTCTCCTTGGCAGCTTTGGGGTCGGGAGCCGGTGCGGCCTTGGCGGGCTGTGCAGCCTTTACAGCGTTGACGGGCTTCGGACGAGGGGTTTTCGGCAGCTGCGGGTGAGGTTTTCTCTGAGCCACGGGCTTCACCTTGGGGCGGGGAGCCGTAATGTTGTGGCTTGCGCGCAGCTTTTTCATTTGCTCTAGCATGAGCTTGGCCTGAACGCTTGGGGGGAATTACCACAGGTCTGACGGCGCGGCGTCTCTGCTGCTCAATACGCTTTTTCGCATACGCGTCCACCTTTCGTGCCCCGACCAAGGCGATTGCCGAGGTCTTGGCAGGCGAGTTGAGCCTTTTCACCACACCCTTGATAAAACCTTTCAAGACCTGAGGTCTTGCCGAGGTAGGGAATCCTACCATCAGGACCAGTGCGAGCACGAGTGTGCTGGCGATGTAACTGTTTCTTCGTTTCATGACTTTGATAGTTTTGAGTTGATCATTTTGTTTATTGGTTCTCTCTTGATAGACCTCGTGCCGCTGGGCGGCCTTCGCTCTATGCTCATCCTTTATGACAGTCCGTCGCGCCTTTCTTGCGCTGCTGGTGTCGCCAGAATTCGTTTGCAAAGGTACGGGTTTCGCAAGCCGTGGTGCGCACATTTTCATTTAGATCGCGGTCCATGCGATTTTTCTCGATTTTTCTCGTTTTTGCTCGCTATGCAGACACGGCGTACATGACTACTGGCGTGGCGAGCACGGCGATCAGTTTGGCCCATAGCCTCACGTGCGTGTCCATGCGCGCATAGGTCAGTGAGGCCAGACACACCATGAAAAAGATGGATAGGAAGAAGCCCAAGAGGATCAAAACCTCCCATAGGTGCTGGCAGTCGGCCATGCGGCGGAGTGCGAAAAAAAACAGGACGAGCGTGGCGGACCACTCTGTCGGAAACAGGAAAAGTCTGATGGTGTTCATACGTAGGTTTGTTTTGGTGATTTGTGTGCAAAAGTACCCATTTCCCTATCAAATGCGCGCACATTTTCATTTGGTTCGTCCATAGTGTGCGAAATGTTCGCCAAAAACGTGTCTTTCGAGCGGGCGCAGAGGGGGCGCAAGACGCCAGTACGGGCTGCAATCGATACGCCGATCACAGCCCGTACTGTACTGACAGCGACTATCCAGTCGGTCCAACCAAGAAGTGGTGCTACAAATTGCTCATGGCATAAAGTGGCACAACGTCTATGTGGCGGAGTGCATTTTGTGCTTCTTTGTCAATATACTCAAACGTCCCAAAATTCTCCAAGGAAGTACGAACAGCATGGTGAAGGGCTTTCTTCCTCATAAATAGCCATAAGCTTTGCATACTGCCTTTGGTGGAAGCCTTCACTTCTATTGGTACAACCACCCCCTCTTTGGCCTCCAGGTAATCAATCTTCGCATTGGAACCCCTTGACATGTTCTGCCAATAATACATTTCTGCCTTTTGGAAACAGTCATGGTTCTTGACGAGTTCCAAGCCTGCGAACATTTCCGAAGCAGCCCCTTTGTTGACAAAATCAACTTCCGAAGCTAAAAGGACATTGGCGGCAGGAGTGCCCAGCATGGTCTGCATCAGTCCCAAGTCTAAAAAAAGATATTTCTTGTAGCTATCATTCTCTTCTGCTCCCAGTGGAACACCATTTCCATCGCTATGCGTCACCGGCTTTATCAGTCCCGCCAATGTCAATAGATGAAGCGCGTCTTTGATGACCGAAGAGCGAACATCGTCGGTCACCTGTCTATAGACAAACTTGCAGCCTGCCTGCAAAGCTACGGAGCGCAAGACCTTTCTCAGCAAAGCTGGAGACACGCGCGACTTATACTTGGCAAAGTCATCTTGGTAGGTGTCCAGAATGTCATTGTGAACATGGGCGCACTCGATGTAGCTTTGGGACGCTATCCATTCTGTGACCGCGGCTGGCATACCGCCCACGAGATAGAACGTCTTCAATTGTTCCACCAGTTTGTTGTGGACGGCATCGGGAAGCGGAGAAGAAGGCGAAGCCTGGTGCTTGTAGCTGACCGTCGTTTCCAGTCCTTGCGCCATAAGAAATTCGTCAAAGGAGAATGGGTACATGTATAGTGAGCGTATTCTCCCCACTCCAAAAGAAGGCAGCTCCTCCAGGGTGAACTCCAGCAGAGATCCCGCGGCTATGACATGTAGCTCTGGATAATCCTCTTTGAAATAACGAAGCGACATGATAGCTTCCTGACTCACTTGTATCTCGTCTATGAAAAGCAGCGTCTCCCCAGGTATGATAGGAATGCCTGTGGTGGCACTGATTCCCTCACAAGTCCTATGCACGTCAATATCCTTTGGAAAAAGTCCTCGGATAGATGGTTGACTCTCCAAATTGATCTCCACAAAGTACTTAAACTCTTTGCCCAACTGGCGTACCGCAGACGATTTCCCCACCTGTCTTGCCCCGCGTATCAGCAAAGGCTTCCTTCTTTGAGATGTCTTCCATTCCAAGAGTTTTTTGTCTATGTCTCGCTTGTAATACGTCATTTTCGTGTAATTTGCTGATTCACAGTTCAAAGATACGACTTTTTGCTAAAAGTCAGGGCAATCTGAGGCTCTTTTTTGCTAAAAGTCAGGGCAATAAGTGGCTGGTTTTTGCTAAAAGTCAGGGCAATCGGAGACCATTTCTGCTAAAAAGTCGGGTCCGTGTCCACGAAAGCGACCTATGCAACGCCATGGGATATCAGTTAAACGTCTTTTGCCATCCGGAGCAAGAAGTTTCAACTGGTTAGTGACACTAACCAGTTCGTTTCCTTCCTTCTTCAGCTTCGTCTTCAGATACTTCCAATAGTTGCGGTTCTTGGTATAATCGTCTTGGTCGTTGAGCACGCCCACGACATCCTAAACGTAACAATGTAACAATGTAACAATGAAAGCGAATGGGGTGAATACACCTTTTTTTTATTGTATGATAATCCAGCGACCAGACTTCTGTGACCCCTCGCGACGAATCATGTTGTCGTCTTGCATCCTCTTAAGATGCTTAGATATAGCACTCCTGTTGATATTCAATCTGTTGGTCATTTCGCGCGAAGTGATATTTGCGTTCTCGGATATAAGTTGCAGAATGGCCTCTCGAGTTTCTGGTCCACCTTTCTGGTCCACCTTGCTTGTTTTTGGTCCACCTTTCTGCTCTCCCTTTTCTTCTTCGAATGCGAAGTCATCATCCATAGATTTCTTGTATTCTATTATTTCATTTTGAAGATTTTTTATGTGCTCCTTCAGCATGAATAGTTGGAAGGGTTGCATACTGTCGTCCTCTCTTGATAGATTGAGAGCCTCTATATATTCTGCTTTGTCTTCCTGCACCACTTTGGTTGGTACAAGTCCGAACTCAAACTGAATGTGGTTCATGATTAGGCGCGACATTCTGCCGTTGCCATCCACCCAAGGATGGATAGTGACGAGGATATTGTGAGCATCAAAACTCAGAAGATAAGCATCTGTTGGATCGGGATTTTTGAGCAAAGCCTCTCTTCGCTTGTTAATGTGCTTACAAAATTCCTCCAGTTTGGCAGGAACCTTTAGATAGTTCATATACGAACGACCGCCAGCTCCTGCTGTTACGCCTACAAGACGAAGGTCTCCCTTAGAGGAGTCGAATTCTCCCGTCAGCGTGCTATAGACGCTGCCTGTGTTGCGCATCACGATTGCAGACAGACTTTTCAGCATCTCAACGGAAAAGGCTTTATGCTCATTTGCCCACGCCATACTCTGCTCGTAAGCTTGCTTCAAATCCAAGTTCATGAGTTGTTCCACCATAGGTTTGCCCTTTGCTGTGATGCCTTCGTCAAAGAGAAGTTGGTTCTCTATTTCTGTCACAGTAGAGCCTTCTATGGCTGTGGAGTGGGTAATGATCGAGTAGAGATAGAATTTTTTGTAGTCTATCTGGTCTCGTATGCCTAAATGGTTGTATTCTTGCAGAACTTTTATTAGGTCATTGACGCTTTTGTCCATATCGTATGTTCACGTGATCGTAATATAGCTGCAAAGATACACAATTTCTGTGGATTTTTATCCGCGCCGATGGCTATTTTTTGCTCCCTCAAGCTGTTTTCGTGATTGTCTCAAGGCAAATGGTGGACGCTCGGCATCAAAGCCCCTCTCTTTGCCTCACTTTTGTTTTAGCATTATCGTGTCATCGTAGGGCCCACGGTGACCGTAGGGTGGGGGAAGCGGGGAGGCGCGATGTGAAATCCTAAACGTAACAATGTAACAATGTAACAACTGAGCAGGGTAGGAGGCGAGGATATTTGCGAGAGGCAAAACGATATAGGAGCAACTAATCTAAGACAAGTTGATTTCTTAATTATCAACAACTTGTCTCAAATTAGCAGACCCTATACAATCACCTTACCAAGTGATAATCTTATCTACGATTTCTTGTTGCTCCAAACTACTTCTTCGCAGATAAATACGTGTTGTCTCTATGCTTTCATGTCCCATGAGGTCTGCAAGCAATGCGATGTCGTTGAACTTCTCCAAGAAATTCTTGGCATAGCGATGGCGGAAAGAGTGAGGGAAAACCACTTTCTCGTTTAAACCATACTTCACGGCATAGTTCTTCAACTGCTGTGATATACCTCTTGTGGTGATACGCTCGCCAAAGCGATTGAGAAAGAGATAGCCACTTGTACGGTTGAGAGTCTGCAACCACTTTTCTGTTTCCGTGCGCAATGTCTTGGGGATATAGATACGCCGTATCTTGCCACCCTTGGTGTAGATGTCGTAGTAGCCCGCTTGCACATGCTCAACCTTGATTTGCACAAGTTCGCTCACTCTGGCTCCAGTCGCTGCCAAGAAACGCACCACAAAGTACCACTCCAAGTTTTTTTCTTTCTTCAATTTGTTCTTCAAGAAGGTGTAGTCGGCATTGCTAATGACATTCTCCAAATAAGAACGCTGCTGTACCTTGACCGACTTCAAGCGGAGTTTCGTCTTGCCTACAAATACAAGGTACTTGTTCATTGCCTGAATACGGAGATTTACCGTCTTTGGCTTGTAAGTCTCAATCAAGTAGGTCTTGTAAACCAACAAGTTTCTCTTGTTCAACTCTTTGTGTCGAGAGCCAAACTCCTTTACGGCATACAGATATGCCGAAATCGTGTTCTTAGCCATATTGCCTTGACTTAGGAACTCTTCAAATTTGTCTAATTCCATTTCTATTCGTTTATTAGTAAAACATAAAGTTGTCTATATAAATAGGCATGGATTTGTTCTATGAGTTCCTATTATGAGAAGATACTTGCTACGGGGGAGGTGAAGTGCATTGATGAGGAAGTGCCGTTTGAGATACCAAAGGGGTGGGAATGGTGTAGATTAGTTGAAGTTGGAAAAACAGAAACAGGTACAACACCATCCAAATCTCATCCTGAATACTTTGGTGATTATATTCCATTTTTAGGTCCTGCAAACATACTAAATTCCAAAATTGTAAATGTCACACAAGGATTGTCAGATATTGGAGTTGATTATGGGCGTATTGTGCCAAAGAATACTATTTTGCAAGTCTGCATTGGAGGCTCCATTGGTAAATGTGCCATAACAGACAAGCCTGCAACTTTTAATCAGCAGATAAATTCTATAACGCCCTATTTGTGTAACGTGGAGTTTGTCCATATAGTTTTGCAATCAGAATATTTTAGGCAGGCAATAATGGATAAGGCTACAGGAACAGCAACCCCTATAATTAATAGAGGTAATTGGGAAACTTTGTTGTTCCCTTTACCACCAATAAATGAGCAGAAAAGAATTGTTGCGAACATTACAGAATTAACACATTTTCTTGGTATTTACAGCAATAAGCAAGAAGAACTTAATAAGTTAAATTCTAATATGTACCAACGCTTGAAGAAGGCAATTCTGCAAGAAGCCATCCAAGGCAAACTCGTTCCGCAAATTGCCGAAGAAGGTACAGCCCAAGATCTGCTCAAACAGATAAAAGAAGAAAAACTGAAACTCGTAAAAGAGGGCAAACTAAAGAAGTCAGCCCTCAACGATTCTGTTATCTTCCGTGGTGACGATAACAAGTA
>ERZ1026901.503-NODE-503-length-31038-cov-7.767389_pt1 | contig 31038 bp, 21 predicted proteins | sample MGYA00380179_ERZ1026901 | MGnify/ENA primary metagenome ERZ1026901 (study PRJEB33269, sample SAMEA4719815) | human gut metagenome | biome: human-associated habitat; feature: organic feature; material: feces | place: Cameroon | collected 2013-10 ... | reverse complement strand
CAGACGTACAGAGGGCGGATGATATTGTGGTTATCCTCCCTGCCGAAGCCGGAGAGAAACATTTTGACTTTGAATTGCTAAAATCCATGACACCGGAAATGAAAGAAAAGCTCTTAAAAGAAACTCTTTCTAACTGTTAGCAAAGGGCTTTGTTCCAAACAGAAAAAAACTGCTAACAAAAAGTGTTAGCAAAAACCGTAAAAATCCATGAAATCATCATCTACCTTAAATGAGTGTTAGCAAGCTATCTTGCAAAATAAATGACTTTTGGAAATTCCCACGGACATAAGCAGCCATACATTCGCTTCCCTGTTCGTGATAGCAAAAAAAGCTGTAAACCCTTGAAAACAAAGGCTTACAGCGTTGTTTACTGGCGTCCATGACAGGAATCGAACCTGCGGCGTTTCGCTTAGGAGGCGAACCCTCTATCCTGCTGAGGTACATGGACGTATATAAAATTTTCAGTGTTGGGCGATTGTTCCAACAAGCCCTTAGGAGGCGCTTGTTATATCCATTTAACTATGGGAACCCAACCATCCAGTCACGATATACATCTTACCAAAATGGCGTTGGAAAGTCAAGGAAGGAACGCCTGGAATTTCCTTTTCGGAGTCGGAAGACTTGAAAACATGTTACCGTCCAAAGACCACCGCCCACATGCAGGAACAAAAGCAGAAAAAAATACCGCGCAGCGGAATTGGCGTTAACGCTGCGCGGTGGTAATTTTTCTTTAGCTGTTAGAAAAATTAAATTGTGAAAAAAATTATGAAAAAGAAGGGTTGGTCAGTGCTCCGAGGAGCACTGGCCGGATCATCAGTTACAATCTATATAAATCTCATTTCCCCCGAGAATCATGTTTAACCATCTTGGACTTAAGGATTATTCTGTAAAAATCTGGATCCACTGGCGCCCCCACTCGGTGCTGCTGTCGCTATAGTAGCCGACTCCCATCTTGCGGGCATTCGGATTTAAGATGTTTGCACGATGTCCCTCGGAATTCATCCAGTCTGTGACGACCTCCTGCGGAGTTGCCTGGCCCCATGCCGCGTTCTCGCCGGTCGCCTCATCGGCAACACCAAACTCATCAAGAACAGTAAAGCAACTGGATCCATCCGGACGTGTGTGTGACTGTGTTGTAGCGATCTCAACGGCACGCTTCTGCGCTGCCGCGTTTAACTTCTCATCGCCAAGAACGACCGGGCTAAGTCCATTCTTCGCGCGCTCTGCGTTTACAAGATCAACGACCTGCTGTGCATAGCTGTTGTCTATGCTCGTTGTCTCCGGAGCGGTAAGAAGAACATCCCAGTAGTTCTCATACTCGCCGCCGCTATGATGACCAACACCGACATACTTCGCATCAGCTCTCAGAACCTCTTTCTCAAAGAAATCATACTGCATCATGTTGGCAAACGCTTCCTTCACGCTCTCCTGACCTGCGCTGTAGCACTCACCGACGAACTCATCGTTGACACCATTGTCATAGAGAACCGTAGACTCGCGGCGTCCATCCGGACGCTCGTAGGAAAACTTCTGTGTCAGCTCATCTGCACGGGTGTTTGCCGCTTTGCTCAAAGCGGAATCCTGTAACTCAACCGGTGCAAGACCATTCGCTGCGCGTTTAGCATTGATCAGGCTTGTGAATTCTGTCTGATAGGCCTCAGCAGCCTCAGATGTCATGGACGGTACAAATGTAGAAACGGCAACTGCTGCAACGAGCATTGCGAGTTTAAGAACGATGCTGTTTTTTCTCATAGAAAAGTCCCCTTGTCAATTCATGTAAATCCAGACGCAAGAAGAGTATTGTAAACGCACCTAAAGTGCATTTTACAATACTCTTCAAAGTGCAACTGGCTGCCATTTTACAGGCCCTATAGCTTTGCGTCACAGCCTTTCGACTGCTTTGCCGGTTTATGAATTTTACAATCCTCTCCAAGGATCTTTTAAATTTTCGGATCATGTACCCCGCGGGCATTTACTAAATCTCGCGGATAAAATAAAAGAGTGCTGTTTTGGATGTAGCAAAACAACACTCTTGATGAGTCATCATAAGTCGCAACTGGCTACCATTTTACAGGCCCTATAGCTTTGCGTCACAACCTTTCGATTGCTTTGCTAAATATTCAATTAGGCGTTTCTTTATTTTCTCCCATTCTACCACAGTTTACCATTCTTGTCAATATTCTACAGGAAAAACATACAAAATTTTAACGTGAACCACGCCACGCACTTCTCTGGAATCAAAAGAAAAACGCACGCTTTTCAGATCTCTCCGAAAAGCGTGCGCTCATTTCATTCCTTTTATCAATCTCCATGCCGCGCTGCACCGCCATCACGATGGCGGGAAACCGTGGCTTTTATGAGTCCAGAACCCATCAGGATCTCTCTTCCTCATCCGATCTGCGCTTTAAGACAAACAGAACAAGGAGCATGAGCCCGGAGCCCACACCAAGGACTGTCCAGAGGACACGGTGTGTCGTATCGCCCGTCTGCGGGTTCCCGCTCGATAGCTTTCTCGAATTCTGGGCATCAGCAACCGTATTTCCATATGGGAATCTTGGGTCCGGCGGAGTAATCTTGTGACCATCCCCGTCTGCCGGAGAAACCGTAGCGGATGCATGATCCGGTGTCGGGCTGTCCTTCGGCGTATTGTTGCCTGAATCCGTCTGCGGCTCTGTCGGCTTCGGCGCATCCGTCTCAGTCGGCTGCTTCGATGGCTTTGGATCCGGTTCCCAATCATCATCACTTCCGCCGGAACTCGGTCTGCTGTACTTATTTACAAATACGATCTCGCCGGCCTTGCTGCCGTCTGTGTTTCCTGTGCTGGCAACGATCTCCGCATGAAGCGTATTATCCTCACTTCTTAAGATCTGAACCGTCACTGCATAGGTGCGGCTGTCATAAGTAAGATTTATCCGGTTATCCGTAAGCTGCGTAATGCGGTAGTAATAGTTGCCCGGGCGATTGTAGATGATCGGTCCGAACTCTACGTTTCCGCTTTCCGACGCGTTCACGGTAACCTCCGTCACCTCCGGAAGCGGCGCATTGCTTTCCGCCTCGATCTTAAACTTATAGTCCAGTGCCGGCGGATTCTTTCCATCTATCTGCACCTTCACCGGAAGAGTTACGGTACAGCTAAATTCTTCTGCAAATGCCGCAAACGGAATCATGAGCATCATCAGCACCGCCAGAAGAAAGATTATTCCAGGTAATCGTCTGCTTTTTTTCATACTCGTCTGTTTTTTCATATCGCCACACCCCCTTTCCATAATTGTCGCATCGCATCCATGTTTTTGTTTTTTACTCATTGCTCTACCAGCCTTCCGAACAGGACTGCCCTTCCGTTTGTCACCGCGTCAACACAGGTGGACATTCCAATGATCTTATCGCTCGCTGTCACTCCGATATCCCGGTACTGAGTCGCCCCCTGTTTTAAGAGGTCCAGGAGCTGCTGCGTCTGATAAGTCGGTCCCGGATTATAGATCAGGGAATTGTACGCGTCCGTCTCCAGACATGCGAACACTTCCACTTGATAATTCGTCTTCATGAGACTCAGTGTGCCCGTCTTGTGGGCTTCAAAATAATCCGCGTTAAGAAATTCCATCACATCACCGAACATGCCGCCGTTGTCCATGTGGTGACCATAGAGCAGGTTGTAGGTGTCCGAAAAGTCGGAACTGTTGAGACATGACAGGAAGATCGCGCCGGACAGGGAGAAGTCCCCCATGATATCCTCGTTCACATACTGCATGTCGTTCTCTCCCTGAACGAACGGGTAATCAATGTGCGTTCCATCGATCGTCAGCCATCCCCTCGTATCCGGGTTGATGGCGGCCAGCTCCTCGAGGGAGTAGTTCTCCCCGCCATCCTCGGTCACCGTCGGCTTATACTTTAAAAGATCACTGTTTAAGAACGCCCCGTTCATCGTCACGTAGTTATCCCAGAGGGAGTAGCCGCCGTAAGACAACATGAGAAGGATCAGTAAAAATGCAAATGCACTCAGGATGCGGTTCCCGATCTTCGCCGCCTTTACTGCATACTCCACTCTGAGATCACCTCCTGACTTGGGGAGTGTTTACGTGTTACTTATTGATTCGTTACTTGGTTACTGTTTCTGTGCTTTTGATATGTACTGATGTACGTTTCAGCTGCAAATTCTAATCTAGATTAGAACTCCTCTTTCTTTCTGCGAAGGAACAGAACTGCGAATGCGCCAGCTGCTGCAACGAGAAGGATGTACGGTGCGTACTCGGTTACAATACCGGTCGGAGTTGTGATTGTTTTATCATTCGTGTAAAGAATACTTACATCGCTGCTTAAAACTGAATTTTCAGAGCTCTTTGCTTCTAATGTTTCGCTAGCTGCACCACCATTTACAGATACTGTGGTTGTATATCCATCTGCTGCATATTCGCCAGACTCTTTTACTTCATAAGTATCACGCTCTGATAATCCGAAAATACGAATAACCTGATCGGACTGTAACGTAATCTCCGCCTTGCGTCCACTTGTTAATTCACCAGCTTTATCCGTTACCTCTGTCTCTGTTGTTCCGTTTACAGTATATGTCTTATATTTGTATTTCTCATCAGATGCACCATTGATTGTAATATCAAATTTGTAATCTTTTGCTTTTATTCCCTGGTTACCAGTTACGATTTTTTTAACATCAAGATTATATGTAGTATAGCTATTTTTAAACTCAAGTTTGTCCGCTTTATAAATAGCATCACCCTTCTTTACTACTACACTGTTCTTATTCTTAGATTCTTTATCATATAAGAATACGTAAATATCGTATGTTGTATTCGCACCCTCATAAGACATTCCATCGTATACTGTTCTGTAAGATTCGTCTTCATCGTTCTGACTTGGAGCAACCTCTGTTAACTGATAATGATAAACACCAGGCTTAGCAGCAGCATCATATAACGCCTGATAGTTGACCGTAATTGTACCATCCCCAGTGTTGCTTGTTCCTGTTAACTCTGGACTCATTGTAATATATTCGTTCGTCAATGCGATACCAATTAACGTACCATTAGTTTCCGTCATTCCTGCGATAACTGGAACCTCTTTATTATTACCTTCTGTAATTTTACCCGCAGATCCTTTAGTAAGCGAAAACTTAAATTTTGTATTCGGGGCATAAACATTTTCCGCTTCATTGGTTGTAGTATTAGCTTTAGTGTTCTTATCCTCAATTCTTTTCGTGAAAGTAATCGTTGTTAGCGTGCTTGCATCATCTCCAGCTACACTGCTACCTGCTACTACCTGCGTTTCATCTGCTAGTGCCGGGAATCCCATTGCCATTGTCATTGCGCCTGCCATAACAAACGCTGCCATTTTAGTTGCTAATGCCTTCTTTTTCATAATCATTTTCCTTTCTTTGTTTCATAATTTTATTTGCATCGTCTCAAGTGGGATCTAACGCCTTGTCCCACTTGAGATGGTTCTACAAATCGGATCTACGGATGACCGTGAGGACTTTGCCTTTGATCTCGGTCTGTTTTACGGCTCCGAAGTATCGGCTGTCTTTTGCGCCGTTTCGGTAGTCGCAGAGGATGAAATATTCATCCGAATTCAGGTTCACCGGATACGCAATCTCGTCGCCATACTTGATTGTCGGATAGAAAATTCCGGTTTCTACCATCGTGCTGTTGTTGATCTTGAGCTGGGAATCATCCGTGACTTCCACGCTGTCCCCGCCTTTTGCTACGATTCGTCCCACATACTGTTTTCCGTTCTTCTCGAAGACCACTACATCATCGGAACGGAATTTTGTTTCCAGACGGTAATAAAGTAAGAGATCACCGGCGGAAAGTCTCGGGGACATGTCATTGCTCTTCATGGGTGTGATTCCGAAAACATATCCAAACAGGACGCCAAGCAGTACGATCATCAGGATCAGCTTCTCGAAGAAAGCAGCAATCTCGAGATTTCCGTACAGCCTGTGCAGCCGTGCCCGAATCACCCTCTCCGGTGTTAACGGAGTCGATCCGGCGTCCTTTTTCTTCATGCTTTGCCACCTCCGGAATCTTTGTTTTTCAGGGATTCGATTTCCGCATCCCTTTCAGCCAGAAGAGCTTTGTATCGTTCCTCCTGCATTTCGTAGGCGGATCGATATTCTTTCTGGACGAGATCGAGCTTTTTCCAGACATCCATCTCGTCCACGCCACCAATCAGTTTCTTTCGAAACTTCAGGGTCTTGAACACCTCTGCGACATCTTCCATGTTTCTCGCACTCACAGGTATTCCTCCCCGTTTTCTAATTTTTTCTTTCTTCTGCGGTAGAAGCCGAATGCGAAGCATCCTGCTACAGCCGCCATCAGGTACAGCCAGCCGGTCGGGTGACCGTTGTCGAAGAGACCTGTCGGGATAATAACACTGCGTTCATTGGTAAAATCAACCCTGGTTGTATCCGTTAAAGATGCGATCTCACATGAATTACCCTCTATATGATCTCCACCATCAACCTGATAATATGGTGTATATCCGTCATTTGATGTCTCTGTAATAGCAACCTTCGATCCATAAGGAATTTTCTGTGTAATTTCAATGGATTCATTGGATTTTAAGAATATCTTATTTTCTGACGAAATTGTTTTATCTCCTCCATAAGATATTCCGGCAAGTGAAACTTTATTTCCTGAAGGATCTGTTATTTCGACAGTGAACTCAAACTCCTGATCTGTGTTTCCCATATTACCTTCAACTTTCTTTGAAATTGTCAAAGGTATATATTGGGACTTGTAGGTATTTTTCAAGTTCACATAGACAGTTTCCCCATCCTGTATCATAATCCAACGATCTTCATTTCCATTTGGGTACCCCTCCATTGAACCCTTTACATTATAATCCCTCCAGTCCTTTTCATCCGGATTATTTGTCGAGTTTGTAATTAATATTTTCTGACTTTCAGGCTCTCCATATTTCGTTATCATTTCATCATTGATCCATCGAGGAGTCTCCGTAAGCCAAAAATATTTTCCATACTGTCCATTGCCTTCTTTAAGCCCTCTAAAAGTAACCTCGCCTGTCTTATTATGCTGAAATTCAATAGTCTGTTTAATTGATGTTGAACTACCACATTGCTGTAAGATGACATCAACCTTATAATACTGTAAATCCTGCTCTAAAATTCCGTCTGTGTACTTTCTTACAGTTATATTTCCCTCTCCTGGATCTGGCGCTGGTATATATCTACTAAATACAATTGCATCCAAAAGATTACCCACACTTTTGATCCCAGAACCAGTTTCACCCGCTACAAAGAAGAATCTTGTAAGATATTGCTTAGATGAAGTTTGATAATCTCCATTGTATCTTGTCCATGTATTGGAACTAGACATATCCTGAAGTTCAAATCCTTCTGCCTTTGTATAACCTGATTCCTTTCTTCGTATCTTGCCAATTAGAGTTTCAAGCCCTGCCTGCGTAACAGTTTTCTCTACTTCATCTGTCAAAGGAGCTATAACAAGACTCATTTTATCTCGCTTTGTTGTACTTCTTGCTCTATGATACAGCTGCCAGTATAAAGTCATTCCCGGCATGGTAAGAACATCCTGATATAATGCTCCAGTTTCTTCAGCATTTAATTCAGCGTACTGATCCCCATCTGCTGCTGTATTACAGTTATGAGCATTACCATGATCCTTATTTACAATTTCAATTTCTTCATCTGTTCCTGTTGTTTTCCACACAAGTCCAGTTGTTCCATTTGGAAATGTAAAGTTGCCTCCTGGATTTATATCCTCTGTCCTAGGATTCTCAAAGCTACCATTCTGCAATGCAGCATAGTATGGAACCTGTTTCTCAGTATACGATCTTTCAAGAGATCCATTCAGATAAACTTCTACTTTATACCATCTTCTGATCGAATCATCAGTTGATAAATCATATGCCGGATACAAATGTGTTCCTGCTGAATCATTCTCGATATTGTATGAAGCTCCAGATATCTTTTTTCTCTCAACCGGAGTCCAAACTTCTCCATTATCAGAACGATACCATTTATAAGTAACTCCAGTTGCAAGACCATAAGGAGCTGTCAAGCATCCTTTGGATTTGATTTCATCATTAATCGTTGAATTATCATCTGGATTTTGAGAATAATTCATATATATATTGTTATTCGGACTAACAAGGGTATGCTTTCCATGCTTCTCATTAAATCTATCATACCTTCCTTTTGGATTGTCCGGTTTATTAGGCTCTGAGCTATAATACCACGTTGAGTTATACGAGTTATAGCAGATCCATTTGATTACATCACCGTTTTGTCTTTTCGTTGTTGTATTAATATAAGTGTAACCTTCTGTAATTCCACCAAACGTAGCTGCTATTGCTTCCATGGAAATCCATTTATTCTCTCGTTTTTCGGAACCTCCATTTTCATATTTCGGACTCTCCCATCCTGCTCCAAAGTCTGTCGGCCAATACTTACTATTGAACTGAAGTGCCCCGGTTGTATTTTTCAGTGTAATTTCGTTCTTTGTATTATTATCAATTATATACGCATTGACATAGCTTTGCTTTTTATATGTAATTGCAAAATACGAGAACGAACCTACATTAAACTCCGCTGCAACCACCGTAGTATTCTTCTCCACCTTCGTCTCAGCAGCTTTTTCCTCCTCGGAAGTAGCTAGAACATCCTCTTTGACTTCGACAGTACCTTCTGCTTTATCTGCGGTGTCCGCTACTGTCTGGACCTTAAGGCTGTCCCCTTCCTCGGCGAGGTGCTTGACCTCGATCGTTGTCGGGTCGGCTTCAGCGGGGAGTGCTTTCTGGGAGACTTCCATTGTGATCTGGACTTCTCCGTCCGGCTCGATCTCATTCTTATTTTCATCGAGGAAGTGGAGGTCGTACGCCATTACACCGTCGTACTCGGTATCCTCGTCCTCGTCGAGAGTCTTACATGCTTCCTTAAAGGCATCGGCGGTATCACCTGTCTCCTTTAACTCGATCACATGGAACGTCGCGGTCTCTGGGAGAACGCCTGCCTCTGCGTGCGCACGGATCGTAACGCCGCCAACTTCCGCGATAAAGGTCTTCGCGACATTTGACGGGGTCGCGACTGTTACCGGGATCGCGTCAGACGGAGTCGCCTCGATTACCTCCGGCGGAATTACCGTCGGGATCTTCTCCGGTACAGACGGAACTGTCTCCTCCGCATTGGAATCCGTCGCGATGATCTCGTCTTCGTCTTTCTCCTCCGGAAGAAGCTCTCCAAGGCTGTCTATTCCGAGCTCATCGAGACTTACCGTGAATGCGACACCTGCTGTATGTTTCTTATTGTTTAAGATCGTATGGGTCGCATAACCTTCCAGATAGTCATACTTCTCATCCGCGTTGTTGTCAGATCCTGTCGCGGCATCGTCTACGATCTCAGCCTCAAGATCCTGGAAGGCATCTCCAAGGAGACCTTCGGAATCAATCTCATCCTCGTCCGCGTTCGAATCGCTCGCGTACTCGTATCCGAGTTCCTCATAAATCTCCGCCTTCGTCGGAATTGCAAAGATATCGCTCTTCCTATTATCGACGATCAGCGCTGCGCCCTGTCTCTTATCTGCCTTGTTTTCAAATACAAAAACAAGGTTGTCCTCATCCGGCTGAAGATAGACATGAAGCTTCGTTTTTCCTAACGTCTTGTTAAAGCCCTTCGGAAGCTTCAGCTTACATAGTCCGTTCTCCTCTGTTTTTTCCAGTTCTGCCTTTCTCACCATCTTGCTCAGCGAGTTTGCCGTCAGCCTGTATGTTACCGGTTTGACCACAGCCGTATCTCCAGCCGCCCAAGCCAGAAGATCCGGACAGGAAGTGATGATCATGCAGATACACAGGATTGATGCAAAAAACCGTTTCAATTTCTTCATCAAGGCTGTCCCCCTCCATTCTTTAAACTTTTTCACAATTTTGCAGCCTCTCGGCTGCCGCTTTCTCATTTGCCCATCTGGAAATTTTTCACCCTCCTTACCGTCTTCTCCCTTTTCCCCGGGAACGCCATTTCTGACGGAAACGATGGGTGTGGATACAGAAGACCCACTCTGTCTTTATTATAGGATCTCCGCCGGAAATATTCAAGAAGTCTGCCTCGTTTTTGATGTATGAAATCTTTTATTGTTATTTTCTGACAGTAAACTTCAGATTAGAATTGTTGTGAATATATTCCGTTTGTCGGAATTTGTATCCAAAATATCTTAAATTGTACAAATTAGAGAACAATTTCCGGTCATCAATTCTGTAAGTTCTGCGCTCCCCCCTTCGCTGCGTATCGACAGTCGTATTCTATTTTTTGATTTTCCGGGATAATTCTGCTGCAATTTCCTTTTTTCCGCAGAGTTTATATGTTATAATCATAACAGAACAATTATTTTTTGGAAACTGCCTCGACGCAAACGGTCAAACTTCGACGCAACTGGTTCGGGATGGTTCTGATGATCCGAAGGGGGCTTTCGTTATGCTGTATTTTGCGATTGTGGAGGATCTTCCGTCGGACCAGGAGGATCTGGTCCGTAAAATAACGGAAAATCTTAAGGCGCACGGGGAGACAGCTGGATTTTCCTGTTATGAGAGCGGGGAATCGTTCCTCGCTGCCTTCCGTCCGGACTGTTTCCACGCAGTCTTTCTCGACATTATGCTCGGAAAAGACGGGTTAAACGGATTTGAGACAGCAAAGCAGCTCCGGCTGACCGCCGAGCGGATCCCGCTGATCTTTACGACGTCTGAGAGGGACTACTCCCTCGACTGTTACCGGGTCCATCCGTTGGACTACCTCTTAAAGCCGGTCGATGAGCGTAACCTTGACTGGTGCCTGAATGAGATCCGCAATTCTCTCTCCGATCCATCCTATATCGAGGTCTCCGCGACGGCGGGGCAGGGACAGTCCTCCCTCCGTCGGATCCTTCTGGACGATATTCTCTATGCGGAGTCCCAGAACCACCGACTGATCATCCACACTATGGAGGGGGATATCGTTGCCCGCCTCTCTTTCGCGGAGTTTATAGCACTTCTCCCGGACGGAGGCCGTTTCTATCTCGGCGGTCGCGGACTTCTCCTTAATTTCTCCCAGGTCTCCTCCGTCGATGAGGACGGGGCGGTCCACCTGAAGGCCGGCGGGGAATTTTTCGTAAGCCGCAGGAAAAAGAAAGAGACAAAGGAAGCTTTTGCAGACTACCTGTTTCATTGTCTGCGGAAAGGACGGACGGTATGAACTGGATGGTATTTTTCAAAGCGTTTCTCTGCGAGACCCTATACTCGATCCCGTTTTTTGTCCTCGCCCTGTTCCCGTTTCGGAAACAGCTTCGTTTTTCCATGCGGACGATCGTTTTCCTGATCGTTCTCGGACAGCTTTTCCAGTCCTTCTACTATGTGTTCCTCGTCGCGCGCGGGAAGTCTGTCCGTGTCTCGGATATCATCTTCGCGTTCGTCTGCCTGCTTCTGTACTTCCTGTGCGTTAAGGCGAATCCATGGAAACTTCTGTTTCTGAGTATTTTTATCCTGAACTATATCGTGACGATCCGTGGGATCTGCTTTTTTGCGGAGAGCTGGCTCTTCTATGATCCAAATATTACATTTTATTCGCTCCACACCAAAAGTATGCTGATCTGTTTCGCGCTCCTGCTCCTAACAGTCCCGTTTGGACTTCTCTTTATGAAAAAGACGAAGGACCGGATCTTTCAGGTCGACAGCCCGGCATTCTGGAAGAAGATCTGGTTTCTTCCATTTTCCGGCACACTGCTCATCTGCATCTACAATTTCGACCTCAATATCTCGGTCGTCCGTAGCTTCCGCTTTATCTTAATGAGGATCTGGCTTCTCGTGATGACAGTCATAGTCTACTCGATTCTTCTCGAGGCGTTCGATATTATCCACGGGCAGGCGACATTAAAGGAACGGACCGCCCACCAGGAGACACTTCTTGCGATGCAGAAGGCGCAGTACCAGCAGTTAAGCCGCCACATCGAGAGCGTTCGGCAGGCGAGACATGATCTCCGCCAGCACCTGAATGTGATCGACCACTATTTAAACAGTGGGAAGACGGAGGAGCTGAAAGCGTACATTGCGCAGTACCGTCAGACGCTCCCGCTGGATACGTTCTGTATCTGGTGCGAGAATTACGCGGTGAATACGATCGTCAGCTATTATGTCGATGAGGCAAGGAAATCCGGTGTCGATATTTCCGTCAGCATGGCAGTCCCGCAGAAGCTTTCCATGAATGAGGCAGAGCTCTGCTCGGTCCTCGGGAATCTTCTCGAAAATGCCCTGGATGCCTGCCGGGAATATACCGGCAACAACCCGTTTATCCGGCTCTGCGCGAAGGAGGAGAACAGCCACGTTGCCCTGACGGTCGATAATTCCTGCTCCTCCGCCCCGGTGGAGGAAAACGGACGTTTTCTCTCGACGAAGCATGACGGGTTTGGAACCGGAACCGCCTCGGTCCGCTCGATTGCGGAACATTATCACGGGGTCGTCACGTTCCGGTATGCGGACCAATGTTTTTCCGCCTCCGTGTTCCTCTGATCTGTGATTTGTGAGTTTTGACTGATATTTCGATTCGGGAACCGTGTATAGTAATCTTTTGCCGGATATTCTTGGAAATCCCCCCATTATTCAGTTGAAGTTTTACCCTTTGAAAGTTATAATAAAGCCATCTATATATAAACATATGAAACAACACACTTGCAAAAGGGGACCATACATATGACATTAAGAGAATGTTACGAAGTGATGCACGGCGATTATGAGGGAGTTACCGGGAGACTCGTTTCGGAGAGTCTTGTCAGGAAATTTGCGGTGAAATTTTTAAATGATCCGAGTTTTGGGCAGCTGCAGGCCGCGATCGAGAACGGTGACGGTGGGGAGGCGTTCCGCGCATCCCACACTTTAAAGGGGATCTGCCTGAACCTCGGATTTACTGCTTTATGTGATGCCAGTTCCGCTCTGACAGAAAAGCTCCGCGGAAACAATACTCTGGACGATGAGAGCAGATCGCTTTTCGCACGTGTCCATGAGGAATATGACCGCACGATCCAGGCGATCGAAAAGCTCGATCCGCAGTAGGCGATGACGGCGAACATGGAGTAACCGGCTACAAATTTACATTGGGGATAAAATATGGAAAAGATTGCGTTCCAGCTCGCGTGGCTGGGGGAACATAAAGTATTGATATTTCTGTTTTTTGCGGAATTGCTGGTTGCGGCGTGCCTGCTGATCGTTTTTTTCCATCTGCGCCTGTCCTGGCGCAGGTTAAATTTTAACAAATCTAACGACAAGGGGAATCTTAACGGGTTTGACCTCGTGGATGACCCCTGTTTTCTTCTCCGCTCTTCGGACCTTTTTCCACTCTATGTGACAAAGGATTTTGAACAGCAGTTTGGTCTTACGAAGGAACAGTTTAAGAACGACGTTCTCTGCCTTGCCCCGAAGCTTCCGGAGAAACAGGCAAAGCAGCTTCGGAAAGCATATAACGCCTGGGACGGCAAAAGTCCGATCCGGATGGATATCGAACCGGTCGGGATGGATGCCTGCTACCGCCTTTCTGTGACAAGGAAAGACGGGATGGACCTGTTCCACTTCCGGGATATCACGGAGGAAAAGAGACAGCTTGATGAGATGCGGGCAGATCTTAAGGCCGCCGAGAACGTAAGCCAGTCGAAATCCGCTTACCTCTCAGAGATGTCCCATGAGATCCGTACTCCGTTAAACGGAATTATCGGTATGCTGAACCTGGCGCACCGCCAGCTTCACGGACACAGCACCGAGGACTATATCGTGAAGGCGGAACAGCTTTCCGAGTTTCTTCTGACCGTTATCAACGAAGTTCTCGACATGTCCCGAATTGAGGTCGGTAAGATCGAGCTTGAAAATAAGCCATTCGACCTCTACCACCTGGCAGACCAGATCCGGAACCTGTTTAAGAAGACGATCGAGGAAAAGGGAATCACCTATATCGTCGAGATGAAGGACGTGGACGTCCGCTATGTGGTCGGTGATGAGGAGCGGATCTCCCAGATCCTCGTAAACCTCCTCTCCAACGCCTCGAAGTTCACGGAAAAAGGCGAGATCCGCGTGACATTCCGTCAGATGATGCGGAATGAAAACAGTGTGGAATTCCTGTTCCGGGTCCATGATACCGGAAAGGGAATGGATCCGAAGTTCATCAGGCGGATCTTCCACCCATTCGAGCAGGAGAACGCCGGGATCACAAAACAGTACGGCGGTTCCGGTCTCGGTATGGCGATCACGGACAAGCTGATCCAGCTGATGGGTGGCTCGATCTTAGTCGAGAGCATGCCGGGCGAGGGATCTGATTTCAGCGTATATCTGACGCTGCCGCTGGCGGATCACCCGGAAAATCTTGCTGCAGATGATACTGCACAGGACAGCGACGACTTTACATATGAAGGCTGTAATATCCTGATGGCGGAGGATAACGAGGTGAACGCGGAGATCGCCGTGAGCATCTTGGGATTAAGCGGTGCAAGCGTCGATGTGGCCGTAAACGGACGTGACGCGGTGGATAAGTTCGCTGCCGCGCTGCCTGGAACTTACGACTTTATTCTCATGGATATCCAGATGCCGGAGATGAACGGGCGGGATGCCGCCCGCGCGATCCGAAAGCTGGCTCATAAAGACGCGAAAACGATTCCGATCTTTGCCCTGTCCGCGGATGCCTTTGTGGAAGATCAGAGACTGTCCATCGCGAGCGGCATGAACGGGCATTTTTCAAAGCCGATCGATTTCGAGAAGATTCGGAAGGAAATCGGACGGACACTAAAGGAGAAGAAATGAAACACGATAAGAAACCGGAAAATGATTTGAAGCGTCTCACGATGCTGGCCGCCGGAACTGCTGCCTCTGTGGCGGTCCTCGCGGGAGGTGTGCGGGTCTGGAACGGATACCAGAACGGAAGTCTGTTCCGCCCGGACCTTTTTGTCAGCACCCACGATTACCAGGAAAACCAGATCATGTTCCCGGAGAAAAATGATTACGGACAGACGTCCCAGACAGACACCTCCGACGATAACCATCGCCTCGAGCGTGATCCCCAGGCGGATGATTCCTACGGAAGGGATAACCCGGAATCTTCCGGCTATCAGATGCCGGAGGACGGACATGTCGAGACGGACCTTAAAAACGCCAGCAATCTTCTGGTTAGTCCGGAGACTTCTGATATGCCGTCTGGCGGGAATCTGCCGCAGGGAGTTAAGAATTCTGCGGCGGTGATCGCCGGGACATCCAATAACAGCTCTGACCGATCTGTGATCAAGCTTCCTTCCGGCAACGGAACCTTTTCCGGAAACGGGAGCTTCGGGCGGGATGATTCCGATGACAATTCCGGCTCAGGAGCTTCGGGACGTTATCCGGGCGGAAATGCCTCCGGCGGTGGTGCCGGCGGCGGTGGCGGAAATACAAATAGCAGTGGAACGACTCCTGTGCCGACACCGACACCGGGTCCTGCCCCAACGCCGACACCGGCTCCCGCCCCGGTTCCGACACCAACTCCTGTGGTCGATCCTGATTATCCGAATAAAGGTGATAAACCGTCTCTACCCGATCTGCCGCCTGATATAAATTACCCAGCTTTTCCATCCGGCGGCATCACTACAGACAGTACAGAGCATATTTCTCTTACCTTCATTCCGTCCTCCGTTTTTGACTCCGGTGAGACACTGTACAATGGCGCGGTTCTCACTGACTGGAAGATCCTCTGTTCCCTGTATGTATTCGTGGATGTCAAAGATGAAAACAATAATATCGTCTCCCGGCATCGTCTTTCAGACTATAATGAGAATTTCCGGATCGGCGAATTTCCATCTGTGGCAGACGGAAATTTCACTGTAAATTTTTACTTTCGCCAAAACGCGAATAGCGACTGGATCGAATTTCCATGTCCGATCACCGTTAATTATGCGAAATTTATCGTTCTCGATGATAATGGGACTGTTCTTGGCGAGTCATTTGCCGAAAAGGCCGGGGATAGTATCTGCCTGTTAAAGCAGATGCAGCAGTATTATCTTGATCACAAGGATGAATGGGGCAACCCAAATGCCCTGAATTCCATCTTTCCCGGCTGGTCCCTGACTGAAGGCGGCGAACCGCTTGGAAACTGGTTTACTCCGACAGAACCGGGGCGTTATGTCTTTTATCCGGTGGACCGCGTTTCTGTCCCAGACGGCCTTACCGTCTCTGCCTCCGCAGGATGGGATCCGACGCATGCTGACAACTGCTATGCCGCTTTTCTGCAGCGGCTGTCTTCCGCGCCAGAGGGACTTGATGTCCTTGAAGTTCCTGAAGGGATCCAGGAAGTCGGAGAAGATGACTTCTCCGGTATGTCTTCGATCTGCAATATCGGCACTCTGGTACTTCCAAACACGGCGATTCTGGTGTATCCGAAATATTATACTGTCCTGGACGCGTACCAGGTCCGGGATGATAATCCATGTTTTTCTGTAAAGAACGGCATCCTTTATAATAAAGAAGGTACAAAGATCCTCGGTATCCCGCAGAGCCGTTTTAACGCTCTGGCCGTTCCTGAGAACGTAACAGATGTGGAACTTCCTCTGAAAAATTCGATCAACAAGATCATCTTTTCTTCTGAGGTTCCGCCGAAGATCGACCTGTCCCGTCTTTATAGCACAGAGTTGGTCGTTCCAAAGGAATATTACACAGCTTATTTTGTAGCGTGGAACCAGTATCTGCTTTTTAATAACCTCACATTAACCACAGATGACGGACAGACCCCGGAATTCACATTAATCGACGGCGGACTTTATTCCGACAGCGGAAAAGTCCTGGAATATGTCCTCGCGGATCACTCCGGTTTCTTTACCGCTGCCGAGAGTCTTGAAGTCGTAAGGGAAAATGCGACGGCGGACTGCAAAGAATTATACCAGCTCCTCCTTGGCAAAAATCTGAAGGAGCTTGAGCCATATAGCCTGACCGCGCCAAACCTGACATCTGTCTTTATTTCCGCTGTGAACCCGCCGAAGATCGATGTGAACACCTTCGGAGATATTCAGGAAGCGCTGGAAGGAGGACTCCATGTCATCGTTCCGGAGGAAAGTCTCGCTCTGTATCAGGATGCCTGGAGGGACGTCCTGGGCGACGCGGCCACACAGCTTTTAAAGGGAACGAAGCTGGGAACAGTGGAAACAGCGAGCGGCTTAAAGTATATGACTACGGACAACGGCTCTATTCTCCTGCACGCGCCATCCGATATCACATCCTTTGATGATATCGAAAAAGAGACTGACGGAACCGTACTCTGGAGCGAGATCGGAAGCAACGCGTTCAGCGGCTGCGCGGACCTTACCGCGTTAGCTATCCCTGACACGGTCAGCACGATCGATTCAAACGCGTTTGCCGGATGTGAGAACCTGCAGCTGATCCTTCTGGAGACCACTGGTAAGATCACAATTAAAGAATACGCCTTCGATCCTGACAGTGCTCTTCAGCTTGTGGCTTTCAACTCGAGGGACATTACCTTCAGCGATCCGGATCTTCCATATAAAGTCTCCTGCTTTGTCCCATATGACAGTACTGTCAATTCCAAGAATGTAAGTATCTGGGGCGATACCTATACGTTAAAACAGGGGGACACCGGCATCTTTGCTTACGGAATCGATACACTCCAGGGAGAATCCTATATGATCGGCGCAACAAAGGACATTTCCGGCGCGATCGAGCCGCCGGATGGTACATCGCTGACACAGTTTGCCCCGTACGCGCTGGCTGACTGTACCGGAACGCTTACGATCGACGATTCCGTGGGCTCAACGATCTTTTATATCGGTCCTTACGCGTTCAGTGGTTCCGGTATCTCCGGTGATCTCTATCTTGGAAATATGTTCCAGATCGCCGATTCCGCGTTTTCTGACTGCTCGCAGCTGCATGACGTTGTAATTGCCCCGTCCAATTATAATTTTACCCTCAGTGGCTACGCGTTCGGGGATTCTTCCCTGGAACGCATTACGCTCCCTCCAAACCTGGTCACACTTGGAAGCGCTCCGTTCTCTTACTGCGGAAACCTGAAGGAAGTGATCTTTACCGGTCCGGAGGCGCCGACTCTCGAGTCCCACTCCCGTGGTTTTGATTATTCATTTGGATGGGATGACTGGGCAACTGACAAGGCGCCGAACGTAAAAACAACACTGCAGGGTGCCGCAACCGAAGAAAATTACCTTAAAAAGTGGAAATACAATCTTAAGGGATACTCCTCGGAGAATGATCTTCTGGAGGATAAGGGATTTGCTTTCTACTATATCTTTGAATGGTTTTACGCGGCTGGTTCTTCTCCGTTGACTGCGGACCTCGATTATATTCCGGAATTTAAGGAGTACGTGGAAGCACGCGCGGAGGCGGAGGCTGCAAGCACACTGAACGGGACGATCCAAAAATTCTACTGGTACCTGGACAAAGATGTCCCGGACGGTATGATCCAGGAGGTCGTTTTCCCGGATATCATGGAATATGTAAAGAAAGCCGAGGAATCCAAAGCCAGTGATTCCAATGCCCAGAAGGTCACCGACTCCAACGTCCAGAAGGCAACCGGCTCCAACGTCCAGAAGGCCACTGGCTCCAATGCCCAGGAAACTACCGCTTCACAGGAGGAAATTTAAACATATGATACTGGAACAGTCCGGACTCATCGTTCAGGAAGTTAAAAAAGCCTTTATGGGAAAGGATGACGTGATCGCCCGCGTGCTGACCGCGATCTACGCCGGCGGCCACGTTCTCCTTGAGGACTGCCCCGGCGTCGGGAAAACGACGCTGGCACTGGCCTTTTCGAGGGCTTTGGCGCTGGATTTCAAGAGAATCCAGTTTACCACGGACACTCTGCCGTCCGATATCACCGGTTTTACGATGTACAACCGTCAGACAGACAAATTTGAATACCGGGAAGGCGCGGTCCAGTGCAATCTGCTTCTTGCGGATGAGATCAACCGTACTTCCCCGAAGACCCAGTCCGCGCTTCTGGAGGCCATGGAAGAGCGGTCCGTCACCGTTGACGGCGAGACTCACCCTCTTCCGAATCCGTTTATCTGCATCGCGACCCAGAACCCGGTGGGCGCTGCCGGAACACAGGCACTGCCGGAATCCCAGCTTGACCGCTTTATGGTCCGCCTCTCCATTGGCTATCCGTCCTCAGAGGACCAGGTCAATATCTTAAAGGCGAAAAAATACGCGGATCCCTTAGACCAGATCCGTCCGCTCGTGACCGCGGAACATATATGTGAGGTCCAGAACTACCTCTCGGCGCTCCGGATCAGCGACGAGCTCCTCTACTATATTACGCATCTCTGCGAGGCAACCAGGACGAACCAGATGGTGGATCTCGGGATCAGCCCGCGAGGTGTTCTCGCCCTGACCCAGATGGCGAAGGCCCAGGCCGTCTTAAAGGGACGTTCCTTCGTCGTTCCTGAGGACGTTCAGGATGTCTTTATCGATGTCTGCGCGCACCGTCTGATTTTGAAACCGCAGGCCCGTGTCCAGGGTATCACCGAGCGGTCTGTCCTTGAAGGGATCTTGAAGGAGGTATCCCCGCCTGCTTCCCCAAAGAGGTGGGATCATGACTAAGATCCGGATCGCCTATGGAGTCGCTATGGTGATGACAGCCGCCGCCTTTTTGTGGAACGGCACGTATTTCGCCCTGGATGTCTTCCTGTTCCTGCTCGCGCTGTTTCTGAGCCTGAAGATCCTTCTGCGTCTGGAAATGGCACGGCTGAAGTTTTCCGTCTCTCTTCCGGCGGCCTGCGCCTGTGGTCAGAGCGTAAAGCTTCATATCTCCGCGTCCAATTTCTTCGTGCTGGCGGCGGCCATCATGGAAGGCGATCTTGTCTATGAGAATAAGATGCTCGGAGAGGTGACTAGATCCCGGTTTTCCGTGAATCTCTCCTCCCACAGGCTCACTCTTTCCCTGGATTTTAAGCCGGAATCCTGCGGAAGCTACCTGATCCGGCTGGAGCATGTCCGCTGTCTCGACATCTTTGGTCTCAACAGCGCTCCGCTCCCGGCCCCGGTCTCCCGCCTGATCACCGTCTACCCAAAGCCGATCACCATCAGTTTTTCCTCCCACACTACTCCCCGTGGACGGATGGAGGAAGGTCCGCAGAGCGTCAACCGGAAAGGCAGTGATGCCTCGGAGGTCTTTGATCTGCGCACATACCAGCCCGGGGACGATATCCATACGATCCACTGGAAGCTTTCCCAGAAAACGGACGAGCTTCTCGTGCGGGATCCTGCCGATTCTCCGCGCTTTGACACACTGGTCCTGATGGACATCGGGCGTTTCGACCATATGATCCCGCAGGATCCGAAACAGCTTTCCCTGACCGCCGCCCTGACGCTTTCCATCAGCCAGGCATTCTTAAATTACCAGCTCCCCCACTACATCGGAACCGTTGTGGGCGGTGATCTCTTTATCACGGAGATCCGGGAACAGGCGGATCTGGACCGCGCTTCGGACCTCTGGATGAGCGTAACGATCCCGGAGGAGAAAGGTCTCGGGCTGCGGCTTCTGTCCATGAAAGCCCTGGAATTTCCTTACCGGCGGCTCTTCTATCTCACCGCCGGGGGATATCCGGATGAGATCGACACGCTTTCTCCTGATCTCAACGTCTTCGCGTTCTCCATCCATAAAATCAGCTCTGAGGCGGGTATGAGCCGCCGCGGCAGCCGTATTTTCATGAACCTGTCCGAAGACCAGCTCAAAAAGGGAAGCTTAAATATCACCTTATAACAGAAAGGGTACGTCTATGACAGACACACCGATTTTCATAGAAAAACGAGAGCAGTCGGATCAGATCCGCACGATGGAGACTGCGATTCTCTGCGGGGTCCTGACCGCAGGGATCTCTTTTTCCATTTTCTCCGTCGTCGGGGCCGGGCGGGAACAGCAGTTTATGGTCCTCACCTTCTCGGAGATCGCGATCCTGATCCTCAGCATCGTCAATCTCCTGTTATCCCCCCAGAGGAATCTCGGGGTCTTTCTCGCGCCTGCCGCAAGCCTTGTCACCGCGGTCTCCATCGGACCATTCCGTCTGTTTAATGGGATGAAATTTTTCTTTAACAGCTATATCTCCGTCTGGAACCTGCGTTTTGAGGACGGCGTCCGGTTATTTTCCGTAGATGGCGCAGGAAACTGGGACGGGGCGCTGTTCTTTCTTTCTGTCCTCCTCCTGATCTCCGCCGTCTTCTGGTTCCTGATCCGGAAACGTGCATTCTTTGTGACAGAAATACTGGTCTTCCTCTTTTTTATCCCGGAGCTTGTGCTGCGGATCTTTTCGCCTCTCGGCGCGGTCCTGGTCCTCTCCTCAATGATCGGATTCTGGCTGTTCTCCTACCAGGCAGGATCTTTTCTGCGGCGGGTTTTATGGCTCTTTTCACTCACCTGCGTGCTCTTCGTGTTCCGGTGGATCTCCGGAAGCCAGACCTCCGTTTCCATCCTCCGCGCGCAGACTGCTGCGAGGGAAGCTACGGAACATCTCATTTACGGGACGGATACACTGCCGGAGGGCGATCTTTCCAACGCATCCGGCATGGAGATCGGGGACGAACCTCGGCTTTCCATCACGACGGACCAGGTCAAATCCCTCTATTTTAGAAGCTTTACCGGCGCGGAGTACGCGGACAACGCATGGACACCATTAAAGAAGTCAGCCTATGGCGGCGGGCGGTACGGATTTTTAAAGTGGCTGTCACAGAACAGCTTCGATCCGGCAGCCCAGTTCGCGTTCTACATCGAGGCGGGGAATACAGCCCTCCCGGAAGATCAGAAGGTAGAAAAGAACCGCGTGATCGTAACGAACCGCGGGGCAAACAGGAAATATCTCTACACGCTTTATTCCTCCGAATCCCCCGGCTTCTCCTCCGTGTCAGCGTACCGGGACAACGGCTATCTGGAACATGGGATCTTCGCAAAAAGGAAATACTCCCTGTCGGAATATTCCTCCAACCTTCCCGGCGAACTGCAACGCCTCTCAGACTGGGTCTACGATCCGGAAAACGACACGCAAAAACAGTATTTAAGTAGTGAATCCGTCTACCGCTCCTTTGTCCATGAGAACTATACGGATATCGATGACGCCTGCTCTGATCTCATTACCTATCTGTTCCATGAATCAGACGAGCGGGATGTCACCGGCAGCCTCGGCGTCTACGAGGTCACCAGGCGGATCCGGTCTGTTCTCGAGACAAATACCCGGTATGAGAAAGAAAAGGCTCTCCTGGACCAGGAAACGCCTGAGAACGAGGATCTGCTGACCGCGTTCCTCCTCGGGGACCATGCGGGAAACTCCGCCTATTACGCCTCGGCAGCAGTCCTCGCGTTCCGGAGCTTCGGTATCCCGGCGCGTTACGCGGAAGGTTACTTTTTAAGCAGCCGCGCTATCGAGGCCGCGGGCGGCAGGGATGTACAGCTCACCTCCTCCGATGCCCACGCGTGGGTAGAGGTCTACATGGACGGCATGGGCTGGATCCCGGTGGATGTGACACCCGGATTCTACTATGATACCTACGCGCTCTTACAGATGGCACAGGTTCCCGGTGATATCCAGAGGACAGCGGCTCTGGAGGACAGCGGCGAGGAAGTGGATGCCCCGGATTCCCTACACGCCGAAAAACGTCCGGACTCCGAGGTCATCGACCAGTTAAAGACCGCCGTAAACATCCTGTGGGGCATCCTGCTGGTCGTTCTCCTTTTCAAGGGAATCGGCATCGTCCTCCTGGAATTCCGCCATCTGATCACGGAGCGGCGGCTTTTAGGCATTCTGGAACTGCCTCCGGGCGACCGGGCCGGCATGATGTTCCAGGCGATCCGCCATTCGCTTCTCTTCTTCGGGATCTCCATCCATCCCGGATGGAACTGCGGCGAGACGGAAGCGCGGCTCTCCAGGATCCTTCTGGATTACGAGCCGGGACTTTACACCCGTGTGAATGAGCTGATGGAGAAATACTATTACGGTGGTGAGGAGCTGAAGGAATATGAGCTGCGGCTCCTATACCGGTTCCTGACGATGATCCGGTCCAGCCGTAAGAATCTGACGCTTCTGGAACGCTTCCGGATGCGGTATGATCTGTAACACATCGCAAAAACGCCCCAGAGCAGCTTTCCCGGCTGCCCTGGGGCGTTTCTTTATATATTCTCCTGTCCTTCCTTCTCGCCGTACCAGCGGTCTTTTCCTTCTGATTTTGCCTGGTAGAGGCAGGCATCCGCCCGTTTTAAGAGTGCATAATAGTCTCTGCCGTCCCGCGGCGCGATGGCGATCCCGACACTGCCGGAGATTCCTATACTGTTTCTTCCTCCTACGGTGATGTTCCGGATCCCCGCGAGGATCTTTTCCGCGGTCTCCCTAGCGCGATCCTGCTCCGTCTTTACAAATACGACAAACTCGTCCCCGCCGACACGGCCTGCGAGATTCTCCGGCCCAGCCACGTCCTTTAAAACGTGCGCCACCTGGCGAAGGACCTCATCCCCGGCCGGATGGCCCATGGTATCGTTGATCTGTTTGAAATTGTCGAGATCCACGAAGCAGAACGCGTAATTGTCATCCGTATCCGTCAGCTTCTCGCTGATGGCGTCAAAGGTCGCCTGGAAGTTGCAGATCTTCGTGAGTGGGTCTGTCTGGGCTTTTAAGAGCAGTTCCTCCAGTCTCTGGCTCTTCTTCTGCTCCTCGAGATAGACGTTCGTCACGTCTGTCCTGGAGAACAGGATCATCTGGCATTCTTTATCGTAATAGCGGTAGTCCAGGCGCTTTCTCTTGTAGCCTCCGGGCTCCATAATCCCGCAGGTGAAGCTGTGGACCTCGTTGTGTTCCAGGACCTCCTGGATCCGGGATATCCGCATCTCACGCATCACCATCTCCTGATCTTCCTCCACCACATATTTCCTCACGTATTCGATCTTGGATCCCTCGTAATCATTGCACATCACCGGAGGAAGCGGGGTTCCCGCCCGGCTGCTGAACATCTGGTAGCTGTTATGCTTCGCGTCCAGATAGATAAAATAATCGCAGGTCGATGATACATACTGGTTCGCGATGGACCACATAAAGTATTCCTGTCCGGCCTTGCGCAGCAGGATATAAACCTTTTCCTGGCTGTCATTTCCCGGCGCGAACGCCAGCACCGTAACATGGTTATCCGGCAGTTTTCCGTTCATCGTCGAAAAGTTGTTGGAGAACAGACCTTTGCCCTTTTCGCATTCATTTCTCAGCTGCCGCAGGCAAAAATTGTCTCTCATCCTCTCGTGATCCGACGGGTGGATCTTATTTTTCATGTATTTCTCTAACTGGCTGTCCCAGATACATTCTTTTCCGCGGTCTGAAGGATCCGTGATGCTGTGGAGGATTGTCGCTTTTCCCGTCTTCAGGTCAACTTTGATGATCTCCTGATATAATTCCTGGATAGATTCGTAAATTTCCTGGGCTATATTCATTGGAATACCCCCCCCGATAATTTTTTAACAAAGTTGCTCTTTTCACACTTGCCACCTGCCCTGCTCCGGCCGGATCTGGTTCTCAGTATCCGGCCAGGTACTTTTTTACTCCATCATCAGCGGATTTAACTGCATGTTGGCAATATCCATGTTTTCCTGCGCATCCGCGTCTCTTACGAAGTCCTCCGTGTTCGCAACGCTGATCTTCCGGCGGATCTCATCCTGGATATCCAGCATACACTTTAAAAGCAATGGGTTGAAGTTCCCGCATTCTCCGTTTAAGATCATCTGGATCGCTACCTCATGCGGATATGCTTTTTTGTAGATACGCTCGCTGACCAGGGCATCGTAGACGTCCGCCACGGATACGACCTGGGCGGAGATCGGGATCTCGTCTCCCTTTAAGCCATCCGGATAACCCTTTCCGTCCCAGCGCTCATGGTGCCATCTGCAGATCTCGTAAGCGAGCTGTACAAGGCGCTCACTGTGGTACAGGTCGATCTTTCCGATCATGGTCGCACCAATGGTCGTGTGGGTCTTCATGATCTCAAATTCCTCTTTTGTTAATTTACCAGGTTTGTTTAATATCTTCTCATCGATATTGATCTTTCCGATATCATGGAGCGCCGACGCCGTAGCGATCAGGCCGATTTCCTGCCAGGAAAGATGGTATTTGTTTTTCTTTTTGATCAGCTGCTCTAAAAGCAATCTCGATACGATATTCAGGTGAATGACATGAGGTCCGCTCTCGCTGTTTCGGAATTCAACGATCTGGCTTAAAATACCGATCATAATGCGGTTGCTGCGCTCTTTTTCCTGGATCTGGTATGTTACAAGGCGGAGCAGGCGGCGCTGTTTGGAGTACAGCTTGATCGTATTTAACACGCGCTGGTATACGACTCTCGCATCAAATGGTCTCCTGATATAGTCGCTGACGCCGAATCCGTAAGCTTCACTGATATATTTCCCTGAGTCCTCACTGGAGATCATGATGACCGGAATATCCTCCAACAGGCGTCTCTCATTCATCACCATCAGGACCTGGAATCCATCCATCTTCGGCATCACGAGGTCCAGCATCACAAGGGCGATACCTGTTCCATACTGCTCCAGCATCCTTAAGGCAACTTCGCCGTTTTCCGCCTCCAGGAGCTCATAATCCTGTTTCAGGATCTCTGTCAGGATCTCGCGGTTCATATCGGAATCGTCGACGATGAGGATCTTCGGCTTGATGGTCTGTGTCCTTAAGTATTCCCGCATCGTCTCGTCCAGATACTCTGTCTTTTCCTCCGTGATGACCATGTTTTTCTGGTCTTTCGCGAAATACATCAGACGGTCGGCCCTGAGAACTGCCTCCTCGATACTCTCGCCATCACGGGTGATCACACCTCCGATGCTGACAGAAAGGCGAAGATTCCCGCAATCCGCAATAGCGGTATCATGGATCTTTTCCTGGATCTTTTTTAATTTTTCGTTGAAGCTCTCCTTGCTGATTTCCGGCAGGATCAGGAGGAATTCATCTCCGCCGTACCGGATCAGGCTGTCCGTCTTCCGGATATTCTGTCGGATCACGTTGACCATCATCTCAAGGGCATGGTCACCCGCCCGGTGTCCGTATGTATCGTTATAAACCTTCAGATAGTCCATATCGATCACGGCAACTCCCGCTGTGTTGGTCTTATTTTTTATCTCATCCTCAAAATAACGGCGGTTGTAGACTCCGGTGAGAGCATCCATGTAGACCATATGGCTATATTTCATCAGGCTTCCTGCGAGTTTTTTGCATCCTTCCTCATCGATAAAGTTCTTGCCGTCCTGCTTCTGCAGCATCTCCATCACATACGGCTCACCGTCGATCTCCACGTATCTCGCTGTCACCTGGTACATCTCTTCGCCGAGAAATTCCAGCTTTGATGCCTGACCATGCTCTTCCAGCATTCTCTGGCTGATGCAGTTGCTGCATGGCTTATTCTTCTGCCAGAAAGCAAAACACTCGCAGTGTGGGACTGTCTCCGTCTCGTCCTGGTCTTCCATTATTCCCGTTTTTCCATCCAGATCCAGCACTGCATGCCCACGCACAAGGCGGACGATCGAGAAGATCTGCCGGAGTACTTCCATCTTCTTTTCGGCCTCTTCTCTGGTCATAATATCGTAATCTTCCATGAACTACAGTTCCTCCCCTGTTCTATGGATTCCTGTTTAATAAAAAAGAATGTGCCTTGGCACATTCTCGCGCCTCGCGCGGTCGCTTGCGACAGTCTACATCTTCGCGCGAGCGCGCATCTTTGGCACGTCAGTGCCTTTTTATGTAACAGGAAATTCTGAGGAATTTCCTGTTACATAAAAAAGCAGTTTCCTATGTCTCTATATCTTCGAGATTGCAGGAAACTGCATGCCAGTCTATTTTTCGGGTAAATTCAAGCCGATTCGAATGACATAATCTCTTTTTATTATACCCTATGATTCTGTTTGTTGTCCAGACTTTTTATCGCTTTTGATCCATCGGTCTTGCCTCGTAAGGTACCAGATTTAAGGTACCCTGCATCCAGATCTGTCCTTTAAAACGGCGGCCCGGCTGCGGTTCTCCTAAGAGGTCCCTGCTGTTGATGCAGACCATGAATTCCAGGTCATGGCTCTCGATCTTCATGCGATAAATCTCTTCTTTTGTATAAATATTTCGGATTTTCTCAACTTCTTTGATTTCTCCGATAATGGAATACTGGTCGCACTCCACTCCGCAGGGCATAAAGCAGGAGTCAATGATGGAGTAGAGGTCTTCCTTCATGGCTCTTCTGGAGATCTGGGAATAAAGGTCAATATCCTCGATAGTCAGGGTCTCCATGGCATCCTCGTCCCCGTTTTTTGCGGCCTCGATCAGGCTGCTGCGTTCTTTTGCGGAAACTTTTGCCTTCTGGATCTGTTTCTGGCTCTTCTTGATCGGAAGAAGGACCTTTCCGCCGATGGACATGCCGGAAAAGCAAACCGATCCGATTCTGGAGTGGTGCTCTTTATCCAGCATTTTCTCCCGGAAATCCAGAAAATTCTGGATGTAGAAGATCAGCGAGATGCCAACTTTATTCTCATCCACCATGCCGGCGTATGTCTCTTTCTCCGTGTGTCTCTGGACAGAGCACTCTTCCGTGGAGCCGACGACATCGCTCTCCAGGTACGGAAAGTAGAATTCCCGCTCGAAATTTCCCTCTTCCTTCAGTTCTCCGACGATCGAGATTCCAAGTCCCGGGGCGACTTCCGTGCGCATTTCGCACACGTTGCTCTCCTCATCGACCTGGACGCACTTCGTCACCGACGGCTGCCGTTCCAGCAGATCCAGAAGCTTTTCGATATCCTTTTTCTTTGTATACATGCTGAAACCAGCTGCACGTAAAAATTTATGCATATGGATCAATAATCTCCTTTATCCTCGCCATCGGGATCGTCCGGCAGTGCATCGTAATCCTCGATGGTATCTGTCTGGATCTCGACCTCTTCCACATCGTATGCGTCCGCATACCGTTTTACACGTTCTTCTTCATCTTCATGGCGCTCTGCCTGACGTCTTCTCAGCTCTTTCATGCGCTCGCTCTTCTTCCGCTCGCTGCTCGGAACCTCGATATCCTGCTCACCGGAACCACCTTTTCTCTCTTTCTTCTTTCCGGCTGCAGCCTTCTCTTTCTGGGCGATCCGTTCATCCATCGTCGGACGTTTTACATATCCCAGGGCCTGCTCCAGCGCCTCCTGTTCCTCTCCGCCGAGAAGAACTTCCGTCGCTCCTTCCTCTACCTCTTTTAAGTAGATATAGCAGCCCTCACGGCTGTGAACGACGTCCAGTACGAAACCGCTGTTGTTGTTATCCAGCATTGCGATGACAAAGCTCAGATTTCCGCCCATACCCTTAAATGCGTTGTACTTGACGTATCCGAATTTCTGGAACGAGGACTTGATCTGCTTTGAAAGCTGCTTCATCGCATCCCGGCTCACCCGGTCTTTTTCCTGAAGTTCTTCCATCTCGTCCATGATGTCCATGATCGTATCTTCCAGTGTCTCCGCGTCTTTTCCGCGCATGAACATGTCATATCTGCGGTACAGTTTATTGAGCTTCACAATACAGATGATCACCACGATCAGCAACGCCACTGACAGGATTGAAAATCCTACGATCAGCGCCATTGGATCAATGGGAAGATTGTATAACATACTGTTTTCCATATTCTGTTTTCTGTCCTTCCGTTTATGTCTGTGCTTTTATGATTTTAAAGATTCCATGAGTTCGATCAGTCTCTCTAGCTCTTCCTGGGAGTAATACTCGATCTCGATCCTTCCCTTATTTTTATCCTTCTGATTGATGACAACCTTGGTTCCCATGATGGATTTTAATTTGTCCTCAACCTGACGGTAGATCAGATCAATATCCGGTCCTTTTTCCGGTTTCTTTTCCTTCGGCGGGCGGTTCATCATCTTGACAAGTTTTTCCACGTCACGGACGCTTAATTTCTCTTCAACGATCTTCACTGCAACCTGGTACTGACGTTCTCTGTCCTCAAGTCCTAAAAGTGCTCTCGCATGTCCGCTGGAAATTTTTCCTTCCGCCAGCATATCCTGCACCCTGGAATCAAGTTTCAACAGACGCATGCTGTTTGTGATCGTCGCACGGTTCTTGGAAACGCGGTTCGCGATCTCCTCCTGAGTCAGATGAAACTCCTGGATCAGCTGTTGGAAAGCCTGTGCTTCCTCGATCGGGTTTAAATCCGCACGCTGGACATTCTCGATCAGGGCGATCTCCATCGTCTGCTGTTTGTCATACTCGCGGATCAGTACCGGAACATCCGTGATCCCTGCAAGCTTTGCCGCGCGCCAGCGGCGCTCACCGGCGATGATCTCGTAGTGACTACCCTTTTTCTGGACGATCAGCGGCTGTAGAATTCCATACTGTTTGATGGAATCAGCCAGTTCCTGAAGACTTTCTTCGTCAAAATTCTTTCGCGGCTGCTCGCTGTTCGGCTCGATCAGATTGAGTTTTAAGGTCTGCTCGACAGGTTTTTCTACGATCTTCTCAACCGGCTTTTCAACCACTTTCTCAACGATTTTTTCAACTGGCTTCTCGACGATCTTTTCTACGATCTTCTCGACTGGTTTCTCGACGATCTTCTCAACGATCTTTTCTACCGGTTTTTCTACGATCTTTTCGATGATGATTGGTTCATTTGCCTTCTGTCCGTTTGCGGACGGCGCATTTCCGGAAACACCATTTTTATTCTTTCCCTGGTTTTCCTGGCCCTTCACCACGCTACTATTTCCCGCATCTCCGTTTCCGACTATCCCTGTTTTTTCTGTATTCTTAGCTGTATTTTCCGGCTTTTTCTCAGCCGTTTTTCCCATTAACTGTTCTTTTCTTTCACTTCTGCTCACTTTTTCTCCAGAAGTTTCTTTCGTATTTGCAACCTCTTCTCCAAAAAAAGCGCCAAGTCCCTTTCCTAATCCACGCTTTGCCATTATATCTCTTCTCCTCTGCTGATGACTTCCGCTGCTAAAAGTCTGTAGCTCTCCGCGCCTGATGACCGGCTGTCATAGAGATTGATCGGCATACCATAGCTCGGTGCCTCCGCCAGTCTGACGTTTCTTGGAATGATCGTCTTGTAGATATTTTCATTCAGATGTTCTTTTACATTCTCTACGACTTCCAGAGACAGATTTGTTCTCGAGTCATACATCGTAAATACAACGCCCTCTACTTCCAGCGCCGGATTTAGTTTTTTCTGAACAAGATTTACTGTTTTCAACACCTGGCTTAATCCTTCCAGTGCATAATATTCACATTGGATCGGGACAAGTACCGTATTGGCTGCTGTCAACGCATTGATCGTCAGAAGGTTCAGAGACGGCGGGCAGTCGATAATGATAAAATCATACTTACTATTTAATAGCTCCAGATTTTTCTTCAGGATGCATTCCTTTTCCTCCATATCAAGGAGTTCGATCTCCGCTCCTGCAAGATCCACATCCGATGGCATTACATCCAGACGTTCCTGAACGCTCGGATTGATGCACTCTTCCACCGTGCATTCTCCCATCAGGAGTTCATATACAGTATTGTCAATATTTCCTTTTTCCAATCCAAGTCCGCTTGTTGTATTTCCCTGCGGATCAAAGTCCACAGTCAGCACTCTCTGTCCTGCTTCAGCCAGGCAGGCCGACAAATTGATCGCGGTTGTCGTTTTTCCGACACCACCCTTTTGATTTGTGATTGCAATAATACGTCCCATACCTCTATCCTTTCCGCAGGTCAGCTCTACCTATTTTTATCGTTACTATTTATATTCAAAACTTTAGCGAAACTTAGTATAACACAATTTTCCCTATTTTCCTATTGATTTACCCTATAAAATTAAAAATGTTTCACGTGAAACATTTTTGCAATTCCTACAAGGCATAGCCGCACAGTTTCTGATCGTGCATTAGTGCTTTGTTATACAATGTTTATAACGTATCCATCGCAGTATATGTTTCACGTGAAACATATACTGCAATTTACAGCTCGCTTTCCTTTTTCTTTTCAAGATCTTATTTCTATGTTTACTTTTTGATGCTCCATGTCTCACATAAAG
>ERZ1026901.501-NODE-501-length-31213-cov-17.851820_pt1 | contig 31213 bp, 29 predicted proteins | sample MGYA00380179_ERZ1026901 | MGnify/ENA primary metagenome ERZ1026901 (study PRJEB33269, sample SAMEA4719815) | human gut metagenome | biome: human-associated habitat; feature: organic feature; material: feces | place: Cameroon | collected 2013-10 ... | reverse complement strand
TGTTGACGGGAAGTTCAATTTGATGCGTCTGCCCTGTCTTCATTGAGAAACGGAAAGGTCTAGATTATAGCTTGATAATGACGAAGTTAGGAACACTTCGTTTGCAGTTTATGAAATCCTCCGTTTACAAGGGAAATTTCCATCTATGCAGAAAGACGATTTTCGTTCTCAGAAATAAGACTATATCTTCATTCAACAGCTTTACTACAACATGGAAAATGGGTAAACATACGACCTAAAGAAAATACCAAACGGGAATATCCGCTGACCCTTTATTTGCTTGAGGAGATTCACGAAAGTATGATTACAAAAAAAAGTTGGTTCAGCTATAAACTGAACCAACTGATTGGCTATCTAATAATAGAATTTGTTCGAAACTAAAATAGGCTTAATTGGCCTGTGCAGAAGTCGCGCTTTGACTTCCTTGGATCTTGTTCAACTCACTAATGAGGTTCTGACACATAGGGCCATTCCCCATTGATTGATAACGCTGGATGCGATATTGCAGCATCACAATCATCTTGTTCTTTTCCATTTTGTTTTTGCGTCTTTTGTTGTCCTCCGCGTTTCGGAGAACCTGGATTAAACTTCCATTCTTTATCTCTTAATTCACTGCAAAGGTACTGCCAAATCTATGCATTGTGAAACTTTTCAGCTAAGAAATGCAGTCTGTAACTAATTTTTAAGCAATTGGGTGGTTGTATGAGAGGTAATGGTTACAAAAACGCATCTTTTTGTGCCTGCATAATAGGCCAATGGCAGAAGAAATGCTTATATTTGCATTGATATAAGACTGCATTTTGGCAGTTGTTCTATAACATTCAATATCTAATCTTATGGAAAAACGAACATTGACGATTCAATATGAGGCATGTGCTTTAGAAGAATTGTGTGAGCAAGATCGTCAGTTAGTAGAGGCTGCTCGCAGAGCTACCTATACGAGTTATGCTCCCTATTCACATTTCTGTGTGGGAGCAGCAGTTCGATTGGAAAATGGAGAAATAGTGAGCGGAAGCAATCAGGAAAATGCAGCTTTTAGTGCTGGAACTTGTGCTGAACGTTGCACCATGTTTTATGCCAATGCAGCGTATCCTGATGAGCCTATTTGCACGATAGCCATTGCTGCGCGAGGCACAGATGGAGGGTTTACACAATCGCCAATTTCTCCCTGTGGTGTGTGCAGACAAGCGCTAATTGAAGCGCAAATGCGTGCGAAAGCCCCAATCCGTGTGTTGCTTTATGGGCAACGTGAGACTCTTGTGCTCGACAGCATCAGCCGTTTGCTACCATTCCAGTTTGACGAGATTGTGTGAGTTCTGTAATCGTTACAGACAAAATGCCCCTTCGAGTGCTTATTATTCCATGGCTGTAATGCTCACGTCTTGAAACTCGTCGAGCAAGCCGATGAGATTGCTATGGCTATGGCGTCGCTTTATTTTTAGTTCCAAAGAGACTGCGTAGATGGCCTGGTCGGCATTGTGTGTCTCCTTGAGTTTGTAAGAATAAATGTCCATCTTCTCGTGTCTGAGTTGAATCATGAAGTCTTTCACCTTATCTTTAGAAGGAGTGGTGAAGGATATTTCCACGGTAGTGGTGCCAATGCGTGGCACGAAATAGACCAAGACTTCAAGACCGAGAATAACGAGGAAAGTGGTGATAACGGCAGCCATAAACATACCCGTTCCGCAAGCCAATCCGATGGCAGCAGTGACCCATAGTCCAGCGGCTGTGGTGAGACCACGTACCACATTCTTCTGAAATATGATGGTACCAGCTCCTAAGAAGCCAATGCCCGAAACCACTTGTGCTGCCACGCGTGAGGAATCCTTTAAGTCAAATCCAAATCCGTATTGCGAAACGATGCAAAATAGTGCACTTCCTAGGGCCACGAGGAAATGCGTGCGGAAGCCTGCTTCCTTAGAACGATAGTCACGCTCTATTCCGATGCATCCACCAAGGACTAGTGCCACTATCAATCGGAGAGTGATGTCGAGTACCATGATATTTTTTATGATTGAGGGTATTCCTATTCATTCTGAAGTTATATAAAACGTCCTCAACTTTCGGATTTAGTTCCAAACGGGCTGAAAGCCCAACAAGCGCATAGCCCAGGGCAAGCGAAGCGACACCCTGGGTTACGGATTGCCATAGTATTGACGCCCTGTAAGGGCAAAAGCATTCAATGTTGGAAATAGATATAAAGCTTCTGCCCTTTCAGGGCGTCACTAACGAACGTGCTTTGACCCAGGGTGTCGCTTCGCTTGCCCTGGGCTATGTGCACCATTGGGCTTTCAGCCCGTCCTTGCTAAATCTGAAGCTTAAGCAATACTTATCCTTTAGCGGCCAAAGGAGCAGCTTGCGTATATACGCGTGCGGCCAAGTCTTTGTCTATCATAAACAGACCGTAACCATTGCCATTGAGCATCTTGAGGTTGTCGATGATGTTGGTGGCATTCTCTTCTTCTTCCACCTGCTCATCGATAAACCATTTCAGCATGCTTTGTGTAGCGAAATCGTTCTCCTGTGTAGAGAGTGCAAAGAGGCTATTGATGAGGCTCGTTACTTTCTCTTCATGGGCAAGGGTGGCTTCGAACACGTCGAGTTCAGACTTCCATTCTGTTGGAACTTCGGCAATGGGCTTCAATGTGACCTTTCCACCACGTTGCACCACATAGTTGAACAAAATGCGTGCATGGTCTTGTTCTTCTTGAAATTGTACTTCAAACCAATGAGCCATGCCCGGCTTTCCTGTGGCTGAGCACCAAGCCGACATGGACAAATAGAGATAGGCCGACCAAAACTCGGCATTAATCTGCTCGTTAAGAGCTTCTTCAATCTTTTTGTTAAGCATAATGATATGACGATTTAAAGGGTTTTCCTTGCTTGCAAATGTACGAAAAAAATGGTAATGTGTATCGTATGAAAGCTCTGAATGCTTGAAGATACTCAAAACTTCAATTGTCCATACTTCTCTTTATACCATATCTGCCAAGCATTGACGAGGTTTTGCCATATCACGTAAGCTCCTGGAGCAACGGCAGCCAAAGGGTTGAGGAATGTGATGGTGAGCCAGATGCCAATTACTGTATTCTTCTGTCCGAGTGCTTGTCCTGCGCTGATGCTTGCACCGAAGGGTCTGCCGACGGCTTTACCAATGGCAAATTGTGCGATAGTGACGATAAGGGGCAGCATGAGTAGTCCGATGAGCATCATGCCTGATACTTCCGAATGCACAATGTTTTTCAACGTGACGCCCATAACGATGGAGAGGTTTACACACCAAAGGTAGAAGCCAAGGTTTCTTCTTGCTTTGACTTTTTCTACGAAGTGAGGCACGATCTTTCGGCTCAGCAATGCCAACAGCAGTGGTACGACAAGCACTACCGTGACATTGCGCAGTACCATTAATACGGCTGATAGGAATGTGATATCCGCAGCCTTTTCCACCATAGGAAAGAATAGCGGGATAATCACCATGGTAAACACGTTGGCTATGATGGTATAGGTGGTGAGTGAACCAATGCTTCCTCCCAATTTCTCCGTTACGACGGGCGCTGCTGCTGCCGTAGGACATATTACGCAGATAAAAACGCCCTCAAGGAGCAACTTCGTATTCTCGCTATGGCTCATGCAGATAAGTGCGACGAATAGTCCTGCCAATCCCGTACGAATGCCTTGCAGCAGGAAATGCCATAGGCGCGGCTTCATCTCTTTTATCTCAATCTTGCAGAAGGTGACGTAGAGCAGCACGAATATGATTGCTGGCATCATCTTAGCAGCAAAGGGACCTGCCACATTGCCTATGGGTTCAAGTGCTGGCACATAGCCAAAGAGTAGATACATCACGGTGCCGAAGAGTAGCGAACAGGGTAATGACCATTTTTTGAGAAATGCTATGATGTTCATCTCAATAATGTTTAGAGTATCGTCAGTCATGACAAGTCGGAGAATATTACGTGTCATACATGTTTGTTTAGTGCAAAGTTAAGCACATAGTTTCATAAACAAGAGGCATTAGACGATTAAATGTATTTGGCGGTTTGTCTTTAACATTCGTGTCTTGCTTCCGCGTCATTAGTTTTCAGTCAATATTGGGGACGCTTCGCCACCACTGCCTATTTAAAACATACTCTTTGGCGAAATAGGGAATAGAAATCAAGAAATCAATCTCCCTTTGTGTTAATTGACATAATCGGGAGGGGTAATTTAAAGCATTTGCTTATATTTGCACAGAAATATATTAACTAAAATCTAAATATATGAAGAAAGCTTTATGGATGCTATCCGCTATGTTCTTCTTGTCGAGCGTGGCTTGGGCGGGAAGTCCTGGTGTGACTTTCTTGCTGCGCAGTGGGCAGAAGGTAAGTTTTGCTTTCACGCAAAAGCCGGTCATTGCAGTGAGCCATAGCGAATTGTCGGTGTCGGTAGCAGGCGTGCAGAGAGTAAGTTATGCTTATGCTGATGTGCAGCGTGTGTTTCTTAGCGACGATGTTGCTTCTGGTATTGCTCCCGTGCAGGCTGATCCGTCTCAGCAGAGCGTGACGTTCACTTGGCAAGATGGTGTGCTCAGAGCCTCGGGCTTAAATCCCAATGAGCAAGTGCGCGTCTTCGGTCTTGATGGCAAACTCGCTTTGTCTGGTAGGGCGCAAGCTGATGGAACACTGCAAATTCTTTTCTCATCCCTTCCTCAGGGCGTCTACGTAGTTCGCACGCAAGGCGGCCTTAGTTACAAACTCTTCAACAAGTAAGATTCTATGAAAAAACTCTTTACTCTTTTCTTCTCTTTGCTGCTCGCAGGCATCTTTACTACAGCCTCTGCTCAGCAGAACATCTTTGTATGGAAGGATGGTGGCAACCTCTCCGTCATATCTTCAGAGGATGTGGATAGCGTGTCGTTCTCTGTCGGTTCTTGGCTGTTCAAGATTACCACTTCTACGGCCGTTAGTGTCACTACGAGCTCTTTTAAGGCCATGGCCAGTGTTTCGCTCAATGAAAACGTAAAATCTCTTTCGGTATCGCCCGAAGTTGGTGTATGTTATTCTGATGAGAACTCGAAGCCCACTTATAGTGATGCACATAAAACCTTAGGCAGCAGCATGACCGACTATACGATTAATATCGAGGATGTCGATCCTGGTACGACCTATTATTACCGCACTTACGTGAAGTTGCTTGGTGAGGTATATTATGATCCGAATGTGTATTCCATTACAACGCTAAATAAGGTCATCAATGGCCATAAGTTCATCAACCTCGGTTTGCCCAGCGGTTTGCTTTGGGCAGAGACGAATGTAGGAGCATCCACTCCTTATGCCGATGGCGATTATTATGCTTGGGGTGAGACCCAGACGAAGTCAGACTATAGTTGGAGCACTTACAAATGGGGCAGTAATCTTATCAAGTATAACTCATCCGATGGTAAGACCACGCTCGAAGCTTCTGATGATGTAGCTACGGTCAAGTGGGGCAAGGAATGTCGTATGCCGTCACGTGCAGAATTTCAGGAACTCTATAATAAATGTGACTGGACTTGGAAATCCAGTTACAATGGTGCAAGTGGGTATCTTGTAAAAGGTCCCAATGGCCAAACTATTTTTCTCCCCGCTTCGGGCGGCCGCTACTATGGAGATCTCAGCGATCATGGCTCTAGCGGTTACTACTGGTCGAGTTCGCTCCGCAGGTCCCGCTACGCCTACTACCTCAACTTCGACAGCGGCCGCATCAATCCGAGCAACTTCTACCACCGGTGCGATGGTCGCAGTGTTCGCCCCGTTGCAGAAAAATAAACATGCGAATGCAAGTTTATCTAGAATTTGAGCCGAAGGCTCTTCCCGCGAAGCGGGCGAAGAAACAAGATTCTACTCTTCAAGCAGTGAACCCATAGGAAGTGGGGGCGAAGCGTCTCGCTTCGGCGCATTGGCGAGGGCTCGATGCCCGAGTCAATGCAAGAGATTATACAATGAAATCTCTTTTGCCACGCTCGGCATTGAGCCTCGCGTGTCAAGCCGAAGCGAGACGCTTCGCCCCCACTGCCTATGGGTTCACTTTGACTTTAACTGAAAATACTTTACACGAAGGAATTTCTCTTTTACTAAAAAGCTTTACATTTCATGCTGCCTATGGCACTCTCACCACGTCTACCACATGGCTTCCCGCGCCAATGAGATCGGGGCGCTCGGAGATGCATTTTTGGTAGTCTATGAAGCGGGCAAAAGTTTCTTCACTCATTTGGTTGAGGCGAGTGCGCATATAGTCGGCTGCTCCATCGGGCGAAAAGATGGTGACGCGCTCCAACTGCGCTTCTTGGTTAAGTCGGTCGATGTCTTCCAAGCGTACGTAGTCATAGAGTTCACCCTCGGGAGTGCGCACATGGAATGTCTCGTCTACGAAGCCTTGCTCCATAAGCCGGCCGATTCTTTCTTCGTCGAAACAGTAGGAGAGGATGCTATATTCGTTCATCAAGTAGGCCACAAAAATCAATCCTCCAGGCTTTGTCACGCGACGAGCCTCGTGGAGCGCTTTCAACTTCTCTTCGTCACCAATTAGGTGATAGAGTGGTCCGAGAAGTAGTGTGACGTCGGCTTGATGGTCGGGCAAAAAAGGCATGTCTCTAGCATCGCCTTGCACCACATCGGCTGTGGGTTCACGCTTTAAAAATACTTCGATGTTTCTCCGCACAAGTTCTACCGCTTTCACTCGATAGCCTTCGGCCATTAGTGCAGAGGTATAGCGTCCTGTTCCTGCGCCGATATCGAGCACGAAGAAATCGGGACGAAGAAATCGCCTCAGATGGTGCATGGTAGTCTCAAACTCTACGATGCCGTGGCGACGTTGCAGACGAAGGTCTTCGGGATGCTTATTGTAGTGCTTTTCGATGTTGGATAATGCCATGATAAGATAAATCGGTAGTACGCAACGAGTTGGAGAAAAGTAGCTTTCTTTTGAAAAAAAACGTGCGTTATTTACGTATATAAAGGGGAAAAATGGCTTGTGTAAAGGGGCAAACCACCTGTTTCAGGGTGACTTTTGGGCTATGTGACAGAATTTATTATCAGAAAGACACCTTCATGAGAATGTTATCCTATTTTAGAATGAATAGAACCGCCCACTAGCTAAAGCAGAGGGCGCTGAAAGCGATGTAAAGATAAGTAAGTAGTAAGGCAATGATAAGAATTTTGCAACTTGTGGGACGCAGGCGGTTGGCGGCAGGAGTAATGGCGTGCTTTATTTTCAGTGGATGGTGTTCTATCACTACGCCAACAATGCAGAGTTGATAAAAAGCCCATCCCACGAATATCCCCCAAACAGTGCCTACGGCGAGGTCGCCCATATAGTGTACACCTAGATAGACGCGTGTCCAACAATTGAGCAAAGCCCATGAAGCTAGTCCGAAAGTAAGGATTCTGCGGCGAGCGAGTAGGGACACGAAAGTGGTGATGGCCCAAGTGTTGGAGGCATGAGAGGAGAAAAATCCGTAGTTGCCACCACGATAACCATTGACCACATCTACTAGATACATTATTTCAGGATTGTGACTAGGTCGCCATCGAGCCACCCATGGCTTAAATACTGACGAAGCCATTTGGTCGGCAAGGAGGATGGAAAGAGCAATGCCTAGCAGGATATGCCATACCCCACGCAGATTATTATCGCGTACTACTACGTAGAGCAGCACGATAGCGAGGGGAATCCACGTAATTGTGCGAGTGGCCGTCCAAGCCAATCCGTCGAGAAATAATGACTGGCTTCCATTTAGTAGAAGTGTGAGTTGGCGATCCATGTTTCTTATATAAGGAGTGAATGGTCTCTGGATGCGGGGAAATGAATGCTTAGTTGGGGAGAATTGGGAGTGATTGTGTGCTACTTACTACTTATTGCTTTATAGTTCTTATTGTTTGTCCAGCAAAGGCTTCCATCAGGGAGTTGTACTTGCATCCACCCGTCGGGTTGGCTCTCTATGATGTCTATAAGTACGCCCTCATGCAGTTCGCGCAAGGCTTTGGCCGAAAGTGTAGGGCTATCATATACTTTCATTGGCTGCATTGTAACGGCTTGTCGTTCGGCAAAGGAGTGATTCGCTTCGGTATAAGCAAAAAGAAAGCATACGATACTTATAGCAAAAAGCGCGATGCTCGTGCCAAAGCATATCTTGCGAAGTCTCAGATGTGATGAAAGTTTGACTGCCGTCACGAATACAAGCATAACGAAAAGCAATATCACTGCTGTGATACCCCATGTCGTAGCGCTAAAATGGCGGATGAGCGTGCGCGTCCAAGTGAAGAAGAAAATTTCGGATGGCTCGTCAAACTGATCTTGCAGCTTGCTCTGTGTGAGTTGAAGATTGAATGCTGCATCACTATCTGAAGGGTTGATGCGTAAGGCACTTTGATAGCCCCATACAGCCTGCGCATAATTGTGTAAGCGGTATTGGCAGGAGGCGTAGTTGTAGTAGAGTGAAGCTTGTTCGGAAGGAACCAAAGTAGTGTCTTTGAGCAACTGCTCATAAGCTTTAGCAGCGCCTACATAGTCTTTCTGTTCATAGAGTCGCTTGGCATCGGCCGATGTGAGTGCTTGGCCGATAAGGCTGAAGCAGCTCATGATGATAAGTAGAAGAATGGATTTGCGCATACGAGTCTATTTTTTAGAAGAGTGAAATGCTTGTGACAGACTATTGATAACATCGACAGCTTCGTCGTATGTGGCCTGTTTGTCTTGGCTGCTGCCTGGTGCATACTGAGCATATTGGCAGTTCTCAATGAGTTTGAGTAGTCGGTCTATGAGGATAGCATCGGTGCCCCTCTTGGTGAGTAGCGCTTGGATGCTTTCGGTGTTGATGTCGGATTGTCCTATATTGAAGATGTCGGCAATAAAGCCATTGAGCGCATTCATTATAGCTGCGTGGAAATCGCCTTGGCTTTTGCCCGTAAGAATGCTCTGGGCTGTGCGTAATCTCTTAATTGTTTGCTTACCTGCATTGCGTTGTTTTCTGCCTATAATGTCGGCACGATCCGTGTTCCATGCATTCGTGAAATACCATACACCGATGAAAGAGGCAATCCACAATGCAATCAATAGCCAAAAGCCCATCTTCCCCCAAGCAAAAATAGATTCAGAATCTGCCTCATGAAGCGGACGGATGTCGCTCTTGAGCAAGGCGAGTTGCTTGTCAATATCAGCATTGGAGCGTTCTCCTTTGGCCACGTGTAAATGGATGGGTTGCGTGTGGATGGTTTGGTAGGAGTTGGTGGATGTGTCGAAATAGACAAAGTTGACAGCAGGAATGGTGTAGTCGCCCACGTTGCGTGGAACGAAGGTATAGTCAAAGGTCAACTCGCCATGCAGTCCGTTAGCACTTACTTTGGTATTATCGTTGGTCTTTGCATCGTAGGTGTCGAAATCTTTAGGGAAATCTACGATGGGAGCGGTGATCAGTTTTAAATTGCCAAGGCCACTCAACGTGATACGATAGGTGGCCACGTCGTTGGTCTTCACTGTGGGGTTGAGCACTTTGCCGTTTAGAGAGAATTTACCTACTGCGCCAGAGAAGTTGGCAGGACGCGGTGAGGGGAGGGGATCTACATGCAATGTAATCTGTGGAACGGTGCGCTTAACCTGTACGCTCATGGTTCCTCCTCCGTTGAAGAAGAGGTCGGCCAAGTCCATCGTGTTGTCTTGCTGTATCACGGCACAATTAAACGTGATGCTCGGAATCACAATGTTTCCGCTCTTTTGCGGAAATACCACGTATTGCAGAATGGTGCCCGTGCGATAGGTGGTTCCTCCACGATGTTCTAGGCTAGTCTGTATTTGATTGCCAGGAATGGGGAGTTCCTGCGAGATGAGTCCTTTGAAGTCGGGCTTCTGCATCAAGCTAGTGTTGGAAAGGCCTACGCCAACACGTGAATGAATGCGATAAGTGAGCAATACGGCTTCTTGTTCCTTTACGCGAGTGCGACTTGGAGTGACGTCAATGAAAAGGTCTCGCTGTGTGACGGGACTTCCAGATTGTTGCACACCACTACCTTCTTGTTGCTGAGTGTTAGCGTGGCTGCTGCTCTGACGAGACGCACTGCCACCTTGACTGCTATTCCCTTTTACATTTATGCTGATGGGATTGCTATGAATGGTGCGCCCATTTACACTGATGCTAGCAGGGCCAATCGTGATGCGACCGCTCTTATGAGCAGAAAGAATGTAGGTAAAAGTCTTGCTTTCAGAGTGCGACGTTTTACCATTAATCATTTGATAATTGCTCGAGGTATAGCTTGATGGGCCGTTTAGAATGTCGAATGCTGCAAGTGAGGGTGGCGTAAAGTTCGTTGCTCCTAGTGCATTGATGGTAAAGCTCAAACGATAATAGCCTCCCACATCCTCAATGGATGCGGTGAAGCGTTGAGCCAATCCCTGCAATGGAAAAAGTAGGGCTACAAGCAAATAGAGTATTTTGCGTGACATAGAAAAGTCGGTTGTTTAATAGGGTGTGAGTCGCTCAGAAGATGTTGTAGGAAAGATTCAGAGGGTAGAGGCGGAACTCATGTTGTTGGGAGAGCATGAGAGGAAATCCTTGGAGCGTCTTACCAATTTTTCTCCAATGAACGTTGACGAGGCTGCTGCTTCTTGAGTCTTTCCAAGGCGCGGCGCTCAGCTTGGCGAGCCAGGTTCATGTATTGTTCCGTTTGCTGGCGATCTTGTTGTTGCTGCTTCTTTTGGTTTTGCTGCTGTTGCTGCTGTTGATCGTTGTTGCTCTTCTGCTGATTCTTTTGCTGATTCTTTTGCTGTTGCTTTTGCTTCTGTTGTTGCTTTTGTTGTGACTGCGGATTGTTTTTAAGTTGCTTTTGGCAAAGGGCAAGGTTGTAGCGTGTCAATTCGCTATGAGGATTGAGGCGAAGCGACTGTTTGTAGTGCTCTATTGCTTGCCTTAGAAGTTGTTGCTGTTGTTCTCGAGAGTGAAGTGCTGCAGTCTGGCTGATGTAACCACGATTGTGCCACGCCATAGCACGCATTTGCGGATTGCGTTCAAGCTGTGTTACGCGATTGTAAAGGCTGTCTGCGGCTTGCACATTGCCTTTGGTCAGATAAACGTTGGCTAGATTGAACATGGCTCGACTGTTGCTTGCATCCTTGCCTAGTACTTTTAGGTAGTAGGTTGTGGCAGCATCGGTCTGGTTGCGATGAAAGCGCTGATTGCCCATGTGGGTATAGCGATATATAGCATTTTGTGACTGTGCTTTGGTGGCTCCTAGGCTACTGAATAACGTTAGCAACAAAAGGATTTGCCAAAAGGAATGACGTATCATTTGTTGAATATTTTGAAGCGGCTGGCCCAGCTGCTCTTGGTTTCACTGATACACGTTTCGATGATAAGAAAAATGAGCAAGATAATTATCATGCCTTGAAATTGTTCATCGCGTGCGGTATATGAAGAGGAAGATGAAGCTTGCTTGAGTTGGCGAAGTTGTCCCTGAAGCTCATCCTGTGCACTATTGCTCTGATCAAGATGGAGGTAGATACCATGTCCTGCTTGAGCCACTGTGCGACACATCTGTTCGTTTAATGCGGTGTGAATAACCTGTCCATTGGCATCGGTCATAGAGCCTTGTGCAGTGGGAATCTCGCTTCCTTGGCTTGTTCCAACACCAATCACATAAACGTTAATGCCTTGTTTGTAAGCTTCGCGTGCAGCCTCCTCAGCTCCACCTTCGTGGTTTTCACCATCGGTGATGATAATGATGGCTTTACCTACATTCTTGTCCTTTGAAAAACTCTTGCAACCTAAGTCAATGGCGGCGGCGAGATTGGTGCCTTGCATTGTGACCATGCCTGTAGAGAGGGCATCAATGAATGTCTTTGCCGATGCATAGTCGGAAGTGATGGGAAGTTGTGGGTAAGCTTCTCCAGCAAAGACTCCGAGAGCTATTTTATCGTTTTTCATCTTATCTACCATGTTGCTCACCAAAAGTTTGGCGCGGTCGAGTCTTGATGGCAGTACATCGTTGGCCATCATAGAGTTAGATACATCGACCATGACCACGGCTTCTATGCCTTCGGCTGTCTCGGTCTGCTGCTTCAGTCCGTACTGTGGACGGGCAAAGGCTATAATCAGTATAGCTAATGCAAACATCAATATAGCAAACTTCACGTGGCGACGCACAAAAGAATGGCCTGGCATGAGAGCATAAATCATTTTTGCATCGCCCATCGCTGCAGCCCGCTTGCGCGAGCGAATGCAACTATACAGGTATACTGCTAGGCAAATGGGGATAAGCAGCAGGAGGTAGAGATATTGTGGATTAAGAAACTGAAACAATGTCGTAATCGAGTTTAAAAGGGTTGGTTAAGTTTGATGCGTATTGTCCTTCCTGTGCACTTAGCTATTATTGTATTTCATGAAAAGCGAGAATCTCTAGGGGACAAGAATCCTAGCCTTTCTTGTAGCTAGAGTCTTTTAAACCATGTAGTGCGGAGTAAAATTTCAAGAAGTAACACTAAAATAGCGGCCAAAGCAAAGGGCTGATAGGCTTCGTAGTGGCGGCTGTGCTGGCTCACTTTAAGTTTTGTTTTCTCAAGTTTGTCAATGTCGTCGTATACCTGCTTCAACGAGGAACGCGAGGAGGCGTGGTAGAAAATACCTCCTGTTTCGTTGGCTATCTGTTTGAGCGTGGAAGGATCTGTGGTGTCATCTACTTGTTGCGTATATACTTCGCCATTGGGCAGTTGTGCTACGGGTACATTTACTTTACTATTGCTTCCTAATAAAATTGTGTAGATTCTGATACCTAGATTCTTGGCCATATCGGTAGCCATTAATGGGGAAATCTCGCCAGTGTTGTTAGCACCATCAGTGAGCAAGATGACTACCTTGCTTTTTGAGGGACTATTTTCTAGATGCGATACGGCACTTGCAATGCCCATTCCAATGGCAGTTCCAGGCTGGATAATACCATCGTTCTGTAGATTACAATTTGCTCCCTTGAAACTTTGCATCAATGTGGCATGGTCTGTGGTGAGCGGACATTGTGTGAAAGCTTCGCCACCAAAGAGGGTGAGTCCTATGTTGTCGTCCGGACGATTATTGATGAAGTCGAGGGCAACATCCCTGGCTGCCGTGATGCGATTAGGACTGATATCTGGAGTGGCCATACTTGTTGATATATCAAGTGCCATCATGATGTCGATACCTTCGGTTTGTCCTGTACGCCAAGAACTTCCTGTTTGGGGACGAGCCAAGATGATGACAGCTAACACGTAGAGTACCGTGCGTAAGAAGAAAGGAAGATGCACTAAACGTGTACGCCATGTATGGGGAACTCTGCGTAGGGCTTCGGTTGAGGCCCATTGGATGTGGCTCTCGCTCTTAGAACGGAACAAAAAGTACCATACAATCCAAGGTATAAGGAGCAGGAGCAGGAGAAAATAGGCGGGATTAGCAAATGTCATGAGTAAGGGTTATGCAAATGTGCTGTAGGCAAGCCATAGGTTGTATGCCGTCAGTACGATAAACAATGCTGTGAGCAACACAAGGATTACGCGCATGATGTTGCGCCATAGAATCTGCTGCTTGTTGGAAAGTGATTGGTATTCCACACGAGGCTGCGGTAGTTGCTGTGGTTGAAGTTTTGTGGTCTGCACATAGTCAAGTGCTTGTACCAAGTTGCGGTCTTGTTCTGGCAGAGAGGGGGTATGTTTGGCAAACTTTACTAAGTCGGCCGTGATGAGCACACTTTGCAGTTCACTGATAGCTTCTTCATTACCGCTTTGGCTCAGATGGTCTATAATTTCGGCTGTAGTCATCTCACGAGCGCTGAATCCGAATCGTTTCTCAATGTAGGTTCTAAGCGTCGAGGTCAGTTCCATATAGTATTGTTTGCTATCAGGAGTGGGGTTCTTCTTAATATGGTCAATATTTTCGATAGCCGTGACATGAGCCGGAACAGGGGGATGAATTACTACGCGGCGTGTAATAAGTCGTGGGTCAGACAGACGTATGCCCAATGCGAAGACAACGCATAGCGCAGCCAAAGCTATTAGAGCCAAAAGCAGCATTTGCCATGACCATTCAAATGGCTGATCAATCACATCGTGAGGACCATTAAATTTGTCAACGTGCGTGGTATCAACCTCTACTGTGTTAACTTTCAGTCCTAAAGAACCTCGTGTGGCATAGACTTTTCCATCCACCTTAATCTGAAAGGGGGGAATTTTGTATACTGCGGAATCAAACGAGGTGATGGTATAGTATCGAGTGAATTGTATGCGTTTGCCATCGTTTAGTTTGAGTGTGTCTATTCCCCCATTGTTGACCACTTCCACACCATGAGTTAATTCTTGTTGGGGCTGAAAGTAGGGGAAAATCACCTTTTGATTACGATTGACACTACATTTTACGCACACACGCACTTGCTCACCAATGAGTATGGTCGAAGTGTCCATCTTCGCTTCTGCCACCACTTGGGCAAGGCTTGGAGAAACAAAGGATAGCAGCGATACGATGATCAGTGCCAATTGGATATTAATATGTAAGGATTGTTTGGTCATAACGTGAATCGTCGTAAGTCTCTACACTATCGTTGTGCAAAGAGATTCATGAGTGGGCGCACATAATCTGCATCAGTGGCAATGGACGCATAGTCCACTTGGCTCTTTCTAAACAGCGTATCTATCATGTTGCAGTGGTTAATCCACCATTGGCGATAATGCTTGCGTACATTTGGATTCGAGGTATCTATATATTGCTCGTGTCCAGTCTCTGTATCTTTCGCTCTAATCAGTCCCACATTGGGAAGTTGTGCCATACAATGATCGAAGAGGTGCAGAGCCACCACATCGTGCTTGCGAGATGCTACGAGTAATGGGCGAGAATAGTCTGAATTATCCAAGAAGTCGCTCAGTACAAAGGCTATGGAACGTTTGCTCATAATCTTTACTAAATACTCTAGCGCCACAGCCACGTTGGTGCGCTTACCTTGTGGCTCAAACGAAAGCAATTCGCGAATGATATAAAGGATGTGTTTGCGTCCCTTCTGTGGTGGAATAAATTTTTCTATTCGATCCGTAAAGAAGATGACACCAATCTTATCATTATTCTGCATGGCAGAGAAAGCCAAAGTGGCAGCAATCTCTGTGGCAAGTTCTCGTGTGGTGCGTTGTTTCGTACCAAAAGTCTCACTCTTAGAAAGATCCACTAAGAGCATTAGGGTGAGTTCACGCTCTTCTTCAAAGACCTTAATATAAGGCTTATTCATACGAGCCGTGACATTCCAATCAATGTCTCTCACATCGTCGCCCGGCTGATATTCGCGTACTTCAGCAAAGGACATACCGCGTCCCTTAAAGGCTGAGTGATATTCACCAGCAAAGATATTGTTGGTGAGCGCCTTGGTCTTTATTTCTATGCGTCTGACGCGTTTAAGCAGTTCTGAAGTTTCCATAGATTTTAGGGTACTTCCACCTTGTTGAGTATCTCCTTCACAATGTCGTCGGCTTTCACATTGGCAGCTTCTGCTTCGTAAGACAGGCCAATACGATGGCGAAGCACATCGGCGGCAATATCTCTTACATCTTCGGGCACGACATAACCTCTGCGCTTGATGAAAGCGCATGCTCTTGAAGCTAATGCTAAATTGATGCTAGCGCGAGGAGAGCCTCCAAACGAGATGTAGTGTTCCAAATCACCCAATTTGTATTGTTGGGGGTAACGCGTAGCAAATACAATATCTGCTATATATTGTTCGATACGTTCATCAATGTATACTTGCTTCACCGTCTGACGGGCATTAACAATGCGTTGTGTGTCGATGACGGGGCGGGGATTTGTAAAGCTATCATTGAGATGTGCGCGTACAATTTTCTTTTCTTCCTCTAGAGTGGGGTAGTCTATAATTACTTTTAGCATGAATCTGTCTACCTGGGCTTCGGGAAGTTCGTATGTCCCTTCTTGCTCTATAGGATTTTGCGTTGCAAGTACGAGGAATGGCTCGGGAAGTGCAAATGTATTATCGCCAATCGTTACTTGGTGTTCCTGCATTGCTTCCAAAAGAGCACTCTGCACTTTGGCTGGAGCACGATTGATTTCATCAGCTAATACGAAGTTGGCAAAAACAGGGCCTTTCTTTACTTTAAAACTTTCGTCCTTCTGACTATAAATCATCGTACCGATTACGTCGGCCGGAAGTAGGTCGGGAGTGAACTGCAAGCGACCAAACTTAGCATCAATCAAAGAAGCCAATGTCTTTATGGCTAGTGTCTTTGCCAAACCAGGAACTCCTTCAAGCAGAATGTGTCCGTCGGAAAGCAAACCGATTAGTAAGGAGTTTACTAGATGCTTTTGACCTACAATGGTGCGGTTCATGCCTTCTGTCAAGTCTGTGATGAATCTTGACTCGGCTTCAATCTGCTCGTTGAGCTGACGTATGTCTATCGATGTTTGCATATTGTCTAATAATGGTGTTTAAGTTGGTATGGAATGCAAAAGTAATTCTTTCATTCTTATTCTTGCTTCCTATATATTTAATTTTCGCTAAAGAGAGATACTCCTACTTTTAGAGATTGAAACTTTCGGGGTATGAGTATGCGTTTATTCTCTCTTGCGAGATTTCTTCGTTTTCTGGATGCTCATCAAGGAGTCTGCTAGTTGATGAAGTTCCATGATACGCCGAAGTGAATGGTCATTCGGTTGAGTGGGTAGTGTGGAACGAGGAATGGCTTGCCGTTGCCTGAAGAATAGTTGACGTGCGATGCCATGAGATAAAAACGTGTACGTTTTAAATGGAAATTTGCGTAAGCATTGATGATTGGATAATTGCCTACAGACGTGGCATACGTAGCATCTTGCACCACATATTGTCCTATAATAGGTGAATATGCAGGAGCATTGTAGCGAGTAAAATAGCGCATATCCACGCCAATCTCTGTACGCAGCACCTTGGCTATCCTAAATAGCAGATAGGCATTGCTGTAGGCCATGAAAGTGGGTACGGGAAGCACGCTCTTATTGGTGCTTGTCTGATAGGTAATCTCATTGTCCCAATGAAACACGCCTGCTCGTAAATTGTATCCAAGAGTGAGTGCAAGGAGTTGCACATTCTTGCTGGCTTGTGCTACACTTACACTGTGGTGGTAAGATGTGTACTCGTCGGAGTTGGTGAAGGGATCGAGATTCTCTTGGAAGTAGGTGTAGTTTTGAATATTTTCCAAGCTTGCTTTCACGAATAAATCGCGGTAAGATAGTTGTGCGTTAATACGAGCGTGAAACATCTTCTTTAGATCATTATTATCCCACCATGCATTGCGCGAATAATAATGTCTGTAGTAGAAGGACGGTCGCTCGTTGCGCACGAATCCATCGAGTTTAAAGCGTATCGAGTCTTTCTTGAGAGGAATGAAAAGTTGTGCGTCGGCTTCTACATTAAATTCGCCCCAATCACTTCCTGTTGTACGGAGTTCTCCTAGTACGTTATATCGGATGATTTTGCTTTTCTGCTCTATGAGTTGCGCACCCACGGTAAAGTAGTTCTCTGTGAACTTAGTCTTTTGCGTAAATTGTATTTGAGCTGGAAGCCGGAAGTCAAATTTTGCCAATTCATGCTTGCCATACAGGCGAAGTCCCATCTTCATCCATCGATTCATTCCCTCATGCAGTTCAACGGCAAAAGTGTTCTCTATTCCCAAATGATGGGTGCGATCAAAAGCAGAATCTCCTGGAAGATAGAAGTCGGAGAAGTAGCCTGGATTGTCTGCATTGTTTCTTTCGTTGGAGATAAACTTGCGGGTGTTGTCATCAATACGCAGCGTATGAATGAAACTACTTACTGGCACAAACTCGCTAGTTATCTTCAGAGTGTCTTCTTGCGCTGCATCCGTTTGGGCAACATTCTCGTGTGGTGTACGAGGCAATCGTGGGTGTACAGTCTTGACAGACAATGCTGCATTACTATCTGTCTGTTGTAGACTGTCTGTTTTTAGTGTGCTACCATTTTTTTGTACGTTTGTAGCTAAGGGGGGCGTAGGCTTCTTTACAATATTACCTTTGGCATCGCGGTATCTTCTAAACCCTAAACTATAACGATGAGTCAAGAAAAACTGATTGCCACCAATTTTGTTCCATGCTCGTGCAAGATTGATGGGCATATCGCCAGTGCCGTATCTAGTAGGGAAAGTCTCTGGACGATTCACGTAGTCATCATTTTCTATACCACCATTCTCACGCGTTTTCAAGTATGTATGCTGAAAGAATGTATGCATTTGGTATTGCTCTCCTCGATAGGAGGCAAAGAGAGTTCCATCGAAGTCGGCAGTAGATTGTCCTTGATAATAGCCACGTCCATACAGATAGTCGGCTTTCATTCCCATACCGAGCCGTTTTCCCGCATTGACGGAAAATAAAGCTTTGAGGCGATCTTCACCATTCTGTTTGTTGCCACAAGAGTGGTATGTCAGATTGGTAAAAGGCGATTTTGTATTGGTAAATAAAATGTCTTGAACTTCGCTTAGAAAAAAGCTATATGGTAGTTTAAATAGGAACGGATTGTTTTGCATGTTCTTGCCTTCCTCGCTGAACAATCTGCTCACGCGTGGGCTACCCAAGTTGCCTGTATAATTGTAGTGCCCACTCATTCCCATGGTTTGGTTGCTATTTTGGAAACCATGGGGAATGGTGTCATACTGCGTTGGAATGATGTCGCCGAAACGGGGACTAATATGCCAAGCATAGATGCCCTCGGGAACGTCAATCGTTTCAGTACTATCATTGCTGAATCCGCTATTACGCTGATCGTCGTCAAAACCAAGTCCTTGTCCTCGGGCAGTTACGCCGCTGATGGGACGGGCAATTTGTGCTTGCACTTCACGGCTTTGACAGGCAATGAATAGGCACACAATAGCCCACAGGATATTCTTCATCATAGTGTCGTATTTCTCATGTACTCTTTTGCTCTTAATGCAACAATGGACATTCGGCATTGTTCGTATGTACGGAAGCCCCACATTGTTCGTTAAGCAAAATCTAGATGGAGCGTGTAAACGCTTCATGCACATGGAGTTTTATTTAAATTTCTCAATCAATGAAACAACGCTCTCGTCGCCCAATTCGCGAGCTTTGTTTAAGTATTTAAGTGCTAAAGGCTTGTTCTTTAATTGTCCGTAGCCAACGCCGATTATTTTATAGCAATCAGGATTTTCTGGAAGAACCTTCAGTATCTTTTCAGCTGCTGCGATAGCACTTTTTGTTTCGCCGATGTTGAGCAAAAGAGCCGCTTCATCTATCTGATAAAGTACGGGATGTTTCGATATGGCGATGGCAGAGTGTAGATCGTCAATGGCTTGTTGGTACATGTGTGCTTTCTCTTCGGCTTGTGAGCGGAGATAATAGAATTGCTCTGAGAGATTGCGCGGCCCTATCATCTGCTCATATTGATTGTAGTCGGCCACTGCATCGCGGTATTTTCCAGCATTGATTAAACGCTGTGAGCGTTCAAAATAAAATTGTGCATAGTTTGCACTTGCATTTGCTGGAATAAGGGAAATGCAGCTATCGAGTAATGCAATCACTTCTTTTGAATCGCCTTTGGCCAATTCTAAGGAACGAGCTGCGGAGAAGAAAGTTTCCGAAGAGGCAAAGTCTTTGTCCTCACATGCTTTCTTGAAACTCTCGTATGCGCTTTGGTAGTCCTTCTCGGCGTATTGGCAATTACCTTCTTGCACTTTGTAAAGCGCATTTGGCTGAATGGCGTATGCCTTTACCGCCTCTTCTTCGGCTCGTTTTAGATTCCAACCATTAGATAGGGTGTCGCGTCCTTGCTCCATGATTTTCTTATAAATCATGTTGCTCAGAGTGTAGTGAATGGCGTCCTCTTTTGTTGCGGCAGAGTCTTTACTATTCTTCGCTTTATCGAAAGCGGTGGTAAAGTCAGCTTCCGCTTGTGCATAGAGCCCTCTGTTTGTTTTAAATTTAGCCTTTTCTAGATAACCTTCGGGTATGGTAGGGTAGCGATCAATGAAATCATTATATGCATTCATGCATGCGATAGAATCATTTTGCGAAAGCATATAAAGATAGGTCAGTGCGTCATTGCGCTCTTGAGGTAGAGCTTTGGGAATGGCTATGCTTGTAAGATCGGAGTTGAAGGCCGCAGTAGCGTTAATCGTTAGGTCGTTGATAAAACGAGCGTCAACGGCACAAGCGTGTGAAGCATTCTTTCCTGCGTTGCGCTGAACCACCGCTGTAAGTATGCCTTGATTATCAATGAGTGGGCAGTTGAAGTTGAGGCTATCGTTGGTGGCACTGACGTCGTAATAACTATAAGGAGCGTAAGCCACAGCGTTGGTAATGGTAATTTGTGGCATCACTTCCTTCTTATTTTGTGTATAGTGAAGTAAAGTCAGAGCGGTGCCTTGTGTAGCCGTGGTTGAAGTTAGCGAGAAGTATTCGTTCTTATTTACTCCTTTGATACTAAACTTTACCAAGTCTGCATTAGAATTGGCTCCTAAAATGCGAAAGACAGAATATTTCTTCCCTTTATAATCTATCACTTCTGCGCGTTGAGCTCCTTTTAGCAAGTTGTATGCGGCTACAGCATCTCCCTGGTTATTGATGAAAAAGGCTGGCCCCGATTTGAGTAGTTGGCCTTGGCCGTTGTAGGTGTTAATTTGCAGCATGGCTTTGTAGGCATCTTTTACTTCTACGTTGACTGCTGCATGGGCAGAGGTGGTAGCCAGTAGTAAGGCTACGGGGAGCATATATTTTATCATAGGAAAAGTCTTCATATTCTGCAAGTTGACTATGGCTATTTAGTTATTTTGTTTTAAGTAGCGCTTTGGCATTGTCAATGGCAGCTTCTGTGATTTCTGCGCCAGAGAGCATGTGCGCTATTTCTTCAATTCGTTCGTTGTTGGTAAGGGGGATGATATGACTTCTAGTGGTGTCTTGACTATCTTCCTTATAGACTTTAAAATGGTGAGTTCCCAAAGCCGCAATTTGCGGTAAGTGAGTGATACAAAGTACTTGGCAATTTGCTGCGATTTGTTTCATCACCCTAGCCATACTTTCGGCCATAGTGCCCGAAACCCCCGTGTCAATTTCATCGAACACAATGGTAGGTAGAGCCGTACGGCGAGCAATTAAAGCTTTCAGTGCGAGCATTAATCGGGCAATTTCTCCGCCCGAAGCAATGTCGCTTACATTTTGTGGGGGCACATTCTTGTTTGCTGAGAATAGAAACGTCACCTTATCGGCTCCAGTGCTGTCAGGCTCGGTGCGTGGAGTAATATCCATTTTCATCGTCGCATTGGGCATACCTAATTCTTTCAGTGCGTTGGTGAGTTCTTTTTCTATCACTAGAGCCGCTTTCTTACGTGCTTTTGTAAGCACATCTGCAGAATGGTCGCGTAAGCCTTTTAGTCGATTTACTTCGATTGCTTGGCGCTCCAAGTCGTCATCGAGATTGTCTATCGCATTAAGTTCTATACGTAACTTCTCTGTTATGTCAGCTAGTTCAGCAATGGTGCTTACGTTGTGCTTTTTTTCTAGATTGTAAATCAAACTCAGACGATCCTCTATGAATAGTAGGCGTTCGGGGTCGTACTCTACGTCCCCGACAGCAGCCTCTAGTTCTGATTCCACATCGTCCACTTCAATGCGCACACTCTTTAGCCTCTCGGCCAACTCCTTTGCTTGCGTGAACTTGTCGGAAATGGCATACAATGCATCCTCGGCCGAACGCAGTGCATGAGACACGCTTATGTCTTCCGTAGCCAACATGTTTTGCGCATTATAAAGTCCTTGTTTAATCTCTTCTGCATGACTTAGTACGTCCTGCTCGGCTTCCAAATCCTCTTGTTCGTTGTCAGTAAGCGATGCTTCCTCTAGTTGCGATAATTGGTAACGCAGAAAATCCTCATCATTTTTTCCTTTTTCAGCCCTTTCTTGCAATTGTTGGAGTGCCACTTCTGCATGCTTACACTGTCCATATAGGCACTTGTAAGCAGAGACAGCATCTTGCTGCTCTGCCATGATGTCGAGTGTGTCAATAAGGAAGTGCTCATTGCGAAGGAGTAAGTTTTGATGCTGCGAATGAATATCAATAAGTGAAGCTCCAATCTCTTTCAGTTTGGCCGCTGTCACGGGGGTGTCGTTGATAAAAGCGCGACTTTTTCCGCTTTGCATCACTTCTCTTCGCACGATACATTCTTGCGGATCAAAGTCAATGTCATTGTTGGCAAAGAAAGGTTCCAAGCCTGCATGTTCAATGTTGAATGCCGCTTCGACCATGCATTTTCGTTCGCCCGTTTGTATTGCTTTTGCATCAGCGCGTCCTCCGAGCAAAAGGTTGAGAGCACCGAGCATGATACTTTTTCCCGCTCCAGTTTCACCCGTAATCACGGAAAAGCCAGAAGCGATGTCTATATCGAGATGCTCAATCAGAGCATAGTGGGAAATAGTCAGATGTTTCAGCATATCTGCATATATTTAATGTAACTCAACTTTCGGATTCAGCCCGCTCTACTAAATCCGAAACTTAAGTTCATCATTTGTATCGCGATGATTGTTACAATGTAGAACGTTATTCTGCGCAGTTATTTCGTCAGTTCTCGCCAATACGAACTTTGCGAAGCATTGATGCGTGTCAATATATTCACCACTTCTTCGCGTTCTTTGGCCGAAGCATGTCCCTTGTAGATATTCATTATTTCGTCGCGCTTATATTCAGTAAAAATCTGTGGAAGTTGGCTCATCGACTTATTCTCATGCGCTTGTTTGAGTAGTGTGATGGCCTGTGTGATGGCTGCGCGTCCTCTTTCCACGTTTTCGCTCATTACGTCGAGTCCCTCGCGATAGTAAGTATACTGCATTCGGCGGAAAGGTTCCATACCTCCGTCGAGCAAATCCGTTATGATAGCGTAGCGATTCTTGTTGTCGTCGAAAGCCTTCCATCCCTTTTCTTGCATGCTCTGAGCTCCTGTCACAATGTTTTGTGCGGTTTGTAAGTACTCCGTGCCTCCGAGGGGCGACATGGCATCCATGTCCATACCTAAAATGAGATAGACATAATAGCCGAGCATCGCAGTGAGATTATTGTCTATCACGTCTGTGCGGAAGTCTAGTTGATCGTATTCCTGATAAGTAAAGTTGAAGTTAGGATCGTTGAAGGCAAACACCGTCGTAGTATAATTCGACCCATATACAGGGCGAGAAGCATTTACGAAAAGTGTGCCTTGGAAGGTGTTCTCACTTGGCGAATATTTCTTGATGGTGATGGAAAAGTTGCATGAGATGCGTTCGTTTTTCTTAAATTGAAGTTGCGTCCACTGTCGCTCGTTAAGAAATTGTTCGAGTGAGGTCTTGAGTGTCTCAAACACCGAGGTGCTAGTACCTTGCACCTGTTGGTGGTTGATGGTTAGGCGAGCATCCAATTCTTGTGCTTGAAGGCGAGAGGGAAGAAGAAACGTTATACACGCAAGAACGAGCCACACAGTGATTACTGCGCAGCCCGCGTTGTGCCTTTTTGAAGTAGGAAAGTGCTTGCCTTTCATACGCTTATGTGTGTTTATTGTAAATTGTCAATGATGTCTTTGGCCACTTCAGTCTTGCTCTTTAACCCATACTCCTTATGGTCGCCGTTGGCAAAGAGTAATGTCACTTGGTTCGTATCTACGGCAAATCCAGCTCCTGGCGTGCGTAAGGAGTTGAGCACAATGAAATCTAAATTCTTGCGTTGCAATTTTCCCACAGCGTGTTCAAGTTCATGATCCGTCTCCAATGCAAAGCCTACCAATTTCTGGTCTGTACGTTTGCGTTGTCCAAGTTCGCGAGCAATGTCGTGAGTGGGTACAAGGTCTATGTGTAAACCGCCGCTTCCTTCGCGTTTAATCTTGTGATTGGCCACAGAAGAAGGTGTAAAATCGGCCACTGCTGCACAGAGAATGGCCGAGTTGCAAAGGCCAAATTTCTCTAGGGTAGCCTTGTACATCTCTTCCGCACTTGTCACGTCTGTGCGATGAATTTTTTCATTTTTCGTCTGCAAGGCCACGGGGCCAGCAATTAGTTCCACTTCAGCTCCTCTACGAGCGCACTCTTCGGCCAAGGCAAAACCCATCTTTCCTGTAGAAAAATTGCCGATGAAGCGCACAGCATCAATTTTCTCATAAGTAGGTCCTGCTGTAATCAGAATGCGCTGTCCTGCGAGCGTTTGATTAGAAGCATCGTTCTCGTCGAAGTAGTTTCTTATTGTTTGGAATATAGCCTCGGGCTCTTCCATACGTCCTTTCCCCACCAAGTGGCTTGCTAATTCTCCTGAAGCAGCTTCGATAATGTGGTTGCCTCGTTTGCGCAAAGTGTCAATATTCTGTTGCGTGGCAGGGTGTCGATACATATCGAGATCCATTGCGGGAGCAATAAACACAGGCGCTTTCATCGAGAGGTAGGTAGTCACTAGCATATTGTCGGCAATGCCATTGGCCATCTTGCCTAGTGTGGAGGCTGTACAAGGAGCAATCACCATCGCGTCGGCCCAAAGTCCGAGGTCAACATGGCTATGCCATGAGCCATCGCGACGAGAGAAGAAGTCGCTAACGACGGGCTTCGAGGTAAGTGTAGAGAGCGTAACAGGAGTGATAAACTCCTTTCCCGCAGGCGTGATAACCACCTGCACTTCTGCACCAGCCTTAACAAAGAGCCTTATCAGCGAGCAAGCCTTATAGGCCGCAATACTTCCAGTGATACCCAATACGATGTGTTTGCCTTTCATTTCTGTGTGTGGATTGAGTCGTTATAGTGTGGAATATCATACCCCTCTGAGCTTGATTCTCATGAAGGTCTGTTTCGTATTTTGTGTAAAATCGCCTTGCATAATCCAAGCGAAATAGCCAGGATCGCGTTTTAGCACTTCGCTAACGGCTCTGCCGCGATATTTTCCAAAGTTGATGGTTTCTACGCCCTGGTCGTTGTAGACAATGCGTCCAGCCAAATCGACATTGCGATTACGACGTGAAAATTCTGCCAAGTAGGGCACGCTATTTTTCAGTCCTTCTTCCGCATATCGGTCGAGCTGCGCTTCGAGCACTTCAAGCGTGGCACGTGTGTCGGCCTCGGCTGTATGAGCTTGGGTTAAGTCTTTGTGGCAATAGAACTTATAGGCAGAGGTCAAATCGCGTTTTTCCATCTTGTGGAAAATACCTTGCACATCAACGAACTTAGCCCCAGCAATATCGAAGTCAATTCCTGCACGGATAAATTCCTCTACGAGGAGTGGAATGTCGAAATGATTGGAATTGAATCCTGCCAAGTCGCATCCCGTGAAGGTCTTAGCCAGTTCAGTGGCTTTCTCTTTGAAAGTGGGGCAACTAGCCACATCTTCATCAAAGATACCATTGACAGCTGAAGCCTCGGCGGAAATGTGCAGCCCAGGGTTAAAACGCTGGGTCTTCACCTCTTCTTCGCCGTTAGGAAAGAGCTTGATGTAGCAGAGTTCTACAATCCTATCGGTTGCGACATTCAGTCCCGTAGCTTCAATGTCGAAAAATATGATTGGGCGTGAAAGTGAAAGTTTCAATGTCTTGATGTTAGAGGGTGTGAAGGATAATAACTATCGTATCCTTCCAGAAAAGGGTGTGAAAGTATTCCGTCTTTAGTCTGTAAATACAGAAGGCATGATAAGCATGAGCACTTCTTCTTCTTGTTGCTTAGCAGGAAGGATAATGCCGGCACGACTAGGATCGGAGAGTTTCATTACAATCTCTTCGCCATCAATGTTCTGAATCAAGTCGAGTAGGGTAGAACCTTTAAAGGCAATGCGCATAGGCATACCCGAATAGTCGCAAAGCATGGTCTCTTCTGCGGAGCAACCGAAGTCGGCATCTTGGCTTGTTATTTTCAATGTACTACCATCAAGAATAAACTTTACCAACATAGCTTGTGGGTTGGCCATGATACGCACACGACGCAGAAGATTGACTAGTCCTATGCGATTGAGCGTAATCACGTTGGGGTTGTTTTGAGGAATCACACTGCGATAGTTGGGGTAGCGTCCTTCCACCAAGCGGCAAGTTAATGTATATTCCGGGGTTTTGGCAATGGCACTTCTGGCGCCAAAACTCAGTACAGTGTCGCCTTCTCCCTTGCCTAGTATGGCTTTAAGCAATCCTGCGGGACGGCTGCCCATCAAGTATGTTCCCTCTTCTTCGATTGTTCCCATAGGCACCTGTGTTAGTGCCAAGTGGTTGCCGTTGCTGGCTACCATGGAAAGCTTGTGATCTTTTAAGTCGAAACATACGGCGTTCAGCTGCGGGCGCAATACGTCGTTAGCGGCAGCAATGATAGAGCGCGATACGCCCGAAAGCAGGTGTTGACTGCTGATGGTTAATTCGATGCGTTGTTCTTCTGTTGTAGCAGGAATCGGATATTCAGTGGCATCTTGTGCCATGAGTTTGTACTGCCCGTTCTGATAGTCAATGGTCAGTTCCAATGTGTCAGTATTAAGGTAGCATTCGAGCGGTTGCTCGGGAATTTCCTTAATCGCATCCTGCATGGTTTTGGCATTGACGGCAAAGCGCACATCTGCGTCGCATTCAAGGAGCTTGATTGTCGATGTGATAGTGGTATCATTGTCAGAAGCCGTGATGGTCAGCTCTTCCCCTTTAATATCGAAGCAGAAGCAGTCGAGTATGGGAAGATTGTTTTTCTGTACGATGACGCGGCCTACGGTGGTTAGACGAGCCAAAAGCTGCGAACTGGGTAATACGAATTTCATGCTTGATCTTTTGATTTGTTTTGTAGGGCAAAATTACGCATTATTTTACTAACGGGGGAAGTTTTCCTATATTATTTTCTTCTGCGCCAAAGAAAATTCGTAACTTCGCGACATCAATTTAAATACATAATAAATTAGCATTAGATAAATGGATATTTCAGGAAAAATTACGCATGCCTTGGAAGCTCGTACGGGTACATCTGCACGTACTGGTAATCCTTGGAAAGTACAGAGCTTTGTTATCGAAACTCACGAGCAGTTTCCCAAGCACTGCGTTTTCGACGTGTTTGGTGAAGACCGTTTGAAAGAATTTAATATACAAGTAGGCGATGAGTTGACTGTATCGTTTGATATTGATGCTCACGAATACAATGGCCGTTGGTTCAATAGCATTCGCGCATGGCGTGTTCAGCGTGGAGAAGTAGCTCCAGCTGATCCTGCGGCTCAAGTCGCTTATGGTGCTCCTGCGGGAGTCGCTCCCACTCAGCCCGCCGCTCCTACACAGAATGTGGCAGCTCCCGCTCCTTCAGAAGAAGGTACAGCCGACGACCTGCCTTTCTAAATCACGGAGAAAATCAATCTCGAACAGAAGGCTTCGCCACCTCGGCCCATGGGGAAAGAGGCGTAGCCATGACAAAATATAGGACTTGCGGGGAATACATCCTGTAAGTCCTTTTTTGGATAGACGCACAACACACGCATGCTTAAATTATTTTTCAAAATTCTCAAGATTGCCTTCCTCTTTTTCTTACTCTCTTCGGTGCTAGCCGTGTTCTATTATAAATGGATGCCAGTGAAGTTAACACCACTAATGGCCATACGCAGCATCGAACATGTGGTAAAGGGAGAGCCTCCCATCGTTCATCACAAGTGGGTGTCGCTCGACGAGATGTCGCGCTATATGCCTGTGGCTGTTATGGCTTCGGAAGATCAGCAGTTTCTCCATCATCATGGTTTTGATTTTGGAGCCATTCAAGATGCCGCTGTCGACCGACTGAAAGGTCGTGCACGAAGAGGCGGAAGCACTATTTCGCAGCAAACGGTGAAGAACGTGTTCTTATGGCCTTCTCGCTCGTGGATACGTAAAGGCTTTGAGGCTTATTTCACGGTGCTTATAGAACTCTTGTGGTCGAAGGAACGCATTATGGAGGTGTATCTTAATAGTATAGAAATGGGCACGGATATCTATGGCGTAGAGGCCGTGGCAAAGCAAAACTTTGGATGTACGGCCTTGGAGCTTCGCCGTGGTGATTGTGCTTTGATTGCTGCTACGCTCCCCAATCCGCGTCGATTCAGTTCGTATAAGCCTTCTTCTTACGTGCGCAAACGCCAGCGTGAGATAGAGCATCAGATGAAGTTTATTCCTTTAATCTCGAGTCAGAAGTAGTAAAGGAAAAGGCTCCTTTGTCTTTTCGTGTGTACGAAGAAACCTATTCCTTTGTAGAACCACCCTGTAATGTCTTTAACGCGGGATGCATCTTGCCCGCGAAACTAGAAAGAACTTTTTTGCGTGATGGATTTATCCCCCTTTTCTGTTTCTACGGAAAAGGGGGATAATTTTGGACCAATAGGTATCTCTTTATTTTGACTATGGCTGAGGATCTGATAATATAAAATCTTTGGACATTTACATTTTACGTACTGATTGGCGTCCTTTGTACCCTGTGATGCGTTTTCTTAACATAGTTTAATACCCCCCCCGTATGAATTGATTACTTATAACTATCTTTGTCGCATTAAAGATGCGTAAGCTGCGTGCTACGCGGTATGGGAAAACTAAACAAACATTATCAACTCATAAACATTTATGCACATGAAAAGACATTTTCTACTTTTGTGCTTGTTAGTAAGCGTCATGACAGCATGGGCTGAGAACTACAAGGTGGCTGCCAACTATACGCCATTGTCAGAGCTTACCTCGGGCTACTACGTAATTCGCGTGTTTGGCGACAAAGCGAATGTCAATGGTAATTATCTGTATAGCAATGGCGAGAGAGCCCAACACGATGCGGCTTCTGTCACTACTTCTTACGAAGGTACGGACAATCTTACTGATGCTAACTACGTATGGAAAGTGTATGTAGGCGAAACCAACGGCCAAAAGACTATCCAACTTTACAACGTGGGTGCGAACAAGTTCATACGCAAGAATGTACAAGAGGGCTATGAGACAAACAACAAGATGCTTGGTGACGCCATAGCCACTTATAACACTCTTGAAAACGCGAATAGTCCCCAAGGCTTCCGCCTAAAGTCGGGTAACGTTTTTGTAGTGGACGATGGCAGCACGACCGACGGCTATTTAGGAAACTGGGCTGTTAAAGAAACCGCAACTAACTGCGCACAGTTCAAGGTGTATAAGGTGGGCATCGACGTGACTTACAACTTTGTGCTGGACGGAAAGACCTACACCAAGAAGGTTACTGCTTTAGGAACCGAAACGCCTAAAGCGGCTTACGAGGCTTTCTATACCTTTCCTGGTTATGTAAGGGCAAGTTGGGCAGATGGTACCGTTTCAGAAAGCAACAACACCTTTACTATTGAGTGCAGTAAAACCAATGACTATCCTGTTGAGACCGACAAGTGGTATTTCATGAAGATTGGTATTTTTGGTGAAGGTAACTCACGCAATGGTTACATATTCGACACTTCATCGCAAATTACCACCAACACCCAGACTGTCGGTCTGCTCAACAACGTTTTTGCATGGAAATTTGAAGGCAATCCTTTCGATGGCTACGCCATTGTCAATGCTGCTGGTCGCCGCTTGGTAACGAGCATAGTGGGCACCAGCGATAATGCAAGCACCAGTCCTTCAATGGTTAATATCAAAACCGCTGACAAGGCTTATTGTGACAAGTGGGACATTCAAGGCACTTCTGTGGTAAAAGAAGGTAGTTGGAATGCTTATTGGAGTAAAGGTGCATTTGTGCTCTCAGCCAAAGACCATCCTGAGTATATCATTCATGCTTACAGCAGTAATAAAGTGGGGTATTGGAAGAGCACAGCAGTAGACGAGGGTTCGGCTATTGTGTTGAGCAATACTTTGCCCGCTGTCAGCCTCAACGAGTCAAACGGCAAGCACTATGCCACTTACTATCTGCCGTTTGCAGCCAAGGCTCCCGAGGGTGTAAAGGCTTATGCTGGTACAGTGAGCAATGGTAGCGTAAAGCTCAGGGAATATCCAAATGGCGTAATCCCCGCCAACAAGGGTGTGCTGCTTGTGAGCGACAATGCTACATCAGCCACATTCACTTTGGCCAGCGACGCCGATATAACCTTCATCAACAACGATCTAAAGGGTGTAAACGATGCTACCGAACTGACCAGTGTGGAGAATAGTGAGCAGGTTCGCATTTTCAGCACAAAGGATGGAGTGGTAGGTTTCTACAAGCCTAATAGCAACATCACTTCCTTGGCTGCCAACAAAGCTTACGTAATGGCTCCTGCCACAGAGGGGGCTTTGGCACTCAACTTTGATGGCAACGTAACAGGTATCAACTCTGTAAGCGATAATGCCGCTATGCCTAACAACGTAGAAATCTACGATCTCGCAGGTCGTCGCGTGAACCATGCTGTAAAGGGCGTTTACGTAGTCAACGGCAAAAAAATCATTGTAAAGTAACACACGTAAAGTTATCACAGATATGAATACATCAAAACGCAAATACATTTCTCCCGTTGCTACCAAGATTGTGTTCTTCACCGAAGAAGCCCTACTCAATACGAGTACCCGACTCTCTGACGAGACGAATGATACAGATGCTGTGCAATGGAGCAACCAGCGCCAACAAGACGATGGCGGTATGTGGCAGTACATGGATAAAGACTAAATCCATTTTTCCTTAGTTACGTTAGATTTATCCCCCTTTTCTGTTTCTACGGAAAAGGGGGATGATTTTGGTCTTAGATATAGGCCTATTTGTTTCTATTTCATGTCTTTGCCATCACAAGATGAGCATCGTTAGCTTTACCGGACGGCAGCGGCAGCTTTACCGGACGGCAGTGGTAGCTTTACCGGACGGCAGCGGTAGCTCTACCGGACGGCAGCGGTAGCTCTACCGGACGGCAGCGGTAGAGCCCAAAATGCTCATCGAGCAATGAAAAGGTCACATTCGTGGCACGCTTCAGTAAGGATACTCAGCCCATCCATACTAAATCCGAGACTTAAATAACTTTATAACCTCATAACCTTCAAACTTGCACGGCTTGCCGTGCTACTGGTCATCATTCTTCACATACGAGGTTATAAGGTTATAAAGTATGTATCAGAATAAGCGACAACCTTTTCAAAACAATTATGAGGTCATAAGTCCCAATCGTCTGCCCTATTCAGCAGTCAAGGTAACTTTATTTAAGTTTTCTCTAAAGAAAGTCGTTTCCTTATCTCGCGGGCATGTGGTTGGGAATACTCATCTTAATTTCGGATTTAGCAAGGGCGGGCTGAAAGCCCAATGGAGCACATAGCCCAG
>ERZ1026901.500-NODE-500-length-31241-cov-25.550696_pt1 | contig 31241 bp, 28 predicted proteins | sample MGYA00380179_ERZ1026901 | MGnify/ENA primary metagenome ERZ1026901 (study PRJEB33269, sample SAMEA4719815) | human gut metagenome | biome: human-associated habitat; feature: organic feature; material: feces | place: Cameroon | collected 2013-10 ... | reverse complement strand
CGCGTAGTGGACTTTCACCACCTAGTTATCGCCCATGCTGGGCGCACTACAAAAATGACCGCTGTACAGCGGTCATTAAAGCACAGAAAGCTTAAGGCTTGTCTATTGTAAACCGCCCTATACGTCCTGCACGGAAGTCTCGCAGCACCAGCTGAACCACCTTGTCGATATCCAGCAGACCACCAGCCTTCAAACAACCTCGAGAGGTAGCAATTTTTGCCATAACAGCGTTGACATCATCACCCTCTTCAAGGCTTACTGCATATTTAGTTGCCAGCTCCTGCGAATAATTCTTCAGCAGGAAGTCTATAAGAAGCTCTACGGCAGATTCTCTGTCGAAAACGTCTTCCTTGATAGCGCCCGTAGCAGCGAGTGCAAAGCCCACTGACGGATCCTCAAACTTCGGCCAGAGCACACCCGGAGTATCGAGAAGCTCCAGCCCCTTGGCAATCGTTACCCACTGCTGTCCACGGGTAACGCCAGGTCTGTCGGCTGCTATAACCTTGTTCTTGCCGACCAGACGATTTATCAGCGTCGATTTGCCGACGTTCGGTATGCCGACAATCATTACGCGTACCGGACGGTTACGCACGCCCTTCTTCAGCCATTTATCAATTACAGGCTTAGCAGCAAGCTGAATAGCGCTGATGAGCTGCTTAACTCCCTTGCCGGTTGCACAGTCCAGCTTGCAGACAGGCAGACCGCTGTTTTTGATTTTCTCAACCCACAGGTCAGTCTGTACCTTGTCAGCCATATCCAGCTTGTTTAACGCAATAACCTTCGGCTTGCTTCCCAAAATATCCTGGAGCATCGGGTTTGTGCTGGAGCGTGGAATACGTGCATCAAGCATCTCGACAACAACGTCGACAAGCTTAATCTGGCTTTCCATCATGCGCTTGGCCTTGGTCATATGACCAGGGAACCATTGAATTTTAAAATCCTCGAGCATCATTTTGCTTCACCTGTATCAGCCTTAAGCACACGCACTTTATCCAGCGGCCAGAATGCTGCCAGAGCACGTCCCTTTACAAGCTTCAGCGGCACAAAGCCAACGTCAGCAAAGCGGCTGTCCTCAGAGTTATTGCGGTTATCGCCCAGCACGAAAATAGTGCCCTGCGGTACGGTAACCTTGCGATAGTCGGACATATTTCTGCCCTTCGGATCATTATGATAAATATAGGTTTCGTTGAGCTGATTGCCGTTAACGAAAACCTTGCCGTCCTTCATTTCTACGCTGTCGCCGCCTACAGCGATAACGCGTTTGATAAAGTCACGGCTTTCATCCTTCGGAAAGCGGAAGATGACGATTTCGCCACGCTTCGGATCAGTAACAAAATAGCTTAATTTGTCTACGACAAGACGCTCATGATTAACCAGCGTCGGATACATGGAAGAGCCCTCAACCATGTACGGCTCAACAAGAAAAGTGCGGATGCAGAAGGCCAGGGCCACTGCCACAATAATCGAAACTAACCAGTCGCTGGCGGAATCCTGCCAGGACATTTCTTTTTTACTACTCAACTATAAATCACCTCGTATATAGCATTAACAATTCATGTACTATTGTAGCATAAATTTTAGCTTTCGTCAGCTAATCTTATGACAGAAGTGTAAATTCTGTCGAAATGAATAAAAGGGAGTGCATTACTACACTCCCTTTTACTATGAATACAAAATTGATTAGCGTTTTTCTCTGATACGAGCTGCTTTACCAGTCAGGTTGCGCAGATAGTACAGTTTAGCACGGCGAACGATACCAACGCGAGCTACAACGATTTTGTCGATACGCGGGCTGTGAACCGGGAAGGTTCTTTCTACGCCAATGCCATAAGAAATACGACGAACGGTGAAGTTTTCGCGAACGCCGGAGCCGCTGCGAGAAATTACAACGCCTTCAAACAGCTGGATACGCTCTCTGGTACCCTCGACGATTTTGCAATAAACTTTAACGGTGTCGCCTGCTTTAAAATCAGGGATGTCGGAACGAAGTTGTTCTTGTTCCAGTACTTCAATAATGTTCATAGTTATCCTCCTAAATCATAGACGTTCATGTGCGAACTCCACAGCGGACCGCCCGTATTACACAACGTGTATTGTATCATAATCAACACTTTTATGCAAGGGGAAAATAAAATATTTTTTAAGATTTTCCCTCTGCTTGATAAATACTATAAGTATTCTTGCCCTTACGCTTCGCATGGTACAAAGCGTCATCTGCACGATTAAACAAGGTCTGCAAAGCAAGCCCACGCTGTACACGGTCAACGCCAACGCTGATAGTAAAAGGCACCTCAGGATAGCGCTTCGTAATATCTGTCGACATGCTTGCCACAAACTTCTGCATAAAGCTGTGGAGCTCCTGCTCAACCTGCGCAAGAATTAAAAATTCATCGCCGCCATAACGAATAAGAATGGCTTCTTTGGAAAAGAAATTACGCATAGCGTTGGCCAATTCTTTAATCACGGTATCACCCATGCTATGACCAAAGGTATCGTTTATTGCCTTGAAATTATCAATATCAATAATCATCAGCGCATAGCTGGCCGCATCCTTTTGCGCCAAAGCCTGCTCTATATACATAAAGCCTGCGTAGCGGTTTAACAAATCCGTCAGCGCGTCGTGAGTCGCAGCATATTCCATATTACGCGTATGTGTAATATCCGTAAATGTCAGAATAAAATGGCTCAGGCGGCCAAGCCTGTCGATATCGACCAGCATAACGTGTGCCAGCCAGTAGGTATTGGCAGCATCAAGAAATTTGATATCATACGAGCTGCATTCGCTGCTGATATGCTTATTGACATATTCCAAAGAAAACATTTTCCGCAAATCAGCTAAGAGCGAGTCCTCAACCCCAACATAATTTATGAAGGCTGTGAGAAAGTCATTGTAGCTTCCTTCTGTCGGAAGGTGCAAACTGCTATTATTCTTCATAACACGATAGGTCTGATTCTGATAATCGCAATAATAGCAGGCATTATAGCCATGCTCTAGCGCGTTCATCATCTGGTTCAGATGGTGGCTGTGGTCCTCTTCGAGGGCTGCAGTAAGCTTTTTGGTTTCCTGCTTATTGATATACATACGCTTATCGGCCTCAGCCAGCAGATTTTTCATCAGCGGCTGCTCAAGCTCCGTGCTTAACGCATAGCCAACAGCATAGCTAATCGGCAGATAGGCATTGGCATCATTATATTTTGCTACAGCCTCACGCACATTATCAGCTATTTTTGCCAGCTCATCTATGCTTGTCTGAGGAATTATAGCGATAAATTCATCACCACCGTAGCGACCGACAAAATATTGCGCAGCTATGCTCTCGCGAATGAGCTTGGAAAAGTTCGCAATCAGCTTATCTCCCTCTTCATGACCTAACGAATCATTGATAAACTTCAGGTTGTTCAAATCAAACATGAACATCCCTGTAGGCTTAGCAATAAACTCAGCGTCTTTAATAAGCTGTTCACAACGATTTTTGTTTGGCAGCTGAGTGTGCTTATCAACAAAGACCTGCGCATTAAGCTCCTTATTGCGTCGCATAATGCCCGCAGAGTTAATATACTGCCGGATAATAATCGCCAAAAGCAGCAGTATCATGATGTTGATAGCAACCTCGACCATTTTAATCGTCTGTGCCCGCTTTTGTGTATACATTTCAGCAGTGCCCACCATATCGTCGCACATTCTGAAATAGCGCTCGCTCAGAACAACAAGGTTGGTATTCCTATAGCCCATAACACGCGCGTACTGAACCTCAGCCTTCAGGTGCCTCCATTCAGCACTCAGCAGCATCATTTTGTCTTGAAAATCCTCATCTTCAATACGCACGAGCTGCAGCTTTTCACTGCCATTCTTGATACCGTCAATATAGCCATCCAGTGTAGCTATAATAGCATCAGCGTTATTACCGGAGATTTCCAGCTTCACCATGCGCTGTGTAGCACCACGCACCAGGCCGGCATAGTTTACCACACGCGCTGTTCCCTGAATGCTCTCTACAAGGAACATCATATAAAAGACTAGAGCAAAAAGAATAACCGTAATAATCGTCTGCACCAGACGTTCAGCACTTTTTTTGTTCAAGCCAATCATTTTAAACATGATTATTTTTTCTCCCACCATGCTTCGCCAGCAAGCCTGTCTAAAATAATCGCTGCGGCACTGCGCACACAAAGATGGTTATAATCGCAAGGCCCGTAGACAGGCTCCAGAATATAATCAAACTTCGCCATCGTTTCTGCTTCAATGCCAAAGCCTGTGCCAAACAGAAGCAGCACCGGTCTGTCGCCCTCCTGCAGCTGCTTACGCATAAAGCTGTAGGAAACAGTGTTCGGATAAACGCGCGCGTCTGTAGTCACTATATAAGGTTGCTTGCCGGTACGCTCAACGATGGTCTGCACAGCACTGGCAATATCAGGCTGCCACAGCACGCGGCTCAGTGCATCAGCACGGTCAGGATTATAAACCCTGCCATAGCCATCCTGCCAATAGGTGAGAATCTTGTCGATAATCTGCTTCTGCACCTTGAGCGGATGGATAATATAATAGCCCTGCACGTTATAGGTACGGCAGGTGCGCGAAATATCGTGAATATCAAAGTTGGTTACAGCGCTGGCAATAACGTTCATGCGCTTGTTGTAAATGGGATAATGGACAAGACCAACATATAAATCAGCCATTTTCCTCTTCTCCCTTCACGCTAGCGGCCTTGCGCTTTTCTATTTCAGCAGCAAGCTCACCGCGCAGCTCTTCATAAAAGCGGCGCTCTGACTTTTTCATTTTATAGGGCAGACGGCCTGTAAGCAGCTCCTTCTGCTCTATACTGAGCAGGTCAGGACGCAGGAAAAAGGTTGCCTTCAGCGATTGCTTCAAGCGCCAGCTGTTAATCAGCGCATGGTTGCCGCTGCGCAGCACCTCCGGCACCTCCATGCCCTCAAAGCTTACAGGACGGGTATACTGCGGATATTCTAAAAGACCAGTGCTGAAGGAATCCTCCTCCGCACTTTCGATTTTGCCCAGAACACCGGGAATAAAGCGAGAAATAGCATCCATAACGATAATGGCCGGCATTTCGCCACCAGTGAGCACATAATCACCAATGGAAAGCTTCTCGTCTACCCAATGGAAGATACGCTCATCAAAGCCCTCATAATGGCCGCAGACAAAAATAAAGTCCTGTCCGCAGTGTGCGTATTCCTCAACGATGCTCTGCTTGAGCGTGCGCCCTCCAGGGCACATCGCAATCACGCGCGCGTTGGGGAGCTGCTCCTTAGCCTTGCGGATGGCAGCAACCATCGGCTCCGGCTTCAGCACCATGCCAGCACCGCCGCCGAACGGCGTATCGTCGACAGTACGGTGATTGTCATGCGTAAAATCACGCGGATTGATGCAGCTTACTTCGATAAGTCCTTTGCTGACAGCACGCTGCATAATACTATGGCTGGCAGCCTGTTCAATTTGCTCCGGGAATAAGGTTACAAATAAAAATTTCATTCTTCATCAACCCATTCAGGTAAGGTTACAACGATGCGTTTTTCCGCAAGGTTGATTTCTTTGACGTATAATTTCAGTGCAGGCAGCAGAATATCCTTTTCGCCCGGCACAGCAATTACATACACGTCATTACTGCCGGTAGACAGAGAATCTTTGAAGGTCCCCAGCTGCTTTCCTTCCTCATCGAAAACGGGCAGACCGATTAAATCAGCCACATAGAACTGCCCCTCCTCAAGGTCAGGCAAATCCTCAGCGTTAATCAGCACCTTCTGGTCACGCAGCAGCTCTGCTTCGTTCATGCTGTTGATTTCTTCTGTCGTCACAAGCACCATACGCTTATGAAAGCGAGCGCTCTTTACCGTCAGCTTGCGGCCATCTGCCAGCAGCAGATAGTCCAGGTCTAAAAATTGTTCCGGCTTTTCAGTTAATGGCAATATGCGAATATCGCCCCGCACGCCGTGCGGGGCGACAATTTTGCCTATAACTATTTGGTTTTGCATGGATTATTCGCGGAAAGCAATAATCTTACCGTCTTCGGTAAGGATTTCCGCACCCATCAGCGCATCAATGTCAGTGCCAACGGTGATTTCCACGGTACGCTCTAAGGTGCCATGACCGATTTCAGCACCAAGCTCCAAAGCTTCTGCTCTCTTGAGCTTTGCTTCAGCATCTTGCTTAGCTGCAGTGCGTTTATTTCTTTCGATATCGATTTGTTCGCGCAAAGCCGGAAGTACGCTCAAATCGCTGGCTGCTTGATGTAATGCTTTTTTAGCCTGGAATTCGAATTGTTCCAGATCAAGCTCCATATTTTTTATGGTATTTTGGAGATCTCCAACAATTTTCAACTTTAAATCTTCGGTAACTTTTGCTTTTACAGCAACGGGAACTCTAACGATCATTTTATCCATAATCTACAAACCTCATCAAATAATTTCGACAATAACTTTCACATTTTCACGAGTAGCTACTGCTTTCATAACAGTTCTGATTGCCTTAGCAATGCGTCCCTGCTTACCAATAACCTTACCCATGTCCTCAGAAGCAACATGGAGGCGAAGCACCGTCGTTGTTCCGGTGGTCTCCTCCTCCACTACTACTGCAGAGGGATTACTTACAAGAGATTTGGCCATAACTTCTACCAATTCTTTCATGTAGATCACTCCCCTCCAAATTATTTTGCTGCTTTAGCTTCAGCAAATTTTTTCATGATACCATCTTTGCTGAACAGGTTTTTAACAGTATCGGTCGGTTGAGCGCCTTTGTTCATCCAATCGATAGCTTTCTCAGCGTCGATTTTTACGTTAGCCGGTTGAACGGTAGAATCGTAGTAACCGATGGATTCGATGAAACGACCATCACGAGGAGAACGAGCGTCTGCAACAACAATACGATAGAACGGAGCTTTTTTTGCACCCATACGTTTTAAACGAATTTTAACTGCCATGTTGATTTTCACCTCCTTAAATCAATATCCTACAACATGGAACTTTTGTCTTTATTATCTACCAAACGGCAGCTTGAAGCCGCCCTTGGAAGCAAACTTTGCCATACCCTGCATACGCTTCATCATCTTCTTGCTTTCCTCGAAGTTTTTCAGAAGCTTGTTGACATCCTGTACGCGCATACCGCAGCCTGCGGCAATACGTTTACGACGGCTGCCATTGATAATATCAGGGTTACGTCTTTCCTTCAGCGTCATGGAACGGATAATAGCCTCGATGCGGTCGAATTCCTTTTCGTCCACATTAGCCTCCTTCAGCTTTTGGCTGATGCCGCCCATGCCAGGGATTAAGCCCAGGATAGTTTCCAGTGAGCCAAGCTTTTTGACCTGCTGCATCTGGTCTAAGAACTGCTCTAAGGTGAATTCATCCTTGCGCAGCTTCTTTTCCATCTCCAGAGCCTTAGCCAGATCCGTGGTGCTCTGGATTTTTTCTACCAGAGTCAGGATATCGCCCATGCCCAGAATACGGGATGCCATACGGTCGGGGTGGAAGGGCTCCAAAGCATCAAGCTTTTCACCCAAGCCAATCAGCTTAACCGGCTTGCCGGTAACAGCTTTTACGGAGAGAACTGCACCGCCGCGAGCGTCGCCATCAAGCTTGGTAACGATTAAGCCGTCAATGCCTAATTCGCTGTTAAAGCTTTCAGCAACAGTTACAGCGTCCTGACCGGTCATAGCATCTACAACCAGCAGGATTTCCTGCGGATGTACTGCGCCTTTGATGTTACGCAGCTCGTCCATCAGCTCTTCGTTAATATGTAAACGGCCTGCGGTATCGATGATAATCGTGTCACAAGCCAGGCTGTGTGCCTTTTCCAGAGATTTTTGCGCAATCTCTACCGGAGAAACCTTATCACCCATAGTGAATACAGGAACATTGAGCTGCTCGCCCAGAACCTGCAGCTGGGTGATAGCAGCAGGACGGTAAACGTCGCCTGCAACCAGCAAGGGCTTCTTGTGCTTACGCTTTAAGTAGTTAGCCAGCTTACCGGCGGTGGTGGTTTTACCAGCGCCCTGCAGACCAACCAGCATAATGATTGTCGGCGGTTTGGGAGCAACAGTAAGCTTGCTCTGCGTGCCACCCAAAAGCTCGATTAACTCCTCGTTAACGATTTTGATAATCTGCTGGTGCGGGTTCAGGCCTTCGCCAATCGCCTCACCAATAGCACGCTCTTTAACCTTAGCGACAAAGTCCTTAACAACCTTGAAGTTAACGTCGGCCTCTAAAAGCGCCATACGCACTTCGCGCATAGGAGCCTTTAAATCATCCTCCGTCAGCTTGCCGTTGCCGCGGAACATCTTTATTGCATTTTGTAATCTTTCAGATAAACTTTCAAATGCCATTCTATTTACCTACCTTCACCGCACAGACCTTGCAAAAGGCTTACGGCTTCAACTTTCTTTGCTTCGTCATCTGCGGCGAGCAAAGCAATTGCTTTATGCAGCTCTTCATGCAGCGCCTCTTCCTTAGCAAGCACCTGCAGCGACGCTTCGTAGCGCTCTAAAAGCTGCTCTACTCTTTTCAACAGGTCGTGGACTGCCTGACGCGAAACGCCAAGCTCCTCCGAAATCTCGCTCAAGGACAAATCATCATAGAAATAAAGTCCTAAGCACTGCTTCTGCTTTGCTGTGAGCAGGCTGCCGTAAATATCAAAGAGCCTGCCTAAGCGCATCCGCTGCTCAAAAATTTCTTCTGCTGACATATCTATTCCCTCTCGAAATTTAATCGACTATGTAAGTATAAAGCAAAAAGAGAGCGTTGTCAAGTATTTTTACTTGTCAGCGCTCAACTTTTTTATTTTTTTAGCTTTTCTTCTGTTTCAGCCTTTCGCATACAACCTTGCATCTCTTCTTCCAAAAGGCTATACCATAGGCAAGAACGTTCTCTCGTCCTTCATTGAGCAGATAATCGCCATAGCTGCGGTCATGAATCTGCGCCAGCGCCCTTTGGCAAGCACCATCTAGCTCTGTAAGTCTGTCAGCCTTTTTGAGTTCCACAACGACGCCTGCATCTGGATCATCCAGCGAGACTATTATATCCGCAAAGCCATTGCCAGCCTCACGGTTAGAAAGCACGCCCCACTCCGCATTGCTTGTTAAAATCCCTGCTAAAAAAGCATGATAAAAGCGTTCTGCACTAGGCTCCTTGGTATCGAAAATGCTTATCGTATTGCTCAGCATTTTATTGAGCTGCTTTTCTACAGCTTCAGCATCGCCTTCAGCAAAAGCTTGCCAAAAAGATGCAATCTGCTCCCCGCCAGCTGTCAGCTTCTGCTTAAACCACTCCTGAATTTGCAGCTTATATACTTCTCTGATTTCTCTATTGGGAATAACCAGCTTATAAGCACCATCATCCGTCATGCCAGTCTGAGTAAGATAGCCTGTCGTAAACAAAACGCTCCAAAGGTTATTGATGCTATTGTCAATCTCATCATAAGTCAGCTCTAAGCGGAGATTTTTCTCAATCGCTTCGCCAGCAACCAGTTGCTCAATCTCATCTCTCGTCGTTTTATCGGCCTTATCAATAAAACGCTTAACAAGCTCATTACTGCTGGTATTAATCCAGTATGACTGCGCCCTAGACGCAGAATTAACACGCAGCCTGTCAACATGATTAATAACATCCCACGGACAATAAATATCTGCACTGCCAAAGCGATAGCCATCATACCATTCCTTAATCTCAGGCAGCTTTTCCTCTAGCTTATACGCAGCAAGAATATCCTTGACCTCAGGCTCAGTAAAGCCAAACTGCTCGTCAAAGCTGTTATCTAAAATAGACAGCACCTTAAAATTATTAAGGCCAGTGAAAATGCTCTCCTTAGAAATGCGCAGACAACCAGTCAGCACTGCCATAAACAAAGCATCGTTCGTCTTTAATGCCTTGCCGAACAAAGCTCTGATCAGACCAACCATCTCTTTATAATAGCCATTGTTGAACGCCTTGCTCAAGGGAACGTCGTACTCATCAATCAGGATAATTACCTTTTTCTCATAATGCTTATAAAGAAGTTCTGACAGCTTCTTCAAGGAGAATTCCAAAATCTTCTCATCCATCATATAAAGACCATCACGCACAGAGATCATGGCGCGATATTGATCCTTATCCTCAGCTGTCAGCTTATCGCTATCTAACAAATAAAGAAAACGACCAGCCTCATTAGCAATAACCTCAACAAGAGAATACATCGCTTTGTCAAAGGTAAATCCGTCTACATCCTTGATGGAAATGGAAATTACGGGATATTTTCCGAGATATGCTTCACACAGCTTTTGATTTTTTGCGATATATAGTCCGTCAAAAAGCTTTGCATCAGTGCCTATTTCAAAAAAATAGCGCAGCATACTCATAGTAAGTGTTTTTCCGAAACGGCGTGGTCTTGTAAACAGATTGACCATTCCTTTATTACTCAAAAGCTGTTCAATCAAAGCAGTTTTATCTACATAGTAAAAGCCTTGCTGACGAATATCAGCAAAATTCTCATAGCCAACAGGCAGCATTAAATTCTTATTCATTTATCGCCAGCCCCCTTTTACGTTAAACTTGAAAGCAAAAATATCTTTTCCTTATTATAACATTAATGCATAGCCTACGCTAGTAAAAAGAGCTGACGAAATTAATCATCAGCTCTCTTAATAGCAAGTTTATTTTTTCTCGGTATCGAACAATGCTTCGACGAATTTATCAGGCTCAAACGGACGGAAGTCCATGATGCCCTCGCCTACGCCAATCCATTTTACAGGCAGTCCCAGCTCTTCCTTAATCGCTACGACAACGCCGCCCTTAGCAGTGCCGTCCAGCTTCGTCAGCACAACGCCGGTAACGTTGGCGGTTTCCATGAACACCTTCGCCTGATTAATTGCGTTCTGTCCGGTGGTGGCATCAAGAACGAGGAAGGTTTCGTGCGGAGCCTCAGGAATCTCGCGCTTAATGATGCGGTGAATCTTCTCCAGCTCGTTCATCAGGTTGGCCTTATTATGCAGGCGGCCTGCAGTATCAATGAACAGAATATCAGCTTTACGCGCAATAGCAGCCTTCAAAGCATCAAATACAACAGCTGCCGGGTCTGCACCCTCAGCATGACGGATAACGTCACAGTTAGCGCGTTCGCCCCAAATCTGCAGCTGCTCGCTGGCTGCGGCGCGGAAGGTGTCGCCTGCTGCCAGAACAACCTTATACTTGAACAGCGTGAAGTAGTTTGCCAGCTTGCCGATGGTCGTGGTTTTGCCTACGCCATTAACGCCGACAACGAGGATAACCGTCGGCTTAGCGCCAATACGTGTACGCTGACCGCTGTCCTTGAGCAGCTCGGACATATACTTCTTGAGGAAGGGAATAACATCCTCGGTACTCTTGATTTCCTTCGTCTTGGCAGCCTTGCGTACTGCATCAATGAGCTTTTCCGTTGTTTTTACGCCTACGTCCGCAGACAGCAAAATCATCTCCAGCTCATCTAAGAAATCGTCATCAATCGCTGTGGAAAGGCCGACAAGCTCTTGAATACGATCAGTAAAATTGCGTCTGGTCTTCGACAGACCTTCTTTTAAACGCTCAAAAAATCCCATTATTCATTCTCCTTTGCATTTATCTTTACGGATAGTAGTTTAGAAACACCCGATTCTTCCATTGTTACGCCGTACATAATATCGGCGCTTTCCATCGTGCCCTTGCGGTGGGTGATAATGATGAACTGCGTGTCCGCCGCATAATCGCGGAGGAAGTCAGCAAAGCGCTGAATGTTTGCATCATCAAGCGCTGCATCAATTTCGTCAAGCACGCAGAACGGTGACGGCTGATAGCTCAGCAGTGCAAACAGCAGAGCGATAACCGTCAGGGCACGCTCGCCGCCGCTCATCAGATACAGGCTTTGCAGCTTCTTGCCGGGAGGTTGTACCTCGATATCAATGCCGGAATCAAGAAGATTCTCCGGCTCCGTCAGCCGCAGCACCGCTGTGCCGCCGCCGAACAGCTTCACATAGCATTGATGGAAGTATTCGTTTATCTGCGCGAAGGCCTCCTTGAAGCGCTTCGTCATGCCGGAATTTATCTCGCCAATGACCGCCTCCAGATTCTCCTTCGCCGTGCACAAATCATCGTACTGCTTGCGCAGGAACTCGCTACGCTCCTTCACCGCTTCATATTCTTCAATAGCAGCGGCGTTTATCGGACCAAGAGCAGCGATTTTCAAGGTAATGCTGCTTTCCATCCCCTGCAGCTCCTTCAAAGCGTACTCCTGCCATTTCGCAAGGTCCAGCTCGCGTGCCTCCTGCTCGTCCATCTGGAACGCATCTGTCAGCTGCTGCTCCAGATGCTCACAGCCGCTGCTGTGCCTTGCCAGCGCCAGCTCCGCCTCACGCAAACGATTTTCACCGGCGCTGCTTTTGCGCCGTAAATTGCTCAGCTCCTGCTCTACGCCAGCCTGCTTATCGAGCAGCTCACCACGCTGTCCGGCAAACTCATCCTTGCCGCCAAGCGTTTCCGCAAGCTTAGCCAGTGCAGCGCTGTTTTCCTGCGCCAGCGCCTCCTTCTGACGCTCACAGTCAGCTATGAGCTGCGTCAGGCGCTCCTGCTCCTTCTGGTTCGCATCTATCTCACCGCGCAGGCGCAGCGTATCATTATCCAGATTATGCATATTACCGCTAATCAGCTCAGCCTTAGCGTTTGCAGTCTCTAAAGCTATTTTAGCATCCTGCAGCTGATTGTCAAGTGCTGTAATTGCACTGCCGTATTTGGCAATTTCCTTCTGCAGCTTTTCCAGCAGCGCCTTCGCTTCAGTGTCCTGTCCTTCGCGGGCAGCAACACACTCTCTCAGCTCCTTGCGCTTGTCGCGGTTATCCATATAGGCCTGCGTAACCTCGCTGCGGTCGTCTAAAAGCAGTGACAGATGCTCGTTTTCACGCTTCTGCTCCTGCTCGCTCTGCTCTAGGTGCAGCTTGACCTCACTGCTGCGCAGCTGCTCCTGCTGCAGGCTCAGGTTCGTCTGCTTCAAATCAGCCGACTGCTTCTTTAAAGCCTCCTCCTGCTCCTCAAGCTGCTCCTGCAGACCAAGCATCTGCTTGCGCAGAGCCTTGACCTTAGCCTCAGCCTGCGTAATCTCCACTCCGCGGCTTAAAAAGCCTTCCTTATGGCGTCTGCTGCCGCCGCTCATGCTGCCGCCCGCATTGACGATATCGCCGTCCAGCGTTACCACACGCACGCGGTAGCGTCCGGCCTTTGCGGCCTCCAGCGCTGCATCGAGATTCTCTGCCACCAGCACGTTGCCAATCAGCGAGCTCACAACATTCTCCAGCTTTTTGTCAAAGCTTATTAAATCCGTCGCATAGCCAAGCACACCGGGGCATTTCGCCAGCAGCTTTTCCTCCGGCTTCAGCGAACGCTTCTGCACCGTATCGAGCGGCAGGAAGGTTGCTCGGCCGCCGCGTGTACGCTTCAGGTAGCTGATAGCCTCCTTGGCGGTCTGCGCATCCTGCGTTACGATGTTCTGCGCACCGTCGCCCAGCGCCGTCTCTATCGCTGCCACAAGCCTGTCCTCTACGGTCAGAAGCTCTGCTACCACGCCAACGAGATTTCTGCTCCACGGCTCCTTCGCCTGCAAAATCGCTCTGCTGCCGGGGCCGAAGCCTTCATAATTCTGCTGCAGCCTTTTCAGCGTCTGCTCCCGCGTTTCTGCTTCGGTGAGCAGGCGCTGGCAGTCCTGCTGCTGCGCAGTAATCCTCTGCACTGCCTGCTGCAGCTGCTCGCCGCTGGCACGCAGCTCCGCCGCCTTCGTCTGCAAAAGCTGCACCTCATGCTCACGCTGTGACTGCTGCTCTAAAAGGCTGCTGTATTGCTCAGACAACTGCGCCAGCGCCTGCTCTGCCTCATCTATGCTCTTTTTCAAGGCCTCACGGCGGCGCATACGCTGCTCCTGCTCCTGCTCTAAGGAGCGCAGCTCGTTACGCAAGGACAGCAGCTCCTGCATATCACTGAAAAACTGCGACTGAGCCGCGCTGCTTTTCGCTGTCGCCTCATCCTGCAGCTTGACCTGCTCGCCGCGCTCCCATTCCAGACGCTCAATCTGTATCTTCGCCGTGCTGCGCTTGGCATCCGCCTCGTCATAATCGGCCGCCAGCTCCTGCATACGCTGCTCCTGCTCCTGCGCCTGCTTTTCCAGCTTAGCATTGCTTTCCGTAAGACGCTCGCCTGCCTTCTTGCTTTGCGCTATACGCTCGTCGAGCACGTTCTGCTTGCCGCGCAGCTTTTCGATAGCTGTTTCCTGATTTTTTATTTCATCCTGCAGCCTGCTGTAGCTTTCGGCCAGCTTATCCAGCTCACGCTGAATTGCAGCTGCCTCCGCCTGCTTGCTGCTCAGTCCGGCAGCAGCAGCAGCAAAATCCTGCTGTGCCTGCTCCTTTGCAGCCGTAAGGCGGTTCGTCGTCGCCTCCATCTCATCCAGACGACGCAAGAGAGCCGACAGACGGCACTCGCGCAGCTCCGCACTTAAAGCATTAAACTGGCGTGTTTTCTCCGCCGCCACAGCCAAAGGCTCAACCTGCGCATCCACCTCGCTGCGGATATCGCTGATACGCGTAAGGTTCGCTCCCGTATCATCAAGACGCTTCACTGCATCCTTCTTACGCAGGCGGTATTTGGCAATACCAGCCGCCTCCTCGAACAGACTGCGCCTGTCCTCCGGTCTGCTGTTTAAAATCTCATCAATCTTGTTCTGACCGATAATCGACATCGAGCCCTTGCCCAAGCCTGTGTCGGCCATCAGGTCAATGATATCCTTTAAGCGGCAGCTTTTTTTATTAATCGCATATTCACTGTCGCCGCTGCGGAACAGACGGCGCGTGAGGCTGACATTATCAAAATCGAGCGGCAGGGTATGGTCGCTGTTATCAAACTCTACAGTAACCTCCGCCACGCCTAAGGCTCTGCGTTTGCCGCTGCCTGAGAAGATAACGTCCTCCATCTTGCTGCCACGCAGATATTTTGCGCTCTGCTCGCCCAATACCCAACGAATGGCATCAGAAATATTGCTCTTGCCTGAACCGTTCGGTCCGACAACAGCAGTTATCCCCTTATCAAAGTTTAATTCAATTTTATCGGCAAAAGATTTGAAGCCATAGGTTGAAAAGGACTTAAGACGCACTAACAATCACCTGTTTTCTTATTTCTGTTTTTATCTTTTTATTGTAACATAGAACAATAAGTAAAGCAAACCTAACGTAAATATTGAAGAAGAATCTGCCACTCCTGCGCCAGATTTTCCAGCCGCTTGCGTGCATTCGCCGGGCTGGTCGAGGAAAAATAATACACAGCCACCTCGCGCGGCAGGCTCTTGGCAAAGTAACGCTTAAACGCCGCCGCAGCCTTGCCACCATTGCAGAAAACAGCCTTAATCTGCGGCTGTGCAGCAAGCAGCTCGCAGACAGCGTTAGGCTGTTCGTTTTTGATATCGCTGTCCAGACTGCCCTCACGCTCGCAGTAGCCCAGCGTATCCCACAGCGCAATGTGATGTCGCAGAAGCAGAGCGCATTTATCCGCATAGGTGAGCGGCATTTCCTCCTTCAGCAAAAGTGCCAGCAGCCGCCAAAAGCGGTTCTGCGGATGCGCATAATATTCCTGCATATCCAGCGACCTTCTGCCGGGCATCGAGCCGAGAATCAGCACCCTGCACTCATCGTCAACCAGCGGCGCAAAGGAAACACATTCACTCATAGGCTTATCTCCTCTCCCTCGCTCGGTACTATTTTTATCTCTACGTCCGGCAAAAGCTGCTGCCAATAATGCAGATTACAGTTCTTCTGCCCGCGCAGCTTTGATTCCAGCCTTGCAGGACAATGCAGCGCCAGCGTTTGTGTAATCTTCGCCTGCTCCAGCAGTCTCGGCGTGAGCTCGTCACGCAGCACTCTGCTCTTGACCAGCTCGCCCATCGCCGGATGAAACGGCCCGGCAAGAATATTTCCCTCGGCGCACAGCTCCTCGTCAGCCTGCAGGCCAATACGGATAACCTTGATGCCTGCCTGCGTGAGCTCTTTATACAGCCACGCTGCCTGCGTCACGGCTTCGTCCACGCTCAGCGGCACAAACAAGCCCTGCGCATACGTCTGCGCCAGCGGAGTGTCCTTGATGACGAGCAACGGATAAATCCGCGCAATGTCCGGGCGCAGGGCGATGGCCTGACGCGCTGTTTCCTTGACGCTCGCAAAGCTCTGCTGCGGCATGCCCACCATGAGCTGCAGGCCGGTCTTGAAGCCGTGCTGCTTCAAAAGTGCCATCGCTGTCGTCACCCCCGCCGCCGTATGTCCACGCTCCGCTGCCTGCAAAACCTTGTCGTCCAGCGACTGCACGCCCAGCTCGACCAGCTCGACATGGTGCTCCTTCAAAAGCTGCAGGCGCTCAGAATCTATATAATCGGGACGCGTCGACAGGCGCACGCTGCCGATAAAGCCTTCGGCCAGCAGCTCGTCCGTCAGCTGCAAAAGCTCACGCTGCAGCTCAAGCGGCAGGCCGGTAAAGCTGCCGCCGTAAAAGGCTGCCTCGTGCGCCAGCGAGGGGCGCAGCCACGAGCGCCAGCGTGCAATCTGCTCTCTAGCGCTTGCCAGCGCCGCACTGTGCTGACCGCTGATTTTCTTTTGATTACAGAACACGCACTGGTGCGGACAGCCTGCGTGCGGAATAAAAATCGGTAAAATAGACATAATGAACCTTCTTTGACGAATATTTGAGAAATCGTACACGTGTATTATTTTTCTTAATGAGATATTATACTATTGACTTTATCCCCCTCTAGGGGTTATTATAGTGTTGCGAACTTTTTGATAGGAGCGTGACTCAATAATGCAATTATCTCACATGCGCTTTATAAAAACAAGCTTGCCCTTCACCTTTTCCACTATGGCAGCTTCGCTTATGGGCGCAGTTGATACTGCCGTCGTCGGCCACTTAGGCAATTATACGTATATCAACGCCGTTTCTCTCGGTGCTGTTATCTTCAGCACTGTTTATTGGCTCTTCGGCTTTTTAAAGATTTCCACTAGCGGCTTTGCTGCTCAGGCGATGGGGCACCACGACCCCAAGCTGCTCGCAGGCGCTTTTTTGCGTGGTGTGCTGGCAGCCTTCGGCATTGGCCTCTTGCTTGTCATTTTGCAGGAGCCAATCTGGCGTACTGCGCTTTGGCTCTTCAACCCTGACGCAGCGACTACGCCTATGCTGGAACGCTATTACCGTCTGCTGATTTGGATTATGCCGCTGACACTTGTTTTTCAGACTGCACAAGGCTGGTTCGCCGGAACGCTGCATGTACGCATCGCCGTCTTCACTGCTCTCGCCAGCAACATCATCAACCTCGTACTCGACGTACTCTTCGTCGTTGTCCTAAACCTTGATGTAACAGGCGTAGCCGCCGCAACCTGCATTGCCAACATCACCGGCTTTGCCGCTATCCTCTACTTTTATTGGCAGCATAAGCCGCTGCCGCTCACAGCCGTACCGCTCAAGGAAATCTTCTCCGGCCCCACCTGCCGCCAGATGGTACAATGCGGTTCGCATCTTACGGTGCGTATGTTTTGCATGATTATCATGGTCAACAGCTTTATGCACCAAAGCTCAGCCTTCGGCGGTGAGCTTTTGGCTGCGAACTCCATTCTGTTCCAGATTCAGTTCATCATGGGTGATATCCTCACCGGCCTTTCGCAAGCAGGAGCAATCTATTCCGGCATAGCCTTCGGCGAGCACAACAAGCCCATGCTCAACGACACACTGCGCATCAGCTTTATCTGGGCAGTCGGCTTTGGCCTGGCGCAGTCCGTTGGCTATTATACCTGCCGTCATGCAATATTGAGCTGCTTTACAGATTTGCCGTCGGTAATTCATACCGCGCAGGAATACGACCTCTTTATCGCCTTCTTCCCGCTCATCAGCGCGTTAGGCATTGTCTACTACGGCGTTTTCAACGGCGCATTATATACCCAGCCTATCTGCATTTCCATGCTGCTAACTGTAAGCTGTTATCTTACAGCCTACTTCACGCTAATTCCACTCTATGGCAACATCGGTCTGTGGCTGGCCTTCCTCGTGTTCTATATCGCGCGCAGCGGCTTTCTGCTGCTCTTCGTACCGAAGCTGCAGCAGCGCTTCGCTTAAATAAATCTACAATAAAATATTATCGTAAATACTGGTCGATGGCCGCTTCAAAGTCTGCAAGGCTTTTGCTGCCATCGCCTTTTTCTATGGCGTGCAAAATACAATGCTCCAGATGGTCCTTTAAAATCACCTTTGCTGTATTATCCAACGCCTTACGCACAGCGGCAATCTGAATCAAAACCTCAGAGCAGTCGCGGTCTGCATCCACCATTTCCTTAATCGAGCGCACATGGCCCTCAATACGTGCAAGGCGGTTGACAACCTTCTTTTTATTCGGATGCGTATGCGCGTGTTCATGCGCTTCATGCAGGCTAGCAGCGGCCTGCTTTTTTGCTGGCTTCTTGTCGCCGCTTAGCAAATCGTTTTCTGTAATATATGCTAAAAGTGATGTTTCCTGCTTTTCCATAGCCTACTCCTTGAGATACTCATATATTAACGAAAGGAGCCGCTTCTTTTATAAACAGCTCCTTCCTCAAAAATTATTTTATTCTTCCTTAGCCTGCGGCGTCAGGATGCTTTCAATCACCAGCGCCACGCCATCATCATTATTAGATACCGTAACAATCTTGGCGTGCTCCTTCACGCTATCCTTCGCGTTTGCCACAGCGACACCGATACCGGCATTTTTAATCATACTGATATCGTTGTTCGAATCGCCGATGCACATGATTTCCTCAGGCTTAACGCCGTAGCTGGCAGCAACGCTTTTCACTGCCTCCCACTTGTTAACGCCCGGCTCCATCAGCTCCAAAAAGTTGTCCTTCGAGCTGGTAACATCCAGCTTGCCCTTGAACTGCGTAGAAAACTGCTCCCAGACGCTGCCAAACTCCTCAGCGCTCGTCATCACGAGAATCTTATACGGTGCTTCGTCAGTATGGTACAGGTCTTCGCCGATAGCGGTCGTCTGGATGCCGCTGATTTTGGTATACATCTTGGAGAAAGCATTTTCTTCCTTAATTAAAATACTGTCACCAACATAAAGCTGCACATAATAGCCCTTTTCCTTGCAGTAAGCGAGCACCTCATTAGCCGTTGCGAGCTTCATTTTATGCTCATAAAAAATCTCACCGCTGGCACTGCCCTTAACCAGTGCACCGTTATACGTAACCAAAGGCACATCCAGTCCCAGCTTTTGCGCATAGGGACGCGCAGAAACATACATTCTGCCTGTCGCAATCAAAAAAATCTTGCCTGTCGCCAAAGCGCTCTTAATCGCCTTCGCATTGCGCTCCGAAATGGTGACATTACTATTCAATAAGGTATCATCCATATCGCTGGCAATCAGCTTAATATCCATCATTTGTTTACTCCCTCATTCATATAAGCCTTAAAATAAGCTTTTTCTAAAAACATCACTGCCGCCGGATAGACGAGCAGCAGAAAAACGCCATGCACAGCCGTAAAATTCAGCTCATAGCCCGGCAGCATACGGCAGACGGTAATCGCGCCCTCCATAGAAAACGCCGCCATAACCAGCCATGCCTTCAGCGCGTCACTGCGCAAAGCCAGCGCCTCGCGCCATGCTGCTGCTTTAAACTCCTTGCTTACGATAACGTGCATCAGCTTCAAGCCAAGGAATATAAAGAAGCCTTCAATAAAGCTGCCTGCAACCAGACCGCCCAGAGTTACGACCTGCAGCATGTTCGTAACATATTCAATAATAAAAAACAGCACACTAGCTGTCAGCCACAAGGTGGCAAAATCGTACATTTTTTCCTTCAAAATAATCACCATGCAATATTATAACATAAGAAAAGCGCGAAAGATACTTATTAATGAGATTTTTATATTCCACAATAGCACATTATATGATAAAATAAAGCTTATGATTAACTGCAGGTCTTTTTGCCTGCTGAAAAAGGAGTATCGACTTATGAACAAAAACCAAGGACGTGCCATCGCCCTGCTGCCTATCGGTGTGTTTCTTCTAATCTTCATCGGTTCAGGCATTATCACTGGCGACTTCTATAGTATGCCAGCCATCGTCGGCTTTCTGATAGCCCTCATCGTGGCCTTCATGCAAAACAAAAAGCTCAGCTTCGTGCAAAAGCTGCATATGGCATCTAAGGGCGCAGGCGACGAAAACATTCTGACTATGTGCCTGATTTTCCTCGCAGCAGGCGCCTTCTCCGGTGCTGTCCGCGCCTCCGGCGGCGTAGAAAGCACTGTCAACCTTGGCCTGTCAATCCTGCCGGGCGGCATGGCTGTCGCCGGGCTTTTCGTCATCGGCTGCTTCATTTCTATATCTATGGGTACCTCCGTTGGCACCATAACCGCGCTCGCACCTATCGCTGCCGGTATCAGCGAAAAAACCGGCTTCCCGATGGCTATCTGCGCTGCTGCCGTTGTCTGCGGCGCCATGTTTGGTGATAACCTGTCCATCATCTCGGATACCACAATCGCCGCAGTCAAAACGCAGGGCTGCGATATGCGTGACAAATTCCGTGAAAACTTTAAGATTATCCTGCCGGCCGCTATTATTACGCTGGGACTCTTCCTCTTCCTCGGTCAGACTGACGAGTTCCACATCGAAGGCAGCCTTGACTACAACCTGCTTAAGGTCGTTCCGTATCTCGTCGTGCTTTTCGGTGCAGTCAGCGGCGTCAACGTTTTCGTTATCCTGATTATCGGTACCGCGCTGAGCATGCTCGTTGGTCTGGCAACAGGCACCTTCACGGCAGCGAAAATGTTTACCCATGTTGGCACAGGCATCTACTCCATGTATGACATCACGGTTATTTCTATCGTCGTGGCCTGCATCATTACTCTCGTCAAAGAGTACGGCGGTATCGAATTTGTCCTGAACTTCATCAAGAGCCGTATCAGTGACGCGAAAGGCGGCGAGCTGGGTATCGCGTCGCTCGCATTGCTCGTCGACCTCTGCACCGCGAACAACACCGTTGCCATCGTTATGGCCGGTCCGATTGCCAAGGATATCAGCGAGGAGTTCGGCGTTACGCCGCGTCGCAGTGCCTCTCTCCTTGATATGTTCAGCTCTATGGGACAGGGACTCATCCCCTACGGTGCTCAGCTTCTGGCTGCCGCAAGCCTCACAGGACTCACGCCCTTTGACATTATTCCCTATTGCTTCTATCCTCTGCTGATGGGCCTCAGTGGTCTGGTCTTTATCTTTATCAAGAAACGTCCAGCCGCTTAAGCTGTCCGCAAAAATACCGTACTTACCGTACAATACCGTACAACCCCTTGCTGTATAAGGCTTGCGGGCTGTACGGTATTTTGTTTTGGTACGGCATTAGCGTACAAAAATATCATAAACTGCGTGCTAATTATCGAGCGGTTTCATCCTTAAAGTAGTATAATACTAAGTAAGAGGCTTTTGCTGTCCTCTGGTATTTTTTTTGGAAAGGGTGATTTTATGAAAAAGCTCATCACTATTATGCTCTCATTTGTCATGGCCCTGTGCTTCAGCATCTCCGCCTTCGCTGCAGAAGTAATTGATGTCGGTTACTACGCAATTCCCAAAGACAAATTCTCTCCTACGGACCCGCTCATTATGAATCATCTTGTAAGATATGATTATCAAAATTCCCAGTATTATCGTTTCTATCATGTATACGCAACGCATACTCATGAGCTGGATGAATATACGGCAGGTCGTGACTACATCAGCCTTATCATCAGCACCACCGCAATGGCGCACCCAGTTGAAAAAACTGCTTATGGCTGGGAAGAAATCGCCACCCATGATTTAGATACAGGTATTATCTGCACGGGCGTTAATGTAAAGCTCGCCGGCTCCTTTGGTGCAAAGCCTTCCTCCATTATTGTTGCTGACAGCGCCACCGGCAATGAAAAGCTTTATGAAAAAATGGACTTGAACGGGTTCGAATCCTTGTATATGAATACTGCTCTTGTCGATATTCTCAATATCACCGGTCCGCATCCAGGCTGGAGCCGCCCTATCTCTGGCAGCATCAGCTTGCACTACTAAGCTAAATTATAAGCTGTAAGCAAAACTATACTCTAATAGCACAAACCGTAGTGATTCCTGTCGCCTGAGGAACTGCTTGCCAATGCGGCAGAAGCAATGGAATGCTTTTTGCTTGGCTTGTTAGAAGATGGCGAGAAGCTCCCTCAGGCTTCTGCTCCCCAAGCTATTAAACTAACAGAACCCAATACCTACACTTCGTTAATTCAGACTAAAATCGACTTAGCCAAAAACACAAAATCCGTTAAAAAAACGCTTACTATTCCCGCGTGGCTCAATAAACGTGCGCTAGATGCCAACATTAACTTTAGCAGTCTGCTGCAGGACGCTCTGGTTAAGGAGCTCAAAATTGTATAATACGTAAAAAATAACGTACTTAAGCAGCAATGCCGTACCAGCGCAAAGCCTTGTCCTGCCTGCGTTTGTACGGCATTGTACGGTAAGTACGGTATTTTGTGATACACCAACATATAGCGAAACGCTCTGCCAGCCTTACGGCCAGCAGAGCGCTTTTTTATGTCATTATTTACTTATAGCTTATTTGAAGTAGCTTACGCCAGACAGGAAGATCTTCTGATCCTTATCGCCGGCAATATTGCGGAACAGGCCAGGAGCGAAACGCTCGCTGTGTCCCATCTTGCCAAGGATACGGCCGTCAGGGCTGGTGATACCTTCGATAGCATACAGGCTGCCGTTCGGGTTGAACGGAGTGTTCATCGTCGGTACGCCTTGTGCATTCACGTACTGGGTAGCAACCTGGCCGTTAGCGAACAGCTCTTTGATAGTGCTTTCCGGTGCGTAGAAGCGGCCTTCGCCGTGAGATACAGCAACTGCGTGCTCTTCGCCGGGCTCGCACAGGCTGAACCAAGGAGATTTGTTGGAAACAACTCTCGTGGTAACAATCTGAGAAATATGGCGGCCAATGTTGTTAAAGGTCAGCGTCGGAGCATCGCTGCTCATATCGCGGATATCGCCATACGGAACAAGACCAAGCTTAATCAATGCCTGGAAGCCGTTGCAGATACCCAGCATCAGGCCATCGCGGTTCTCTAAGAGGTCGCTGATTGCTTCCTTGATGCGCGGGTTGCGGAACATGGTAGCGATAAACTTACCGCTGCCGTCCGGCTCGTCGCCTGCACTGAAGCCGCCAGGAATCATCACAATCTGAGAATTGTTGATGTATTTAACCATAGCTTCAACGGATTCTTCGATAGCAGCAGCTGTCAGGTTGCGCACAATAAAGGTGTTTGCTTCAGCACCAGCAGCCTCGAAGGCACGCGCACTGTCATATTCGCAGTTGTTGCCGGGGAATACCGGAATGAATACGCGCGGTTTAGCGATATTTACCGGCGCAGTCAGCGTCAGCTCGCTCTTATACAGCGGCATAGCAATGTCAGCAGGCTCCTCTGCCTTCGGTGTGCCATCCGGGAAGATTCCCAGCAGCGGCTCACGGTAAGCAGCGAAAGCAGCCTCTGCCGCAATTTTAGTATCATTAATGGTAATGCCTGCTTCGCTGGTGGTATGACCAAGCAGCATATAATCCAGTCCATCGAACAGCTCCTCCGGCTCAACTCCAGAAGCCAGCTCCAGCACCATGCCGCCAGGCTGCAAAGTGAACAGGCTGTCAGTATCATGGAACGGTTTGATGAATTCAAAGCCCAGCTCATTGCCCAGGCACATCGTCGTTACCAGAGCAGCTACGCCGCCCTCTTTAACAGCAGCAGCAGCAGCAATCTTGCCTGCTTCCATAGCTTCATGTACAGCAGTCAGGTTTTGCTTCAACGCAGTGAAGTTCAGCACCTCTGCATTATCGCGCGGGCAGGACAGGAAGATAACCTTATCGCCTGCTGCCTTGAAATCAGCAGAAACAGCCTTGTTGCCGTCGATAACGCCAACTGCAAAGGATACGAGCGTCGGCGGAACAGTTTTATCCATAAAGGTACCGCTCATGCTGTCCTTGCCGCCGATTGCCGGCAGGTCAAGCGCATCAAGCGTTGTAAATGCACCTAAGAGAGCGCTGAACGGCTGTCCCCAGCTGTTTGCATCATGCAGCTTCGGGAAGTACTCCTGCAGCGTCAGGCGCAGCTTAGCAGGATCAGCACCAAGAGCAGCAGCACGCACTACGGACTCCGTTACAGCGTACATAGCGCCGTGGAAAGGACTCCAGCAAGCTACGTTCGGGTTATAGCCGCAAGCCATAACGCTGGCAGCAGTCGTGTTGCCATGCAGTACAGGAATACGGCCAACCATGCCCTCGCTCGGAGTGAGCTGGGTTTTGCCGCCGAACGGCATCATAACAGTGCCGCGGCCAATCGTGCTGTCGAAACGCTCGGACAAGCCTTTTTCGCTGCATACGTTGAGGCGGCCAAGGTTTGCCAGCCAAGCAGCTTCAAGGTTAGCAGCGGCGGTAACCTCTGCCGGAACCTGCTCGAATACGTTGTCCTCTTTTTCTTCGCTGACAACAATGTTTGTATGCTGAGCAACACCGTTGGTATCGAGGAAGGCACGAGAAAGGTCAACAATCTTATCACCACGCCAGAACATAACCAGACGCGGCTCTTCAGTTACATCGGCAACAACAGTTGCCTCCAGGTTTTCTTTATCAGCATATTTAATGAAGGCTTCACGGTCGCTGGCAGCGATAACTACAGCCATACGCTCCTGAGATTCGGAGATAGCCAGCTCAGTGCCGTCCAGACCTTCATATTTCTTCGGAACCTTATCCAGGTCGATTACCAGGCCATCGGTCAGCTCGCCGATAGCAACAGATACGCCGCCTGCACCGAAGTCGTTGCAGCGTTTAATCATAGCGGTTACAGCAGGGTTGCGGAACAGACGCTGAATCTTGCGTTCAGTCGGCGGATTGCCCTTCTGTACCTCTGCACCGCAGCTCATCAGAGAATCAACGGTATGCTCTTTAGAAGAGCCGGTTGCACCGCCACAGCCGTCACGGCCGGTTTTGCCGCCCAGCAGCACAACGATATCGCCGGCAGCAGGACGCTCACGACGAACAGCACTGCGCGGAGCAGCACCAATAACACCGCCGATTTCCATACGCTTAGCTACAAATTTTTCGTGATAATATTCCTGTACATGGCCGGTAGCCAGACCAATCTGGTTGCCGTAGGAGCTATAGCCGGCAGCAGCACCGATGGTGATTTTGCGCTGCGGCAGCTTGCCGGGCAGAGTTTCGCTAATCGGCGTGCGCGGATCAGCACTGCCGGTTACGCGCATAGCCTGATATACATAGGAACGGCCGGACAGCGGATCGCGGATAGCGCCGCCCAGGCAGGTTGCAGCACCGCCGAACGGTTCAATTTCCGTCGGATGGTTATGCGTTTCGTTTTTGAACATTACCAGCCACTCTTCCGTTTTGCCGTCGATTTCGATAGGCACAACGATGGAGCAAGCATTAATCTCTTCGGATTGGTCAAGGTCAGCCAGCTTGCCTTCCTTGCGCAGCTTCTTCATGCCGATAACAGCAATATCCATGAGCGTAACAGGACGCTCTGTATCTTCGCCGTAAACCTCGTCACGAGCAGCCATATATTTGTCATAAGCCTCTTGTACAGGCTGAGTATAAACGCCGGGAACAATATCTACGTCCTCAATCTGCGTCATGAAGGTGGTATGACGGCAGTGGTCAGACCAATAGGTATCCAGCACGCGGATTTCGGTAATGGTCGGTTCGCGATGCTCTTCATTGAAATATTTTTGGCACCAGAGCAAATCCTCCAGGCTCATAGCCAGGCCCATGGATTGACGCAGAGCCTCTGCTTCTGTCTCGCTCATGGTCAGGAAACCGGCAACAGCCTTAACCTTCTCCGGCTCCTCGCAGGTGCTGATTAAGGTTTCCGGCTTAGCCTGCTCGGCCTCACGTGCTTCAATCGGGTTGATGCAATAAGCCTTAATCGTAGCAACCTCGTCAGCACTCAGCTGACCTTCCAGAATATATACCTTAGCAGCAGAAACCATCGGGCGATCCTTTTGCGTAATCAGCTGAATACATTGTTCAGCAAAATCCTCGCGCTGATCGTATTGACCAGGAAGCAGCTCCACAGCAAAGGCGGTCTCGCCTGCAGCCAGCGGCAGCTCCTCCTCTACAACGTTATCAACAGGCGGCTCGGAGAGCACAAGCTGCTTTGCCATAGCGAACTCCTCATCGCTAAGGCCCATAACATCATAACGATTGACAATGCGCATACCGGTAAGATTGCTCATACCCAGGTTATTACGCAAATCTGCCAGCAAGCCATGTGCTTCAACAGCAAAGGCATCCTTCTTTTCCACAAAAAGTCTTTTAATATTACTCATATACACGGCCTCCAATTCAAAAGTTTCGAGGTGAATAGTAGCGTTTTCTGTATATATTTTAACACACTTTCTGCATTTATCCAATATCAAACTAGAAGAATATCGAACGTTTTTTGTAAATTTGCGCGATAAAGTTCGGGTATTTTGCATTTAGCATACGCCAAGCAGCAAATTACAGCCTTTTGTGAAATAATCATCTTGCTGCACACAATATCTACTAATATGCTATAATATAGATATTCCCAGTGAAAGCGAGGTCATACAAATGAAGACTCTTATAGCATATTTTTCCCGTACAGGCATTACGAAAAAGCTGGCCGAGGACACCGCCAAAAAAACTGGCGCCGACCTCTTCGGCATCGAACCGGTCAAAAAATATTCCGGCAGCTATCTGCTCTGCGTAGCCGAGGCCAAGCTGGAAAACCTCAAAAACGCACGTCCTGCTATCGTCAGCAATCCGCAAAATCTCTCAGAGTACGACACAGTTGTCGTAATGTTTCCCATCTGGTGGTTCACCTGCCCCAATATTATGCTCACCTTCCTCGAAGAAAATGATTTAGCAGGCAAGCGCATCATCCCCGTCTGCACCTACGGCAGCAGCGGCAAGGGCAGCAGTGAAGCAGCAATGCAGAAAGCCTGCCCCCAAGCCAGCTTCACCAGCTGCATCGAAGCAACTGCACTGAAGGACAAGGCAGCAGACGCTATTGCAGAAGCAATCGCTGTTGACTAAAGCCTAAAATGAAAAAGACTATCGCCCTACCCCAAGCCTCCCGGCTAAAAGGTAGAAAGCGATAGTCTTTTTTATTGGAATCTGCGAGACGGTCTGCACCACATCAGCGCGCCAAAAATCAGCAGCGCAGTAACGCCAAGGCTTACAGGATATACGTACATCAGCCATTGGAAATTGTGCTGCACCGGGAAAACGAAGGCAACCCACAGCATACGCACGCCGCATACGCCGGTTATCGTCAGCAGTGACGGCAGGAACGAAACGCCGAAGCCACGCAGATAGCCGGACATAACGTCGTAGAGCAGGCTAAAGAAATAAGCCGAGAACACGGTAATAACCCTGATATAAGCAAGCGCAATAACCTCAGGATTATCATTGATTAAGCCCAGCAAATCCTTGCCAAAGGCATACGCAATTATAATACAAAGCACTGTCAGGACAACGTCCTCTAAGATACACAGCTTTAATATCTTGCGACAGCGCGCTAGCTGCCTTGCACCATAGTTCTGCCCAACAAACGTCGTGCAGGCCTGTCCGAAGGAGCTGAAAATACTATAGGCAATAAGCTCTAAAATCAACGCGGCACTCGATGCCGCAATGACCATTGTTCCCAAGCTATTAATCGCACCCTGAATAACAACATTCGCTAAGGAAAAAACGGCATTCTGAATGCCTGCCGGAAGGCCTATGCGTATTATCTCGGCAAATGTTGCCCTATCTATGCGCAGCTTTTTCAAATCAAGGCGAATCCAATCCTCTCGACGCAGAAGCCTACGCAGCAGCACCAAAGCACTGACGGCATTGGCAAGCACTGTTGCAATCGCTACGCCGGTAACATCAAGCTTAAAGACACAGACAAAAAGCAAATCTAGAACGATGTTAAAAATACTTGCCAGCAAAAGCGCATATAAAGGCATCTGCGTTTCACCGACGCTGCGGAAAATTGCCGCCTGAAAATTATATAGCAGAATAATGGGCATACCAAAAAGATAAATTTTAAGGTAGCTGATAGCGTTCGGCATAACCTCCGGCGGAATGTCCAGCAGTCCCAAAATCGGTTCAGCTATAAACTGCCCAAGTATAGCCACGCAGACACCTGCCAGCAAGGAAAAAAGGACTGCTGTATGCACAGCCTTCTCTACAGCCTCTTTATCACGCCTGCCAATGGATTGGGCGATAACGACGTTCGAGCCCAAGGCCAGACCAAGCAGCAGAAATATTGTCATACCTAAAATTGATAAATCAGTGCCTATCCCGGCCATAGCTGCCGTTTTGTCGCCATTAGCAAAATTGCCCACAATAACAATATCCGTAGCAATAAAAAATTGCTCTAAAATCGCTGTTGCTGCGACCAATAACGAAAAGCTTAATATTTTATCCCACAGGGAACCATTCAGCATATCCATGCTTCTTTTCATATAAATACCTCCACTAAAGCTGAAACCTATTTTACTACTTTATTACTAGAATAGCAAATACAAATCTTCTATACTTTATCATACCCTAAAAGCATCATCAGCCCTGAATCTCGGCACTAAAAAAGCAGATAGGCTATCAACCTATCTGCTAATCTTCGAAGGATATTACAGAACTCTGCAAGCGCCATAATAACGAGCGCCCCAGTAACCAGTGAATGCAGAGGAAACAGTTACGCCAGTGCTGGTACCAGCATGGATAAAGTTGCCATTGCCAACATAGATACCTACATGGGAAGCGCCTGCTTCATAAGTGGTAAAGAAAATCAAATCGCCAGGACGAAGCTGACTCATGGAAATCTGACGACCGGAATAGAACTGGCTGTCAGCCATACGCGGCAGATATACGCCCGCTCTTGCGAACGCATATTGCGTAAAACCAGAGCAGTCAAAGCCATAAGGAGTAGTACCGCCAAATACATATGGAGTACCGATGACACTATAAGCAGCACGCATAACGTTACGTACAACGGAATTGCTACGGTTAGGCGGCATTTCCTTGTTCATCAGCGCTCTATAGGTAGCTGAACCTACGATACCATCAACCTCCAAGCCTCTATCAGTTTGAAAGCTTCTTACAGCATTTTCAGTTTCGGGACCGAAATCCCCATCTATACTTTTAATAGAATAATTTAATTCTACAAGACGTTTTTGAATTGATAAAACTTCCTGACCGTCATCACCACGCTGGAAAGAAGCCAACGCTGTTACGGCACAGCTTAAACAAAACAATAATGTTAAACAAAAAACAACAACTCTTTTTTTGCCCACTGGCACCTACATCCTTTCTTAGAATTATTACATGATTATTATAGCACAAAAAGAGCCATCTGTAAAATTTTATTTCGTTATAATATAGATGCCAATAAATCGTCTATTTTTCGTTTAATTTGTTACAGTTCTGAATATGACGAGCCACTAAATATAGTGGTCTATGCTTGATTTCTTCAAAGATACGCCCAATATATTCGCCAAGGATGCCTATCCCTACAAGCTGAATTCCTCCCAGAAAGAGAACACAAACAGTAGTAGTTGCCCACCCCGGAACAGCATCGTTGGTCACAAATTTTACAAAAAATACATGACCTAAAAGCAAAATACTACATAAGCCGCAGAGCAACCCAACGTATAACGACCAGCGCAAGGGAATATTAGAAAATGCTGTAATTCCGTCTAAAGCGAAGTGCAGCATCTTTTTAAGGTTAAACTTGGAACGTCCGGCAAAGCGTGGCGGAGCGACAAACTCAAGGACTGCAACCTTAAAGCCAAGCGTATTGACAAGACCACGGATAAAGCGCGCACGCTCACGATACAGCTTAAAGGCATCCACGGCAATGCGGTCCATCAGGCGGAAATCGCTGCCTCCCGGCGTAATCTCTACATTAGATAAGGTGTTGATGAGCTTATAATACAAGGACGAGGTAATATTTTTGAAAAAGCCGGCATCCTCTGTTGCAATACGCTTCGTCAAGACAATCTCGTTCCCCTGCTCCCACAGGCGCAGAAGCTGCGGGAGGAGCTCTGGCGGATGCTGCAAATCACCGTCCATGGTAATAACTGCATCGCCGTCAGCATGGTCTAAGCCACAGGTCAAGGCCATCTGATGACCATAATTGCGGCTTAAAAGATATGCCTCAACATGAGCGTCCTGCTTAGACAGCTCACTAAGAATCAGAGCGCTGCTGTCACGCGACCCATCGTCAACGAAAATTAGATTATAGTCATATTTTTCCTTTTGCATAACAGTAGTTGCCTGCTTATAGAATTCATGAAGGTTATCCTCTTCATTAAATACGGGCACTACGATAGAAACTTTCTTCATTATATTACACCAGTTCTTTCAATCAGACAAAAAAAGCTGCCATAAGGCAGCCGTTTTTTTAGAAATGAGTACTCAATAAGCCGAGTTCTGTTCCGCAAAGCGGTGATAATCATTTATCTAGTCTTACAGTTACCTGCAAGCTCAAGCGACACAACCCGGGAGGCTCAGCGGGCCGCTTCATCCCTCCCCTATTTGGTCTTGCTCCGGATGGGGTTTACCTAGCCAACCTGTTACCAGATTGCTGGTGCGCTCTTACCGCACCGTTCCACCCTTACCTGCTTGCGCAGGCGGTACACATTTCTGTGGCACTATCCCTGAGGTCACCCTCGCCGGACGTTATCCGGCATCCTGCCCTATGGAGCTCGGACTTTCCTCATCTGGCTTAAAGCCAGCCGCGATTATCTTTCGTACTCAATAAGTTATTTTAACATACTTGGAAGTGTTAGTCAACACTATCGACTGCAAATATATTATGGCAGAGGAAGCTGAAAAAGAGCTTAATGAAGGTGTGGCGGCTGGGCAGCCAGGCACGGCTCTGCTCATAAATGTTTACAGGCTTGTGCGTCGCAAAGCTCCTTCAAGCCTGGCTATCTATCCCGTCGAAAATGCTCCCTATTCAGTCGCATTTATCGAAGAAAGCTCCACCTTTTCGATTTCTCACTTCGCTTACGCTCGTGACAAATCGGGTGTCGCTTCTCCCAGGTTCCCTGCTCGGTATATAGTTTTCCCATTACAGAAAAATAAAACTCCGTATCCTAAGATACGGAGTTTTATTTTTCTAACCGGCGGCTATCTATCCTTCCAGGCCGCTTCCAGCCAAGTACTTTC